>Ga0116217_10005409_pt1 | contig 11216 bp, 9 predicted proteins | sample Sb_taG_6_FD_89697 | JGI IMG/M metagenome (GOLD analysis project Ga0116217, IMG submission 89697) | Peat soil microbial communities from Weissenstadt, Germany - Sb_50d_4_PS metaG | ecosystem: Environmental > Terrestrial > Soil > Wetlands > Peat | place: Germany: Weissenstadt | collected 2010-09-21 | reverse complement strand
TGTGGGAAGAGCACTACTACGGCGTGGATGCGTCCAGCTACCGCTACTGGCGCGACCAGAATACCTGGATGCAGTCGAAGGAGCTCTACCCGATTCCGATTGTCACGCGGGACTTCAACGATTCTGTGGAATACGTTGGCAATGTTTACGACAAAGCTGGCTGGGTGATCCACATGCTGCGCGAACAGATGGGCGATGACCCGTTCTTTCGCGCCCTCAAGCATTACCTCGAAGCCAACCGCCTGCAGAATGTTGTCACCGCGGACCTGGCCAAGGCCGTCGAGGAATCGTCCGGCACAAACGTCGACCAGTTCTTCGACCAATGGATTTACGGCGCGGGGGCGCCGCGCTTCACCGTGCGTTCCACTTACGACGATACGGCAAGAAAGCTTAGCCTCAGCGTCAAGCAAACGCAAAAAGTGGAAGGACACGTCGGATTGTTCCGCGTGCCGGTCGTCGTTTCGATTACCACTGCGAGCGGGGAGACACTCTTCCCCATCGAAGTCTCCAAGGCCGATGAGACGTTTACTTTTTCCGTTAATGGGCCGCCGCTGATGGTGCTCTTCGACAAGGGCGACAAAATTCTGAAGTCCGTGGATTTTCAGAAGACGCCGGAAGAATGGATCCGCCAATTGCGAACCGCGCCGGATGTGCCGGACCGCGCCGACGCGGCGTTTGCGCTCGGTAATCTCCGCGACAACGAAGCCGCCGCGAACGCCCTGGGAGAGGCGGCGCAGCGCGACAAATTCTGGGGCGTGCGCGAAGAAGCGTTGCGTTCACTCGGGCGCATCAATTCGTCGCCGGCGCGGAAGCAGGTTCTGGCCGCGCTTTCCAACGACCAGCCGTGGGTGCGTGTAGTCGCCGTCGAACAGTTGGGCAAATACCGCGGTGACGAGGAAATCGCCAAGCGCCTCCAAAATATTTACAAAGACGACAAAGCGTACTCCGTGCGCGGCGCGGCATTGCAATCCCTGGCCCTGGACAAAGCCCCCAACGCCGAGCCCATCCTTGAAAGGGCGCTCACGATTTCTTCGCCGGACGATGTGTTGCGGAGCGCCGCGCTTCGCGCCATGGGCTCGCTCGGGGATAATTCGGTAGTTCCGGCGCTGCTCGAATGGTCATCGCCGGGAAAACCGTCCAGGCTGCGCAGTATCGCCATCGGGTCGCTGGGCCGCGCGGACCTGAAAAATCACGACATCACCGCGCGCTTGATTTCATATTTGAACGAATCCTCCTTCGACATCCGGTTTGCATCCATCTTTGCGCTGGGACGCCGCGGCGATCCCACGGCCATCGAGCCTCTCGAGGCGCAACTGAAGACCGGCCAGCTGTCGATCGGCGTTCCGCATGCCGTGGAGGATTTGATCGAACAGCTAAAAGGTAAGCGCGCGCCGGAAAAGGAACCGTCCGCGACAGATCAGAAAAATGGCGATGCCGCGGGCGCCGCTTCAGGCAGCAATCAAGCGGTTCTCGACCGGCTCGAACATCTCGAGCAGCAGCTCACAGACATGAATGATCGGCTGCGCAGGATCGAAGCATCGCTGCCCGGGAGCAAGAGCGACTGAAGTGGCGCAGGCTTCAGCTTGCGGGGTTTGGTATGTGCAAGGACTAAAATCCACAGGCTGAAGCCTCTGCCACTTACTCCGCAAGCAGGATTCGCAGGTCGCGCAGATTATTTCCCGTAGGGCCGGTTTCAATTGCGTCGCCGAGCTTTTGGAAGAAAGTGTAGGAATCGCTGCGCCGGAAATAATCGGCTGGGTCGAGACCCAGGGATTGCGCGCGCGCCAAACTTTCGCCGTCCGCAACGGCTCCCGCCGCGGGACTGGAACCATCCACGCCGTCGGTCCCCGCGCTCAGCACCGCAATTTTCCGACCCGCAATTTTTTTCACACAATCGAGCACGAACCCTAAATTTCTCCCGCCGATGCCGTTGCCTGTCACCGGCGAGCTGACTTCGCCGTCCGCGATCACGGCCACGGACTTCTTGGGATTACCCAGCTTGAGCGAGCCAATCTGTGCCAGCAAAAAATCCACGGCCTTATCGACCGGCCAGTTATCGGTCGTGTTGTCGCATACGGTGATGAATTCCTCTGATTCCGAAGCGTGGTGCGCGGAGTGAAACAAATCGTGCCGCCCGAGCAGAATCTGAAACGCGGCACTGTGAGCCGCAAAGACAGAATCTCCCGCCTTTGGAGTTTCGGGAATGGACTCCGGGTGTTCGAACTGTGTTCGAATATTGAGCGGCAGCTTCGAAAGCAAATCGTAGCGGCGAACGACAGCGCATGCGTCAGAAACCGTCGTCGGATCGGGAAGTGTCGGGCCGGACGCCAGCGCCGATTCCTGGCCTTCGGGCACGTCGGTTACGCCGAGCGTGATCTTCACCGCAGAACCCGCATCGACGGCCAGACGTCCGCCCTTCACCGCAGAGAGATGCTTCCGCACGGCGTTCATTTCATCGATGGAAGCGCCGCAGGTGACCAACACCCGATTCAGCGCCTGCATGTCTTCGAGCGTGACGCCCGGATCGAGTGGTAGCTCGACGAGCGCGGAGCCTCCGCCGGACAAAAGGAAAAAAACCAGAGTGTGCTGATTCGTGGTCGCGAGCAGATCGAGAATCGCGCGTCCTGCCGCGAAGCTGCCCAGGTCCGGGACGGGATGTCCCGCAACGATCCCGCGAAAGCCCTCGGGTAAGCTGGATGCGGCGGTTGGCGCAACTACAATGCCTTCGGCGCGGAAATTTGGCGAGAGCAATTCGGCAAGCCCGCGGGCCATGGCCACCGAAGCCTTGCCTATGGAGACAATGCAAATGCGATCAAACGCGGCAAGATCGAAAGGCGCGCCATTCACCAAAATATGCGAGCCTGCGCGGCCAAGCTTGCGGCGCATCGCCAGCGGAATATCGATCGCCGCAAGAGTCTCGCGAAAAATTCGAAGCGCGGCTTGTTTGAGGTCGGCCATTCGGTGTGGTAGGACAGGCTTCAGCCTGTCTGCTGCTCGTTCGACAGCATCAAAAACCGACAGGCTGAAGCCTGTCCTACTTCGCGCTACGCTTTCAAGAACGCAGCCACGCCCGCGCGCGCCACTTCGGTGTCCTCGTCTTCGGTGCCCGCGCTCACGCCAATTCCGCCCACACATTGGCCGCTCACTTCGAGCATGAGTCCGCCGCGGATTGGCGTCTGGTGCGCGCGGCTGCCGATCGCGAGACCCAGCGAAAGGAGCACGCTCACTTCGTCGCCGCTGCGAGCCGGGCCGGTGTTCTGGCGACGGATAGCCGCGGCATGCGCCTTATTGATGGCGATGTCGATTGACGCGGGCTTCGCGCCGTCCATGCGCGCGAACGCCATCAAGTGGCCGCCGTCGTCCACAACGGCGATATTCATGGGCACGCCGATGCGGGCGGCCTGGGCTTTGGCCGCTGCCAGTATGGCCTCTGCTCCTTCGAGCGTGAGTTTCGGATGATTGAGCGATACGTGAGGCATTTGCCGTCCCCCTATATGATCCGTTTCAAGATTTTCCACAACGAAAGTCATGCCTCATTTAGCAAGGCGATTTCAATTTTGCCGAAGCGCCTCCGGGTTCAGTATCGTGGGCGGACGCTTGCCGGCAAAGAAGGCGATCGCATTTTCGGCGGCGATCAGAGCCATTCGAGTGCGCGTTTCGACCGACGCCGATCCAAGATGCGGCGCGAGGACCACGTTATCGCGCCGCAAGCCGTCGGGGATAAGCGGCTCGCGCTCGAACACGTCGAGGGCAGCGCCGGCAATGAGGCCGCGTTCCAGCGCGTCGATAAGCGCCGCTTCCTGCACGACCGGGCCGCGCGTGGTGTTGATCAGGAATGCCGACCGCTTCATCCTCGCAAGTTCCGCGGGGCCAACCAAGCCTCGCGTGGCGGCATTGAGCGGAACATGAAGAGACAGAAGATCGGCCTGCTCGAAGACCGCGTCGCGCGACATGTACTCGGCGTTCAGTTCCTTTTCAATTTCTGGCGCAGCGCGCGTCGTGCTGTTGTAAATGATGCGCATGCGAAATCCCGAAGCGCGCCGCGCCACGGCGCGTCCGATGCGGCCGAGTCCGATGATGCCCAGCGTTTTCCCCCACACGTCAGTCCCACAGAGCTGGTCCAGGTTCCATTTCGTCCAGGCTCCTGACCGCGCCATGCGGTCTCCCTCGACGAGGCGGCGCGCGACGGCCAACAGCAGAGTCCACGCGAAATCGGCGGTCGTCTCGTCCAGGACGCCGGGCGTGTTCGTCACCGCGACGTTTCGTTCGGTGCACGCGGGCACGTCGATATTGTCGAATCCGACCGCCACGTTGGCGACGATTCGCAGATTCGGCCCCGCCGCGTCGAGCAGTTCGCGGTCGATTTTTTCCGTGAGCAGGCAGATGAGCGCGTCTTTCCCTGAAACGCGTTGCAAAACTTCCGATCGAGGCGGGCGCTCCTCCCCCGTCCAGTATTCGACTTCAAAATGCTCCGCGAGTTTCTTGCGCGGCTCTTCAAACAAGACATGCGTGGAAAACAATTTCGGCTTGCTCACCCGTGGCCTCACCGGTCGGAAAACAACTGGGGAGAGTAGCACAGCAACAACCAGAATTTCTCACAAGAGGGTTGCGTCCCATCGATCATCACTTTGAATTTAGATGCAGTTTGGCCGGGATGGCCAGTGGCACAGGCTTCAGCCTGTGGGTTTTGGTGCTTGCAAGGACCAACCCCCACAGGCTGAAGCCTGCGCCACTGGCCTGCGCTACTGAGGAAGCTTGATGACTCGTTTGGGAGTTCTCCAGCCGCGGCGCCCGAAATGCAACGTGACGGTAGCGCCGCGCATTAGCGGGGACGCCGCCAGCACAGGAGCGATCACTTTATAGATCGCCTCGGCATCCGGCCCATAAATGAAGTACCGGCCTTCGCTGCCATCGGCCGGGATGGCGTGTCCGTCGTACTCCCCAACTTTGGCCTCGACAATGGCGAGCTGAATCTGGTCCCCGAGGGCATATACATATTGGAAGTTGGTGGAACCATACGCGAAATCCACTTCGACTTCCTGCGCGGAAGAGCCATTCTTTCCCGCATTTTTTGAGCCGAACAGTTTTGAAAACAGGCCCATGCACCCTCATCCTAATTTATATCGTGTTGCGATACAGTTCACTCGAAAGAGATGAATCCGCACTGACGATCGCCGGGTAGCTGGGCTGCGGATTCTCGCCGCATCCGTGCAGACAATCTTAACCCGATCGATCCCAATTTCGGGACATTTCTAGCCCCGCCCGATGCGCTATCGGAGATGGCTTTCACACGCCAGGCCGGGACGCGCGTTGACTCTTCCCAAAGGCACAGACTATAGTGACCCGAGGACCTGAAAATCACATTCATGCAACCGCAACTTATCCGCGAACTCGAAGCGCTGCTTGGACCCAAGGCGGTCCTGTCCGCTCCCGAAGATCTGATGCTGTACGAATATGACGGGTCGGTGGAACTGGGATCTCCCCGGTGCATCGTTTTTCCGGCCTCCGCGCGCGACGTCGCCGGGATCGTGCGCCTCGCCAATCGCTATGAAACTCCGATCGTGGGGCGCGGCGCGGGAACGGGACTTTCCGGCGGAGCGATTGCCCGCAACGGCGGCATCGTGGTCGCGTTCTCGCGCATGAACCGCGTTCTCGAAATTGATGCGGCAAATCTTCGCGCGGTTGTTCAGCCCGGAGTCGTGAATCTCGATTTGTCCCGGGCGGTCGAGCATCTGGGGCTTTATTTTGCGCCCGATCCATCCAGCCAAAAATCGTGCACGATCGGCGGAAACGTCTCCGAAAATTCCGGCGGGCCGCACACACTGGCCTACGGAGTGACGGCCAATCACGTCACGGGCCTCGAACTGGTTCTGCCCGACGGCGAAATTGTGCGCATCGGCGGCAGAAGCATCGAGACTTCGGGATACGACCTATGCGGCCTGCTCGTCGGCTCTGAGGGAACTCTCGCGCTCGTCACGGAAATTACCGTGAGATTGATGCGCAAGCCGGAGGCGGTGAAGACGCTGCTCGCCGTGTACGACACGCTCGACGACACGACGGAATCCGTCGTCGAGATCACGGTGCGCGCGATCACCCCGGCTGCGTGCGAGATGCTGGACGGGTTCACTCTTCGCGCGGTCGAGGACTACGTCCACGCAGGATTTCCCAAGGACTGCGCGGCGGTGCTGCTGATCGAAGTCGAGGGGCTGAAAGAAGCCGTCGAGGCGCAGGCCGCCGAAATCACCGAAGTCTGCCGCCAGCACCGCGCGCGCGAAGTGCGAGCCGCGCGCAACGATCAGGAACGCAATCTCCTGTGGAGGGGCCGGAAAGAAGCATTCGGCGCGATGGGCCGCATTTCGCCCATGTATTACGTGCAAGACGGAGTGATCCCGCGCACGCGCCTCCCGGAAACGCTCCGGCGCATCGAGGAAATCAGCCGCAAATACGATTTGCAGATCGGAAATATTTTTCATGCGGGCGACGGCAACTTGCACCCGCTCATCCTGTTCGACGAGCGCGATCGCGCGCAATTCGCGCGCGTCGTCGCGGCGGGCGGCGAAATCATGCGGCATTGCGCGGAAGTTGGCGGCGCGCTCACGGGCGAGCACGGCATCGGCATGGAAAAGAATGAGCTCATGCCGCTCATTTTCACGCCGGACGATCTCGCCCTGATGGAGCGCGTTCGCGCCGCGTTCAATCCCGCCGGTCGATTGAATCCCGGCAAAGTGCTTCCCATGGGCAAGGCCTGCGGAGAAATTCGCGTGCCGCCGACGCCGGCCTCCGCGGCGATTCCCACATGAGCCGGCCCGCGCAGGTTTCCTTCACACGCCTCGAAGAAATTGCCGGCGGCGCGCACGTCATCACGGATGCCGCGGAAATTGCCGTACGCGAAGTTTGTGGCAAGCGTCCTGCCGTCATTGTCAGTCCAGCGGATGCCCACCAAATTTCGGAAGTTCTTCGCTTCGCCGTTGCGGAAAAATTAGCCGTAATTCCCACGGGAGGCTGCACGAAGCTCGGCATCGGTTCGCCGCCCGCACGCTACGACATTGCGCTCGATCTCTCCCGGATGAATCGCGTGCTCGCTTACGATCCACACGACCTCACCCTCGGCGTCGAGCCGGGAGTCCGAATCGAGGATTTGCTGCGCACGCTGGCGGAGAAAAAACAATTCCTGCCGCTCGCGGTTCCGTTTTCGGACCGCGCGACGATTGGCGGGATCGTCGCCGCAAATTCGAGTTCCCCGCTGCGCCACGCTTACGGCGCGGTCCGCGACTTCTGCCTCGGCATGGAATTCGTGACGGGTGAAGGTACTCAGGCAAAAAGCGGCGGACGCGTCGTGAAGAACGTGACAGGCTACGACCTGCACAAATTGCTGATCGGATCGCTGGGCACGCTCGCCGTCATCACGCGCGTGAATTTCCGCACGTTTCCGATGCCGCAGGCGCAGGGAACTTTCGTCGCGTCATTTTCGTCGGCCGAAGCTGCGTTTGATTTCTGCCGCGCGGTCTCCCACTCCGTCCTGACGCTGCAGATGGTGGAAGTCGCCAATCCCGGCGCGGCGGCGCTGATCTTTTCAGGAGAAATTTCGGCGCGCATCGAACCGCGAACCTGGACCGTCGTTCTGTCGGCGGCAGGCCAACCCGCCGTCGTGGACCGCCACGAGCGCGAACTCAGCCGGCTGGCAGGCGCCGCGGATGCAGAGGAGTTCCTTCCTATGACCGATGCCGAAGCGTATTCCGTCCATGCCCAAATTCGCGAATTTCCAAAACTGATGATGGAAAGAGCCCCGGCTGCGGCGATTTTTCGAGTAAGCGCCGTGACGGGCGTCATGGCAACGCTGCTTGGAAAATTGCGCGTCCTGGCAGTGCAGCACGACCTCGACTTCGTCTCCCTCGGGCGAGCGTCGGGGATTTTCCACGTTGCGTTTCTGCCTCAGAAGGAAATTTCCGCGCCGCCGCAGTCCCTGCCTCGAGTCATCGCTGAAGTGTTTCGCACCTGCGGCCAGCCAGAAATGCACGCTTCAGCCATGCTGGAATGGTGCCCCACGGAAATTAAAACGTCCGCGGACATCGTGTGGGGACCGCCACGTCCGGATTTTGAATTGATGCGCCGCGTGAAACATTCTTTCGACCCGCAGAATGTCCTGGCTCCGGGACGTTTCGCGGGCGGGATATGAGGCCATGACCGATCGAGCCGCAACCGTGGACCAGTCTCCCGGCCCAAAACCGCAGAGCGGATTTTCCGGCGCGGACATTCCCGCGTACGACGACTACGCGCACTGCGTTCACTGCGGCCTGTGTTTGAATCATTGCCCGACCTACAAGCTCTGGGGCCTCGAAGCCGATTCCCCGCGCGGAAGAATCCGCCAGATTGTCCTGGTGGATCAGGGCCGCCTGCCCCTCGGCGACTCCTTCGTGAAACACATCGATCAATGCCTTGATTGTCGCGCGTGCGAAACGGCGTGCCCTTCGGGCGTCGAGTACGGCAAGCTGGTGGAAGCAGCGCGCGCACAGATCGAGCAGAACTACCGCCGGCCATTTTTCTCGCGCCTGGCGCGCGATTTCGTGTTCCGCGGCCTCCTCCCCTATCCGAAACGCATCGCTCTCCTGGCGCGCCTTCTCTACTTTTATCAGCGCTCCGGCCTTCAATCGCTTGCGCGCGCGACGGGAATTCTGCGCCTGCTCGGCTTGGCAGACAGGGAAAAACTCCTGCCCCCGATCGACAAGAAATTTGTCTTCTCGAAGCTCGGACGCACGTATTCCGCCGTGGGCCAGCGGCGCGCACGCGTGGCGTTGTTTGCTGGATGCGTTGCCCAAGTAAGTTTTTCGGCGCTGCACGAAGCGACCATTCGCGTCCTGACCGCGAACGGCTGCGAAGTCGTCGTCCCCGCGGGACAAACCTGCTGCGGCGCGCTCGCGGCGCACGCCGGGGTTCGCGATGTGGCACGGTCCCTCGCCCGGACGAACCTCGACGTTTTCCTCGGCGATGAATTCGACGCTGTGATCACCAACGCCGCGGGATGCGGGTCAACGCTCAAGGAATACGAGCATCTATTTCCGGCCGGGACTTCAGAACAGGACAAGGCGCACGCGTTCCGCAAGAAAATGCGGGACGTCACCGAGTTCCTCGCCGATCTCGGACTCACCGCGCATCTTGCGGGAATGCCGATGCGCGTCACCTATCAGGATTCTTGCCACCTTCTCCACGGGCAAAAAGTTCGAGAAGCCCCGCGCAAGCTGCTGCGCGCCATCCCGGGTTTGGAACTTGTTGAAATGTCCATGGCGGATTATTGCTGCGGGTCCGCCGGCTCCTACAACGTCACCGAAACGCAAACTTCGCTCGCACTTTTAGCGGAAAAGATGAGGCACGCCCGCGCCACGAACGCGCCGGTCATCGTCACCGCAAATCCCGGCTGCCTGCTGCAAATGCGCGCCGGGGCCGAGATTCACGCGACAGGGCAAGAAGTCGTCCACGTCATGGAATTGCTTGACCGCGCACTGGTGAAGAAAACTTAGGTTGGTTTTCTTAGTAGAACAGACTTCAGTCTGTGGCTTTTTCTGAGTTTACAAAAATCAAAACCCACAGGCTGAAGCCTGTGCTACTTCTCCCCAATCAAATATTTGCAACCGCGTGGTCCCATTTTCGCGGAGTGAACGGCGCTGGCGGGAACATCGCAGCGTTCTCCGACACCGTATGTGCGCGTCTCGCCGCCCTGCGTCAGCGTCATTTCGCCGTCGAGGATGATGTGCGCAGTCTCAGCGGCGTGCGTGTGGTCGGGATAAAAAGCGTTTGGTCCATCCTGCCAGACATACGTGCGAAGAAATCCTTCCTCGTGCAGCTTGTGTTCCAACGAATTTTGATCTGCTACCATTTCCTCATCCCCGCAACAAAGCCCTACGCCTGCTTCTCCTTCGGGCGGAACATCCCGGCGGTAATTCGCGCGACCGTCCGGCGCGGAACCAGCCGCACCGTTTCCGCGCCCAGCCAATTCTTAAATCCGGAAATCACCGAAGCTTTCCCCGCCGCGAGCGCTGCAAGCCCCACGTGAGCGACTTTCTCGGCTGTTTCGGGAGCGCGCCGCGTGTGGTTGCGCTGCCCCGCAACCTGAAAAAACTCTGTCTCGGTGGAACCGGGACAAAGCGCGCAAACGCGGACACCGTATTGCCGCACCTCTTCCGCGAGGCCCTCGGCAAAATGCAAATCAAACGTTTTCGTCGCGGCGTATGCCGAGATGTAAGGCACCGCCTGAAACGCCGCCGTGGAAGCCACGATCAGGATGTCCCCGCCGCCGCGCGCAATCATTCCGGGCAAGTAGAGGTGCGTCAGGTGCACCACCGCCGTCACATTGACTTGCGTCATTTCGATGAGCCGGTCGAGCCGCGCTTTGCGAAATTCGCCATAAGTGCCAAAGCCGGCGTTGTTCACAAGCAGGTCAATCGCGATGTTCTTTTCTTCGGTGAATGAAAAAATCTGCTGCGGACCGAGCGGTTGCGCCAGGTCCGCCACGCAGACGAGCGTGCGGATGTTGTTCTTGGCGCTCAGTTCCGCCGCGAGGCCCACAAGCCGGTCGCGCCGCCGCGCCGTCAGCACCAGATTCGTGCCGCCCGCCGCCAGTTCCCGCGCCAGTGCCGTGCCGATCCCCGCGCTCGCCCCCGTGATCAGCGCCCACTTGCCTTGCCAGTGATTCATGCCGTCCTCCAATGGGATTCTACAGGACGCACGCGGATTTTAGGAGAACACGATCCGCGTCGCACTGTGCCGAAAACGCACATCTTCGAAACCAGAATCCATTTACAGGTTGGATTCGGGGGTCCTGCAACTTTATTGACACTGTAAAAGTGTCGCCTCATAATCAGCCTGAAATTCCCCCTTCCTGAAGCTAATTTCCTCTTTCTATTTGTGTGAACCAGAGATTCGTCTCGGGCGCCAGTATTGAGGTCGTTTATGAGGTTAGCCGTTCAAGCAGTCAGTGACGCTGTATTCCGGGCGCTCACCGAGTCATCTCCAGATGGGATCGTGCTCGTTAATCAAGAGGGTCGCGTCATCCTCGTCAATGCGCAGACGGAGAAACTCTTCGGCTATAGACGCGAAGAATTGCTGGGCCAGGCGATCGAAACTCTAGTGCCGGAGCGATTGCGGGGGAGGCACCGCGGACACCGGGCCGGCTTCATGGGCCATCCGCAAGTGCGGCCCATGGGGGCCGGCCTTGAACTCTA
>Ga0116217_10005402_pt1 | contig 11221 bp, 7 predicted proteins | sample Sb_taG_6_FD_89697 | JGI IMG/M metagenome (GOLD analysis project Ga0116217, IMG submission 89697) | Peat soil microbial communities from Weissenstadt, Germany - Sb_50d_4_PS metaG | ecosystem: Environmental > Terrestrial > Soil > Wetlands > Peat | place: Germany: Weissenstadt | collected 2010-09-21 | reverse complement strand
TTTCTTGCCGATGTTTCTGCGTATTTGAATGCTGAGATGGATCGCGGTAAGCAGGTGCTCTTCGAGGGTGCGCAGGGAACGCTCCTGGATCTGGATCACGGTACTTATCCTTTCGTGACTTCCTCGAGCGCTTCGGCGGGCGGCGCCTGCACGGGCACGGGCGTCGGACCGACGCGAATCCAGTCCGCGGTGGGCGTGTCGAAGGCTTATGCAACGCGAGTGGGAAGCGGCCCCTTTCCCACCGAGGCCAAAGGCCCGGAAGGTGAGAAGATTCGCGAACGCGGAGGCGAGTACGGCGCCGTCACCGGGCGGCCGCGGCGCTGCGGTTGGTTTGACGTGCCGGCGGCCCGCTATAGCGCCCGTGTGAATCACCTTCAGGCGCTCATCATCACCAAACTCGACATTCTGGATGACCTTGCCGAGATTCCCGTGGGCGTGGCGTACGAGTACGAGGGCAAGCGGTTTACGGAATTCCCCCAGGACGTCGACATCCTGGAGAAGGTACAAGTCCAGTACTGCGTCTTGCCGGGCTGGCTCGAATCGACCTTCGGCATCAAGGACTTTTCCAAGCTGCCGCAGAAGGCCAAGGAATATTTGCGATTCCTATCCGCTCAGGCAGGCGTGGAGATCGCCATGGTCTCGACCGGCCCGGAACGTGACCAGGCTCTCTGGCTCGAAGGCAGCCGATTTGCGGCCCTCATCGCGCGTCCTTCGTAGCCGCATCGCCCTCTCCCGAGGGGAGAGGGTGGCCCACGACGGCGCTTTCATCAGCCGTCGGGGGTCGGGTGAGGGGTCAATCGCACGGGAAGAGAGGACAGCCTATCCTCTCGACTGATCCTCTCCTCCAATTGCAGGCACCTTGCATGGTAGTCACCTACGAGCAGGCCTTATCTCTTGTCCACGACAGAATCCGCGCCGCGAATCGCGTGCCTGGAGCGGAGACCGTCCCCTTAGACCAGGCGCTCTGCCGGGTCTTGGCAGAGGACGTCGCCGCGGACCGCGACCTGCCCCCTTTTCATCGCGCCATTCGCGATGGCTATGCCGTGCGTGCTGCTGATCTCACCGCCCTGCCTGCCGTGCTTCGGTGCGTGGGCGAGGTGCCTGCGGGCCGATCGTTTGAGGGCGAGGTGCGTCCCGGTCAATGCGTCTCGATCATGACTGGGGCTCCCTTGCCCGAGGGTGCGGACGCCGTGGTGATGGTTGAACACACCGTCTCGCGCGCCGGTAATGTCGAAATCCAGCGCAGCGTTCAGCCGCGGGAAAACATCGTGCTTCGCGGGAGTGAAGCGGCACAGGGTGCGCGAATCGTGGGGTGCGGCAGGCGCCTGCAAGCTGCGGAAATCGGTCTGCTGGCCTCGGTGGGCAAGGCAACAGTCGCCGTTTACCGAAAGCCCTGCGTGGCAATTCTACCTACGGGGGATGAAGTGGTGCCCATCGAGCAGCCGCCGCAATGGTTTCAAGTTCGAAACAGCAACGCCGCGGCACTGGCCGCCCAGATTAAATCCGCAGGTGGCGTGCCGCTGCAACTGGGTATCGCTCCTGATCGCACCGACCTCCTCAAAGAGATGATCGAACGAGGGCTGAACTCTGACTTGCTCCTGTTGAGTGGGGGCGTGTCGATGGGTAAGTTTGATCTGGTGGAAGAGGTCCTGGCCGACCTGGGAGCGGAATTCTATTTCCAGGGAACGGCGATCCGTCCCGGCAAGCCTTTGGTTTTTGGCCGGGTTCGAGGCCTGTTCTTCTTTGGCCTTCCCGGTAATCCGGTTTCCACCTTCGTCACGTTCGAGTTGTTTGTCCGCCCCGCGCTCGCCCTGTTAAGTGGAGCGGCTTTCGAGCCTCCGGTTTTTCTCCGCGCTCGCCTGGCAAAGCCCCGACGCCAGAAATTGGGCCTGACCATGTTCATACCGGCGTGCGTTCGGATGCGGGACCGCGAACCGGTTGTAGAGCCCGTCGGCTGGCAGGGTTCCGGGGACCTGGTGGGGGTCGCCGCGGCCAATTGTTTCTTGGTGATTCACCCCGACCAGACGGATTTGGCGGCTGGGGATTGGGTGGACATCATGCCGAAAACACAGTGACGAGTGGCGAGTGATAAGCGACGGGCAGGAGTCAGAATTCAGGAGTCAGAATGGGAATGATGAATTCGCCAAGCTAACTGACAACTGACAACGCACAGCTTCTCTCATTGAGGAGCACGCTATGCCGAAAACGCTCACACACTACGATTCCTCCGGCCGCATCCGCATGGTGGATGTTTCCGGCAAGCCTCCCACACCGCGCCGGGCTTCCGCGAGTGCGCTGGTGAAAATGACTCCCCGCACGCTGCGAGCTGTGAAACGAAATCCCAAAGGAGATCCGCTCGAAATCGCGCGGATTGCCGGGATCAGCGCCGCCAAGCGGACTGCGGAACTGATTCCCCTTTGCCATCCGCTCTGGTTGAGCCATATTGATGTGCAAGCCGCTTTCAACAAGCATGGTGTGGTCATCTCCTCGGTGGTGAGCACAACCGGCCCGACCGGGGTTGAGATGGAAGCGCTCACGGCGGTGGCTGTCGCGGCTCTCACGGTCTATGACATGTGCAAGGCCATCGACAAGGGAATCGAGATCACTGATGTCAGGCTCCTGGAAAAGAGCGGAGGAAAGAGCGGCACGTACCGCGCCAGGTAGCTGTCAGCCGTCAGCTATCAGCTCTCAGCAGGCAATTCTGAACGGCAAGCGCAATGTTCAAGACTTAAGGCGAATAACGGTCCGTCATCCTGAGAGTGTGTGACTTTTTCAGTTTTAGGTGGCACTGACACGCAGAGCCAACCGCCCAACCTGTCATCCTGAGCGAAGCGAAGGATCCCCGTAGTTGCTCTCGGACAACTCCGGGGATGCTTCGCTGCGCTCAGCATGACAGAGGTCGGATGCTTCTGGTCGCTGAAAGCTGACGGCTGAAAGCTACTATGTCACTTCGCGCCAAAATCCTTGTTCTCAGCGATGCCGCGGCGGGCGGCAGGCGTGAGGACCGCTCCGGTCCGGTGGTGCGCGAACTGCTGGAGCAGCGAGGCTGGCTGGTCCAGGCGCTCGATGTGCTGCCTGATGATGAGGGTCGCATTCAAACCGCGCTCGTGGCCTGGACGGAAGGAGACGATTGTGATGCCGTCTTCACGTCCGGCGGCACCGGGCTTGGGCCGCGCGACGTCACTCCGGAGGCCACGCAAGCGGTGGTTGAGAAGCAGGTTCCTGGCCTCGCCGAACTGATGCGCGCCGAGGGGGTTAAGAAAACCCGCATGGCGGCTCTGGCGCGCGGGATTGTAGGAGTGCGCAAGGGCAAGCTGATCGTCAATCTGCCAGGCAGCCCACGCGGCGCCTGCGAATCGCTCGAAAGCATCATCGAGCTTTTGCCTCACGCCATCAACCTGCTGCGCGGGCACACCGAGCACCCGCAGTAGGCCGCAACCAAATGCAGATTCTTCGCTGCGCTCAGAATGACCTGTCATCCTGAGCGCAGCGAAGGATCTGCTTTTCTTCGCGCGCCGCGTCCCACTCAATTCTTGACAACGCCGTCGAACCTCTATTCGCCCGCCGGCATCTATTCTTTTGAGGGCTTCAACACAAGGATACGTTCACGAGGAATCGCACCAGGCGATAAAGAAGCAGGTTGTCCCCTGCTGTTGGCCATTGAGATTGGCTCTCTGGAAGAAGACTGCGGGAGTGCTGCGGCAGTTCTCACGACTAGGTCAAACGCTTTGATCAGTTACTTTGAAGGGAGGCTTGAACATGGCGTCGGCAGTACTCGAAGCTCCGGCCCAAAGCAAAACCACTCAGGCCAGAACAGGCTGGATTATCTCGGAGCGAACTGACTTGCTCTGGTTCACCTTGGGCGGGGCTGCTTCGGCCTATGCCTTCTGGGCCTTGTGGCGTTTCACTCACGTCCCGCTTTTGCTGCTGGTGGCGGTATGGGCAATTGTCTTCGATGAGACCCACGGCTTTGCCACAATATCGCGGACTTACTTTGACGCCGAGGAGCGCGCGCGCCGCGGACGCTGGCTCTGGGGAAGCATGGCGTTCTTCTTCGCCGTGGGACCGGTGCTCATCCTGCTCCACCTGGGCGACTGGTTGGAGTTGGCCACCGAACTGTGGGGCTACTATCACATTTTCAAGCAGCATTACGGGTTCATGATGATGTACAAGAAGAAGAACCGTGACTTCGGTCCCGTGGACATACGGCTTGATAAGGTGGCTTTCGCCGTCGCCTTCTATTACCCATTCCTGACTTATCCCCTGCACAGCCGGGAAGCGGCCGAACTGCTTCCATTCCCAATTCCGGCTCGGCTCGCCGCGCTCTACCAATACACGCTGCTGAGCATTACCGCGGCGGTGGTCGCTCTCTATCTGCTCCGCCAGATTCAGAAATGGCGGCAAGGGCTGTCGCTCAATTGGCCGAAGCAGTTCCTTTTCGCTGCGGCGGTTCCTATCAATTACCTGCTCTTTCGCAGCGCCATGCCGCTTTTGGGTGTCTACGCTGCCGTCACGATTTACCACAATGTCCAGTACCATCGGCTGGTATGGTTCTTCAACCAGAACAAATACGGGCATGAATCCGGGCAAGCGCGCCGCTTCGGGCTGGCAACCCTGATCAACAGCCGGTGGATGGCCTACGTCGCCTGCGCCGCACTCTACGCCATCATCTTCGACGTTGTCCCACGGTTCGTCCTGAAGCAGCAATTCAGTTTGATGCCCATTCACATCCGCAACCAGGTGGTCTTCTCCTTCTTCGCCGCTCCAGGCCTGCTTCACTATTGGCTCGACGGGCACATCTGGAAAGTACGCTCCGACCCCGACCTGCGAACCTACCTGCAGCTCTGATCATTGCGCCTCAAATTGCGTTTGCGCTCGGTGTCCGGAGGCCGAATCGCTAACAGTGATCAGGATGACCCCGCAATGGTATAATCAATAAGATGAAAATCGAGTACACAGTTCAGATTTGGAGTGAGGGTCAGCAGTTTGTCGCGCATGCCATGCCGCTTGATGTGATGAGTAGTGGGCAAACGCCGGAAGCAGCTCGTGCAGCACTTGACGAGGCAGTGGGCGTCTTCCTCAGGACGGCCGCTGAACAGGGTTCTCTCGAAGAGGTTCTCCACGATGCTGGCTATGAATTGCGCAACGGCGAGTGGCTGAGCCCTTCTTGGGTCGCTACTGAAAGGCACTCCGCCGCCCTCCCGCCAGAATATGCCCCGAATAACGCCTATCCACTGGCAAGATCTTGAGAAGGGCCGACGGTGAAGTAGAAGGTTGCGCCTTTGCCGACCTCGGCTTCGGCCCACACCTGGCCGCCATGCCTGTGAATGATTTGCTGGACGGTTGCCAAGCCGATGCCGGTGCCTTTGAAATCCTCCTGCCGGTGGAGCCGCTGAAACACTCCGAAGAGCTTATCGGCGTAGCGCATATCGAATCCCACCCCGTTGTCGCGCACGTAGTAGATCCAAGTATGTGGGTCTACAAGCCGGAGCACCTCCACGGGCGCCTGTGCCGCCTCATGGGCCCTCAGCGCCCCGAATTCAATCCGAACTTTCTCCTGTTTCCGCGAAAACTTAAGCGCGTTGGACAGCAAGTTTACGAACACCTGCCTGAGCAGCAGCGGATCAGCATCGCAGGAAGGCAACCTGCCGACGACGAATTCGGCGCCGCTACCTTCCACCTCCGCCCGAAGATCGTCCATGGACTGCTTCACGATCTCCGCGACCTCCACAGGCCTCCTCTTCAGTTCCTGGCGACCCAGGCGCGAAAGAGCCAGCAGGCCATCAATAAGATCTCCCATATGGGCCGCGCCGCCCCGAACGAAGTCGAGGTATCTCTGCGCTTTCGACGGAAGCTGGGACCGGTACTCCTCCAGCAGGATGCGGGAGAATCCGTCCATCGCCCTCAAGGGTGCGCGTAAATCATGGGAAACCGAATAGGAGAAAGACTCCAGCTCCTTGTTCGATGCTTCAAGCTGCGCTGTACGCAACCGGACGCGCTGTTCCAATTCCTCGTTGAGCCTGCGGACTTCTTCCTCGGCCCGCTTGCGAGTGGTGATGTCGCGCGCGGCCGCGAAGACGCCGACCACTTCGCCGCCCTGGTCGCGATAAACCGAGGCGTTGTAAAGGACTGGCGTGGTGGATCCATCCCGGCGCCTTACCTCAAGTTCGTAGTCTTGCACCAAGCCTTCCTTGAACACCTGTTGATAACCCAAGCGCGCTTTCTCCGGGTCAGTGAAGTAGTCGGAGAAGTCGTCCCCGATAAGTTCTTCGCGCAAACGGCCGGTGACCTTCTCGGCAGCACTGTTGACGTCGGTGATCTTGCCGTTGGGAGAGATGGTCACCAACGGATCGAGGCTGGACTCCAGCAGGCTGCGGTTGTACGCGTTGGCCTTCTCGAGCCCTTCCTTGGCCCTTTTAGCCTCGGTGATGTCGATGTCCATTTCGAGAATCATGGGCGTCCCATCCGCGTCCGTAAACGGGAGGTCGTAGACGTCAATCACGCTACCCTCCGGAGCGCTGATTTCCCAATGGCGGGGCTGGCCAGTTTTGAGTACGTCGTAGGTTTGGCAGAACTCGCAGGGCGCCGAGTTCCCGAAACAGTAGTCGTAACAACGACGCCCCTGAGACTCGCCGAACCTCTCGCGGAAAGCGCGATTGGCAAAGGCGACATGATAATCCGGCGTCAGCAGGCAGATCATCGGCGGCAGTGTTTCCAGAACCGAGAAGAACCGTTGCCGCTCGGCCTTGAGAGCCTCTTCCGCCTGTTTGCGCGCGCTGATATCGAGGTTGATCTCGAGGTATCCCGTGGGCTTCCCCTGTTTGTCCCGCCGCAGGACTTGGCGGCTGACCACCACGACCTCCTCCCCGGTGCGCTTGTGATGAGTGAGTTCACCTTGCCAGGTAACCCCAGAGAAGATTTTCGCTTCCATTTCGGAAAACGGCTCTGGAAACTTCGTCTGCAGCAGGTTGTGAGTGACCTTTCCTGAAGCCTCGGCGCTGGTCCAGCCATAAATCTCCTCCGCCCCGCGATTCCAGTAGGTAACCCGGCTCTCCAAGTCCCGGACCAGTACGGCGACCGGCGCAATTTCAAGCACTCTGGCCTGCTCCGCCAATTGAGCGCTGTGTTTCTCGAGAGTTTCCATGGCCCGCTGGCGCTCGGCGCGGGCGCGAAGCGACTCGATGCCAAACGCCACATCCGCCCCTAACTGGGCGAGCAGCTCCGCCTCCGCGGTATCGAAAGCCTCCGGAAGTGCGGAGTATACAGTCAGGGCCCCAATGGGCTCGCCGTCCACGCACAAGGGAAGGGCGCAGGAGGAGGCATAAGCCCGTCGGCGGGCTTCCTCCCGCCAAGGGGCAATTCGCGGGTCTTCCAGCATGTTCTGGCAAACTGAGGGTTGGCGCGTGCGGATGGCGGTGCCCGTGGGCCCGCGTCCCCGCTCCGTGTCAGCCCAGGTGATCTTTACTGTCTCCAAGTAGCCTTCGTTGATTCCCGCATGGGCAGCCAGTCGCACTGTCTTCTCCTCGTCCGGCTCGGCGAAGCCCATCCAGGCCATGCGATACCCGCCCTCGTCCACTAGGATCCGGCAAGTTTCCTGTAGCAATTCCGATTCGTCCTGAGCGCGGACCATCGCTTGGTCAGTTGCGCTGAGTGCGCGCAGCGCCCGGTTGAGGCGGTGCAGTTCCGCCTCAGCCCGCTTCAGGTCGTCGATATCGGTGCAGGTCCCGAACCACTTGACGACGTTCCCCGTGGAGTCGCGCAAAGGCGCTCCACGGGTGAGAAACCAGCGGTAGATGCCGTCAGCCCGCCGCAAGCGGCACTCGATGTTGTACGTGTCACCGGTCTCGACCGCATGGTTCCAGGCCTGCCAAGCGGGCTGCTTGTCGTCGGGATGGAAGGGGGTGTTCCAGCCTCTACCATAACTTTCTTCCAGACTCAGCCCGCTGTAATCCACCCAGCGTTGATTGAAGTAGACGTTCAAGCCATCGGGCGTGCACATCCAGACCATCTGCGGCACCGACTCAGCCAGCGCACGAAAAGCCTCTTCACTCTCTTGCAGTGCTTTCACAGCCCGCACACGCTCGGTGATGTCCTTGCCGAAAACTGCCACGCCAGTCTTACGGTTATCCTCGACGATTGGATTGAAAGATAATTCCAAAGTCCGGTCGTCAAGCAGCGGATACTCAACTCGGTATGGGCCTTCTGACAAAGCGCGTTCGTACGCTTGGGGCCACCACGTCGCTCTGGCTGGCGTAAGCAAATCCTCCGGCCCCATCCCCAACGCTGCCCGGATTCCGTAGTTCTGTTCGATGTTCCTCTCCAAGGCTTTATTAAACGTGAGGAGCCTGTGTTCGAGGTCCACCGACCATATCAGGTCATCCGTGCTTTCGAGCAAGGCGGTGAGTCTCGCCTGAACATTTTGCAGCGCCGTCTCCGCCTGCTTGCGCTCGGTGATGTCCTTGCCGAACACGGATATCGCGAATACTTTCCCATCGCGTTTAAGGAGATTGACAGTCACCAGCATGAAGCCGGCGGTTGGAGAGTTGTACTCGGTAGTATAGGAGCCGTCCGAGAGGGCTTTCTGATACATACCGCGCCATCGGGCGGCGAGCTCCTGATCTGCAAACGCTTCCTCCGGAACCATGCCCTTCTGGAGGCGCACCCCGCGCCTGAGAAAGTGTTCGCTAAGGCCCGCGTTAAAGGTCAGAAGGCCAAAACGTTCGGGATCGACAGTCCAAATGAAATCAGATGTACTTTCAACAATCGCATTCGTCAAAGCCTGCGAGTCGCGCAGGGCCTCCTCCGCCCGCGTGCGCTCCGTGATGTCGACGGCAACGGCGATCATGCCGGTGACGTTTCGATGGGCATCCCGCAGGGGGTTGTAACGAGTCTCGAAAGTGCTATCGTGAGGGCCCTCCAGAACCGCTGTGAACGTCTCACCCGCCAGAGCCCGGTGGATGTGTTCTACGGCCTGGGCCCGCTCTGGCAAGAATATCCGGCAGTTCTTGCCAATTAACTCGCCGGGCTTTCGGCCGGAAGCCGCGACGGCCTGACCGGTGTGCAGCGTGAAGGTACCGTTCGCATCTGTGGCAAACAAGACCACGGGCGCGTTCGCCGTCACTGTTTCCAGCAGGGCAGTGGACCGCGCAAGTTCCGCCGTGCGCTCCGCGACGCGACGCTCGAGTTCCTGTTCGGCCATCTTCTGGTCATGGATGTCAGTCGCGGTGCCGATCCAGTGGATGACCTCGCCTCTCTCGTTCCGGAGCGGCACCGCGCGGGTCAAGTGCCAGCGAAACTCCCCATCGGCGCGGCGCAGCCGGTGCTCGATTTTATGAATCTGCCCGGTTGCGATTGCCTGGCGCCAGGCGTCGAGCGTCGCCTCCCGGTCCTCCGGATGGATAATGGAGGTCCAGTTCCAGCCGGTAAGGTTGCTCGGGCTCGCGCCCGCGTACTCGAGCGCTCTCGGGTTGTAATAGTCGCGCGCGCCCGAGGCTTCAGCGGTCCACACGATCTGCGGCATCGCCTCGGAGAGCCCCCGGAACCGCCCCTCGCTCTCGCGCAGCGCGTCTTCGGCTCGCTTCCGCTCGGTGATGTCGAGAAAAGTCCCTACCGCCCCTCTCGGGCGTCCGCTCTCGTCCAGCAGCGGCACGGCGTTGCCGAGGATGTTCACGGTGACGCCGTCCTCAAAGACGAAGTCCATTTCGTGATCCCGGACCGCTTTCCCGCTGGCGGCCGATTTCTGCATCGGCAACTCTGGCAGAGGAATCTCCTTTCCGTCCTTCATCGCCCGGAAATTCACCGGTTTTTCGCCCTCCGGCCCGGACTTCGAGAGATTGCTGCCGCGGGGTCTTCGCAACAGATCGTAAGCCGCGCGATTGCCACTCATCGATCGGCACTCCGTATCTTTCGACACGAAAATGCCCACCGGCGCGGCTTCCATCAGGGCCTCGAATTCCGCCGCCCTCGCTCGCTCCCGAATTTCGCTCTCCCGGAGGGATTCCTCCGCCTGCTTGCGCTCAGCGATTTCGCGAAGCAGTTCGCGGTTGGTCTCTTCCGTCTTGGCGCGGGCCGCAACGGCGTCTTCTAAAGCCTCCCGGAGGCGCTCTTCGCTCTCACGCAACGCAGTCTGCTGCTGGCGCAGCCTGGCAATCAGCTCGGTAGAGTTTTCCAGCTCGGTCAGATCGGTGGCGACAATGCAGATGCTGGGGCCGTCGGGGACATCGAGCACGTTCGACGATACATAGGCCGGGACGGCCGCGCCGTCGGATGCGGTGAATACCAACCGCTGCCTCACCGGCTGCTCTCGGCCCTGGGTCAGAATTGCCTCCACCACGGCGCGGTCACCAGCAGCCACGAATTGGTGCAAGTCGTGGCCAACAACCTGCTCCACCGATTGCTTGACGAACTCGCCGAACCGGCCGTTGGCGTAAAGGATCGTGCCGTCGAGGGCGACCGTGAAGGCGGCCTCGTGCATCGTGTCCACAATCAGCCGATAGACAGACTCCGCCCCGACCAGTGAGTAGACCTGCTCCCCCCGCGCGCCGGAGACAACCACCGCGTCGACTTCACCCTCGCGTATGGCTCTCAGCGTCTCTTCGGCCTCGGCCAGCCGCAGCTTGAGCTCCGCGACCGATTCCGGGAGGGCCTTTTCCAAATGTTCAGGCATAGACTTTCCCCTCATTTCCCGGCTGCCTGCCGAAGATCGAGGCCGACGAGGATTTTCTCGGTATCCGACATGTCGCCAATGAACCGGCGCAGGGGCAGCGGCAGCTTCTTGATCAGTGTGGGCGCGGCGATGATCTGCTCACCCTTGGCGAGCGTCGGATGCTGATAGACGTCAATCACCTGCAGGTCGTAGCGTCCACGCAGGTGCTCTTCACATATCTCCTTGATATTTCTGATGGCTTTGGCCGATCGGGGAGTAACCCCGGCCACGTACAGGCGCAGGGTGTACCTGGGCTTTTCCCCGGCATGCAGTGACTTCTCGAACCTCTCGTTGGCAGGGACGAATTTCTGCGCGGACATGGATTCCCTCGCTTTCTCGACGGCCGTGAGGTCACACGGGCCGCAGGTCGAGCCCCACGAGCACCCGCTCGGTGTTCGATAGATCACCAATGATCTTTCGCACCGGCTGGGGAAGCTTGCGCACGAGCGTGGGGATTGCCAGAATCTGGTCGCCCTTGGCCAGTTTTGGGTTCTTCAAGAGGTCGATCACCTCAAT
>Ga0116217_10005393_pt1 | contig 11230 bp, 6 predicted proteins | sample Sb_taG_6_FD_89697 | JGI IMG/M metagenome (GOLD analysis project Ga0116217, IMG submission 89697) | Peat soil microbial communities from Weissenstadt, Germany - Sb_50d_4_PS metaG | ecosystem: Environmental > Terrestrial > Soil > Wetlands > Peat | place: Germany: Weissenstadt | collected 2010-09-21 | reverse complement strand
TGCTGCTGCTCAGCGGTCAACCCATCCATGAACCCGTCGTGGGCCGCGGGCCGTTCGTGATGAACACGCAGGAAGAAATCGCCAAAGCCATCGAGGACTTCAACAGCGGTCAGTTCGGGCACTTCGCCCATTAGACCAATCAACTAAACTAACCAACCCACTTTAAGAAAAGGGGTCTTACCGTGGTACACCAGCTAATTTCAACGGCAAGATCCGACGATCGATCCTGACGATTCGGCGATGCTTTTGATCGACCATCAGAGCGGCCTGTTCCAGACCGTCGGCGACATGGACATGACAGTCCTACGCACTCATGTGATCGCTCTGGCGAAGATCGCCACCCTTAGCAAGATTCCGGTGATCACGAGGGCTTCGGTACTGGCGGGGCCGCACGGCCCGCTGATTCCAGAAATCCACGAGAATGCGCCTCACCTGAATGCCCACCGTCAATCCGATGGCAGTGCGTCAACAACAGGAGGCCGGCGGCAGATGAGCCGCCCGGAAATCTCAGGAACGACCGTAAACAGCTTGTGTCCCCTTTTAGTTTCTGTACGACATTGCTGAAATCATGTTAACAACTGTATGGCGAAACACGAATCCCAACCAGGGGGCTTCCGGAATGCCACTTTCGTAGTAGCGCGCGATGACGGATTGACTGACGAACCCCGGGAATGCATTTGCCCATCTCTGCTGGTAATTTGAAAATGCGAGGTGGGTGCCGTTGCCGAATTCCTCTAGTCCTCCATCGACCAGCCTTTGGCGGCCGTTACGGTCATCCACTTTTCGCAATTTGCTGACCGCGAACGTGGTCTCCGATATTGGCACTTTCATGCAGAGCGTGGGCGCGGCCTGGTTGATGGTGTCGCTCAACGCCGGGCCGATGTATGTGGCTCTCACGCAGACGGCTTCAGCGCTACCGTTCTTCGTGCTCGCCCTGCCGGCGGGAGCGATTGGGGACATCCTCGACCGCCGCAAAATTATCCTGTTCACGGAAACATGGATGGTCGTAGTGGCATCCGTGCTTGCGGGGCTGACGCTTGCAGGGATGATGTCCCCGATTCAACTCCTCGTTTTGACCTTCGCTCTGTCGTCTGGCGACGCTTTCGAATCACCCACGTGGCGCGCCGTTCTGCCCGAGCTGGTGGAGAAGGAGGATCTCCCCGCGGCGTCAGCTCTCAATGGTATCGAATTCAATTTCGCGCGGGCGATCGGACCGGCGCTTGCCGGTGCGGTGGTCGCATTCGCCGGCGTGGGCGTAGCCTTCCTGACCAATGCCTTTTCGTTCGTAGGCGTAATTCTGGTTGTGGCGCGCTGGAAACGGCCGGTGATCAAGCGCGCTACGCCGCCCGAGACGGTTGCGGGAGCCACGCGCGCCGCAATCCGATACGTGCGCTACGCGCCGGGGGTGCGGAAGGTATTGGTGCGGGGAGGAGCGGGAATGTTTTTTGCAAGCGGCCTTCTGGCTCTGCTGCCCTCGCTTGCTCACCGCATCAGTAGCAGCCCCTTAGGCTATGGAGTGCTGCTCGGGGGCTTTGGTTGTGGCGCGGTGCTTGGTGCTCTCGTGGTACAGCGCGCTCGTGCCCGCTGGTCCGTCGACGCCATCGTATCGGCCGGGATGGCGGCATTCGGTTTGGCGACAATTACGGCGGGAATGCTTCACCTGTTGTGGCTGCTCGGCCTGGTGATGGTGGTGGGAGGGGCGGCATGGGTGTCCTTCATTTCGCTTTTCAATGTTCAGCTACTAAATCTGGCGCCCGACTGGGTCCGCGCCCGCGTGCTCGCCATTGCCATGCTGGTGTTTCAGGGAGCTGTAGCTGCGGGAAGTGCCGCGTGGGGTGCATTGGCGGCGCGAGCAGGCATCAGTGCCGCCCTTTTATGGGCCGGCGTGGGAGCGATTCTGACAACGGGACTGGCCTTGTTTCTGCGCCTTCCGGATGTAAGTCTGGATTTGACGCCTTGGAACCATTGGCGCACTCCGGCAGTCGGTGGGCACCAGAAACTCGATGGACCGGTGCTGGTAACCGTGGAATACGAGGTAGAACCCGAGCAGGCACCGGATTTCCTCGTGGCCATGCACGAATACGGACGCATACGTCGCCGCGATGGGGCGTCCCGCTGGGGAATCTGCCGGGATCTGGCAATGCCCGGCCGTTACCTGGAGACGTTCATAGTGAGTTCGTGGGAGGAACACCTTCGCCAGCATGACCGTCTGACTCGCGCCGACAGCCAACTTGAGGAGCGCATTCGTACCTACTCCCGCCACGAGCCTGCCGTGCGCCATCTGGTCTACCTGTAACGGCGCACCAATGGCACACCTCGCGACTCCATTCAACCGACTTTGCGCAACAGGCGGTTCCGCACGGATCGGCGAGTGTCGAAAGTCATGTTGATGTACGGTCTGCTCGTGAACCGACCGCAAACTTCACCTTCTCCGTGTGCCTGATGGTAATGTGGCTCGGTGTTGATGTCGAACGGAAGCTCCATCGCGACGAGCGACCATATCGGAATTGCGGAGTTCCCTTGCAGTGGATCTGCGTGTTGTTAAAAGTTGCTGCTGAGGGAGCTATGGCGTCTGTTCTGGAGGGAAACGTGTGGCCACCTGGCGGCCTCCCATCTACGCCGGAGGCGATCTGCCCGAGCCGTTTCCGGAACTGCTACAGGCACCGCGTAGCGCGGCGCGCACAGCCGACCAGCCAGGGAACGTTGCATCGATGCGCCCGATAGCCTGGCGTGCCGTTTCGATCGGCGGCTCCGGCGAGTTTCCGTCCGGAACGGGCAACAGGTTAGCCTTGTGGAGGCGGCGGTTGCACCCGTATTGACGTGTTGAAATAGGGCAATTGGTCAAAATGCATGGCACCTGTGATGAATTGATCGGGTGTGCCGAACAGTCAAAGGGGATTTCTGCGCCGAGAGGGCGCTCATGATTTGCTGCGCCGGCGGCACGCCGACTTGCACGCCATGCCCGATGCTCGATCCAGCTCGAAGCGGTGTAAGCTGGCGACATCCGTAGATTCATGGTGGTCAAGCCAATACCGGTGCGTCTCGCCGTAGTGTTTGCGCGATGTTTGTACCGACCGGCGAATTACGAATTCACGGGAGCGGCATCCACTCCGTCCACTGGGACTCTTTTGCAGGCCTGGGGCAGCGTCGAAAGCTGCGCGACGGCCGCCGCTCGCACGGCCTTTCCATGCAAGACTCGTGCAAGACTCTCAGGAAAAGGCGCCGGTACGGCATGGACAACGGCCTCCGGCGCGCACTGAAAACACATTCACTTAGCACGTGTCGCTACCCCTTGGAACCGTCCTTTTCAGGTTCGAGTCCTGTCGCGCCCACCATTAAGTCCTTCCATTTCAATCTGCCTTCACGTTCCATAGCCGCCTAAACTGTCTTTTTATAAGTTCCAAGAACGTTGCCGGCGCCATCGTCGGCCGTGTCGGCGTGGGGCCGGTTTCCATCATCCGCTCGAGCTTGCCGTGCTCCGCGTCTTGGCCGGCCTTTGTGTAAGCGCATCAAACGGCGTATTCTGAGTCTGAAACTCCCAGTTGGTCACCATGAAAGGATTGCGTTTATGAACCGAAGATCGTTTCTGAAGTCGCTCGCGACCGTGCCCGCCGCCTGTCTGGCCCTCCCGCGGCTCGCGGAAGCCGCCCTGCCGAAAACCAGAATCACGCGGGTTCGCATTTACAAACCGCCCGATCTCAATCAGCTTTTCAACCAGAGCAACATGCTCGTGACCGTGGAGACCGAAGCCGGCATCACAGGCATCGGCGAGGGCGGCGCCAAGGATACTCTGGAGCAGTGCGCCGGCTCCCTCATCGGCAAGGACCCGTTCAAGATCGAAGCCATCTGGCAGGAAGAGTATATGGCGTGGTTCTACCCTCCGGGCCGGGAGAAGCAGCATGCCATGGGCGCCCTCGACCTGGCGCTTTGGGACATCAAAGGTAAGGCCCTTGGCCTGCCCATCCACCAGATACTGGGCGGGGCCGTGCGCAGCTTCTGCGAGTGTTACAACACCGGTAATGTTCGCCCGCCGGCTGCTCCGGGCGGCGCGCAGCCCACCCTGAAGGACCGCGTGAAGGCGACCCTGGACGCGGGCTACAAAGTTTATCGAATGGGCGCAGCCGATTCCGGCGCCGGCGCCTGGGATGTCCGGGCCCGCCTCCTTCAGGTCGCCAGGGATGCCAAAGACGTTCGCGAGGCCCTCGGCTCCTCCGGAGACTGGAGCATCGACTTCCACCAGCGCTTCGAGTACGCCGACGCCCTCCGCGGCTGCAAGTTGATTGAGGAGTACGCGCCCTACCTGGTGGAAGATCCCGTTCGCGACGAACATTTCCTGGCAGACATCCCCAAGCTTCGCCAGATGACCTCCGTGCCCCTCGCGGCAGGCGAGGAGTGGGGTTAGCGCTGGGACTTCAACAAGCTCGTCGAGAACCACGATATCGACTTCAACCGCTGCACCCTGCCCAACGTCGGTGGCATCACCGAGATGCTCAAGATCATGGCCATGTGCGAAACCCACGCCGTGGGCATCGTCCCCCACTTCACCGGACCCGTCGCCACCGCCGCCCTGGTGAACTGCCTGGCCACCTACCCCGGCACAGTGATGTTTGAATACAACTACGGCGAACGCAAGATCCCCTATCTTCCCGAGTACACGGATTTCAAGGCCGGCAAGCTCTACCCCAACGAGCGCCTGGGCCTCGGCGTCACCCTGGACACCAGCCCCCTCACCCAGATCGGAGAAGTGACCCAGCCGGTCCGCCGTCAGATCTACAGCCGCCCCGACGGGTCGCTCACCCACTGGTAGGCGGAGGCGCGAAGCACTGAACAACATCGCGCACCACACCAAGGGACTGACCGTGATCCTGAACAGCAGTCCCGCCGCGCACTTCGCGACCGGGGCAAACGACGCGGGCCGGCGAGGCGAGCTCGCGTGATGGCGGCGCGCCCCGCTTCCCGTGCTTTCCGTTGCGCGCGATCACGCGATTGGCCCACGGGGCGCTGCCGGCTGGTGAGCCGCAACAACGGACGACGCGGCTGGGTTCCGCTCGCGAATCCGCTGGCGCGGAATTTTGACTCCGGCGCCTTCTCCCGGATGATCGCGCCATGGCACGCCGCGCATCGCCGACGTCAACGCGCTCCCGGCACCGCCGCCGGGGCACGCCCGGCGAGTTGTATGGCGGGCCGCGCGCCGGGAACTTGCGGCGGACGTCAACCGGTTTTCAATTTAAAATGGAGTTTCTGGTTTAAAGGGGGGATTATGGTGCACACTCTACGGACGTTCAGGCTCGTTGTCCTTGCCACCGTTCTGGCTGCGGGCGTGGCCGTCGAGGGCGCGAGCCCTCCAAAACCTGCGCCGAGCCAGGCGGATCGCCGCGCCGGCGCGGCGACCGCCGTCAAGAAGGTTACGGTGATCGCCGACGCCACGATGGATGCGCCCGCCAGACACGGCATCCGGAAACTCGAGGAGGCGTTGCGAGCCAAGGGTGTCGCCGTTTCGGAGGGTGGCGGCCAGCTCGATGGCTCCGATTTCGTGGTCCTGGCGGGGCTGGGAGCCAGCGGCGGTCCGGCGGCCATCGCCCTGGGCGAGATGAAGGCGCCAGTACCTGGTGGCGCCGAAGCCCTGACTATCCGCAAGGGCGCCAGGTATCAAGGGAAGCCTGCCATCCTTCTGGCAGGCGCCGACGGAACCGGCCTGATGTATGCCGCGCTCGATGTCGCCGATCGCGTGGCCTGGACCCCGGGCGGCGGCAATCCGTTCCAATTCGCTCGAGACGCCACCGAGAAGCCCTCCCTCAAAGAGCGCGGCGTCACGATTTTCACGATGAACCAGGCGTACTTTGAAAGCCACCTCCACGACGAGCAGTTCTGGGGCCGGTACTTCGACATGTTTGCGGCGGACCGCATCAACCAGTTGGTATTGACATTTGGATACGAGGAGGGCGGCTACATGGCGCCCCCGTATCCATACTTCTTCGACGTCGACGGCTTTCCGGACGTGCGAGTCGTCGGCCTCACGCAGGACCAGCAGACCCGGAACCACACGGCATTCCAGAAGATGCTCCGACTGGCCGCGGAACGCGGGATTCGTGTGAAGCCCGGCATCTGGGACCACATCTATCGCGGAGGGTTACAGGGGGGCGTCATTCCTTGGGCATCGGACGGCACCAAACCCACGCCCGGGCTGGTATGGGGCCTCGACGCCAAGAATCTCGCGCCATATACCGTCGCCGCCCTGAAGAAATTCTACGAAGTCTTTCCCGAGATCAACGAGACGCAATTTCGCATGCACAACGAGTCCGGGCTGCGCAATTCGGAGATCGAAGGCTTCTGGCACGAGGTCTTCGGATTCTTCAGCAAGGACAAGCAGGGCATGTCGCTTGAATTGCGCGCTAAGGGCCTCTCGAAGTCCGTGATCAAGGACGCTCAGGCGCAAGGCCTCAACGTGCACCTGGATACGAAGATCTGGATGGAGCAGATGGGCCTGCCTTACCATCCGACTCACGTGAACAAATTGAACCAGATGGACGCGCGGCACAGCTACGCCGATCTGCTGGAATACCCGCAGACCTACAGAGTCAACTGGACCCTCTGGAATGGAGGTACGACGCGCATTCTGCTGTGGTCCGACCCCGATTACGCCCGGCGGCTGGCCGTGAGCGCGCGCCTGTACGACGGCCAGGGCCTGATGGTCACGGAAATGGAGGCCACCAAATTGATGGCCGAGCCGCCCGACCTGAAGCCCCGCGATTTCCTGAATTCGAAATACCGATACTTCGATTACGAATTCGAGCGGTACTGGGCATTCTATCGCGTCTGGGGCCGGCTAATGTACAACCCGCAGACGACGTCCGACGTGTGGGAGGAGGAGTTTCTGCGCCGATTCGGCGTCGAGGCTGGGCCTCACCTCATGAAGGCCCTGCAGCTTGCGAGCCGGGTCCTGCCGAGAGTCGTCGCCGCCAGCGTCCCGTACCGGGCGTTTCCAACGTCGGACAGTTGGCCGGAGATGCAGCGCCAGGGAAGCCTGCCGCAGTTCGCGCAACTGGAGGAGGGAAGCGACATCCAGCAATTCATGAACCTGCGCGACGAAGCCACGAGCATTCTTCAGGGCACGGATACGGCCATGCGACGCCCCGAGGAAACCAGCCGGTGGTTCGCCGGGACCTCGGATGCCATTCTGGCGGAAGTCGCCGCGGCGGAACGAGCGCTCGGCGGCCGCACGAGCAGTAATGAGTTCAAGTCGACTGCCGCGGACGCGCGAATTCTCGCGGCAATGGCACGATATCACTCGTGGCGTCAGCTCGGGGGCGTGGATTACAACTTGTACAAACAGGCCGGCGATCTCGGGGCGTTTGACGAGGCCATTGCCAATGAACGAAAGGCGATCCAGGCCTGGCGTGAGCTGGTCGAAGCGGCAGGTGACTTCTACAGCGACAACATGGCGTTCGGCCCGGCCACCAGAAGATTCCCCCGTCATTGGAAGGACGAGTTGAAGGCCCTGGAGACGGAGTTCGATCAACTGCTGGCCGAGCGGCGAACCGCTACGGCACGAGCGGATGCCAGGCCCGTCCGTATTCCGGCGCGCGATCCCAATCCCAAATTACCGGTGGTGACCTTTGCGCCTGCATCGGCGGAGGCCGTGCCTGGACAGGATTTTGTGGTCAAGGCGAAAGTCGCAGCCCCGGCGGGCGTGAAATGGATTCGCCTGCGATACCGGCACGTCAATCAGAAGGAGGACTATCAGACGGCGGACATGACGCTCGATTCCCGGACCGGCTTTTATGCCGGCGGCATTCCGGCCTCGTTCGTCGATCCGCAATGGGATCTGATGTATTTCATCGAGATCGTGGACCCTCGGGGCAACGGCAGGATTTATCCCGATCTCGAAGTGGAGACGCCGTACATCGTCCTGGGTGTGAAGCGTTAGAGGCGTCCGCGCTACCGCGGCGGATGCAAGTTCACAACCACGTAGGGGGTTTCCTTATCGAGGTCCGGATAGATTTTGCCGTTGCCCGCATTGTCCATGACTTCAAACAGGTACATCAGGTCGAACTTGGGGTCGATATCCTTCGCGGGTATAACGGCTTCGTACTCGTTGCCCTTGCCGGTGGGCAGCATCGGCAGCGTGCGAAAATCCTGGTGCTGGCTCAATCCTCTATAACGCAAGCGGATCCATTTGATTCCGGATGGATCCTGCACGTCCGCCACAATCCGCAAGGGCTTCAGGGGCTGGGCGGTCAAGACCGGCGTGGAGTGCAGGACCGGCGGTTGATCGTCTGCCGTGACCGTCACGGAAACCGGATGAGTACGACCCTCTTGCGGCCAGGTTGCCGCGCGCCCGGCCTCGTCTACGGCTTCGATGAAGTAGTTGCACGCGCCCGAAATCCTGGCTGCCGGGATGACGGCGCGATACTCGAGCGGTTGGGTGCGCTCCATATCGACATTCGCGTACCCCTGCCGGGCATTTCCGTAGACGACGCGGACGGCAGCGATCGGGCTTACAGCGCTGACCGTCGCGCGCAACACCAGATCCTGGGCGGGAGAAAGCCTGCGCACCGGCACGTGCGCGATTTGTGGATCGACGCTGGTCACAGTCAAAGCGCCACCATGCCAGGTGGCACTGGTGGCGGTGTCGAACAGAACCTCCAGTTTGCCATCGGTCACCGAAGTCTCGATCGTTCGCTCCACGCGCTTGCCGGCGGGAACCGTGAAGACATCGGTATAGTCGATGCCATTGGCTTCGAGCCACATCGGGCCATAGTCTTTGGGGGCCGGCGAGTCATCCTGGATGGCGACGTTCACCCGGTAGCGGCCGTTCGGCAGCGGGACGATGGCGACGTTGCTGAGGTTCTGGTCGAACGTGTTTCCCCTTCCGCGCGAAAGGCTGGTGAATCCCGCCGGCACCGTGCCATCGCCAAGAAAATACTTCCCAACGACGCGAAGAGGTTCCGTACGAAATGCCGCCCGCTGCTGCTCGAGACTGGCCAGGTCCTTCTGCAGTTTAGGGATCTGGTCTCTCCAGTGGCCGGACTCGTCGTTTGCCGGAAGGCCCATCATGAGGTCGTCGGCATAGACATCCCCGGCGGCGCGGACGATCTCCTCCCATGCGGCAATCGCGCTCTTTTCGCTGGTAATGGCGTCATCCAGCGCATTCAGGTCGCGAGTGCGGTTGAATAGCACGTAGCTGAGGCCCGCACGAATCCGGCGCGAGTGATAGAGCGCGAGATTGCCAAGAATTCCGAGATCGACCAGCGTGGAACGTAGTTCCTTGCCGGCTTGCGGACCGGCGCGCTGCCCGGCCTGCGCGGCGAGGTTCAGAACGTCCTCGGAAGCGCGGGCGAACCAGCGACTGGTGGCCAATGGCGCGATCTGCGCGGAGTCGCGGCCTTCGAGGATGTCCACGGCCGCATCCTCGAAGCTCCGGAATTGCTCGGTATCGCTGGGGTCGGCCTTAACATATACAGGAAGATCTTCCATGATCTGCCGCTCAGCCCAACCGCGGATGTTCGGGAAGTGAGAAGCGGGAAGAACATAAGCCTCGATATGAGGCAGAATCTGGCTGGCCCGATGCAGGCCCTGCTCCACATACGGCGCCGCGGAATCGCCAAAACGCTTCACGAATTCGTGTTGCCATATCTCCGGCGAAGCCTCAGGATCGTAAGTCAGCCGGCCGAACACCTGGAAGAAATGCCAGTAGCGCTCGAACTCGTAATCGTAATACCGGTATTGCGGCGGCATGAGATCGAAGGGCTGCATGTCGTGCGGATGGAACGACATCTTGGTGGCGAGAGGCTCCATGATGTCGAAGCCCTGCGATCCGCCGAGTCCTACGGTGCCGGCGAAACGGCGGACGTATTCGGGGTCCCCCCACAGCAGCACGCGCATGGTGCCGGCGGTCCAAAGGGTGTAGTGCAGTGGGTAATCCCGTGGATACTTGAGCATGTCGGAATAACTGTGGCGGCGTTCGAACTGGCTCAACGCCTGGACGTGCGTGGGATGGAACGGCAATCCGACGTGCTCCTCCCAATACTTGGTGTTGACGCGGATCTTGAGACCAATATCGAGACCGATATGGATCAGGTCGTCGGGAACGCCTTTGGCCCGCAACTCGTAGGTGATCCGCGGGCCGTACTGCTTCAGGACCGGGAAGACGGCGCTCCAGAACGTCTTCATTTCCTCCGCCTTCAGCCCGGACTCGCCGTGCATGAGGAACATCATGTTGTCGATCTCGGGAAAGGTCTGGAGGAACTTCGCCAGGGCGGCTTTGGTGTAGGGGATCAGGTTCTCCTCGGTAACCCCCTGGACCTTGCCTTTTACCGGCGTCCGATCAATCGCCTTGGAGGAATCCGAGTAACGGTAAAAGTGACACCAAAGCCCGATGGTCACATTCAGGGCCCGCTGGTGCGCCATGCGGATCAGCCGCTTGAGATCCGCCTGATTCTGTTGCTGCTGTTCCCTGGTCAAACCGACGACCGCGACGCCGGGGAAATGCTCCACGTCCAGAAAATACGGATAGGCCGGACACATGTATCCGTCCATGTCATAAGCGAAAAGAAGTTGGAAGGTGTTGAAGCGGTTCTCGACCAAGGTGTCGAAGTACCGGGCCCAATAGTCCTGGTTATGCAGGCGGTTCTCGAACTGGGCCTGCTGCATGGTGAAGATGGTCATGCCGCGATCGGCGACCGACGGCGACTCGGCGGCATCGCGCACGGCCTGAAAAGGCGCGTTCCCATCCGCGGTCCAGCTTACGCGGTCCGCCACATCGAGCAGTCCATACATCAGCCCGCGCTCATCGGCACCGCTGACCAGCACGAGCGGTTTGCCATTCCAGGTGGTATTCCGGATGAGCAGCGATTCCGGCGCGGTTGGAGCCGCGACACCCAGCGACTTGATGAGGGCGGCGGCCGACCGCCCGCGCGGCAGCCCGGCCGCGACCACTACCTGGCCCCGCGCGGCCTCCAGCGTGGGCGCTTCCTCGAAGCTGACCTTTTTTGCCGCCAGCGCTGCCTTCAACTTCTCGAAGGCATACCGCGACGGCTCGCCGGCGGGTCCGTCCAGCACCAGCGAGACACGCACCACTTCCGCCGTTCCGGCATAACGCTGGATCGTCAGAACAGCCACCAGCATGGCCAAGACTCGTGTCGTTCTCAAACCTGACTCCTCTCTTGCTTGTTCGGGAAGTATCAATCACCGGCCCGCGCCGCCCGAGTAGTGGCAGGTCCACTACGCG
>Ga0116217_10005392_pt1 | contig 11230 bp, 4 predicted proteins | sample Sb_taG_6_FD_89697 | JGI IMG/M metagenome (GOLD analysis project Ga0116217, IMG submission 89697) | Peat soil microbial communities from Weissenstadt, Germany - Sb_50d_4_PS metaG | ecosystem: Environmental > Terrestrial > Soil > Wetlands > Peat | place: Germany: Weissenstadt | collected 2010-09-21 | reverse complement strand
TTCTTCCCGACCCACGCGTAGTTGCCCGTGCAGGGATGAGACATGGTGTGATTACCGATTTCATAGCCTTTCGCCGCCGCGTCTTTCCACGCGTCCAGGCGCCTTTTCATGTTCGGCGGGTTTACATAAAAGGTCACTTTTGCATGGTAGCGGTCGAACAGCGCCAAGCCGACATCCATCTGGCTGTCGCGGGCGTCATCGAAGGAAAGGGTCACCGCCACTCGCTTGCCATTTGGCCAGTGAAAAGGATGATCTCCCGAGGCGTGGGATGAGGCAGTTTGCGGCGCCAAATGGGCCGGGGCGCCGAAGCCGAGCAACAGAAGCGTACACAGGACACGTCTCATGGCCTGCATTATAGTCCGGCCGGGCGAGGCCTCGGCAAACAAAAACGCCGGAGACCCTTTCGAGCCTCCGGCGTCCGAATGCTGCTGCTTTTGTAGCTTCTTACTCGGCCAGCGAATCCTCGCCGCCCAGGTCTTCCGAGAGGCCACTGTCGAGATGATCGGGTGGTCGAGGGACACGGGCCGAACGGAAGTATGCCGTCGCATAAGCGGCTGCCCAGAGTATTGACGGTGCAACGACTAGCGGATTGCTGGTATATGAATCAACGAAAAACCCCTTCAAATTCCACAACGCAACAGCAACCGAGAGTACAGACAACATAAACCAAACAGCATGGCCCACTCTGTTGTTTCGCGTGGAGACGCCCCAGATTCCTAACAAGCCTCCAACGAGAGATGCAATGCACAAGGCCATCAACATCGCCCGCGCATGCTGCATCGCGCCTGCGTCCAAATTGCATCCCCAGGGTCCGCGTGGTTGCCCTAAACAAATTGCTTGCATTCCATACTCCATACATGCAGCGAGCGGAGCTACCAACAAAAAAACCATGACCCAACCGCATAGAGTTAGCAATTTGCTTGACGGCAGGAATAAACCTATGAGACCAACCACGCCAAGGGCCACGTATTCAAAACTGACGAACCGAAGAAGGCCTTTCCCGAAGATGCTCATAGAGTCCATATCGAGGTAAGGGTAGCAACTAGCGTTAAGAAAAGGAAAAACGCCGGAGACCCTTTCGAGCCCCCGGCGCCTGAATGCTGCTGAGATTTGAAATCGCTTACTCGGCCAGCGTGTCCTCCGCACCCAGGTCTTCCGAGAGACCGCCGGTATACTGCACGCGCGTTTCCTCGTCGTAACCTGGAATGGCTTCGAGCGGCGAAGGCTCCACCACGGGCTCTTCCACCACGTCCTCGCCCGCGATCTTGACTTGGCGGTAATACTCCATGCCGGTGCCGGCGGGAACCAGGCGGCCCATGATGACATTCTCCTTGAGGCCGCGCAGGTAGTCCACCTTGCCGTTGATGGCGGCTTCGGTGAGCACGCGCGTGGTCTCCTGGAATGACGCCGCGGAGATAAACGAATCAGTGGATAACGACGCCTTGGTGATGCCGAGCAGAATGGCTTTGCCCTGCGCGGGACGGCCGCCGGCATCCACCACCCGTTGATTCTCGCCCCGGAACTTGAACTTATCGACCACTTCCTCGGGCAGGAACTCGGTATCGCCGATGTCTTCCACCTTCACCCAGCGCATCATCTGCCGGACGATGACTTCCAGGTGTTTGTCATTGATGTTGACGCCCTGCAGACGGTAGACCTCCTGGATCTCGTTCACTAGGTACTTCTGCAGTTCTTTCTCGCCGAGCACGTCCAGGATGTCGTGGGGATTACGCGGGCCGTCCATCAGAGGCTCACCCGCTTTCACCCGCTCGCCTTCCTGCACGTTGATGTGCACCCCGCGCGGCAGCGAGTATTCGCGCTGCTCGCCATCGTCGCCCACCACGTAGATCTTGCGCTGCCCCTTGGTCACCTCGCCGTATTTCACGGCGCCGTTGATTTCCGCGATGACCGCGGTTTCGCGCGGCTTGCGCGCTTCGAACAACTCGACCACGCGCGGCAGACCGCCGGTGATGTCCTTGGTCTTAGTGGTTTCACGCGGGATCTTTGCCAGCACATCGCCCGCGTGCGCTTCTTCGCCGTCACGCACCATCAAGTGGGCGTGCGTGGGCATGAGATACTTCTTGGCTTCGACGCGGCCCTGGCCAGAGTCCGGCCGTACCACCACCATCGGCTGCCGTTTCTCATCGGGCGAATCCACCACGACGAGCTGCGACATACCGGTGACCTCGTCCACCTGCTCCTGCATGCTGATGCCTTCTTGCAGATCCTTGAAATGCACCGTGCCGCTTACTTCAGTCAGGATGGAGAACGTGTACGGATCCCACTCGAGCAGGACCTGGTTGGTGCGCACCGGAGCGCCCTCTTCCACCAGAATGCGCGCGCCGTAAACCACGTCGTAGCGCTCCTTCTCGCGGCCTTTCTCGTCGACCACCACGATCTTGCCGTTGCGGTTCATGGCGATCAGCTCGCCGGCCTTGTTGCGCACGCTGGTAACACCGTAGTTCACGAACCGCGCAAAGCCATCGGATTTGGCATCCTGAGTGGATTGCTCGGAAATACGGGTCGCCGTTCCACCGATGTGGAACGTACGCATGGTGAGCTGCGTTCCCGGCTCTCCAATGGATTGCGCCGCGATCACGCCGACCGCTTCGCCGCGCTCCACCAGGCGCCCGGTTGCCAGGTTGCGTCCATAGCACGCCACGCACACGCCGCGCTTCGATTCGCAGGTCAGCACCGAACGGATCTTGACCCGCTCGATACCGGCCGCCTGAATCAGCCCGGCCAGATCCTCGGTCACCTCGTGGTTCACACCGATGATCAGGTTGCCTTCGAAATCGCGCTGGTCTTCGAGCACCACGCGGCCCACAATGCGGTCGCGCAAGGGCTCGATGATTTCGCCCGATTCAATGATCGACTCGACGAAGATGCCTTCGGTTGTACCGCAATCGTTCTCGGCGATGATGACATCTTGGGAAACGTCCACCAGGCGGCGTGTGAGGTAACCGGAATCCGCAGTCTTCAAAGCGGTATCGGCCAAACCTTTCCGCGCACCGTGCGTGGAGATGAAGTACTGCAACACGTCGAGGCCTTCGCGGAAATTCGCGGTAATGGGCTGCTCAATGATCTCGCCCGAGGGCTTGGCCATCAAGCCGCGCATACCGGAAAGCTGGCGGATCTGTTGTTTCGAACCGCGCGCGCCCGAGTCGGCCATGATGTAAATCGGGTTGAGGTAGCGGCCGGTGCGGTCGTCCTCTTCCATGGCGGAGAACATCTCGTCGGAAACACGCTCGGTGACCTTCGACCAGATCTCGATGATCTTGTTGTAGCGCTCACCGTGGGTGATGGCGCCGTCCTGATACTGGTTTTCGACCTCGAAGACTTCCCGCTCCGCTTCCTTCACCAGCGCCTGTTTCTCGCTGGGGACGACCATGTCGTCAACGCCGATCGAAATACCGGCGCGTGTTGCATACAGGAAGCCGAGATTCTTGATCTCGTCCAGCATCTGCACAGTGATCTGCAAACCGAACTTCAGGTAGCAGTACTGCACGAGCTGGCCGAGGCCTTTCTTCTTGAGTAGTCCGTTGATGAACGGCATGTCCTCGGGCAGATGGTCGTTGAGGATCACGCGGCCGACCGTGGTGCTCATGTATTGCTTCACGTATTCGGCCGGCTCGGTGTGCAGCACGTTCTGGTTGTCGAACGCTTTGGTCAGCTCGATGACTTTGCCGGTGTAGCGCAATTTCACCGGCGTGAGCGTTTCCACCTCGCCCATTTCGAGCGCGATGAGAACGTCTTCGACCGATGCGAATGTGCGGCCTTCGCCTTTGGTGCCCGGGCGGGCTTTGGTCAGGTAGTAGCAGCCCAGCACCATGTCCTGTGTAGGAACGGCGATTGGTCCGCCATGCGCCGGAGACAGAATATTGTTCGACGCCAGCATCAGCGTGGATGCTTCGATCTGCGCTTCGGGCGAAAGCGGAATGTGGACGGCCATCTGGTCGCCGTCGAAATCCGCGTTGAACGCCGTGCAAACCAGCGGATGGATCTTGATCGCCTTGCCTTCGACGAGCACCGGCTCGAACGCTTGAATACCGAGGCGGTGCAGCGTGGGAGCGCGGTTGAGCAGAATCGGATGGTCTTTGATGACCTCTTCGAGAATGTCCCAAACCACGGGGTCCTGCTGCTCCACGAGCTCCTTGGCCTGCTTGATGGTGGTGCAATGGCCGCGCTGCTCGAGCCGGTGATAGATGAACGGCTTGAACAACTCGAGCGCCATCTTCTTCGGCAGACCGCACTGGTGCAGCTTCAGCTCCGGACCAACCACGATGACCGAGCGGCCCGAGTAATCCACGCGCTTGCCGAGAAGGTTCTGGCGGAAACGGCCCTGTTTGCCCTTGAGCGTATCGGAGAGCGATTTGAGCGGCCGATTGTTGGCGCCGCGCAGCACGCGTCCACGGCGGCCGTTATCGAACAGTGCGTCGACAGCCTCCTGCAGCATGCGCTTCTCATTGCGCACGATCACGTCCGGCGCATGCAGCTCAATCAGCTTCTTCAAACGGTTGTTGCGGTTGATCACGCGGCGATAGAGATCGTTCAGGTCGGACGTAGCGAAGCGGCCGCCATCCAGAGGCACGAGGGGCCGCAGTTCCGGCGGAATCACTGGGATCACGTCGAGAATCATCCACTCCGGCTTGTTACCCGACTTGCGGAAGCTCTCCACCACGCGCAGCCGCTTGGCGAATTTCAGCTTCTTCTGCTGCGACGCCTCGGTCTTCATCTTTTCGCGAATGTCTTCACTCAGAAATTCGACGTCGACCTTCTTCAGCAGCTCCTTGATGCCTTCGGCGCCCATCATGGCGACGAATTTTTGCGGGAACTCCTGGTCGAGCTGGCGCTTGCGCTCGTCGCTGATGACTTCGCCTTGGCTCAGGCCCGTCCCTTCACCCGGTTCGACCACCACGAATGCTTCGAAGTAGAGGACGCGCTCCAGCTCACGCAGCGTGATGTCCAGCAAATGCCCGATGCGCGACGGCAGTCCCTTAAAGAACCACACGTGCGAACAGGGGCTGGCCAGTTCGATGTGCCCCAGCCGCTCGCGGCGCACACGCGCCAGCGTCACCTCGACGCCGCACTTGTCGCAAATCACGCCACGGTGCTTCATGCGCTTGTACTTGCCGCACAAGCACTCCCAGTCCGTCACCGGGCCGAAGATGCGGGCGCAGAACAGGCCATCCCGCTCCGGCTTGAAGGTGCGGTAATTGATCGTTTCCGGCTTGGTTACTTCTCCATGAGACCAGCTCCGGATTTTTTCCGGAGACGCCAGACTGATTCGAATCGAATCAAAGTCCGCAATCATATTGGTTCTGTCGTACGGAGAGGATCGCAAAATAACCTCCAGATCTTTTAAAAAGCCCCAAAATCTCTAACGCCGAGACGCAGAGAGCGCCGAGGCCGCAGAGAACATCACCAGGATTTTCTCGGCGTCTCGGCGTCTCGGCGTTGTAAGCGTCAGTCCGCCGCGAGCGCCGTATCTACCGGCGTTTCCCGCGGCTTCTTCATCAATTCCACGTCCAGGCACAACGACTGCAACTCGCGAATGAGCACGTTGAATGATTCGGGTACGCCCGGCTCGATGGCCGCCTCACCCTTGACGATGGCCTCGTAAATCTTGGCGCGGCCATAAACGTCGTCGGATTTAGCGGTAAGTAATTCCTGCAGAATGTACGCGGCGCCATAAGCTTCGAGCGCCCAGACTTCCATTTCTCCGAAACGCTGTCCGCCGAACTGCGCCTTGCCGCCAAGTGGCTGCTGCGTGATCAGCGAATACGGACCGATGGATCGAGCGTGAATCTTGTCGTCCACCAGGTGCGACAGCTTCAGCATGTAGATGTAGCCAACCGTCACCGGCTGCTCAAAGGCCATGCCGGTCATGCCGTCGAACAACTGCGTTTTGCCCGAGGTCGGCAGCTTGGCTTCGGTGAGTTGCTTCTTGATTTCGCGCTCGGCCGCGCCGTCGAACACCGGCGTGGCGTAGTGCAGGCCCAAAGCGTGAGCCGCCCAGCCGAGGTGGGTTTCCAAAATCTGGCCCACGTTCATGCGCGAAGGCACGCCCAGCGGGTTGAGCACGATTTCCACCGGCGTTCCATCCGGCAGGTAGGGCATGTCTTCATCGGGAAGAATGCGCGCGATCACGCCCTTGTTTCCGTGCCGGCCGGCCATCTTATCGCCCACTGAAAGCTTGCGCTTCATGGCGATGTAGACCTTCACCAGCTTGATCACGCCCGGCGGCAGTTCGTCGCCCTTGCGCAGCTTGCCGATTTTCTCGTCGGTGATTTTTTCGAGCACCGCGATCTGCCGCGAGGTCATCTCCTCGATGTCGTCGATCTGCTCGTTCAGGCGCACGTCCTTGTCCTTCAGGCGCATGCGCTTCAGATCGCGGGATTTGACCCCTTCGATGAGGTCCCGCGTAATCGGCGTGCCTTTGGTTAGCAGCCGCTTGTTGGTTTTCTCGTCGTGCAGGTCGGCCAGCAGTTCTTTGCCTTCCAGCAGCGCCGCCAGACGCTTGGCGCGCTCGTCATGCAGAATGCGCTTTTCGTCTTCCAGGTTGCGCTGCAACCGCTTGATCTGCTCTTCTTCGATGGCTTTGGCGCGCTCGTCCTTCTCTTGCCCCTTGCGGGAGAAGATCTTGCAATCCACCACCGTGCCTTCGATCCCCGGCGGGCAGTACAGCGACGCGTCTTTTACGTCGCCGGCCTTCTCGCCGAAAATCGCGCGGAGCAGTTTCTCTTCAGGAGTGAGCTGTGTCTCGCCTTTAGGCGTAACCTTGCCCACCAGGATGTCGCCCGGCTTTACCGTGGCGCCGATACGGATGACACCGCTCTCGTCCAGGTTGCGCAGGAACGAATCCGCGATGTTGGGAATGTCGCGCGTGATCTCTTCCGGTCCGAGCTTGGTGTCGCGCGATTCGATTTCGAATTCTTCGATGTGGATCGAAGTGTAGTAGTCATCCTTGACCAGCTTTTCGCTGACCAGGATGGCGTCCTCAAAGTTGCAGCCGCGCCACGGCATGAACGCAACCAGCACGTTCCGGCCAAGAGCCAGCTCGCCCTTATCGGTGCAAGGCCCATCGGCCAGCACCTGCCCCTTGGCCACGCGCTGTCCTATATAAGCGATGGGCTTCTGGTTGATGCAGGTGTTCTGGTTCGAGCGCTTGAACTTGGTGAGCTGATAGATGTCGGCGCCCACTTCGCGTGAGAGCTGGCCTTCATGCGCGCCACCCTCCACGCGCACGATGATGCGCTCGGAATCGACCGAATCCACCACGCCGGCGCGTTTGCACAGCACTACCGCGCCCGAATCCCGCGCCGTCACGTGCTCCATGCCGGTTCCCACGTAGGGGGCATCCGCACGGAGCAGCGGCACTGCCTGGCGTTGCATGTTCGAACCCATGAGCGCGCGGTTGGCGTCGTCGTTCTCGAGGAACGGAATCAGACTCGCCGCGACCGATACGAGCTGCTTGGGGCTGACGTCGATGTATTCGATCTCATCCCTCGGCTTCAAAACGAAGTTGCCGGCCTGCCGCGCATTGCACAAGTCGGGCACGATGCGGCCCTTCTCGTCCAACGCGACGTTGGCCTGCGCGATCGTGTATTTGTCTTCCTCCCACGCCGAGAGGTATTCGCAGTGCGCCTCGTACTCGGCGGCCTGCTTTTTGGCGCTCAGATCGCGGTTGGCTTTCTCGATGTCGGCGCGTTTCACGATGTCGCCGACCTTGTAATCGGTGTCGCCCGGGTTCAGGATCTTCACTTCATCGATCACCACGGCCTTGATGACCTTGCGGTACGGGCTCTCGATAAAGCCGAATTCATTGATCCGAGCGAAGCAGGAAAGCGACGAAATCAAACCGATGTTCGGGCCTTCCGGTGTCTCAATAGGGCAGATGCGCCCGTAGTGCGTGGGGTGCACGTCGCGCACTTCGAATCCGGCGCGCTCACGCGACAGTCCGCCTGGTCCCAGTGCCGAGAGACGCCGCTTGTGCGTGATCTCCGACAGCGGATTGGTCTGATCCATGAACTGTGAAAGCTGGCTCGATCCGAAAAACTCGCGGATCGCCGCCATCACCGGCTTGGCGTTCACCAGATCGTGCGGCATGGCCGTGGACATTTCCTGGTACACCGACATCTTTTCTTTAATGGCGCGCTCCATGCGCACCAGGCCGATGCGGAACTGGTTCTCGAGCAGCTCGCCCACCGCGCGCACGCGGCGGTTGCCCAGGTGATCGATGTCGTCCACCACGCCGATGCCTTTGCGCAACTTCAACAGATACCGGATGGTGGCGTAGAAATCTTCCGCCGTCAGCGTGCGATCGTCGAGCTTGGTGGCGTCCGCGCGATCGAACAGCTTGATGTTGAACTTCATGCGGCCCACGCGCGAGAAGTCGTACTTGCGCGCGTCGAAGAACATCCCCTGGAACAACTGCGTAGCGGTGTCGAGCGTCGGCGGATCGCCGGGGCGCAACTTGCGGTAGATCTCGATCAGCGCCTCGTTCTGCGTTTTAACGGCGTCCTTCCTGATGGTCGACGAAATCACCGTGCCCACATCGTCGCGTTCGGGGAAGAAGAATTCGAAGCTTTCGATGCCCGCTTCGATCAGCTTGGCGATAGCGGTGGTGGTGAGTTCCTGGTTGGCGTCGATGATCACCTCGCCGGTCGACATGTCGACCACATCGGCGGCGATGTAGGCGCCTTCCAAATCGTTAGGCGCGACCTCGACCTGCTGGATCTTGGCCTTCTGGATTTCCTTCATCAGCGAGGACGTGATCTTCTTGCCCTGGCCCACGACCGTCTCCCCGCCCTTGGTATTGATGGCGTGCGAAAGCTTGAGCCCGATCAGGCCGTCATCCACCACCCAGTACAGCTTCTTGTCCTTGATGTTGATCTTGTCGATGCGGTAAAACGTGCGTAGAATCTGCTCATCGGTCTTGACGCCCAGCGCGCGCAGAAATACCGAGCCGTAAAACTTGCGCTTGCGGTCGATGCGCACGTAGAGCAGGTTCTTGTTGTCGTACTCGAACTCCACCCAGCTTCCGCGGTAGGGAATGATTTTGCCCAGGAAATAACCCTGCGCCGGAACGCGCTCGAAGAACACGCCCGGGGAGCGGTGCAACTGCGATACGATCACGCGCTCCGTGCCGTTGATGATGAACGTGCCGTTTTCCGTCATCAGCGGAATTTCGCCGAAGAAGACTTCCTGCTCCTTGATATCGCGGACGCTCTTAGCGCCGGTTTCCGGATCTTTGGCGTAAACCGTGAGCCGGATCGTCACCTTGAGCGGCGCGGCGTACGTCATGCCGCGCTCCTGGCACTCCACCATGTCGTACTTCAACTGCAGGCCGACAGGGTCGCCGCACTTATTGCAGAACGTGACGACGTTTTTGTTGAACGTGCCACAGTGGTCGCAAAGCACGTCGCCCGCGTGGAAAGGATCAGTGCGTATGGTCGCGCCGCACTGCGGGTTGCGGCAGGTGGAACGCAGATGGTGCAGCCCTTTCAGGTTGCCGCACTTGCACTCCCAGTTGCCGATGGAATAATCCACAAACTCGAGCTGGCTCACGCCGCGAAAGTCGGAGATAGGGAAAACCGAGTTGAACACCGTCTGCAGGCCTGTATCTTCCCGCTCGTTGGGAAGCAGGTCCATTTGCAGGAAGCGCTCATATGATTGCTTCTGAACTTCGATCAGATTCGGAATCGGGATCGAAGTCTTAATTTTGGAAAAGTCTACCCGCTCGGGGGCGGCGCCATTGCGCTGACTATTCATTCATTGCTCCTGAGGGCCGAAAAGAAGCCTGACTCATCAATCGAGTTAAAAACCAATACCGCTAGCAAGCTGCGGGATGCCGGTTTCCCGCAAGATGCCAGAACTCGTGAAGCACGCGAAGGGATGAAACTGTACCCGAAAAAAATCGGCCACGCTGACTGGCATCTGCGCGGCCGGAGTTTGCAACGGAAGAGAAGGAACCACTTGAGACGGACTTATCCCACACGTTGGCTGCGGATCTGAAAAGGCACGCAAAGATCCTCTGTGCAGTCTCGCTCGCACTGCAATCAAAATGCCAGAATTCCAGATGCACGGTCACCAATCCGGGGTTTAATCCGGTTGACACTGAATCCCAAGATTTAACTTTATCAGAACCTTATACTTCCGTCAAATGGCAAACAAGGTGCCCGGTCTCCCGTGCTAGCCCCGGCGTCCCCGCCTTCCTAACACCTAGCACCTAAAACCTAGCACCTGTTTTCTTACTTCACTTCGACGGTTGCGCCCGCATCCACAAATTTCTTCTTGATGGCCTCAGCTTCATCCTTGCTGACGCCTTCTTTGACCGGTTTGGGCGCGCCATCCACCAGGTCCTTGGCTTCCTTGAGGCCGAGACTCGTGACCTCGCGTACAACCTTGATAACATTTATCTTATTGGCACCAGCCGCCTGCAGGACGACCGAAAACTCGGTCTTCTCTTCAGCCGCCGGAGCCGCCGCCCCGCCTCCACCGGCCACCATCACCGGCGCCGCTGCTGCCGCTGAAACTCCTAGCTTCTCTTCCAGCATCTTGACCAGTTGAGAAGCTTCGAGCAGGGTCAGGCCCTGAATCTGATCCGCTATTGCATTGATGTCCGCCATTTACTGACTCCTCGTTTACTTGAACTTGTTTTCCTTGCAACCCTGATCGATCACCACCGCGAGGTTTCGACCCACCGTGTTGATCACCGTAGCCAGCCGCTCGGCCGGAGCGTTGATCATGTACAGCAGCTTGGCAAAGATCTCTTCCTTCGACGGCAGCGAAGCGAGATCCTGGATCGACTTCACATCGATCACGCGGCCCTCGACCAAACCAGCCTTGAACGTGAATGTCGGGTTCAACTTCGCGTATGCCGTGAGCGCCTTCGCCAGCGCCACCGGGTCGGCCGCCGTGTATGCCAGCGAGGTCATGCCCTTCAGTTCTTTCAAGACCTGCTCGGCTGGCGTGCCTTCCGAGGCCTTCGCCGCGACGTTGTTCTTCACCACGCGATATTTGCCGCCAGCGGCGCGAACCGTCTTGCGCAGCTCGTAGTCCTGGCTGACACGCAGCTTCTCATAGCCGGTCACGAAGAGGTTCTTCGAGGCTTCCAGCTCCTTGCGCAGCGTTTCGGCGTCCTTCTTTTTGTCTTCTCGTTTTTTCATACGGAACCTCGCGCCCTAGCTCGCCGCCTTGACGGTGAATTCGGTCACGTCAATCGAGA
>Ga0116217_10005385_pt1 | contig 11235 bp, 7 predicted proteins | sample Sb_taG_6_FD_89697 | JGI IMG/M metagenome (GOLD analysis project Ga0116217, IMG submission 89697) | Peat soil microbial communities from Weissenstadt, Germany - Sb_50d_4_PS metaG | ecosystem: Environmental > Terrestrial > Soil > Wetlands > Peat | place: Germany: Weissenstadt | collected 2010-09-21 | reverse complement strand
GTTCCTACCTGCCTCTAATCGCACTAAATGTCCAAATTCGTCAGAATCCGTAAGGAAACAAGGTGTCATCCGGAGCGTAGCGAAGGATCTCTGCAGTTGTTCGTAAGTCGTTGGGCTGTAAGTAGCTGCGGGGGTCCTTCGCTCCGCTCAGGATGACCGGCGGTTGATTTTCCCACACGTTCTCAAATGTGGGGTTTCGGATGTGCCGAAGGTACCGGTCAGCGCACGTGGCACAAATTGACCGAACTGCGCCGTCGGCGCACCGCAGACGTTCAAAAGCAACGTCTGCGCCAGCCCTGCCTTCTTGCCGGGTCCTTTGTTTTCTTAGACATTCTCGCTTTGTTCCCGTCGAAAGGCTGCTCCCACCGCGCCAATCCCGGATGGCGCAGACCCCCGAAGTGTGGGGTCTGCGATTTCCCGAAGGGACAAGTCAGCGCGCGTGGCACAATATGACCGAACTGCGCCTTCGGCGCACCGCAGACGTTCAAAAGCAACGTCTGCGCCAACCCGCTTTTCGACGAATCTGTCAAACCGCTGCCGCACTCCGAAGCCATGATCCCTCAACGGTGTAGCCTATGCTGTTGTGTTTGTCAAGAGACAGAAAGTCCACCTCGATTGAAGAATCTGAAATGCGTCAAAATCCCCATTGCCCCGGGGTCACATTTGTCCGGAATTGCGACCCGGCCGTACTTTCCGCTGCGGTCTGGGCGGCTAGCCGGCCATGCCAAGGCTACGCTCCCGGATCAGGGACAGAAGGTCCCCAGCTTCTTCCTGACTTGTGTAATATTTAGAACTTTCTAACTGGCAACAAATTTGCCTGACCTTCCTCCTGTGAACGGCAGTCAGTACCCCATCCAGCACTTGGCTGGATTCGAGCCATGTTAGCGGCTGCCTTCAGGCGGGCGTGAGCCGTTGAGGGCCCAATGCCGGCCAGAACCGCGCCGCTACCCGGACGTTCACGCAGACGGTTATTGGGGGATACCGCATGCGGGACTTGCGGTTTTGGTGGTTTTGCCTCGCTCTGTTGCCATGGAGTGCATTCGGGCAGACAGGCCCTGCGGAAGACGCACTCAAGTCCGCCCAGAGAGCATACAGCCTAGGACATTACGGCGAAGCGGAGTCTCAGTACTTACAAGCGGAAAAGGAAGCGGAGACGGGCGGGCCAACCGCCCCGCGTTTGGCTCGAGTCCTGAACAACCTGGGCGTCCTCTACCAGCGCGAGGCGAAGTACAACGAGGCGGAGCAGGTTCTCAGGCGAGCCCTGGAAATCTGGCAGAAGCAGGCGGACCCCCAACCCCTCGAAGTCGCGACCACACTCAACAATCTGGCGTCCCTCTACACCTGCGTAAGTAGATATACGGAGGCTGAGCCGTTATACCGTGAGTGCCTCGCCTTGTGTGAGAAGAGCCTAGGGCCGGAACATGTCCAAGTGGCCAACGCACTCAACAACCTCGGGGAATTCTACTGGGAGCAGGGCAAGCTGGAGGAAGCTGAGCCGCTCTACCGGCGGGCAGTCTTCATCAAAGAGAAGACCCTGGGGCCACAGGATCCCGCGCTTGCGGCCAGCCTCAATAACCTCGCAACCCTCTACCTGCGGCAAGGCAAGTATGCCGAGAGCGAATCCCTCTACAAGAAGTCACTGGCGGTGCGCCAGGCGGCTTTCGGGCCCGAGCACCCTGAGGTGGCGAACTCGGTGAACAACCTGGCGTCCCTTTACAGCCTTCAAGGGCGCTATGCGGAAGCCGAACCGATGTACTTGCGTTCACTCTCGATTGTGGAAAAATACCTGGGGCCGGACCACCCCGATGTGGCCTGCAATCTCAACAACCTGGCAGAGCTTTATTTCTCGCAAAAGAAATACGCCCAGGCCGAACCCCTCCTGCGGCGTGCCTTGGCCATACGCGAGAAAGCCCTGGGACCGAACAGTCCAGCCGTGGCGGAGGTCCTCGACAACCTGGCCGGAGTTTTGTTAGTGGAGTACAAACAGGTCAGTGTGGACTTGCTCTACTTGCGATCGCTTGCCATCCGGAAGAAAGTGTTCGGACCGGAAAGCCCCCAAGTCCTGACTTCCTTGAGTAGCCTGGCATTTGCCTACACACAAGAGGGCAAGCTGCCGGAAGCGGAAGAGGCCTACTCCGAAGCATTGACCCTGATCGCCAAACAGAAGAAGCCCGATGCTCGCGCTCTGGCCAGGGCGTACGTCAATCTGGCGGATCTCTACTCGCGCCAAGGGAAGCGCAAAAAAGCCAGGAAAATGGCCGAAAAAGCAAAAAGCCTTCGGGACCAAGCGGCATCTTCGTAGTGTCCTGAGTCAGAAGCTCGTAGGGGGACGACAAGCCGTCCCCCATTTCTGCCGGCCCCGACGCGGGTAGGGCGAGCCCTGCCCCTACGGAGGCTGTAGGGGAGGTTGGTGTTCGTCAGTGCCGCCGCCCACCACCTCCAGCCCCTCCTCAAAAGCGTTAACCTAATGCCTCGGCGGACGGCAATGTAGGCCTGAATGACCGCAAGTACAGGCCCGGAGGGCCGACAGAGAGTAGCCCACGGCGCAAGCCGTGGGATCAAGGAGCAACCCAGAGTTATCTTAGCCCCGGAGGGGCGGCAGAGGCTTCCGCAGGACGTCTGTCGCCCCGTCCGGGGCTATGACTCTTAACGCCGCATCGGGTCCCACGGCTCACGCCGTGGGCTATTATCTGCCGCCGCTCCGCGGCTCTAGAAGTCCTTGCGCCTTAGGTCAACGCCCATGCGGCCCTTCCTCCTGCGAAGGAGGGGAGTTACTATCTTCCACCTCCTGAAAAGGGCCGTAAGCGCACGAAGAGAGCCACGCCGGCGGGATGCCCGCCATAGGTGGGCCTTAAGCGATCTGGGACGCCGTAGGTTGTGACTTGCGCGCCTATGGCCGAGGCTAAATGCGGTACGAGGTCAAAGTCCCGGTCGTAGCCGAGGGTGTAAGCCTGGACCATCCCGACCGGCTGTTCCTCGAAATCGGCAGGCAAAGGGGCCTCGCCCAGGATGAGCTCATTTGACCGCTCGACGTTTTCCAGGCGCGTCCAGACATAATTCTTGACCCGGAAGCGCAGCGTGGACTCCACGAGATAGCTGTTGAAAACAGCGTTGTCGGACAGCGAGCGAGTCCGCCCCCAAACGAGGGTGTTGGCCCAATTGCCTTTTTGGAGGGGGCGATTGTACATCAGGGAAGCGGTCATGCGCTCCTGGTTCTCCTGGGGAGAGAGCGCTTCCGGACTTGCGATGCGCGCGTAAGAATACTGTCCACTACAGTTCTTTCCGGGTTGAAGCGTCAAGCGCGTTGACCATGAGTCGATGCTGCCCTGGTGGATGTTCCAGCGGTTTTCATTCGGTTCCCGCCCATGGAATCCCGAGGCCTCAATCCTCGCCACGCGATAAGTGAGTCCAACTGTCACGACGTCGTCAGAGATGTGTGTTGAATCCTCCTGATGGTGGCCAAGCGCGCCCACGGGATCCTCGAAGGCAGAGGACCGGTGCGGATACGCCGTCGGCCCGATCGCCGGATCGCCCACGGGGGCCGCGTAAAAGGAGAGCAGAGCGTTCGAAGCCAGTTTCAAGTCGTACAGAGCTGCAAGCTCCATGAACAAGTTGTGGGGATGCTGAGCGTCTGCGATGGGAAGCCCATAAGCCGTCTCACCCTGCTGGAATAGCAGCGGGTACTGCCGTCCCGTTATGGTCGCAGGCTCGAGGCTTAGCATGGCACGAACCGTGAAGATGCCTCGGCCCAGCCCGCGTTGAGCCATCGGCATAAGCCAGTTGGTGGAAAAAAGCTTGGCTCGACCACGGGGGCTCGACTCCTGCACATCGGTGATGAACACGTTGGCGTGGAACATGAGCATCCACGAGCCTTTCATGGTCATCAGCATCGGGGTGGGAGTGGAATCCGGCTCAGCGCTGGTGCCAGAAGTCGTGTGAGCCTCAATGGCTTCGAGGAAGTTCTGCGGTTGCACATGCATGCCAGCGGTGCCTGGTTCCTGATCTGAGGAGGGCATGGACATACCGGGCATCGATGGCGGGGCCTCCTGGCCGCTTCCCTGAGCGGCGGCGGACAGCGGAGAGATCAAGAGCAGGAACGCTACGAACGACCTCAATTCGAATCACCTCCCATCGGCCGGCTCCCCTGCGCGCGGACGCGCTCGAGCCCGCCATCCTCTCCCCAGGAGTCTGAAGGTGTGAAAAAACCACCAAGGCCTGTCATTCCGAGCGAAGCGAGGAATCTGCATTTGCTTGTTTTCAAGGACATAAATGCAGATGCTTCGCTTCGCTCAGCATGACAGCGCGATTTTTTCACACCTTCTCTGTATGAGTACTCAATCAGTATGTCATTCCGAGGAGCCGCAGGCGAGGAGGAATCTCGCCCTGCGATTGAAAAGATTCAGAGCGAGATTCCTTCACTTCGTTCAGGACAGGCTCTTCGCTGCGCTCAGGATGACAGCGAAGGCTCGGAATGGCAGCCTGACTGGGACTTTCACAAAGACTCCAAGGGCGATTCATGTAGATTCGACCCGCTAAAAGTGGAATCCAGGTTCCACCGTCAGAGCGCGCGGCGTCACATAGTGGGTTCCGCTGAAATGTCACCGGACGTAGGAGCGGTTCGCGAACCGCCCCTGCGAATTTAAAAATGGAAGCCGAGTTCAACCGTCAGGGCTCGCGGTGTGACGTAGTGAGTTCCGCTGAAGGTGGAAAGGAAATTATAGAGCGCAACTTTGTTTGCCAGATTGACGGCGGTGAAGCGCAGGCTCCATTTGTAGCGGTCGCCGTGGAACAGGTTGTCGTCGCCCACCGCAAGATCAAACAAGCTGCGTGGCTGGATTCTCTGTGGATTGTGGTCGTCATTCTCCGTCCCTGGCGCCGGGACTTTAATGAACTTGGAGCTGAACTGTGACGCAAGGCACGTGCTGGGTAGAGGCTGAAAAGGGGTCGCGCCTACGCCGTTGCAGCTGAACCCCGCCTCAAACTCCTGATCAGCAGTCAGGGGCGCGCTGGTAATGGTGTTGAGCATAGCTATCGCGGGTTGGCCATCCAGCAAGGTCGACGTCGGTTGGCAGGTTGCAGTTGAGGGGTTATAGCACGGCGTGGCGCCGGCCACGAGTCCGCTGTCGTACCGCCAGTTGAACCCAAACCAGGGCCCTCGCTTCCACGGCTGATACTCGAGGTGCGTCGTCTGGTTGAGATGCTCGTCGTGGTCGATGCGGAAGACCCCGCTGACCGGTGGGATGATGGGGACACCGGCGACTTGCGGTGCGAAGAATCGTGCGGCCACGCTGGATGCGACCACGAAGGCCGAAAAGCCGTGATAGGCCGGCACGGTGGCGCGCAGGTCCCATCCGGGAATCTTTGAGCGGGTCCATTCGATGGGGAAGTAGATGGGCGAGGCGCCCACAGTGCCGAAGTCATAGCCGTTGTGGGTGTACTTCCAAACGTACTCGCCGTCCAGAACCAAGTGCTTCCCGAAGGCCTGCTCCAGGCCGGCGTGGAATTCGTTGCGCCAGCCCGGATGGATCGCTCCCAGACTGCAGGTGACGCCAGGCGGCGGTATCAGCACGGCCAGGAACGGGTAGTCGCACCCGGTGCTTGCGATGACCAGATTCTCATTAAATGGAGTTTCCAGGGAGCGGGCGTAGGAGATGCGAAGGACCGTGTTGCTCGGCTTGATGTTGTAAGCGATACCGAGCCGCGGTTCCAGTTGTTTGGCGGTCGACAGGCCGTTATACGTATCCCCGCGAAGTCCGAGGTTAAAGGACCAATCCTTTTTGGTGATCTGATCCTCGACGTAGGCTGCGACCTCCTTCACGTCGGTGTGCCCTTGAAAGGAGAAGATGTCTCCTCCGCGCGTCAAGTCGTGGGGCGCGAGGACGCTACTAAAGGCGGGATTTGCCGTCCCCCCGGGATCGAGTGGGCCGCCACATTGCGCCTGGCTGTTCACCAAGGGGTTGGTGTTTATGCTCCCGTCGGCATTGAAACAAACCGCGTTCAGGGTTGGATCGACGATACCGATGCTGTCATTCTCCGTCAGCAATGTGTGTTCAAAGGTGACCCCCGCTTTTACGTTGTTAATACCCTTCACGTAGGTCACCTCTGTCCGTAGGCCCATGTTGTTCAGCGTCCGGCCCTGACCGATAGTTTCGGACTGAAGGTCGGGGGCCAAATCGGCAAAAAGGTCAGCGCTCGGGTAGTAGTTATACTGATCCCGCCGCAGAAAGGCGCCGAACGTAAACACGGTGTTCGCATTAAGCAGGCGCGTCCAGCTCGGGGCGACGTTAATGGTGTTAATTTGTGAGCGCTCGTCCGTAGGGCCCAGGGGGCTGCCGGTCAGAGGGTTGGTGAAACCCTCGTGAAGTTGCTGGTCGAACGAATTGGGATTTTGAAACCAAGAACGCGTGTAGCCGAAGTTAAGCTGGAGCGAGTCGGCTTGCCTGGGCTTGTAGTCCACTCGGTCGAACACGTTCTCTTCGTTGCCCTTGTCGTGCATCACGGTGAACTCAGGAGGATCGAGAAATCTGCTGGTGTTCAAACCGTTCACGGCGATGAAGTTTCCCCAGTTCTGGCCTCCATAGCCAAGTTGGAAACTGCCCGTGGACGAGCCAAAGGAGCCGTAGGACCCGGTCACGTCGCCATGCGGAGTGGTCTCGGCCAGACCGGAGCGCGTGGTGACCTTAATCAGCACGCTCGTCTTATCCCCAAATTCGGCGGGCGGCGCGCCGGGGACTACCTCGATCGACTGGATGGAATCCATGGGAATCTGATTGGAAAAAACCTTGCTCTGCTGGTCCGTGATGGGCTGGCCGTCGACAGAAAACGAATTCTCCGCGTGATCACCCATGCCGTGGAAGAGACCATTGGAGTCCGCCGAAATTCCCGGCGTGGAAAGCGTAACGAGTGAGCTGACGGACGATGTTTCACTTTCCAGCGGCAGCCTGTCGAACAAGCCGCGATCCACATCGGTGTGGTTGGTGGGCGTCGTTTCGATGAGGTCTGCGGCCTCCCCCGTAACCGTCACGCTGGTGGCTGCGGTGCTGATCGTCAGGTCAATCCTCAGCTTGACAGGTACCGACGACCGGACCTCGACATCCTGTGTATGCGGACCGAATCCACTGGCCGTGACCTCCAGGTGATACGTGTTGAACGGGACGTTCGGGAAACTGAAGTTACCGGAAGCGTCTGTTGGAGCTGACCGCTCATAACCGCTGACCGGGTCGTGGATGGTGACCGTTGCGTTGGCAACCACGGCGCCCGAGGGATCCAAAACCGTACCCGAAAGTGAAGCTGAGTTCGCTCCTTGCGCCTTCGAGAGGCGCGCGAATCCCAGCAAGCTGCCAAACAAGAACAGACTTGCCATGACTACTTGTCCGGCTCGCAACCGCAATGGGCGCGCCGGTCGGCACGGGTGATCCAAAACAGAAGCCAGCACACAATCCATGCAAATACGAGAAGTCATCATGCCCTCCTAAGGTATGAGTTTGAATTGCTGTGAGAAGTGAGTGGAGGATTCGACTTAGGAGAGGGGAGGGGCGCGGCCGCGCAAAACCGGCAAGTCGCAGGTCCGCGCACTGACGTGCAAAGCTTTAAGCAGGTATCGTGACGAGAGGGTGGGCTGCTCGGCCGAGAACACTGCCACGGCCCAGGCAGCGCTTTGGTGAATAAGATTGCAGGCAGGGCATTGAACGTCGGCGCCGCCGGAGGTTGTCTGCTGGGTTGAACCGGTAGATTGAACCGTAGCGGAAACTGGAACGAGTGGCAACTCGTGGCAGTGTACGGCGCCGAGCCACAGGAGCTGAAGCTGCGCGAAGAGAATGAGTACCGTCGCGACAGCGCGTGGAATCGGCTTCAGGTGCAAATGTCTCATGGCCAACTGCTAACTACAAGCATCCCAGTAATGCCCACATCGCCTTGCAAAGCCCATTAAAGAGCGGGATTACTGTAATGATGCCTGATGGCATTGGTAGGTTGCAACTGATTTCTTGCGGCTCCTACTTCTGCTGCAGCGACTTGACGTACTTGGTGAGTCTGGCCACGCGCAGGCGCGTCTCCGAGGCGTGTTGGTGTTCCATGGTCAAGCTGTGTCTGAGGTTTGCTCGCCCGGCGTTTTCTCCCAGCCTGGCCTGCCTTCGGAGCGGGACCCTCGAGCTAGTGCTCCGGCCAGCGATGTGCGTGGGACCAGCCTCGCCGAATTCAAAATGAACGCCATCTCTGACGATACGTGGATGAAAGCGGCGAGCAGCGGGTTGAGCAGGCCAAAGGCGGCCAGGCCCATGCCGACGCCATCGACTCCGAGCGTGCCGACGAAATTCTGCAAGATGGTCCGCCGGCAGCGGCGCGCGATACGAAGGACTTCGACCAGCTTCGAAAGGTCGTTCCCGATCAACACAATTTCTGCGCTTTCGCGCGCCACATCTGTCCCTGATCCCATGGCCACGCCGACGGCAGCTTGCATCAAAGCCGGGGCATCATTCACGCCGTCCCCAACCATGGCCACGGTACGGCCCGCTGCGCTCAAGCGCATCACATATTCGAGCTTCCCCTCCGGAAGGAGTTCGGAAGCCACTTCCTCAACGCCTAGCTCATTTCCGACCCTTTCCGCAGCCGCCTTCGTATCCCCTGTCAGGAGCACGGTCCTTAATCCCATTGACCGTAAGGATTGGACCGCTTGGCGCGCCCCGGACCGAAGCCTTTCCGAAATAACCAGGCTCCCCAGGAATTGGCCACGGCGAGCTACGAAGATCTCAGAACCACCACGGTTGCCTTCGAGGTCGTTTGCCTGAACGCCTCGACCCTCGAGAAAGCTCCGGCTCCCAACCAGGATTTCCTCGCCTCCAAAATGGGACATTATTCCCCTGCCTGGAATGTACTCAAAACCTTCGGGGTCCTCATGCTCGAGAGCAAGTTGGGACGTTTTCCGGAGCACCGCCTTGGCGAGAGGATGCTCGGAACGTGATTCGGCAACCGCTGCGGCTCGCAACAAGGTTTCGCGGGATACGCCAGCAGCAGGGCGTACCTCTTCCACTTCCGGAACGCCGTAGGTGAGCGTGCCGGTCTTGTCGAGGAGGATGGTGTCGACCTCAGCAAGCCGCTCGAGGTACAGCCCTCCCTTGACGATTGCCCCGTGGTGAGCGGCTCTCCCGATGCCTCCCAGGATAGCCAGCGGCGTCCCGGCGGCGATTCCGCAGGCGCCCGCCACGATGATCACGGAAATGGTCGAACGCACATTGTGAGTGAGAAGGAACGTCAGAGCGGCCGAGGCCATGGCGAAATAAACCAGGTATCCCGCCAGGCGATCGGCGGTCTTCTGAATCGGCGCACGGGATTTCTCGGCCCGCTCCACGGCGTCAATAATCTTGCCAAAGGTTGTGTCGCGTCCCAAGTGCTCGGCGCGGATTTCGAGGGCGCCTGATTGGTTGATGGTCCCGGCGAAGACGGTTGCGCCGGGGGACTTTTCCACCGGCTGTGCTTCTCCTGTTATGGTGGCCTGATCGACGAAGGAGTGCCCTGCCTCGACGGCGCCGTCCACCGGAATCCGGCCACCGGGCTTGACGAGAACGGTATCCCCGAGCTCGACCTGCCGGCTCTCGACTTCCGTCCAAGCTCCAGCGCGACGCACCGTGGCGCGGCTGGGAAGGAGATCAATTAAATGGCGAATCGCCTGCCGCCCTCTTCCCACCGTGAGGCTTTCCAGGACTTCGGCAACGAGAACAAATAAGGTAATCACCAGGGCAGTAAAGAATTCACGAATGACGAGAGCAGCCAGGATGGCAATGGTCATGGAAAGCTCCATCGTCATCCGGCGCTCTAGGACATTCTCGATGGCCTCGCGAAAGATCGCATAGCCACCCACGGCAGCGCACACCACGCCGATTCCCACATAGATAGAACTCGGCCCCGCTCGCAGGAACCAGAGCGCTGCCGCCGCGGCTGCAACGAAAGCGATCCGCACTATGTCGCGCCCTCGGATGGAATGATGGTGCTCAGAACCCGCCCCGTCATGCGTTCCCGGCTCTTGCCCTTCGACCTCCCGGGGCGAGGGGGCCCTCCCAGACTGCGGGGGAAGAAACGGATCCCCGAACTTTTTAATTGTCGTCGCCATGTTTTCCCCCGTCATGCCCTCTGCACTTCGCGAAATGAGCGCTACTTCAAGTAAGTGCGCACCACCTCGATCAGTTCCTCCGCGGCTTCAGCCTGGGGAGCGCCTTTCCTGCCGTTGGGCGACAACACGTGAAACCGGATGTGGCCTTCGATCAACTCGGCCATCAGCCCGTTCAGAGCTCCCCGGCAGGCCGCCACCAACTGAAGCACCTCGGCGCACTCTCGAGTTTCGCTAAGGGCGCGCTCGACCGCTTCAATTTGGCCTCGAATCCGCCGCACGCGGATGAGCAGTTTCTCCTTGTCCCTCGCGGTATGAGCCATTAAACCCTCCAGACGAATATACTATACCCCCCTATGCTATCTCCCGTCAATGCGGAGCGTCACGCCGGCTTGCGGCTTTGCCGCATGCTTTGCGGAAAGGATTTGAAAGTGTAAGAAAACCACGCTTTGGCAGGGCGCTGCAGGGGCAACCCTTGTGGTTGCCCCAGGGCGGCCGGGAGAGCCGCCCCTACATGTCCACAACCCCCACGAACGAAGGGCCCCTCACAGGGATTTGATGTGGATCGAGCCGCCGCTCGTGTGCAGCCGCAGAGTTTCGCCGCCGGAGCCCAGTGAGCCGTGCAGGCTAGAGGGTGAGATTTTCCCCACAACTCGAACGGGGAGGTCGCTTTCGACGGAGCCGCCTGAGGTGGAGGCATCGATATCGAGATTAGAGGCGCGGTCTAACAGCGCTTCGATTGACCCGCCGGAGGTCTCGAGCACTCCTCCGCGGGCGTTTCCCCGGCCGAAATTCACGCGAATGGGGCCGCCGGAGGTTTTGGCCTCGACATAGCCGGTCACGCGATCGATGTGAATCGACCCGCCGCTGGTGTGCGCGGTGAGCGAGCCGTCGAGGGAGTCAACCTCAATCCCGCCTCCTGAGGTATCCGCGCGCGTATCCCCTGTAACCTCCCGCAGGTGGATTGACCCTCCGGAAGTCCTGGCATCGAGTTTTCCATTCAAGCCGGAAACATCGATCGAGCCACCCGATGTCTTCAACGCCGACTCGCCGCGCAGGTTGGAGACCGTGACGCTGCCGCCCCCGGTGCGGACATCGGTTTGCGTCTGGGAGGGGACTTCGATCTCGAAATG
>Ga0116217_10005383_pt1 | contig 11237 bp, 12 predicted proteins | sample Sb_taG_6_FD_89697 | JGI IMG/M metagenome (GOLD analysis project Ga0116217, IMG submission 89697) | Peat soil microbial communities from Weissenstadt, Germany - Sb_50d_4_PS metaG | ecosystem: Environmental > Terrestrial > Soil > Wetlands > Peat | place: Germany: Weissenstadt | collected 2010-09-21 | reverse complement strand
GAAGGCTGCAGCGGCGTAATCGCCAACAAAACCCATTTCCTGGCCCTCTTTGGGGCTGGGGACTTTTGTCGGTGGCGTTGGCAGATCCTCGGTGTTGGCGAGGAGATGCCAACGTCATTGACCAGTGACTAAGAGCGGCGGTTATCCTAACCGCTGTACACCCCTAAGTGACGGAAAACATGAGCCAAGAAACAGCCGATGTCCCATTGATGTCCCAGAGCAGCGGAAACGCCGTCCAATTGATTGATTCGGCAGAGCTGGCAAACCGCTGGAAAGTGCCCGAGTCTTGGATTCGGAACCACACCCGCAGCCGCACTCCGAAGGATGAACGCATCCCCTGCATCCGGCTTGGCCGCTATGTGCGGTTCGAATGGGGATCACCCCGCCTAATGGAATGGCTGTCGGCGAATAGACAGTAAAGACGCCATTCTTCTCTTTACATGCTTAGCTCTAAGCACGATAATTCACGCATGGCGCACAAGAAGAACCCAAACGCACAGGCGCTAGGCAGTCTCGGCGGAAAGGCACGGGCAAAGAACCTGTCCGATGCCGAGGTCACCAAGATCGCCAGCAAGGGCGGGAAAGCGAGGGCAGCGAAGCTGTCTGCTGCTGAACTCAGCCGAATAGCAAAGCAAGCCGTTGCAGCCCGTGAACGCAAGAGAACCAGAAAAAAAGGAGGAAAGTAGGACATGAGGAACCGAAAACAGCAAGGGCAGATTATCCGTATCGGTGATCGCTGGTACGTTCGCTATTGGGAGCGTCGGAACATCGGCGGGACTGTCGAACGGAAGCGAGTCACTCATTCAATCGGTGAGGTCACGACACGGGGAAAACGTCCACCCGCAGACATTAAAACGGAAGCCGAGCGGCACATGGCAACCGTGAACAGCGGCACCGTACCCGCCGAACGAATCGTTACAATTGGCGACTTTGTCGAACGGGTGTACCTGCCGTGGACTACCGAACATAAGCGGCCATCAACCGTCAAGGGGTATCGGGACATCTGGGGGGTTCATCTCAAACCGCTCTGTGCTCTCGTTTGGCTGAAAGAGGCACGCACGTACCACGTTCAAGGTTGGCTGAATCAGATTGGAGCGGGCAAGCTGAGCCGCAATACCCTGAAACACGTCAAAAGTGTAATCAGCGGAATTTTCACTCTGGCAAAGCAGCAGGATTATTTCCAGGGTGAGAACCCCGCCCATAATTCTGCCGTGAACCCAAAGGCCGCAGAGCCGCAGGAAACCTATGCCTACACGCTGGAAGAGATTCAAACGATCCTCTCTCTGCTCCCTGAGCCCGCAGCAACAGCTTTCGCAGTTGCGGCGTTCATGGGACTGCGTCACGGTGAAATCCAAGGTCTGCTCTGGGAGAACTACCACGACGGCGAGATGTTCGTTTCCCGATCAATCTGGAATGGTCGCATCTCCGATCCAAAAACTCGCAAGGGGCGTGCACCCGTTCCGGTGATTCGGCAACTGGCTGATCGGTTGGAAATGCATCGTCTCCGCTTTGGAAATCCGAGTGTTGGTCCGATCTTCGCCAATGCTCTGGGCAAGCCGCTGGCACTCAGTAGCGTGGTCAATCGTGTCATCCTTCCTGCACTGAGTTGTTGTGAGGCTTGCGGGAAAGCAGAGTCAGACCACCACAATGCAGACCATTCCTACAAGCGTGACGCTCGCCTCCCCGAATGGCACGGTTGGCACGCAGCACGACGTGGGCTGGGAAGCAACCTATACCGCCTCGGTGTGCCTGATATGGTGATTCAGCGAATCCTCAGACATGCGAACGTGAGCACCACGGCGACGTACTACATCAAGACTGCCGCTGTTGACGTTCGGAGTGCTATGACGAAGCTGGAAAACCACATCGCAGAAGCGGATCGGATTCAATCGGACACTAACGGGACACTAGACAGCACTTCGAACGTGGAGCCATCCACGATTCAGTAGGGCCTAAGTGATTGGGATTGCAAGATCTGGCGGAGAGGGAGGGATTCGAACCCTCGATAGAGTTGTTAGACCCTATAACGGTTTAGCAAACCGCCGCCTTCAGCCTCTCGGCCACCTCTCCGGAGTGCGGGAGTACAGTTTACCACGATAGGAATAATCGCCGTTACCGCTTCAATCATTGACATTTAGATCGTCCAGCCCGTTACTGTACCCTTCGAACGTTTGTCGTCCCTAGAGCCACTTGGGAAGCTTCTGGGGAGCAGTTGGGGAGCAATTTCGAACCTTCGAGGGTCAAGAGCGTCTCGGACAGCCGGCGCATGGCTGCGATCGCCTCGATCGAAGGAGGTTTGATGTAGCGCTTCCTCGTAACACGGTCGTTTGTGTGGCGAAGAATCATTGCCGCGAGAGTTTCCCGAACCCCAATTCGTTCGAGATTGGTTGCGAGGCCACGTCGGAATCCGTGCCAGCCCTCCCACTCTATCCTCGCCTTGAGAGTAGGCGTCTGACCAACACACCTGTTCGAATGGCGGCGTCTGTGTTCCAGTGTCCGGATGACCGCAAAAACAGAGTTGTCAGCACCCAAGCGACGTACACGAGCGGAAGTTCAGCAGTTGGTGGCTGAGTTTGTGAGCAGCGGTATGCGCCGCAGCGAGTTCTGCCGGAGTCGAGGTTTGAGCTTCAGCACGCACGGCGTTGGAAGAGAAGGCGTAGACCAGTTTCTTCGGCTTCGGCCGGCCGGTTGGTGCCGGTGGAGCTGGTCAAGAAGTCGCTGACGCAGCACGAATCGAGTTGCGGGCTGGCCGTGGTGCTGCCGGGCGGGCGCCGAATCGAGGTACCTTCGGATTTTGATATGAGTACGTTCGAGCGCTTGGTGAGTGTACTGGAGCGGGTGTAGACCGTGTTTGGACTGGGTTCAGCCACACGGATCTATTTGGCCGCTGGGGTCACCGACATGCGCAAGGGGTTCGAGGGGTTGTACGGTCTGGTGCGGGATCGATTATCGTGCGAGCCGCTGAGCGGGCACCTGTTCTTGTTCTGCAACGGCCAGCGCAATCGGTTGAAGGTCCTCGTCTGGGATGGGACTGGGCTCTGGGTCTGCGCCAAGAGGTTGGAGAAAGGGCGTTTCACCTGGCCGCAATCCGGGGATGCGCAGGGCAAGGTCGTCCTGAGTCACGAAGAGCTCTCCTTATTACTGGGTGGGATCGATCTGGCCAAAACCAAGCACAAGCGGTGGTACCGGAAGGCTCCTCCAGAAGAACATGCTGCCGCATGAGTTGCGTGGTTGTTTGAACCTTTCGATCGACTCTGGTAAATCATTAACTAATTGTGAGTTTAGCTTCCATTCCGTCAGCACCAGCCGATCTGGAGCTCATCGCTCGACTGAAGAGCCAGCTGCAATATGCGGAGCTGAGGATTCGTGTGGTGGAAGAGCGTCTGCGGTTGATGCGGATTGAAAAGTATGGAGCAGGCGGCGAAAAGCGCACAAATGCAATTGTTCGAGCTTGAGCCTGTCGTCAGTGAAATGATCGAGCAGGCGGAGAGCGAGCACGCGCAAGGCATCGCTCGACCAAGAAATCTGGCAACCATCCGGGTCGCCAGGAATTGCCTGCGAATCTTCCTCGCGTCGAGCGGATTCTGCCCTGCGCATTAGATCAGCGCGTATGCAAACGCTGCGGCAGAGAAACGGTGGTGATCGGCTACGAGGAGAGTTCCCAATTGGACGTGGAACCGGCGAAGTATTTCGTGCTGGTCACGAAACGGGAGAAACGGGCTTGCCGGTCATGTGAGGAACTTGGAGTGGTTTCGGCACCGCTGCCGCCGCGGATCATCGAGAAGTGCTTGGCGAGTGACCGGATCGTCGTGGATACGGTCGTCAGCAAGTATTGCGATCACACGCCCCTGCATCGTCAAAGCATGATTCTGGAAAGGGATCTCGGCTTGGAAATCAGCCGAGCAACGCTGGACGGCTGGGTTATGAAAGTCGGCGAGTTGCTGATCCCGATGGTCGCCGCCATGAGGCGGGAGTTGATCGGCGGGAGTTACATTCAGGCGGATGAAACCCCAGTCGATGTGCAGACACGTGAGGGCCGGGGACAGAATCACCAAGCGTATCTGTGGCAATACAGCCGCCCCGGCGGAACCGTGGTGTTCGACTTCCGCTTGGGTCGCGGACGGGACGGACCGAAGCAGTTCCTCGGACAGTTCGAAGGCATTCTCCAAACTGACGGCTATGCAGCCTACGATCAGATCGGTGGGCCAAGAATGGTACATGCCGCTTGTTGGTCTCATGCAAGAAGACAGTTTTTCGAAGCGGTGCAGCTAAATCCACGCGACCCGGTTGCAACTCCGATTGTGGAGCGGATGGACGAACTGTTTGCCGTCGATGCGGAAGCTCGCCGCAAAGTGATGACTACTGCGGCGCGCCATGTCCGGCGTCAGGAAAGAGCGAGAACTCTTCTCGATGATATTCGCAGCAAGATCGAGGCAGCACAGTCCGTTGCATTGCCCTCCAGCGCACTCAGCAAGGCTTGTCAGTACGCGCTCACCCTTTGGAGAAAGCTCACCCGCTTCTTGGAGTATCCCGAATTAGAACTAAGTACGAACCTTGCGGAGAATTCCATGCGTCCCGTGGCTCTGGGTCGAAAAAACTGGATACACATCGGCAGCCCACAGGCGGGTCCTAAGGTTGCGGCGATTCTCTCGGTCGTGGAAAGCTGCCGCAGGCTCAAGCTTCCGGTGCGCAACTATTTGGCCGCGGTTCTCCCCGGACTCGCTGATCGCCCGGCTCGACTCGTTCCAGGCTTTACTCCCGCTGCGTGGGTCGCCCGGCATTCATGAACCAAGCGACGGGAGTCTAGCGTGAAGGTTGATCGGTTGATCTTGCGACGAAAACTGGCTAGTTTCCTGTTTTGCCGACAAACCATCCAGAATCGTCGCATCCTCTCCAACGCGCTTGCGCAGGCTGTAATTACGCGCACGCATGACGCTCACCTCTGGCACGAAACTCGGCCCAGACGAATCCAGCATCCGCTGGGCGCGATGGGCGAAGTCTGTAACGCCCGCGACACGCGCCTCAACGCACGGTTGCGGTCAAGATTCTTCCCTCCCATCTTTCTAACGACCCTGAGGCCCGGCAGTGCTTCGACCGTGAAGCGGACAATCTCTTCCGTGAAGCATCCCAAATATCTGCACTGTCTAGAGGTTGGCGATCAAATTTCTCGCCTGGAGTCGTTCTACTTGACGTTAGTTCCTATTTTGTTATAGTTACCCTCACATTTTTCTGGAGCTAGCGCTAGGGGACTGTTCCCCTAGATCGATACAGGAGGAAAAGGACCGTGTCTGGTGCGCTTGTGGCACGGAGTGCGACCGCAGAGGCTGTAACAGAGCAGCCTGAGGTCGGCCTTCGGGAACGGAAGAAAGCCCGCTTGCGGCAGCAGATCATCGACACCTCGATCAGGCTGTTCCGCAAGCACGGATACGAGGCCACGCGGATTGACGATATCGTGCATGCGCTCGAAATCAGCCAACCCACGTTTTTTCGTTACTTTCCAACCAAGGACGCAGTTCTACGCGAGGTGGGAGAACGCGGGTATGCCTGCATTTGCGAGAGGCTGCATTCGGAGCTTTCCAGCAAGGCGCGAACGGACCAGCGTTTACGGCGGCTGTACATAGCCATGGCGCGGGAAGTGGAAGGCGACCGGAAACTCTGGCAAGCGGTTGTGCTGTCGGGCGCAATGGATCCGGTGCGATCCGCGGAACTGCGGGGGCACGAGGAGACCGCGGTCAGCCTGCTGCGAGAAATTTTGACGCAGGGGCAGCAGCGGGGAGAAGTGACGCGCGCGTTTCCGGTCGTGCACCTGGCGGAGTTCATGGAAGGGCTCTACAACACGGTGGTGCGGCAGTGGGCGGTGGATCTCACCGGGCCGCACAAGCTCGCGGACCGGGTGCGGAGCGCGGTGGACTTTTTCTTGCGCGGCATCCGGTCATAAGGTTTTCCGGGAGCGAGCCAGTGCTTCTTACTGATGGAGTTTAGGGGGTAACGCGATGAAAGCGGCTGTTCTGCACGCATTCAAGGCGCCATTATCGCTGGAGGACGTGCGTCGTCCTGAAATTGGAGCCGACGACGTCCTGATCAAGGTAGAGGTTTGTGGTGTGTGTCATTCCGATTTGCACGTAGCCGACGGAGACTGGACGCAATTGGCCCGCATCGTGAAGAGACCGCTGATCCTCGGACACGAGATCGTAGGCCGAGTGGTGGAGCGGGGCGCTGAGGTCAAGAGTGTCCAGGTGGGAGAACGGGTCGGGGTGCCGTGGGTGCAGTGGACGTGCGGGCAATGTGAGTTTTGCCGCGAAGGCAACGAGAATGTGTGCGTCCAGCAGCGCATCACTGGCGTGATGGTGGATGGCGGATATGCAGAATATGCGAAGGCTCCCGCCAGCCACGTGGTCAAGATCCCCGAGACGCTTCCCTCGGAGCAGGCGGCGCCGCTGCTTTGTGCGGGAGTCACGGTTCATCGCGCCCTCAAGCAGGCCAAGATTCGCGCCGGGCAGCGGCTGGCGGTTTTCGGCGTGGGCGGACTCGGCCACATTGCCGTCCAGATTGGCCGGGCAGCGGGAGCGGAAGTGACCGCGATCGATATTTCCGAAGAAAAACTCGCTCTGGCAAAATCGCTGGGTGCCACCCGAACGCTGAACGCAGCACAGACCGACGTGGTGGAGGAAGTGCGCGGATCCGGCGGAGTGCACGTTGCCCTAGTCACCTCGGCGGCTAAGTCGGCGTATGACATGGCGTTCTATTGTGTGCGACCGACGGGAACGCTGCTGGCGGTGGGCTTGCCAGCAAAGGATGTCTCGTTCCCGCCGATTCTGATGGCGGCTGGCGAGATTCAGATCAAGGCTTCCGCGGTGGGCACGCGGGAAGATCTGCGCGAGGTTCTGGCGATGGGGGCTGCCGGGAAGATCCATTGCCAGGTGACCGCGCGCCCGCTCAGCGATGTGCAAGAAGTGCTGGGGCAACTGAGCCGCGGCGAAGTCTCAGGGCGGGTCGTGTTGCGCTGCGGCCCGGAAGGGCTTTTCTCAAAGTGAACGTCAAACAGCTTTTCGATCTAACCGGCCGCGTGGCCATTGTTTCGGGTGGCTCGATGGGGCTGGGTCGCCAGATGGCTGAAGGTCTGGCGGAGATGGGCGCGAATCTGGTACTTTGCGCCCGCAAGAAGGAGCGCTGCGAGGAAGCGGCGGAAATGTTGCGCAGGCGAGGCGTTCATACGCTCGCTTTGGGATGCGATGTCAAAGACAAGGCGGCGGTCCAGCAAGTCGTGGAGGAAACGCTCGCAAAGTTTGGGCGGATCGACATTCTGATCAACAACGCCGGCGTATCGTGGGGAGCTTCGGTGGAAGAGATGACGCTGGAGCAGTGGGACAAAGTTCTCTCCACCAACCTGACCGGCACGTTCCTGTTTTGTCAGGCGGTGGGCAAGGCTATGGCAGCGCAGGCGTCGGGGAAGATCATCAACATCGCATCGGTAGCGGGCTTGGGTGGAGCGTCGGTGGAACTGCAGGCGATCGGCTATCACGCGAGCAAAGGCGGCGTGATCGCGTTCACCAAGGATCTGGCGTGCAAGTGGGCGCCGCACAACATCCAGGTCAATGCGATCGCGCCGGGATGGTTTCCCACGCATATGTCGGGCTGGGTCATCGAGCACCGTAAAGATTCCCTGCTGGCGAAGATCCCACTGGGCCGCTTTGGCGGCGATCACGATCTGAAAGGCGCAGCCGTGTTTCTGGCATCGGACGCTTCGGCATACGTGACCGGGCACGTGCTGGTTGTCGATGGAGGCCAGACGGCCTGGTAAAGAGAATTTCACTATGAATATTCCCCTTACGCCGGTGCGATTTCTTCGCTACTCCGAAGAGCAGTTTCCTCGCAAGACGGCGGTAGTGTGCCAGGACCTGCGGTTCACCTATGCCGAATTTGGCGCTCGTGTGGGGCGTCTGGCGGGAGCGTTGCGCGGCGCCGGACTGAAGGCGTGCGATCGCGTGGCATTTCTTAGCCCGAACTGCCATAGGCTGTTGGAAGCCTACTTCGGGGTTCTGGAAGCGGGCTGCGTTTTGCTTCCGCTCAACTACCGCTTGGCGGCGCCGGAGCTTACGTACATTCTGAATGATTCGGGAGCGACGGTGCTGTTCCTGGAACAAGAATTTGTCGGTCTCGTGGATTCTTTCCGGCGAGACTTGCGCACGGTGCGCTCGTTCCATCAACTCGATGGGACGCCGCAGGCGGAGTGGCTCTCCGCTCATACCTGCGAACAGATGTTGGTCCCCACCACTCCCTACCGCCGAGCACTGATGGAGTTTGACGAGAACTCCGTGGCAGAGATTTTCTACACAAGTGGAACCAGCGCCAGCCCAAAGGGTGTGATGCTCACGCATCGGAACGTGTACCTGCATGCGATGAGCATCGCTTTGTACCATCACGCCCGCTTTGAGGACGTGATGCTGCACACGATTCCTCTGTTTCACGCCAATGGCTGGGGAGTTGCGCACACGATCACGTTCGTGGGCGGAACCCATGTCATGCTGCCACGCTTTGTGCCGGAGGAAGTGTTCCGGTTGGTGGAGCGGGAAAAAGTGAGCGCGCTGAGCCTGGTGCCGATTATGGCCACCGTGCTGGTGAACTCGCCGGCACGCTCCAGGTACCACCTGAGCAGCGTGCAGTGGTGCCTGATCGGAGGCGCGGCATCTTCTCCTGCCCTGATCCGGGACGTGGAACAGAGGTTGGGATTCAAGTGCTTTTCGTCATATGGACTGACGGAATGTTCGCCCGGCCTGACGACTGCCGAACTGAAACCGGACATGCAATGCACTCCCGAGGAGCGGTATGTGCTGCAGGCCATGACCGGCTATGCCTATCCCGGGTGTGAGGTTCGGGTGGTTGACGCGGCAGAAAAGGATGTGCCGCACGACGGCGTGACCATGGGAGAAATCATTGCCCGCAGTGACGGAGTAATGGCAGGTTACTGGCAACAGCCGGAGGCCACGACTGAAGCTTTGCGGGGCGGATGGTTTCACACCGGCGATATGGCCGTGATCGCGGAGAACGGATACATCCTGATCGTGGATCGCAAGAAGGACATTATTGTGAGCGGCGGGGAGAACATTTCGTCGCTCGACGTCGAAAAAACTCTGTTGGCGCACCCTGGCGTTTACGAAGCTGCGGTGATTCCGGTGAGGGACCAGAAATGGGGTGAGGTGCCGAAGGCGGTGGTGGTAGCGAAACCGGGATCGAAGCTCAGCGAAGCAGAATTGATCGGGTTTTGCCGATCGCGTCTGGCCCACTACAAGTGTCCGCAATCGATTGAGTTTTGCGAGAGCTTGCCCAAGACCGCGACGGGAAAGGTTCTGAAAAGGGATTTGCGCAAGAAGTATCAGGGTGGACCGGTAACGCTCGGTTCGGATGGTTGAGCGGGCGGTGATGAGGAGAGCCGGATGGATTTGAATCTGACCGCGCAAGAAAGGCAGTTCAGCGACAGGAGTGTCCTATGAGCAACCTCGTGAGAATCAGTAGAGATAATGATGTCGCAATCCTTACCATCGACAACCCACCGGTGAACGCTCTCAGTCCGGGCGTGCGGGAAGGGATCTGGGCGACGATCGATGAGACGAATGGCGACCCTGCCGTCAAGGCGGCGGTCGTAATCGGCGGCGGCCGCACTTTTGTCGCCGGCGCCGACATCAAAGAATTCGGCAAGATGACGTCGGGAGGACCCCGCAGAAGCCTGCTTCCCCTGCTGCTTCACATTGAGGACAGCGGCAAGCCGGTAGTGATGGCGATTCACGGGACCGCGTTTGGAGGCGGACTGGAACTGGCCATGGCCGGCCACTACCGGGTCGCGTCGCCTACGGCGCAGTTGGGTCAGCCGGAAGTAAATCTGGGCATCATTCCCGGTGCTGCCGGAACGCAGCGTCTGCCCCGCCTGGTAGGTGTCGCCAAGGCTGTCGAAATGTGTGCCGGGGGCAAGCCGGTTTCCGCACGCGAGGCGGTCGCTCTTGGACTAATCGATCGTTTGATCGACGGTGACCTGCTCGCCGGGGCGGTGGTTTTCGCACGCGAAATCGCCGACAAGCCCGCGCCGAAAACTCGGGCGCGAGCGGAGAAGTTGGGAACGGCTGCCGAGAACGCGGCGATTTTTGCGGCGGCGCGCGACGCAGCCGGCAAGAAACAACGAGGGTTGAAAGCTCCCCTCGCGGCGATCGATGCGGTGCAGGCTGCGACCAAATTGTCATTCGAGGAAGGCTGCCAGGCCGAGGCGAAACTCTTTACCGAATGCCTTTTCTCCGATCAGTCGAAGGCACTCATCCATGTTTTCTTTGGCGAGCGCGAGGTGGCGAAGATTCCCGACATTCCCAAAGAAACTCCAGTGATGCCGGTGAACCGCGTGGCAGTCGTCGGCTCGGGAACGATGGGCGGAGGCATCGCGATGGTGTTTGCCAACGCGGGCATTCCGGTGCTGCTGAAGGACGTCGATGAGGCGCCACTCAATCTGGGGATGGAAAAAATCCGGAAAAACTACGCCAGTTCGGTGCAGCGCTGGCGTTTCACCCAAGCGTTCGTGGAAGAACGCCTGCAACTGATCACGCCAGTGCTCAACTACGATGCGTTCTCCGGTGTGGATATGGTGATCGAGGCGGTTTTCGAAGGTATGGCGCTGAAGAAGGCGGTGTTCGCTGAGTTGGACCGCGCCTGCCGGCAGGGCGCGATTCTGGCGAGCAACACTTCGACGCTCAATATCGATGAAATCGCCGGGGCCACGTTACGGCCGGAAGCGGTGATCGGAACGCACTTCTTCAGTCCGGCCAACGTAATGCGGTTGCTCGAGATTGTGCGCGGAAAGAAGTCGAGCAAAGAAGTGATAGCCACCTGCATGCAACTATCCAAGAACCTGGGCAAGATCGGGGTACTGGTGGGGAACTGCCGCGGCTTCGTGGGCAACCGCATGTTTGGTCCGTATCGGCGGGAAGCGCAGTTCCTGATCGAAGAAGGGGCGGAGGTGGAGGTGGTAGACAAGGCGCTCGTCGACTTCGGCATGGCCATGGGACCGCTGGCAACGGGCGACCTGGCGGGTCTCGACGTGGGCTGGCGCATTCGCAAAGAGTACCGCCACCTGGAAAAACCCGGAGTCCGTCAACCGTTCGCCGAGGACCGTCTTTGTGAACTGGGGCGGTATGGCCAGAAAACGCTGAAGGGATGGTACCGGTACGACGAGAACCGGTGCGCGAGCGCGGATCCCG
>Ga0116217_10005380_pt1 | contig 11242 bp, 10 predicted proteins | sample Sb_taG_6_FD_89697 | JGI IMG/M metagenome (GOLD analysis project Ga0116217, IMG submission 89697) | Peat soil microbial communities from Weissenstadt, Germany - Sb_50d_4_PS metaG | ecosystem: Environmental > Terrestrial > Soil > Wetlands > Peat | place: Germany: Weissenstadt | collected 2010-09-21 | reverse complement strand
TTGCCGCTGCGCCCGGACGACAAGATCGACATCGTCCCCGCGAACTATGTTGGTGGGGCCATCGTCAAGATTCATCAAATGGCCAAGCCCGGCTTTGGGATTTATCATCTGTCGTCGGGCACGGGCTCGCAGACATATAAGGAATTGACGGATGCCCTGGCGGAACACGGCGGCTGGAGCAAGCCAACTTACCAGCCGTGGCTGGGAGGCCCGTTCTCGAAGACGGTCAATTGGCTGGCGTTCAAGCGCGGCGCGGTGGGTTATGGCGCTTCGCTGATGAAGGTTTTCTGGCCGTATCTGGATTGGAATACGGTGTTTGATAACACGCGCGTGGTTTCGGAAATGGGGGAGGCTCCGGCGAAATTTTCGAGCTATGCCTATCCGTTGCTGCAATTCAGCCGGGAGAATAAGTTCAAGTATCCGGAGAAGCCCTGGCCGGGGGATGCTGCTGGCCAAGAACTGAAAAGCGCGGGGAGCGCGGGCGAATGACGGATTTTCTACTCGTGGCATGGGTAAGCGCGCTGATCGAAATCCGGCGTTTTGGATGGATGTTCGGCCTCGGCAAGCGCTGGACACCCGGCGAAAAACTGAAAATCCTGTTCGCGGGCTACAACGGCACACGCAACACGGGCAGCGACGTGCGCGTGCAGGAGATTCTGCGGCAGGTGCGCCACGTGCTGGGCGCTGAAAATGTCGAATTCAGCGTGATGACGCAGAACTTCGATCGCACCAAGGGATATTTCGAGGGTGCCCGGCAAGTGCACCTGCCGGATGTGTACCCGCCCTTTCTGTTCCGCGAAGTGCATGCGAATCATGGGGTGGTGGCGTGCGAAGGCTCCATGTTCAAGAGCAAGTTCGCCAACGCGCTGACCACGATGATGATTGGGTCTTTGGGGATAGCCTCGGCGGAAAACAAATTGTCCGTGGCCTATGGCGGCGATGCCGGACACATGGACGACCTGATCAAGCAAATGTGCGCGCGCTACACCGGCGAATCGCTGGTGATCACCCGCAGTCTGGAATCGCAGCAATTGCTCAGCGGTCTGGGCGTGCCGAACGAATTGGGCGCGGACACGGCGTGGACCTTTGAGCCGCATCCGCCGGAATACGCGCGCCAGGCCTTGCGGGAAGCGGGGTGGGACGAAAAGACGCCCATCCTCGCGCTTTGCCCCATCCATCCCTTTGTGTGGCCGGTGCGCGCCTCCATCGGAAAATATCTGGCGCGCGTCACCACGGGCGCCTACAAGGACAGCCAGTACCGCACCGTCTACTTCTTCGAATCAGGCGCCGAAGTGGATCGCAAGTTCGCGCATTACGTTTCCGGCTATGCCAAGGCGGCCAAGGCGTTTTTGGAGAAGTATCGCGTATTCCCGATTCTCGTGGCCATGGAGCGGCTCGACGCGGTGGCTTGCCGCGAAATCGCCAAGGAAATTCCCGGCGCGCCGGTGCTGACTTCGAACGATTACGACATGTTCCAGTTGGTGTCCATCCTGCGCGCGTGCACCTACCTGGTTTCCTCGCGCTATCACGGCATCGTCACGTGCATGCCGGCGCAGGTGGTTTCCGCGGGCGTGACGATGGACGAACGCATTCGCAACCTGATGCGCGAACGCGGCCACCAGCACCTGCTCTTGAACGTGGACGATCCCGATCTCGAGCCCAAGCTGCTGCAGGTAATGGAATCGCTGGTGGCGGAGTCCGAAGCCATTCGCGAAAACATCGGCAAAATGGTGGTAAGCAACCTGAAAGCCATGGCGCGCATGGCCATCTTTCTGGAGGACGAAGTGCGCCGCACCTATCCGGAGTTTCCCCTGCGGCGGGGCGTGGTGAGCTGGGCAGACAATTTGCCGCCATTGAACCAGAATTTGCGTAAGCTCGTGGAAACGTACGATCGCACGCCCGCGGCATTGGCAGCGGGCCGCTGAGTCATCATGACGAATTTCCTCGAAAACATCTTTGCGGAGATGCAAAAGGCGGCGGAGCGCGTGGTGTTGCGCGAGGTTCGGGGCGAGGCGTTTGTCAGCGTTTCGGGCCGGGAATTGCTCGATCTTGTCGCGCGCGCCCGCGCGTATTTGCAGCAGACGGGCGTGCAGGCCGGGGACCGCTGCGCCCTGCTGGGGCCGAATTCGATCCGCTGGGTCGCTTTCGATTTAGCATTGATGGCGGAAGGAGCGATCGTAGTGCCGCTCTATGCGCGGCAAGCCGCCGGCGAACTCGCGGGCATGATGAAAGATTGCGGACCGCGGCTCCTGATCGTGAGTGATGCGGCGCTTGGCGAAGCGGTGGCTGCAGTGTGGCCGCAGGCGCCGGCGCGCGTGACATTCGACGAAGTGCTCGGGAATATTCCCGCGGGCAAGGGCGTCATGGGCGCGCCCAACCCGCGGCGCGCCGAAGATCTAGTCACGATCATCTACACTTCGGGCACGTCCGGCGAACCCAAGGGCGTCTGCCTGAACGTGCGCAATGTGGATCACATGCTGACTTGCACCACGGAACGCCTGGATCAGTTGATGGGTGTCACCCGGGAACCGGATCGCGTGTTTCACTATCTGCCGCTGAGTTTTGCAGGGTCATGGATTATTCTTCTTTCCTGCCTGTCGCGGGAAAGTGCGCTGACTCTTTCCACGGACCTGAACCGCCTGGCCGATGAAATCCGCGCGGCCTCGCCGCACTACTTCCTGAATGTGCCCACGCTTCTGGAACGCGTGCGCCGGGGCGTGCTCGACGCTATTGCCAAGAGGGACGCCGCGATTCAGAAGATCTTCCGGGAAGCGCGCGAAGCCTGGGAGCGCGGGCAGGAAAACCAGCAGCGCATGTCAGATGCCATTTGGCTTTTCCTTGGGCGGAACCTGATTTTCCGAAAGATTCGCGAGCGCTTCGGCCCCCATCTACGCGCGCTGATTTGCGGCTCCGCGCCGCTGGCTCCGGAAACTCAGCAGTTTTTCCAGATGCTGGGCATTTCCGTCCTGCAGGGGTACGGCCTTACGGAGACCACCGCCCTTTGCACCCTGGACGATCCGCGCATCACCGCGGAGCCCGGCCGCGTGGGGGAAGCTGTCCCTGGGATCGAGATGCGCACCGGAGAAAACGACGAAATTCTGGTGCGTGGCCCGAACATCTTCCCAGGCTACTGGAACCGCCCCGTGGAAACGGAGAAGGTGCTGAAAGATGGCTGGTTTCACACCGGCGACCAGGGCGAAGCGAATTCCCGCGGGAACTGGCGGATCAGCGGGCGCATCAAGAATCTGATCATCCTGAACTCCGGGCACAACATCGCTCCGGAGCCGGTTGAAGACAAACTTGCGCAGCTTCTGCCGGGGGCGCCACAGATCGTGCTGGTGGGAAACGGGCGCGGGTATTTGTGCGCGCTCGTCACCGGCGCCGTGGAAGCAAAAGGAGTGCAGTCCGCGCTGGACCTGGTGAATTCGGAATTGCCGCATTACCGGCAGGTGCGTGGCTTCACGATTCTGCCCGAAGCGTTCGCGCCGGAAAACAACTTGCTCACCGCGAATGGCAAGCTGCGCCGGGAAGCCATTAACGAAAAGTTCCGCGAAGAAATTGAGCAGATGTACAGGAAACAAGCTGCGGTAGCGGGCGGGACGTCATGAGCAAAAGGCGAGCCAGCCGAACCGCGGTGAAAGAGTTTCGCGGCGAGGCGCTGCGCTGGGAATGGCGCGACGCCGTTGTGGAAATCACGCTGGACTTCCCGCCGCTCAACGAAATCGGCACGGTGATGCTGGCGGATATGGAGAAGTTCGTGACCGCCTTCGATGGGCTGGCTCCCATCACCAGCGCTTGCGTGATAACCAGCGCGCGGCTCGGCGGCTTTTGCGCGGGCGCAAATTTAAAGGAGTTGTATCAGGGCGCGTTGCCACTCTCGCCGAAAAAACGCGCGGCGGGCATGCGCGCGTTCCTCAAGCGCATTCATGCGGTGATGAACGCCCTCGATGCGGCGCCATTCGTAACCATCGCCGCGGTGCACGGATTGTGCATGGGCGGCGGACTGGAACTCGCGCTGGTTTGCGACTTGATCGTGGCGGACAAAATGGCGCGCTTTGGCTTTCCGGAGTTGCGCCTCGGCTTGATCCCCGGCTTTGGCGGAATCCCGCGCTTACGGCGTGACGTCGGCAATGGATTCATCCGCGATCTGCTCTTCACCGGAAGGACCGTCAAGGCCGAAAGCGCGCAGCAGGCGGGCCTTGTATCGCATCTTGCGGGCGAAGGCTACGCCCTGCAGGTGGCGCGCTCCATGGCGCAGCAGGTGACGAAGTTCGATGCGGAGACGCGCGTGGCGGCCAAAAAATTCCTGAAGCCGATCCCCTATCAGGAATTGCAAAGAGAGATTGATCTTTTCTGTAAACTGTTCGGCCGGCCCGTGGTCATGGAAAGCTTGCGGCGCTTCGTGGAGACCGACGACCCGATGAAGCATCTGCCCGTGGCGTAGCGCTTCCGGAACTCCTGACATCAGATCGTCGGCAAGGCGGAAATATGAACACTCGCACGAGAAATTCACAAATCTGCAGCCTGACTCTAATTCTTGGGGCCGCGCTCCTCACTTCCTGCTCTGGACGGCAAAAAGACACGGCCTCGTTCGATGCCGATGGCACCGCGCGCATTACGCGCATCATTCCCATGCCGACGACGGCCAGCCCCGAAGCCCAGAAATGGCTGGAATCCCTTACGCACGTGAGACCCTTGCCCCACACCCTGGAGGAAATGCGCAAGAGCACGGACGCGTGGCGAGCGGAAGGCTCCGCGGACGCGCGAAGACACTTTCCGGTGAATGTGGAAGAAAAGATCATCGCGGGTGTTCGCACGGACATCATCACGCCGCTGGATATGCCGGAAGCGAATCGCGGGCGTGTGTTCATCAATTTGCACGGCGGGGGCTTCGTCTCGGATTCCGGTTCGCTGATTGAAGGCGTCCCTATCGCGAATCTGGCGAAAACCAAAGTCGTCTCCGTGTACTACCGGCTTGCACCGGAAAATCCGTTTCCCGCTGCGGTTGATGACGTTCTAGCCGTTTACAAGGAACTCTTGAAGGAATACAAGCCGCAGAGCATCGCAATCTTCGGCACTTCCGCGGGCGGCATCTTGACTGCCGAGGTGGCCGTGCGCCTGAAGCAACTGGGCGAACCGCTCCCCGGCGCGCTGGGCTTGTTTTCGATTCTGGCAGATTTTAGCCGGCCCTCGGATTCCCAGAACTTTTTCACCCTGAATGGCTTGCCGGGCGAACTGGCGCCACATTACCCGAGTGGAGCCCAAGATAGTCCATACGTCGGTAAGACCGATCTCAAGGATCCCGCGCTTTCACCGGTCTTTGCGGATTTGCACGGCCTGCCGCCGACTTTGCTGGTTTCCAGCACGCGGGATTTTCTCCTGAGCAACACTGCGCTCTTTCATCTGGCCCTGCTGCGCGCAGGCAACGACGCGCGATTGCTCGTTTACGAGGCCTTGCCGCACGCTTTTTGGTACCATTTCCAGCTTCCGGAGACGCAGGACGCGCTGGAGCAGATGGCCAAGTTCCTTGACGAGAAGGTCGTGGCAGAGAAACCCGCCGGGAAACCTGTGCCCCGAACCAAGTCTCCAAGCTAACGAGAAACCTGACTACGAGCGGCGCCCGTTGGTTTGATTTTGCTGCAGGCACGCCACGTTTTCCTTCTCTTCTGCGGAATGATAGATTGATGCCATATGCGCACATTGCAACAAACAACCCAGGATATCCTGGACTTGGCGACGAAGCAGTTTAAGGTGCCGGAAGGTTCGCTGCGAGCCGAGGACGATTTCTACAAGAAACTGGGAATCGACAGCCTGCAGACGCTGGACCTGCTTTCGCGGCTGGAAGATCATTTCAAGATCGAATTGCCGGACTACGAAGTTCAGGGCGTGAGCGATTTCAAGACGCTCGCGGAGCGCATCCAGGCGCGCTTGTAGCCGCGAGATTCTGACGCCGCAACCTAGGCACGAACAGTAGGCATTTGATTATGTTCAAGGCGCGATTTTTGACTCATGCCAGGCAACGCTTTATCCTTTAGCATTCCCTGCACGGAGAAACATCTGCCGCTTTGGCAATGCGGTCATTCTACATGCTGGATTTGAACAAATACGCGTCAATAGGCGCAGCGGTGCGGGAAGCCCTGGAAACATTTTCAGCCGAAGTGTGCCTGTTCGAATCGGACCGCGGCGAAGAGAAGGAGCGGCTGACGTACCGGGATTTCAAAGAGCGAGCGCTTCCGTTCGCAAAAGCATTGCAGGAAACGGGTTTCTCCTCCGGCGACCGCGCTTCCGTCATCATGACCAACCAGTCCAAGTGGCTGATATCGGCGTACGCGGTGTTCCATGACGGCGGAACGCTAGTGCCGCTCGATTACAAATTGAAGCCCGAAGAGCATTGGCAGTTGCTGAAGCATTCCGGCGCCAGCGTGCTGATCACGGAATACGGCATCTGGCGGCAACTGAGCGCCTCACCGGGGGGGCGCGCGGAAGCCGCAAATCTGAAAACCATATTCGTGACGGAAGCGCCGGCCAATGCCGATCTGGCCGGGGCGCGGCGCTGGGAAGAAGCGAAGGGGACTGGGGAGCCTGCTTTTGTGGTACGGCGGCGTGATGATCTCGCCTGCATCGTCTATTCCTCCGGCACGGGCGGAAGTCCCAAGGGTTGCATGATGACGCACGAAAATTATCTGGAACAGTGCGTCTCGCTGACAGCCTGGTATCCATTCTGGCCGGGCGTGCGGTACCTCAGCATTCTGCCGACAAACCACGCCATTGATTTCATGGTGGGGTTTCTGGGGCCGTTCACTTGCGGCGCCGCGGTGGTGCATCTGCGAACGCTTCGCCCCGAATACGTGCGCGAGGCGTTTGTGAAGTATCACATCACCTATGTGAGCCTGGTGCCGCTGGTGCTGAAGAATTTGCAAAAGGGGCTGCAAGCGAGGTTCGACGAACTGCCGCCGATGCGCAAACGGGCCTTCCAAGCGCTGCGAAAAATCAACATCGCCTTGACGAAACGCCGCCCGCTCCTGCCCATCAGCCGGCGCCTGCTTCAACAGGTACATGCGGCCTTTGGAGGACGCCTGGAGGCCATTATCGTTGGCGGAGCGTTCACGGAGCCGCAGACACTGCAATTCTTCTACGACCTGGGCATCCCCGTGGCGAATGGCTATGGACTGACCGAAGCAGGAACCGCGGTCACGGTCAACGATCTGAAGCCCTTTCGCGCGGACACGGTCGGAAAGCCGCTGCCCGGCATGGAAGTGCGCATCGCAAATCCCGATGCCGATGGAATTGGCGAAGTGGCGGTGCGCAGCAAAACGGTCATGACAGGCTATTTGAACGATCCGGAGATGACCGCGGAAGCGATCGTGGACGGCTGGCTGATGACCGGCGACATGGGCCGTTTTGACGGCCGCGGGCACTTGCAGCTTTTTGGCCGGAAGAAAAACATGATCGTGACCCAGGAAGGGAAGAACGTTTACGCCGAGGACGTGGAAAGCGCGTTTGAAGGGTTGCAGGTGAAGGAGTTCTGCGTGTTCGCGGCGAACTTCATCTGGCCGCAGCGCTCCATGGTGGGCGAACAATTGGTGTTGGTCGTCCATTTGGAAACCGGGCAGGCTTTCACCGAGGAATTGCGCGCGGAAATCAGCGTGCGCAACAACCTGCTAATCAATTACAAGCGTGTGCATGGCATTATCGTTCATACCGAAGACTTCCCGCTCACCACCTCCCTGAAAATTATTCGCAAGGTTCTGGCGCAACGCCTGGGCACACTGGACCGGAACAATGTCGTCCTGCCGATTTAGCGCCGGAAAAGGTAGAATTCCCTCATCGGAAGAACTGTGAAAGAACGCTTTCTTGCCATCGTGAACCCTGCGGCCGGCCGCGGGCGTACCGTGAAGCTTGCCGGAGCGCAGCTTTCGCGCCTGCGGGAGGGCGGCCTGCACGTGGACGTGATCGCCTCGTCCGGGCCGGGCCATGCCGCCCAACTCGCCCTGGAAGCCTACGAACAGGGCTACCGCCGGTTTCTCGCCGTCGGCGGGGACGGCACCGCGCACGAAATCCTCAACGGAATTTTCGGGCGCGATGCGCTTACCGAGCGAATTGAATTAGGATTTCTGCCACTTGGCACGGGCAATTCTTTTCTCCGCGACTTCACAAAGGACAGCGCAAAAAGCTCCGCCGAGGCGCTGCTCGCTGGCCGCAAGCGGCGCGTGGATTTGCTGCGCCTGCGCCACGCCACCGGAGCCATTTATTCCTTCAATCTTCTGAGCGTGGGATTCACCGCGGACGTCGGCGCGCTGACCAACCGCATCTTCAAGCCGTTTGGGCACTTCGGCTATCTCCTCGGCGTGTTCGTGCGCGTGGTGCAGCTCAAGCGGCGCGGATTCCGCATGCGTTCCGACGCCGATGAAAGCTGGGACGAACGGCGTTGCCTCTTCCTGGCCTTCAACAATAGCAAGTACACCGGCGGCACCATGATGATTGCGCCGCAGGCTGATCCCACCGATGGCTTGATCGAATACGTGCGCTGGGGACCCATCGGCCGCCTCGGCCTTCTGAAAATGCTGCCCCGGCTGTACGACGGGACGCACATCCTGCACCCGCTGGCGGAGCGGCGCGCGGTGAAGCACGTGGAATTCGCTTTGGATGCGCCGGTGGACGTGATGATCGACGGGGAGATCGTCACGCTGGATTGCAAATCGCTGGACATTCTGCCGGGTGCAATGGACGTCTACGTATGAAGAGGGCCTGGGAGGTGGCGCGCAGCATTTTTCTTTGGGGAATGAGCTGGCTGCATTTTCTGATTGTCGTGCCGGTATTGGTGGGGCTCGGGGTGATCTTGGATCAGCGCAAGCACGATTGGCTGCAGCGCGGCCTTTGCCGGCGCATCGCCTTCTTTTCGGGCGCCAAGGTAAAGGTGGAAACTTCCCCCGGCTTCGACGCGCAGCGTACCTCTTTCTTTATGGTGAACCACGTCAATCTGTTCGACCCGTTCATCCTGTATTGCGCCATCCCCCAACTCGTTCGTGGGTGGGAACTGGAGTCTCACTTCAGGATTCCCGTCTATGGCTGGCTGATGAAGCGCTTCGGCAACGTGCCGGTGGCGGACATGCGCAGTCCCAAGGAGCTAAAGAGGTTGTGGCGGTTGACGCAGGAGGCCGTGCAATCCGGCGTCAGCCTGATTATTTTTCCGGAAGCGAAGCGCACGCGCAACGGCCACATGGGTGACTTCCAACAGGGTGGGTTTCGCCTCGCGCAACAACTCGGCGTGCCCATCGTGCCCGTGAGCCTGGTCGGTTCATTCCACCATTTCCGCACCGGCGACTGGATCCTGCGCCCAACGACTATTACCGTCCATTTGCACGACACGATTGAGACCGCAGGATTGAAGAAAGGAGATTTGCCCGCCTTGCAGCAGCGCGTGCGGCAGGAAATCTCCGGCCCGGTGGAAGCCTGGCTACAGGCGCAGTGAGCAGCCGCGATTCAACCCTGAAAAAGTCAGGTGAAGCTCTCAGAGGCTGAGTTTCACACCGGGGAGGATTCTCCCAGCTTTGGTTTCTTGCCAGGTGAAGACGATGCGATGGATGACGGTGATCGTCGAAACCACGGCAATCACCCACAGCACGGGGCCCATGCGGTTGAAAGCTCCTCCAATGATCAGAAGCACCATCCGCTCGGGCCGTTCCATGAAGCCGACCTTGCACAAAGGGATGAGCGATTCGGCGCGCGCGCGGGAGTAGCTCACCATCACGGAGCCCGCCGTCGCCACGGCGGCCAGCACGACGTACGGCGTCCGGCCGCTCACGCTGTAATACACCAGGAGTCCCATGTAGAGCGCCATGTCCGCGTAGCGATCCAGCGTGGAATCGTAGAAGGCGCCGAACGGCGTGACGCGATCTTGCCGCCGCGCCACCTGTCCATCCAGCATGTCCAGGAAACCCGCGATGAAAATGATAATCGCGCCGGCACGGAAGTTGCCGACCGCAAAAGTTGCCGCCGCGCCAAAGTTGACCACAAGTCCCAGAAAAGTGAGGAGGTTCGGCTCAATGCCGGTAGCCGCAAGCGCACCGACAATGCGATCCAGCAGCCATTTTCCGCCGGTGCCGATCGCGCCTGTGAACGTGTTCATGTTTTTGCCAAAGGGGAATAATACTGCAGGCCGCCGCCATAGCCAAATGGCGCGCGCACATTTCTGACCCTTCCCTCGGGCCTAAGCCACAACGGAAGTTGAGAGAAGGCTTGACGAAGACGAGGCGAATCCGTAAATTGCTCAAGTCACTGAGGAGCTCATGAAAACCGTTAAATCGGCGCGGCGTAATTTTCTGCTGCAGTTTGGGGGCGCGGCCGGAACAGCGTGGATCACCGCGCAATGGCCAGCGATGCTCGCGGCCGTGCAGCATGCACACGCAGCCGCCGGCGCAAGTCCAGCACCGGCATTCGAAGTGCTGACTCCCGAACAGGCGACAGAGATCGAGGCCATCGCTTCCCTGATTATCCCCACGGATGAATTGCCGGGCGCGCGCGAAGCCGGCGTGGTCTATTTCATTGATCGCGCGCTGCAGACCTTCGCCGCGGACGCGAAACCCGCGTACCAACAGGGTCTTGCCGATTTGAATCGCATGGCCGGCGAGATGTTTCCCGGCATCGAGCGTTTTTCCGCCGCCACGCCCACGCAGCAGGAAAAGCTATTCGCAAGGTTCGAAGAGGAGTCGCAGACCGGGCAAGGCACAAACCGCCGGAGATTCTCAGCCTCAGGCGTCAACTTTGCCGAAGCAATCTGGTTCCACACGCTAGCGGGTTTCCTGGTGGACCCGGAAGGGGGAGGCAACCGGGATTACGCAGGCTGGAAAGTGATCGGCCGGGATCCCGCGCACAGTTTTTCCCCGCCATTCGGCTTCTATGACAAGGACTATCCTGGTTGGCAACCAACTTCGCCGGAGACGGAAACCAAATGAACCAGGCAGAGGTCACTTACAAGCCGTCGGACGAGGTGGATTTCGTCATCATCGGGTCGGGTGCAGCGGGCGGCGTGCTCGCCAAGGAGCGTTCGACCAACGGCTTCCGCGTCGTCGTTCTGGAGCAGGGGCCGTATCTCACGGAGTCGGACTTCACGCACGATGAAATCGAGATATTCTACAAGCACCGGCTGACCAATGACCCGCAACGCCAGCCGGTCACTTTTCGCCAAACAGAAGCGGAAAAAGCGGCGCTACAGCCCAGCGTGATGTATGGCAGGTGCGTC
>Ga0116217_10005377_pt1 | contig 11244 bp, 16 predicted proteins | sample Sb_taG_6_FD_89697 | JGI IMG/M metagenome (GOLD analysis project Ga0116217, IMG submission 89697) | Peat soil microbial communities from Weissenstadt, Germany - Sb_50d_4_PS metaG | ecosystem: Environmental > Terrestrial > Soil > Wetlands > Peat | place: Germany: Weissenstadt | collected 2010-09-21 | reverse complement strand
TGTCGGCTGCGTAGTCGCGCAGCTGAGCCGCGGTTTTTTTGTGGTTCGGCCATCGATCCAATAGTCGATCGATAAGCTTCCTAACGGCCGCGGCGTTGGGACCAGGCCCACTCATTTTCGATTGTTCCTTCCTGATCAGAAGAGAGAGCGAGCGCGGTTTTTTGGGGAGCCTCTCTCTCTTTTGGATCAATAGCTCTTAAATCAAAAGCTTTTAAATCGGGTGCATGCTGTGCACCAGTCTCCTGCACGCCGTGCACCTCTTTGGCCACGTTCTGTGCACCAGTCTCCTGCACGCCATGCACTGGTGCACACTGTGCACCGGCTCGACTTCCAAGCCGGTCATCGGGGATTTGTGGATCCCACGGCCGGGCGATTCCGGGAAGAGTTTGTTGGAGGGTACGATATTCCGCTGTGCGGCGTCCTTTGCCATCGATCGAGAATTGCCAGCGGGGATCCTCCTGCATCGCCGCTTCATTGATCCGATAGATAGCCGGCTGGCGCCGGGTAGGGTTTCCTGGAGAGAGTTGGGTAACAACTCCATGCTTACACAGGGCGCGAAGGACGTACTGCACTTTGCGCTCGCTGAGTTTGCAATAGGCCGCGTATCGCGTGACCGCGGCTCGACACGAAGAGCCGTCGCTGCAGTGCTGATACATCGCCATCAGGACAAGCAACTCCAGAGGTTTGAGCTTGTACCACCAGAGGTGAGCGCTTGGCGGGCTCATGCGGTCTGCGCCTTGCGCAGCGTCCAGTACCGCTTCATTGCCGCGCGCTTCAGGGGTGCGACGCTTCGGTCTAGTGCCGCCCGGCGGCGAAGTTCATTCCGCAAGCAGCGCAGTGCCAGCTCCTGGAGGGGGGTCGCCGATAGTGTCGGCGGGGCTGTGCCGGCGCTGGCGCTTGATGTTGAATCCGAATTTGGAAGACAATTATCTTGCACGTCGGCCCCTCGAAGGCCACGTTCGACTCAGCCCGCCACTTGGGCGCAGAATCCTTTTGGCGGGCCCGTTCTTTGCTTCAAAGGGATGGTACGGGGCGGTTTTCAGCGGTGCAATGCAGTCAACTCGGCTTAACTACAGAAATATTTTCTGTAGTCAACTCGGCTTGACTACAGAAATATGTGGATTTTCAGTGGAAAAGTCGAGATTTTCTGGGTTTGCGGCTTCGCCGCTCATTTTGGATAACCACACGCGCTTCAGCGGCGATATCGTCGCGCTGGATTTTCGGAAGGGCCTGGATCCTCCGCATCTCTACCTGACTTGGCTCTGTCTTTGCCCACTTAGAAAATTGGCTAAGCGAGGTGCGCCGCGCGTCTTTCGCGCGGGGCGGTCCCGGGTTAAGGTGGTCCGTCATCTCATACCCGGTGTCCGAGAGCTCGGGGTGGTCGGCTTTAACGCACGCCATCAGTCTGAGCCTCGCTGTAGCGAGTCGACCAGGTCCGCGGGTGTGTAGAAACTTCTTTCCCGTCTCAATCAGCTTGAGGTCCTCCAGGCTTTGCGCGAGCGGCCGAGCCGGAATAAAGTCGCCGATTTTCGCCGCCTCCTGGAGGGCCTCGCTGAAGCTGCCGGTTTTGGCCGCTTTCTGCATTGCCCGGCCTCCGCGCGGTTTCCAATAGATCCATTTCGGGCAAGAGCAGCCATTGTCGGATGTGCTGACAAGGGGGCAGCCATTGATGTGCCGGCGAGTATAGATGTGAACTGTGCCGCCTGGCGCGGCGATCTCGGCCGATCCAACTTCGGCCGGTCTAAAGCCCGCGAGGATGCGCCGGGCCTTTTCGCACGCTTCGGTGAGGCTTGAGGTTTTGGCCGCCGTCTGTGATGCTTTGCCGTCGCGAGCCTTGGAATAGATCCATTTGGGACAAGGGCAACTATTGTCTTCCGTGCTGATCAGAGTGCAGCCCTTGACGTGGCGGCGAGTGTAGACGCGAACCCCTCCATAGGGGGAAGAAAAGGCTGCGGGCGAATGATTCATTCCAGCGTTGCTTCCTCCCGTGATGGCAACGGGGACAAGGCCCGGCGCATCTTGCCCGAGAACCAACTATCGAGATCAGACTTGGAGACCTGATGCTGAGGATCGCGCAAGATCATCTGAGAGAGCTCAGTGATCTCGCCGGCGTAGGCGCGCACAAGTTCCTCTGTCGCGCTCCGCAGTCGCTGGAAATACAGCTTTGTTCTTTCGTTAGCCCAGGCAGGTTCCGCTTCAATGCCGAGGTGCATCGCGAGGAATTGTTGGGGAGTCGCTCCCATCTCCTTAAAGTCGTTTTTCCAGAAATCTGGAAGGTTGCTTAAGTACGGTTCGGTGACCTGCTTCAAACGCTGCTTGAAGAGGAGCTCTGCCATCGGTCCCGCGAGGCACAGCATGCGGTAGCAAAAGATGTGTTCAGGGTTATCGCCTTTCCAGTTTTCCAGCGGCCTGTCATCGCAGAAGCCGTGCAAGCTGGGCGGACGGGACTCCGGCTGATCGCCCCACTGTTCGAACCGTACGTAGATTCCCCTCAGACCGATCGCAATATTGAAATGAAAATCGGCAAGCGCATGCCCGCATTCGTGAACGGCGAAGACTTCGTGCGTAGCGAACTCCACCCGTGGTGAGTGCAAGGCTTTCTGCGTGGCGATTTCAGCCGCGCGACGTTTAGCTTGGCCCATCATCGTCTCACTTGGTGTCCGGAGCCTGGAGCGTTTTTCCGCGCGCGCTTCGATGGCGGCGCCAGGTGCTCATCGATTGCGCGCCTTATAATCTCCGCGATCGAAATTCCGGTCTCTTTGGATCGCTTTGCGAGTTTTTCTTTTTCGAGGCTAGTGAGGAAAATGCTCGTTCTTTGCATGGCCGCTTCATAATACGCCTGATATGCATACATCTAGCGAGACATGGAGGCTTCGGCTGTGCGGATGTTGTGGATAAGCCAGAAAATCTGTGAATCGTGTTCTGGAGGATGGCACCATGGGACTTCTGAAAGGGATCCCCTTTGGAATCAGCAGGAAGGGGGTAGGGGGGCAGATCTCTTCGAGGTCGACCCCCACGACCGGCTTGCTCTCACTTGCGCAAATTCGCAGCGAAAGAAATTTTCCCGGAAATGGGTAAATTTGCGGGTTGGATGGGATCACCACAGGTTTGGAATGGGATCACCGGCTATAGCTTTCAGTTCTCCCGCGAGCTCGCCGGCGAGGCCTGCAGGCCTGCGAGCTGGGCAGACTGTCCCCGCATAAACACTGGTGACTTATCCGTATCGCTCCAAGCTACTTGAGTTGGGAAAGCGGTCTCTCTCGTTTTTCACGAGTGCCCAATATTCGTCGCCGTAGAGGATCGCAGCGATGAATCCCTCCGGTTTTGGCGTGAGCGGATCCGCAAACATTTTCCGCCAGTACACAACGTCGTAGATCATCGGGCCGTCCGCAAACATCTTCCGCCAGTACGCAACGTCGTGGATCATCGGGCCGCGAGTCTCACGTTTCTCACGCTTCCGGGTTTTGGACCGGTTTTCTTCCTCGGTTTCTCGGCCGGTTGGTTCTCGCGCGCGGCACTGAGGGCGTCAAGGGCGGTGAAGAATGCGACGCAGGCGGGACAGTATGGCGACGGCGAGTCGGCCGAGCGAAGGAAGCTTTTGCCGCAGTGTTCGCAAATTTTGGATTGGACAACCGTGAAGCTGAAGCTCGGCGTTGCGATCGCAACCATGAATGACCCTTTCCCCGAAGCGAAGCCCTTAAAGTTCCGCGCGAAGCCAGGACGAGATCATTCGCACTTTCTCTTTCAGAGGGATTGCGGAAATCACCAGATTAACGCGCTCCTCAAGTGCTAGCTCGCGGCTATTCCCGTTGCCATTTGCTTTCGCGGCTACGGCACCATTCCCGTGACCGTTTGCTTTCGCGACTGCCGCGCCGTTCGAGCCATGCGCTCCGGAGTGGGCGCCTTCGTCTGCGGCGCCGTTTGCCTTGACCCGCACCTGGTGATCGGTGCAGAAGCCGGTTTTATTATTGTGCGCCAAACGCGCATTGCAGTCTGGGGCTTTGCAGGTGCGGACTGTCTCCGCCGGCGCCGGCGCCATCGCGTGGCCGTTTGTTTTCTCGATTACATTCCGGTGTCGGCCGCGGTGCTGGTGGCAAAAACCTGTCATGTTTGTGGGAGATAGCGCAACCGTGCAGCCTGGGACCTTGCAGGTGCGTGCGAGCGCCGGCAAGGTTGCGGCCGCAGGCGCCATTGAAGGTTTTGATCTGTTTGTTCCGTTCATTTCATCCTCCTGGGGTTTACGCGATCTTATCTGCTTCAGGATCTCGAGCTGCCGCGGGCATAGGACGTGATCAGCGCAGAACACGCACACGGCCCTCTGCTGTTCATCGCGATATGAGGGCGCGCAGCCGGGCCCGTGGATCGGAAAACAGACTTCGCAGAAGCTCATTGTCATCAGCCACGACAGCTTCGCTCAAAGTATATGGAATCGCGCACCGCGTTTGCCTGTGTGGTCTGTGGAAGCGCCGGGAGTTAGAGCTTTTTCTCCGAGCGCGGCTTTGACCACACTAAGAACGTCTCGCCCGCCGCGGCGGCCGGCGCCTGCGTGGCTCGCGTGGAATATCTTTTTTGTGGACCGTCAGCTGAGCTGATGCGGCCTTGCTCGAATCCGTTTTGCTGGTGGCGATAACTTGGACGGTCCCATTCGAGCCCGGCGCCGTGTAATGGCCGGTCTGGTCAATAGTCCCCTTGCCCGTAGGATTGAGCGACCACACGTACCCAAAGCTGTCTCCCAGGGCCGAGAATTGCACCGCGGCGTGGTGGTCGACTGTTGCTGTCGTGGGCGAAATTTCGACGGCAATCCCCATGCGGAATACTGTCCTGCTGACGGTTCGCACGGCCGTCCTCGCCCGTAAAAGTCCGGAGGATGCGGCCTTGAATTGTTCGAGCGCAGTTTTCATGACTGCCGGCGACACTCCTTCGGCTCCGGTGTCGGCTAACGTCGCGACTGCCTGGTCGATGGCTTCACGTGCGGTCTGAAGCTCCTTTAACGCAGCCAGCAAAGTGTCTTTCCCTGCGAGCAGCGTCCGTATCGGGGTTTGCAAGCCAGCGAGAGCAAGCTCCGCGGATATCATAATTTTCTCCTTGTTCCTCGGAGTATACTTTCGCGGTCGCCAGGTCGACCGGGGACGGAAGGCCGGCGATGCTCGAGTTACTTCAGTAATCCCCTGGGCCTCTGGCGATCGTTTTAAGCTGGCATGTGCTCAATCTCAGCCCGCGCGATCGCGAGATCTGCGATCTACTGCTCCAGGCTTCCTCCAACAGCGAAATCGCCGAGCCCCTTGGCATGACCGAGGCAGCAGTGAAAATGGCTCTGGAAAGAATTTTTCTTCGCAACGATATCGACCCCTGCCGCGACCGGCGGGTGCTCCTGGCCCTTCTGTATTACGGCGAAAAAATTCAATCGCCAGCGGCGTAAAAAACGCGCGTTTCATCCGAGCGTCGAAAAAGCACGGGAGGAAACTCTCCGGAAACTCTCCCAGCTCCCCTAATCCTGAATTAGCTGAAAGCTGCCCGGGACGGTACCATGGTTCGCATCGGGGCGTCCGCCCTAAATCTGAAAGCGAGGAAGGTTTTTTGCGATGGACAAGAGCATTGTGAAGCAGTACCGCGCACACCTGGAGCTCGCCGGCGGCAGCGTCACGCCCATGGCGATCATCTGTGACCTGACCTGCGAGAGCCTGGAAGTAGTGAAGGAGAGAGTCAACACGCTTCTCAACGGCAAGGCCAAGTTCGAGGGTGCCCAGTCGACCGTGGGCAGCCCAGGCCTAACTCTGATTTTCCACCCGAACTTCAACCGCGGGGAAACTGTGCTGGGATGGATCTCTCCGTATGAAGTTCCCGAGCACATGACCGCGGAAGCTACAATCGAAAGATTGAAAGAGGCGGCCGCCTGAAAAAAAAGGTGGCAGGTAGACTCGCCTCACTCCGAAGGGGCTCGCTTTGAGCAGCTCGAGCTCTTTCCCTCTGACCCGCAAATCGTCTGCAAATCGACGCCGGATCCAGACCGGCCACTCTTCGACCTCTTTCCCGAGGCCTACACCTAAAATCGCCCGGCCAGGTCAGCTCAGAGCGTCCCAGGACGACGATCCCCAGAGCGGACGTAGCCCAGCACCCCCCAAAATGCCGGGCGCCGGTTTTCCTCCAGGAGCGGGCAAAAGATGAAGCGATTGGCTGAAAATGTAACAGTCTCTTTAGTTTGTTGCATTTTTGGAGCACTCCTGGCGTCCCGAGCGGTTTTGGGGGGCAAAGCACCATCCGACCGGCCCTCACAGGAGTGGACTCCTCTCCCCCTGGGCAGCCGCACGGTACTAAAGTCACTTTCTTGCGACGCGATGGGGGTTTTAAATGGAGAGGGCAAGTCTTTGTTGTGGTGAACTCCTTTGGGGGGAGCTTCTCGAAGGCCGCGATCTAAACGATCCGGAAGAAGCTCCCCTTAGTTTTTTGCGGCCCTCTTCGGAAATCACATGGACAATCACATGGTCGGCAGTGGCGAGAACACGAAGGTTTCCGGCGGTCCGGTTTCTTCGGAGCTGTTTCCCGGGTGGGAAGTCATGCCACAATGCGAGCCCACCGACCCAGCGACGCATCGCACTTTTTTGGTTCGGTTCTACACCTCGGATTCTGAGGGCCGGCAGGTGGGCCCGGACACTGGCGTCAGACTTTTCGACAGCCTGGATCTTCTGATTTTCATGTGTTCGCCCCGGACCCGGAGCTCGACGGCGCTCGGACGAATCGCGAGACGAGCCGAGGCATAGGGGATTTCATGAGTCAGTTTTACGCGCGAATATTAAACGAGTTCTACGGCCATGCATGGGCGGTTCCCGAAGACCACTTGCTCCGCATGCACCAACTTTTATCCGTCCAGGCCTCCGGCGTGAAATGGTCGGATCCAGAAATCATGGATCGCATTACCGAGGCCAACGTCAAGAGCGGCTATATCGCTCGTCAACACTTCGCGGCCTCGCCACGCCGTGCCCAGAATTCAGGCGGCGGCAAAGTCGCAGTGATCCCCATCGTCGGAGTTATCAGCCACCGTGCCTCGATGATCGCGGAGATTAGCGGACCGGGGGCGGGCACGAGTATCCAGAAGCTGCAGGGCCAGTTCCGCCAAGCCCTCGAGGATCCCGATTGCAGAGCGATTGTGTTTGATGTGGATTCGCCGGGCGGTTCGGTCGACGGCGTGATGGAGCTGGCTTCGGAGATCTACGCTGCGCGCCGCCAGAAACCCATCACTGCGGTATGCAATTCCATGGCTTGCAGCGCGGCTTATTGGCTGGCGTCGGCCGCGGGCGAGGTAGTGATCACTCCGAGCGGCCAGGCGGGCTCGATCGGCGTCTACATGCTGCACCAGGACGAATCCGAAGCACTGAAAAAAGAAGGCATCAAGATCACCGTCATAAAGGCGGGGAAATATAAGACCGAGGGCAATCCTTCCGAGCCGTTGTCGGAGGAGGCGTACGACGCCTTCCTCGACAAAGTGAATGACTACTACGGGATGTTCGTGAAAGCGGTGAGCCAGCACCGTGGAACCTCACAGGCCGCGGTGCGCGATGGTTATGGCCAGGGCCGCAGTCTGCTGGCCGCGGATGCGGTCAAACAGAATTTAGCCGATCGCGTTGGCACGTTCGATGACATTTTAGGGGAAGCGTTGGGACGGCGCCGGCTTGGTTCCGCGGCCGCGGGCGCTACCATGCCTCGCAGTGCTCGCATTCTAGGAAAAACCGCCAGGCCCGAAGACGACCAGGACGAGGACGCGTGCGCCTGTGATTGCGTCGCCTGCCAGGGGTGTGAGAACAAAGAGTCCGAATCTAAGTCGCGAGCCGACGCGAGATGTGATTGCAAGTGTGTTGCCTGCACTGGCTGCGCTTACAAAAGCGGCAACGTGGCTCGATCACACTATAGACCGTCGCTGCAGCGACGGCAGCGAGAACTTGATCTTGCTGCCGGATCCATGTCGCAACGACCAGACCATAAGGCCTCCCTCCGACGCCGGCAGCGAGAGCTCGACCTCCTCAGCTAATCTCGAGACCGCTTATTTCCGCTGCCTCGATCAGGCCCTCGCGGACACATTCCAGGAACCAACTGCTTGCCTCCGCGCTGAGAATGCCCCTCGGAAATAGACGCGGCTTCAATAACTCGATCTCAGCCGGATCCAGTTGCTTGGCCAGGCCCCGGTCCTTATCGGCCAGCTCATTGAGGGTTTTCAGGGCGGCGAGCACTTCTCGCGCGTTCGTGGCGCGCCCACTGGCGAGCGAGTGAGAGAGCTCGGAAATCGCCTGCTTCTGCGTGACCTCGATGGTTGCCTTCTGCAACTTGATGGCATGGCCCAGTGCGAGGACGCAGGCCCGTTCGAAATCGATCGATTTTATGGTCTCCAGGTCCGCAGGTTCGGGAAGTCGCAGTGCGCTGTAAATTGTTTTGTCCAGCGGCCTACGGGCCTCGGAAATGACCTCTCGCAGATTGCCCCCCGCAATGAGCTCTTTGGCAACCGCGGTGAGATCGCCGCTTATGCAGATCAAGCCTTCTCTTTGGATATAACGCCGCGCCGTCTCCTCTAGCCTCGAGGCTCTCATTTTCAGGTCTGCCAGCGTCGCCGAGTGTTCCGATAACGCCACTTCCAAACGCAACAAGCTCGCTGTTGCGTCTGAATATGCGCGGCTTCGCTCCACGGCGCCCAATGCGCCGGCCATCTGCGCGCGCGCGGCGTCGAGCCGCGGTCTACTCGACTGCGCTGATTTTGCTGCTACTTGTTTCATGGATTTTTCTCCGGTCATGAAAAAATCGGACAATCAACAGATTGTCGCATTTTTCGGGGTTATCTCGCGGGCGGAGTTGCTCCTCTCCTCGCGTCGCTCGCCTTCAGCAGTGCATCGAGAGCCACGGTACGAAAGTAACCTAAAGGAATCCCGGTCCCGTGACCGCCGGCGTCTATGCTTGAGATGGGGACGTAGGACGCAAGAACAGCGAATGCCTTGTGTGCCCGCGAAGAGAAGACGGGGGCTTTTGTTTCCCGGGAGAGATGGTTTTTCGGAAAAGAAGGACAAACTATTTCGAAGACTCTTTTTTGTCGTCGGAGACGAAGTTCCCCCGTTTTTATTTTTAAGGTGAGGTTTCCAATTGTCCACGCTTAATGTCGGCGCTATGGCCGCTCGGCTCGGCCTCGATCCATCCGAATTTCTTTCAAAAATGAAGGATGTTGAAGGATTTAACAGCGGCCTGCAGCAGCGCATGTCGGCCGAGATGAAGCGGACGAATAGAGAGGGCGCCGAGTCGTTTAGATTAATTGACGAAAGTATCGGCCTCCACATCTCGCGGCCGTTGACCCGCCTCCTAACCAGCGAATTCCCCGCATTTGCCAAAGGCCTTCAATCCATCCTGGGCGTCAGCGCGGTGGGGGCGTTGGCGACGATCGGCTTCGAGGCCTGGGAACATCTCTCGCGCAAAGTCGACGAGGCGAAGAAAAAGATCGAGGAGTTCCACGAGGCCACCCGGAATCTGCAGAACGTGGTGGAAAACGCGGCGGACAGCTGGGCACTGAAAATCGCTCAGCTGGGGGGAAGGAATAGTCTGGCCGCCGTTGCCTCCGAGGGCGCCGCCGAGGCGCGCCACCAGATTGAAGAGCTCGGCAAAAGCATCGATGGGGTCTATCAGAAGAAAATCGCCGCCGAAAGCCGGCTGAACAAGCTCTGGGCAGAGACCGGGGGCGAACTCTTTTCCACTCCGGAAGGAAAAACCGAGGAGACAAATAAACAACAGTTCGGCGACCTTCAGGACAGGCTCCAGGAAGCTCTCCACTCCGACCAGGTGAACGGCACAACCAACGCCATGAAGGTGATCAGACAGGAGCTGGACGCCAACATCGCCAAGACCGGAGAGTTGAAGAAAGCGATGGCCGAAAATGAGCGCGATCCCTTTGCGCATCCCGGCCTCCTGACCGGGAAGGAGCAACTCGAAGGCCTCGACGCGCAGAGAAAGCTCATAGACAAAGCCCAGCAGAGCGAGATGGGGCGCGAAAAGTATCAAGGGCTGAAAGACGCGAAAGACGCCGTCGAAGCCGCCAAGAAGGCGATCCATGATGCACAGGAGGAGATGAAAGGCTGGAACGAGGAAAACAACCGCGCCGTCGAAGCCTGGATGAAGCTCAATGGCGAAATCGATAAGGGCGTGGAGAAACTGAACTCCGAGGCCTTCAAGGAATTCAACAAACGCGCGGAAAGCCAGCGCGCGCAGTTTGCCCCCTACATGACCGCGCAAGTCGCTCCCCCGCCGGGCGCGCCCATGTTGCAAGACCAGGCCGAACTGGCAAAGGTCACCGCCGACCAAAACGAATCGTGGAAGAAAGCGGGAGAGATCCTCGCGCAGATCGAGACGCCGGCACAGAAATACGCCACCGGCCTCGCGACGATTCGCGAGCTCGAGGCCCAGGGCCGACTGACCTCCGCACAGATGGCGCAGGCCACGCAGCTGCTCAATGAGCAGATGATCAAAGCCGCCGATGGCGTGCATAAGCTGCAGGAAGAAATGATGAAGCTGCTCGAGCGCAGCGCTTCCGCCAAAGATGGGCTCAAGGCCTTCTGGCTGGAGCTGCAGATCAATGGCGCCGAGAATGGCAAATTCGCCTTCAGCTTTGCCTCGACCATGTTCAAGGACTTTGAGGACGGAATTGCCCGCACAATTCTCGCCACGCGCAACCAGCATCACGAGCTGCGGCGAATGTGGGAGGGATACTTCAAAGGCCTCGAGGAAATGGCGCTCAAGTTCGCACTCAGCAAAAGCTTTGCCAGCCTGGCCAACCTGGGCTCTCCCGCGGGCAGCGCGGGGAGCGGACTCTCCGGCATTGCGGGATTACTGGCCAAATTGTTTGGCATGGGCGGAGCTGCTAGCGGCGGCGGAGCAACGGCGGCCGCGGGCGCCGGCGGTAGGGCAGATGTCCTATTGGGATTTTCCGGGGGCGGCGATGCTACGCCAGGATCATCGTTCATATCGGGCGAAGCCGGCCTGGAGCGCGTCGACCTCACGCGGAGCGGCGGCGCCCGCATTACTCCGCTCGGCACCAAGGGCAGCGGCGAGACTAATATTCACAACGATTTTCGCGGTACGGTCATGAGCGACGATCTGATGCGAAGGGCAGAAGCGATGCAGGCGATCCGAGCCAGCTCGGAGCAATCCGTGGCGCGCGCGGTTTCGATGGGTCATTTTTTTTCCAACCGAAGACGGCAGACGAGATGAGGAAACCGTTCA
>Ga0116217_10005367_pt1 | contig 11259 bp, 10 predicted proteins | sample Sb_taG_6_FD_89697 | JGI IMG/M metagenome (GOLD analysis project Ga0116217, IMG submission 89697) | Peat soil microbial communities from Weissenstadt, Germany - Sb_50d_4_PS metaG | ecosystem: Environmental > Terrestrial > Soil > Wetlands > Peat | place: Germany: Weissenstadt | collected 2010-09-21 | reverse complement strand
GCTGCTCGGGATGGTTGAACGCGGGGTCGCTCCAGAACGGTGGCGGCAGAGACGCGGTGTCGCGCAGGAAGCGCCCGTAGTCGGCATTGGTGACTTGGCAGGCGGCGAGCAGAAATTCGTCAACCCAGACGCGATGCACCGGCTTTTCGTTGTCCTGTCCGGTATCGCAACCCATGAGGAACCATCCCGCAGCGATGCGGACGAGCGCGGGAACGTAATCTCGTTCTTGCGCTCGGGATCGGGAGAGCAATTCTGCAGCAGGGTCCATGGGGTCAGAGCGCCCGCAGCGCGCGGACGACGTCTTCGATTTTATTCTCCTGGAACAAGCGGATGGCGGCAATGCCGGCCGCTCCAGCTTCCAGGCACGATGCGGCGTTCTCCATCGTGACGCCGCCGAGAGCGAGAACGCTGATTTTCGCCCGGCAGGCTTCCCGCAAGGCGGCGAGGCCGGCGGGTGGCGTTCCGGCAGTGCCTCTTTTCCCGAATACCGGAGCGAAGACGGCGAAGTCGGCTTTCTCGGACTTGACGCGAAAGACATCGGCGGCAGCGTGGCAGGAGGCGGCCACGAGAAAGGGGTCAGTGGTCGGTGGGCGGTGGGCAGAGAGCTGCACAACCGAGCGCACCTCCCGAGGAGACAGATCGTCTGCGCGCAGGTGAACGCCGTCGGCTCCCGCGGCAAGCGCGACGTCGGTGCGGGAGTTAATGAGGAGCCGAGTTCTCAGTTCCCGGTTCTCAGTTCTCAGTGGAGTGCTGCCGCGTACGGCAGTTAGGGCGTCCCGTGCCAGCATTTCCAATTCCCGCGTGCTCAGATCTTTCTCGCGGAGTTGGATGTAATCGACGCGGGCGCGCGCGGCTTCGACGACTTTGGCGAGCAGAGCGCGTCGGCGGGCGCGTTCGTCGCCGCGAAACTGGCTTCGGTCGGTGATGTAATAAAGCAGACAGCGGTCCGCCATCAGCTCTCAGCGTACTACGAGTGTGGCGCGGACACTCTTGTCCGCGAAACGTTGGCACTATAGCGAATCCAGAGTCGCTGTGACCAGGGGCAGCTGCCGAGCTGCGCTCGGCTTGGACGGGCGAGGACGCCCGTCCCCACACGAGCACTACTGCTGACCCATGAACAATTTCAAATTCTCGGCCTTCCAGCGCATCGCAGCATAAATGCGATTGCGTCCGCTGGGGTGATCGAAAAAGATCCACTCCTCGATGGGGCCGGGATTCATCTTGCGGTATTCGCCGAGATGGATGTCTGCCTGGGCCTCGCCGTCCGGCTGCCGGCTCGTGTTGAGCCCGTACATGTCGGCTTCGTATTCCTGCGTGCGGCTGAAGGTGTTCATCACGGGAGTGATGACGAAACCAAAGATGGAAACCACCAGCACCACGAGCGGGAGAACGGCCGTGTCGCCCACGCCCCGAATCTGCCACTTCTCGCCCCAGCGCTGGAGCGCCCAGTCGAGCCCCCAGCGCAAGTAAGCGAAGGCCACCGCCGTAACGATGAAGAAAAACAGGATGCCATTGTGGATGTGGTGCATAACGTAGTGCCCCATCTCGTGTCCCATGACCGCCTGAATTTCTTCCGGTGAGCCGCGGCGCAACAGGTTGTCATTGAGGGTGATGCGCATGGTATGTGCGAAGCCGCTGACGTTGGCGCTCATCCGTGTCGTCTGCCGCGAGGCATCAATTTTGTACACATCTTTAGCGGGGATTCCGTTGGCCCGCGCCAGGCTCAGGATCGGATCGACAATCTTCGGATCGTTGAGACGCGTGACCTTGTTGAAGATGGGAACTATGTAGACAGGAGCGATCAGCGTGGTGAAGATCAAGAACAGATTGGTCACGACCGCTCCCCAGATCCACCAAGTTCGCGGGCAACGGCGGACAACGCCGAAGAGCAGCATTGCGAGCAGGCCGCCCAGCACCACGTTCACCCCGAGATCTTTCATCTGATCTCCCATCCAGGGGCCGAAGGTTTGCGTGGCGAGTCCGTATTTGTGTTCGCGGAAATAATCTTCATAAACCGTGAGCGGGAAAACCAGAATGGTGGTGAGAACGAGATATTGCAACCAGTACACGAACGTGTGCACCGGTTTGAAGCGAGTGACCCGCTCCGCCAGATCCCGCATGCGGGCGGACCAACGCAGATTCAGCAACAGCAGCGCGATTACGGCTCCATAGAGAAAGTCCCAAAGAATCATCCAGTAGCCGCCCTCGAAATAGGCGTCGGAGCGGGCCGTTTTGTCGGCAGGAATCTGCGCGAGGTAAGCGTTGGTGGCCGCAGTGGCATCGAAGTGCGGCGCGGCCTGTGCCTCCGCAGGAACCTGGATCACGGATGGCATCTGGTTCAGGGCCGGTGGTTGAGCGAACGCGGACGCTGAGCAGAAAAAAATCACACAACAGAGTGCTGTCGCCATGCCGGTTCGTGAGGACATTTTGTTCGTCTCCGGAAGACACTAACCCGTAGAAGTGTATACGGAGACAGGCCAGCGAGAGTTCGGTCTACGGTCGCGTCTTGGCGATTTCGGGGACGGCGGCCTCGCCGGTGCGCTTGGGTTGTTGCGGACCGAGATGATACTTGGTCAGTCCTTCTTTCAGGAACTCGTAACTCTCTTCTGGCGAATCGGACATCTTGAACAATTCGAGGTCTCCCGGTGAGATGGTGCCGGCGTCGACCATGGCCTCGAAATTGACGATCTTCCTCCAGTAATCGCTGCCATACATGACGATGACAATTTTCTTGGCCAGTTTCTCCGTCTGGGCGAGGGTGACGATTTCAAAAAATTCGTCGAGCGTGCCGAAGCCACCGGGAAAGATCACCAGCGCTTTGGCCAGGTACGCGAACCAGAACTTGCGCATGAAAAAGTAATGGAACTCGAAATTGAGCGAAGGCGTGATGTAGGCGTTCGGATTCTGCTCGAAGGGCAGGTTGATGTTGAGGCCGATGGTTTTTCCTCCCGCTTCGTGGGCGCCGAGATTTGCGGCTTCCATGATGCCCGGGCCGCCGCCGGTAGTCACGACAAAGCGATGACGCTTGGCAGGGATCTGGGTGGACCATTCGGTCAGCAGGAAGGCCAGCCGGCGCGCGTCCTCGTAGTAGCGAGCCATGTCAACGGCGGCCTCGGCGCGCTTAATATCCTTGGCTTGCTGTGCGGCGGAGACGTCGGCGCCGTTGCCGCGGAGTTCGGTCAGACGGTTGCTGGCATTGTCGCGGCTGTGTATGCGGGCGGAGCCGAAGAAGACGACCGTGTCCTGGATCTGCTCACGGCGGAAGCGTGAGAGCGGCTCGCTGTACTCGGACAGCAGGCGCAGAATTCTCCCGTCAGGACTATTGAGAAATGGTTCGTTCTGATACGCGAGGGGAGCGGGCTTGAGTTTGTGATCAGTCATAAGTTGAATCATTGAGACATTGAATCATTGTGGTATTGAGTCATTGAAGTATGGAATCATTGGGACATTGAGGCATTGAGGCATTGAGGCATTGAGGCATTGAAGTATGGAATCATTGGGGCATTGGGGCATTGGGTCAATGATTCAATGACTCAATGATTCAATGTCTCAATTTCTTCATTCCTCCCGATATTGAATGGCCTCCCAAAATCCGATCCACACATTGAGCACGCCCAGGCCGGTCGAGACGCCGCGCGCGAAGCCGCTAGCTACAATGGCGCGAAGCGTGGGATACGGGAGAAGCAGAGGGTTGTCGGACCACTCGGGACGCCAGGGCAGAATCATGAGCATCACCCCAAGCGTCGCGCACAAAAATACGAAAAAAAGCACTCCGATGCGGCGGAGCCACACCCGCGCGACCGAAGGCGAGGGCCTGGAAGCGGAAACTGGCACTGGAACCACCGGGACGGATGTTACCGTCGGGGATTTGAGTTCTCCGACACTGGTGGAGTCTTCGGCAAAGGGTAGCTTGGGATCGGAAATCATTGCACGCGTCGTTGTGGGGTGGGCGCGGGATCGGGTCGCATCACCAGCGCAAATGTCGAACCCACTTGGTGCATTCTACGACTTCAGAGCCTGAATGCGCTCGGCCACGTCGCGATAATCGATATTCGAACCGTACACGTCGGTGAAATGACGCAGTGCCGCAGGCTTGTCCATGGCAGTTTCGCAGGCCGACCCCAGCTCATAGTTGATGGCAACGCGCGCTTCGTCATCGAGTCCGGGGATGTTCAGAGCCTTTTCATACCAGCGGATGGCGGCTTCAGGAACCCCTTTATCGAGGAAGCACTGGGCCAGCCAGGTGTAGGTCTGAACGGGTTGCGAAAATGCCTTGCCGCGATCGATCGCGGTACAGACTTTCTGGAATTCGGCGATGGCCTCGTCGAGCAGGCCCATCTCGCGGAAGGCAACGCCCAGGTTGTAATGCGTTTCCGGATCGTCGTCGCCCGCAATAACCTCTTCTTCGAGTTCCTGTTTCAACTCGCCGAACAGCTCCGAAAGATCGACGCTGTCGGAGGGATGCATGGCTTGGGCTCCAGCTCCCAAGGGGCGCACGAGAGCGGGGCTGTAGCTCAGGGCAGGAGCGGTGGCAGTTGCGGCGCCTCCCGCCGATGCTGCGATCGCGGGCATGGCCGCCGGAGCAGCCGGAATTTCAATTTCGATTTGTGCCACGCGCTCGGTTTCCGGCTCGGGCGTTCTCGCTTCGGCCGGCACTGGCGCTGGCCAGCCCGGCAGCGACTGGGCGTCGGGTGGCTGAATTACCGGTAAATGATCAGCGGGCGCAGTCGCTTGCGGGAAAGAATCGCCGAGCGAAGCTTCCAGATCTGCGACCAACGCCGTCAGGTCGCTTTCCTCCTCATGCACGGCTTCGGCGTAAGCCGGTTCTGCGTGATGAGGTTCGGCGGATGCCGGTTCCGGCGCGACTTCCGCCGGAGCCTCGTGGTGGGTCTCTTCGTGGTGGGTCTCTCCCTGGTACGCGGCCAGCCGATCGGGCGGGGTGGTAATCTCGGACCCGGGCTGGGTTTCCATTTCAACTTCAAAATCCGCGGGCTCGCCGGCATTGATCTCGGTGATTTCCGGCTCGGGCTCGGCCGGCGGCTGGCCAGCGGATTCGACGGCAGCGCGCAACGGATCGAGAATGCGGGCATCGCTGGTCAGGGATTCGAGCTTCTCGATCCCGGCGCGGGCCTGGTCCGTCATGAAGTGCTCGAGATAGAAACGGATTTCTTCGACCGTCTCGGCGATCTCGGGATCGCTGGAAGCATCGCTATCGGCCTCGGGGGACGACGGTTCCGCGGCCGGAGCTTGCTCGTCGGGGGAAAGGGAATGCTCCCACTCGGAGGAAAGATCGGAGGAAAGGTCGTGCGCGTCCGAGGGCGCGTTCACCGCCAATTCCTGGATGGTGAATTCCGGATGCGCGGCAGCGGCAATTTCCGGATTGGAAGCCGCGGGCGCGGCCATCGGCCAGGGCGCGGGCGAAGTCGCTGCGGCAGCGGCGGCGCGGCCCACAGGCGGAGCGGCGACCGATGAAGCGACGCCGGGCGAAGCGATCGACGGAGCAGAAGTCGATGATGCAGCAAACAATGAAGCGGCGGCTTCCGCGTTCTGCTCATAGCGCGCAGCCAATTCTGCATAGCGCACGGCTTCATCAGGGTAGCCGGCATCGTGGTACACGCCTTCCAGTGTGCGGCAGCAGACGGCGGCTTCGGTAAAGCGCTGGAAGCGAGTATGAAGCGCGGCCAGGCGCTGGTTCAGCCGCACGTCGCGCGGTGCCTGAGGCAGAACGCCCAGCAGAGGCACCACCGCCTTGTCGGGCAGATTGTAAGAAAGGAACAGGTCCGCATCGGTGACCGCGGAGCGCACGGCGATCGCGACGTGGTCGGGATAAGATTGATCGATGACCGGTGCGGTCGCTTCCAACTCTTCCACGATGACCGCCCCTTCTTCGGCGGTGATCCCGCTTGCGGGCGAGGCTCCATCCATGCGCCCCACCACCTGCTGATAATTTTGCATGTGCAACGGGTTCTGGGGCTCGGTGGTGGCCAGCATCTGGTACAGGTCGCGAGCGCGGGCCAGGTTTCCGTCCTTGACGGAGGAGTGAGCCAGAAGCTCGGTGACTTCGTTGACGTGCGTGCTCTCGCCGGCTTTGCTCAGCAGCAGCAACAGCGAGTCCAGTGCGCCCGAATCGTCGCGCACATGGGTGATCATGGAATGCAGGCTGGCCAGCAGTTTGGTCGAGTCGGTCGCCAGCAGGCGATCGGCATGCCGGGTGTAGACGTCGAGCGCCTCATGGTACTGACCGAGGCGGGTGCAACCCTCCCCCAGCAGAAACAGCCCCTCGGGATCGTTGTGCACCGTGAGCAGCTTCTCCGCGACCGGGGCAGCCTGGGTCGAGTCTCCGATCTGCAGGTACGCCTTGAGCAGGTCACGCAAGCCTTCGGGATGAGAATCGAGGTCGGGAGCCTTCTCCAGGTGCGCGATGGCGTTCTTGGGATCGTCACTTTCGAGGGCGGCCCTCCCGCGCAGCAGCAGAACGTAACTGTTGCCCGGATCGAGCACCAGCATCCGCTTCAGAATGTCTTCGGCGGCGGAGAGTGAGCCCCGCGCCCGCAGCGATTCAGCCGCCGCGCTGAAAATCTCCCACGCCTCTTTCTTTCTTCCGAGCCGGACATAAACCTCGGCGAGCTTGACCCGCATGGGCACGTTTTCCGGGTCCATTTCGAGGACCTTCCGGAAAAGGCGCACCGCTTGTTCGAGGTCGCCATTCTTCATGAAGTCTTCGGCGACTTGCAGGTACTGGGCGCGGGCGTCGTTGAACAGCCCTTGCTGGGTGTAGAGTTCCGCCAGTTTCAGAGATCCATCCACGCTCGGATGGAGCTTGGTGATCTTCTTGTACATGGCGATGCCCTTGACGGTGAAGCCCTGTGCTGCATAGGCATCGCCCACCGTCTTGAAGCATTCGATGGCTTTGGCGATGTCGCCGAGACGCGCGTAGAGATCGCCGATGGTGTTGTTAACGGTAAGATCCTTGGCATCGTGCTTCAGGACTTTGTCGTACTCAGCAATGGCGTTCTGCAGCTTGCCCTGCTGGACAAACTTTTCCGCGGCGCTGAGAACCTTTTCTTTGTTAAAGCCAAAACCAAACGCCATAAGATGTGCGGACTCCAGCCTTTTTCCCGCCGAACGCCCGCGCTTTCCGCCAGCGTTGCCGAACGGGTCCGAACCTCGCCGGGAGATTCCCAGACGAAACCCCGCAAGCCGCGCAACCGGGATCGCGGAGTAAGGTAATTGTAAGGCCGGGTACCCGCAGTCCGATGGTTACCGACGATTACCGGCGTTACCGAAAGGGAGTGTACGTCCGGTTCCGGAACAGCCCGCTCCCAGCTTCCGGAATGGGAGCAAAGAAACGGCAGCCTACCAGCGAGAAGGCCTCAGCGCGCGCCTCGAACCGTTCTTCGACGCCACTTCCTTCTTGAAGGAGGTAGCCCGATCCGGGCCTGCCGCGGACGCGGGATCTTCCGTTCGCTAGCTTCGGGATGAATGGCGAGCTGCCCAGCGTTCCCGCACGCCCGCCAGGACGTTCGCCTTGTTCTCTCGCATTTGCCGGACGAGCGCTTGATTGCCGGTGTCTTCGTGGGCGGCTGCCCAGAGGACCATTTCGGTGAGGACCGGCGCGAGATCAATCCCTTTCTCTGTCAGCAGGTAGATCAGTTTCCGTCCGTCCGTCGGATCTGGTTCCGCGGTGATGATCCCATATGCGATCAGCTTGCGCAGGCGATCGGCCAGAATGTTCGTCGCAATTCCTTCGTAGCACTCCATGAATTCCTTGTAGGTCCGGAACCCCCGCAACATCATGTCCCGGATGATCAATAACGACCAGCGATCGCCCAACATCTCCACGGAAGCGTTCAGTGGACACTCCGACCGGCGCTTGGCATAGCGCTTCTTGGGCATATTGTCATTATAATATTTTTCACTTGCATTTCACAAGTAATATGTCTCATAATTTCCGGCTGCGGGGGTTTTCTGAATCAATAAGTAACCAAGGGAGCGGGCTGCCGTACATCTGAATCATGGCCACTCGCCGAGGCCACTGACAATGGCGGAAGAAGCGGGAAATGATGAAAGTCGAAGCTCAACGTAGTCGATCCATAAGAAAGAAAAGGAGACAACCATGGAAAAACCCACACACGAACAAGCGCAACTCCACCTGCAGATCTATGATATGCGCCGCGAGGCCCGGCTGCGCCAGGGCCGCGAGTGGTTCTTCAAGAACTACTTCGTGGATAATCTCGAGGACTGGATGCGAATCGCGGCGCCCGGAACGGAAACAGGCGCGCTCGCGATGATGGTACTCAGCTACTGGGACCAAGCCTGCGCGTTGCTCAACTACGGTCTGCTCCACGAAGGCCTCTTCTTTGAGACCAGTGGCGAGTTTTTCGGGGTCTGGGAACGCGTCAAGCCCATCATCCCGCAGGCTCGAGAGCGGTTCATGAATAAGCAGTTCCTCGCGCACCTGGAAAAAGCTGCGCAGCGCTACGAAGACTGGATGGAAAGCCGCTCTCCAGGTCATATCGCTGGCATGCGTGAGTTTATGAAGCAGATGCGCCCTCAGCCTGCAAAGGCAGCTTAAGGCCTGATTCGGACGCGAGAGTGGATAGCGAGCGAGCCTGCGACCGGGGTGCACAACCGTGCTTCTGCGGCGCAGGCTCACATTTAGTTTAAGGGCAAATCCATATCAAAAAAACAGGTTAGAAGAAAAATGTTAAGAGAAAGTCGTGCCTGCAGCGGTTTTTCAGTAAACGATATCAAGAGGCGAAGCACAGGAAGGAGAGATGCATGAGCAAGGTACGGGTTCTTGTCGGTACACGCAAAGGCGCATTCATCCTGACGTCGGACGGCAAGCGCGAACAGTGGGACGTCGGCGGTCCGCACTTCGCGGGCTGGGAGATCTATCACCTCAAGGGATCACCCGCGGACCCGAATCGCATCTACGCCTCGCAGACGAGCGGCTGGTTCGGGCAGATCATTCAACGCTCCGACGATGGCGGCAAAACATGGCTCCAGCCCGGAACGCCGCCCGGAGAACAGCCCACACCAGGTCCGCCGAAGGCCGCGAGCAACAAGTTCGTTTATGACGCGTCCGCCGAAACCGGCAAACCGCTCACCACGCATCAGTGGTACGACGGCACGCAACGTCCGTGGGAGTTCAAGCGGGTGTGGCATCTGGAGCCATCGCTCACTGATCCCGGCACGGTTTACGCCGGCGTCGAAGACGCCGCCATCTTCCGCTCGAACGACAGCGGCGAGAACTGGCACGAACTCCCCGGCCTGCGCGGCCACGGGACCGGGCCCAAATGGCAGCCCGGCGCGGGCGGCATGTGCTTGCACACCATCATTCTCGATCCCAGCAACCCGCAGCGGATGTGGATCGCAATTTCGGCGGCGGGCGCCTTCCGCACCGACGATGCCGGCAAGACCTGGAAGCCGATCAACCGCGGACTGAAGTCGCAATGCATCCCGGACCCGAACGCCGAAGTTGGCCACTGCGTTCACCACATCGCGATGAACCCGGCACGCCCCGGAGTGCTCTTTATGCAGAAGCACTGGGACGTCATGCGCTCGGACGACGCCGGCGATTCCTGGCAGGAGATCAGCGGCAACCTGCCTACCGATTTCGGATTCGTGATCGATGTGCACGCGCACGAACCGGAGACTATCTACGTCGTCCCCATCACGAGCGACTCGTTGCACTATGTTCCGGATGGCAAACTGCGCGTGTTCCGCAGCCGCACCGGCGGAAACGAATGGGAGCCGCTGACCAAAGGTCTGCCGCAAAACAACTGCTACGTCAACGTGTTGCGCGACGCGATGGCCATCGATTCGCTCGATAAATGCGGAGTGTATTTCGGCACTAGCGGCGGGCAGGTATACGCCTCCGCCGATGCCGGAGACAGCTGGGCCCCGATTGTCCGCGATCTTCCGGGTGTGCTTTCGGTTGAAGTGCAGACCCTGACGTGAGCAGCCCGTCCCAAATTGAGGAAGGAACAGAAACATGAGGAAATTAGTCGTTTTCAATAATGTGACGCTGGACGGCTACTTTACAGACCCGAACCGCGACATGAGCTGGGCACACAAGCAGGATGCGGAGTGGAAGACATTTGTCCAAGAGAATGCCAGCGTTGGAGGCGAGCTATTGTTCGGCAGGATTACCTATGAGCTCATGGCGAGCTACTGGCCGACACCGCTTGCGGTGAAGAACGACCCACTCGTGGCCGAAAGGATGAATCAGCTGCCGAAAGTCGTGTTTTCGAGAACATTGGATAGAGTCTCGTGGAACAATACCAAGCTGGTGAAGAGCGATGTCGCGGCGGAAATACGAAAGATGCAGAAAGATTCCGGAAAAGACATGGTAATTTTGGGAAGCGGCAGCCTGGTTTCGCAATTGGCGCAGGAGGGTTTAGTCGATGAATACCAGATCGTGGTGCACCCCGTTGTTCTCGGCAAAGGGAGAACGATGTTCGAGTACGTCAGGAAGAAGCTGCCCCTGAAGCTGACCAAGACACGGACATTCGGCAATGGGAATGTCTTTCTGTGCTACGAGCCGGTGCCATGAAGGCGAATACCAACATGCTTCGCGACATCAACGTCGCAGGCCACAGGCGATGAGACGAGTGATCCGAGTCATCCTCCCGCAGCATCTCCGAACGCTGGCACAAGTTCGCAGCGAGGTCGAACTTGAGATCGAAGGTCAGGTCACGCAGCGCTCAGTCCTCGACGCACTCGAGGCCCGCTATCCGATACTGCGCGGCACGATCTGCGACCAAGTCACTCAGCAGCGCCGGCCGTTCTTGCGCTTCTTCGCCTGCGAGGAGGATCTGTCCCACGAGCCGCCGAACGCTCCATTGCCGGACGCGGTCGTGTCCGGGGTGGAACCTTTCATCGTCATCGGGGCCATTGCCGGGGGTTAGAATCGGGATTGCTGTAACCCCGGGCTACTTGCCGAGCTGCGCTCGGCTTGGACAGCCAAGGGCGGCTGTCCCTACGCAACCTTGGACGGGCGAGGGCGCCCGTCCCTACACGACCTACCCTCTGCTTCACCGCTTTTCGATCGGCACAAACTCCCGCGTCTCGTGCCCAATCCAGATCTGGCGCGGGCGCGCAATCTTCTGTTCGGGGTCGTTCAGCATTTCCTGCCATTGCGACAGCCAGCCGATGGTGCGCGGAATCGCGAATAGGACGGTAAACATCTCGGGCTTGAAGCCCATCGCCTGGTACATGATGCCGGAGTAGAAGTCCACGTTCGGATAGAGCTTG
>Ga0116217_10005363_pt1 | contig 11264 bp, 12 predicted proteins | sample Sb_taG_6_FD_89697 | JGI IMG/M metagenome (GOLD analysis project Ga0116217, IMG submission 89697) | Peat soil microbial communities from Weissenstadt, Germany - Sb_50d_4_PS metaG | ecosystem: Environmental > Terrestrial > Soil > Wetlands > Peat | place: Germany: Weissenstadt | collected 2010-09-21 | reverse complement strand
TTCAACTTCCAGCTGTTTTTCTCGCCAACGCCGGGTAGAGGAGAATTTCGAGCCGATAGCGCGCGATCTCGCGCAAAGACGGTCCAGTTATCGCATCTCGCCGAGCGCGTCGTCGAAGCGCTCGCAGAAGGCCTTGCATATGCCATCATCATGCGCGATCGAGAGGTAGAGCTTGGTCCCCATCGGGTTGATAAAGACGCCGCGGGAGAACAATCCGAGCATCAGCCGGCGCGCGCGAGCCTTGTCGCCGCGGTTGAGCGAGCGGTAGTCCTTGACCGGCGCGCCCGTGAAAACGACCTGAGCAAGCGGGCCGTCGCCGATGACCTGGGCAATGACTTGGCGCTCGCGGAGGATGGTGCGCAGCGCAGCGCGGAAAGATCGCCCAAGCGCGTGCAGGCGCTCATAGGTGCCGGGTCGCCGCAGCACCGCGAGAGCCGCATTCGCCGCCGCGGCGGAGATCGGATTGCCGCCAAGCGTGGAAGCCATCCAGACATACTTATCCGTGCCGATGCGATGCTCGTTCACCAGCTCCATGATGTCCCGTCGGCCCCCGAAGGCGCCGATCGGGTAGCCGCCACCGAGCGCCTTGCCGTAGGCGACGAGGTCGGGAACGACGCCGTAGTACTCCTGGGCGCCGCCATAGGCGAGGCGGAACCCGGTGACGACCTCATCGAAGATCAGGAGCACGCCGTTCTCCGTCGAGAGCCTTCTCATGCCTTCGAGAAAGCCGGGCTCCGGCGGCGTGCAACGCTGCAAGGGCTCCATGATCACGGCGGCGAGCTCGTCCCGGTGGGCTTGGACGATGGCCGAGGTGCGCTCGAGATCGTTGTAGGGGGCAACCAGGAGCTCGCGATCGACGGACGGCGTTCCGGCGCTGGTGTGCTCGGGCCGCGGAAACTCGAGCATCTCTTTGGGGAAGAGGCTGGTGACGCCGGCCTCGTTGGCGCCGTGATAGGCGCCCTCGAACTTGAGGATCTTCGGCTTCCCCGTGAAAGCCCGGGCCAGGCGCTGGCAATACATGTTTGCCTCGGTGCCCGACGCACAGAAGCGCAGGCGCTCGGCGGCCGGGCTCACGCGCTGTATCTCTTCCGCGAGTGCCAGGACCTCGCCATTCAGATAGGCGAAGTTCGAGCCGAGCGGCACCTGGCGAATGACGGCTGCGACGACCTCCGGGCAGGCGTGGCCGACGAGTGCCGAGCCCCAGCCCATCGAGAAGTCGAGATATTCTCGGCCCTCATGGTCCCACAGCCGAGCACCGTTCCCGCGCGCGATGGCAACGATGGCCTCCTCGGGCAGGCCAAACTCTCCGTTCGAGACCCCTGCGGGAAAGACCGCCAAGGCCCGCGCTGCGACATCGCTTGGCATGCGCTTATGCCCCACGATCCGCCGATCGGCCGTAGGGTGGCTCGTCGATCAAGCCGCACGAGGAAGCATTGGGAGGTGGGCCGCTCACCGTTGCGCCTTGAGCCAGCCCATCATGATGCGGTTGAAGGCCTCCGGCTGCTCGACGTTGCAGAAGTGACGCGCGTCTGCGATCTCCTCGTAGCGCGCTCCGGGAATGAGCGAGGCAATACGCTTGTTCTCGGCCGGCGGCGTGCCCGGATCGCCGGCGCCGCACACCACGAGCGTCGGCACCTTGAGCGAGGGCAGCTTGGAGGTGAAATCGAAGTTGAGGATGGCGGCGGCACAGCCGAGGTAGCCCACGGGCGTGCTGGCCGCGACGGTGTCGCGGATCTCCTTCCAGCGCGCGGGATTGCGCCCCTTGAAGGCATCCGTGAACCAGCGTTCCATGGTGGCCGCGGCAGTCGGGGCGAGCGAGTCCGCCCCCTTGACCGCGGCGATGCGCGGCGCCCACGCCGCCTTGGCGTCCGGCAGCGTCGCGGGAAGCGTGTCGCACAGCATGAGCGACTTGAGCTTGGCGCCGTAGGCGGTCGCGAAGGCCTGGCCGATCATGCCGCCGATCGAGAGGCCGATGAAATGCACCTGCTTGATCGCAAGCGCGTCGAGGGCTGCCGCCACGTCGGCGGCAAGGGCCGCCATGGTGTAATCTCCCGCGACCGGGTCGCTGCCGCCGTGTCCGCGCATGTCGAGGCGCAGCACGCGGTATCCGGCGCTGAGCAGGAGGGGCACCTGCTCCGCCCACATGCCGCCGTCCGAGGAGAGCGAGTGGGTGAAAGCGACGAGCGGGCCCTTCTCCGGCCCCATGAGGTCGTAATAAAGACGGCGTCCGTCGTGTATGAGCAGCATCGCGTCGGTCCTCCCTCTGTGCCACAATCCCGTTCCCGGTGTTGCCGGGATTCTGCTCGGCGGCGGCGGTCCGGTCAATCGCCTTACCGAGAGCTATGAGGGGTAGAGGCATGACGACCAACAAGAAGAAGCTCTTGATCGCCGATAGCATGGGCAAGGCCGGCTGGGACCTGCTCGCGGCGCGCGACGACATCGAGGCCAATTCCTTTCCCCATCTCATCACGCCCGCGGACTTCGTCCTGCGCATCCGGGCGGAGGGCGGGATCGACGGCGTCGTCATCGGGCCGATGCGCTTCGGCGAGGCGGAGCTTGCCGAGGCGCCGCGGCTCCAGGTCGTGGCGCGCATCGGCGTCGGCTACGACTCGGTGGACGTGCCGGCGCTCACCAAAAGGGGGATTCCGCTGATGGTCGTCGGCATCGCCAATTCGCCCTCGGTCGCGGAGCAGGCGATTTTCTTCATGATGACGCTGGCGCGGCGTGGTGCTTACTTCGACGCGCTGGTCAAGGAGGGGCGCTGGCCCGAGCGGCTGAAGGCGAAGCCGGTCGATCTTCTCGGCAAGACCGCGCTCATCGTGGGCTTCGGCCGCATCGGCACGCGCACGGCCAGACGCTGCCTCGCCATGGAAATGCGAGTCCTCGTCTACGACCCCTACGTTGCGGCGGAGAGCGTGCGCGCAGTGGGATGCGAGCCGGTAGGCGACCTCGACGCCGCCGTAGCGGAGGCCGACTTCGTCACCCTCCATTGCCCGAAGACGCCGGAGACGCTCGCCATGTTCGATGCCGCAAGGCTGCGGCGCATGAAGCCGACGGCCTACCTCGTCAATACCGCGCGCGGCGGCATCATCGAGGAGACGGCACTCCATGCCGCCCTCAGCGAGGGCCGGCTCGCAGGTGCGGGGCTCGACGTCTTCGCGGTCGAGCCGACGCCCACGAGCAACCCGCTGCTCAAGCTCCCAAACGTCGTCACCGCACCGCACATGGCGGGCGTCACCGTCGAGGCAGTCGCCCGCATGGCGCTCGCCGCCGTACGCAACATCCTGAGCGTGTTCGACGGTCAGCCGATCCGCGAGAACGTGATCAACCAGGAAGTGCTCGATTAGGCGCCCGTTGCACGCGGGCGGTGCTTACGCGGCACTTTGGGGCCGCTCCTCTTGCGCTGGGCGCGCTTGCGCCGCTTGCCCGCGAGCGTCTTCGCCGCATCTTCGAGGAGCGGCCGCAGCTTGCGAGCGGCGAGCGCCTGCGGCAGCCGCTTGCCGTCGAGTGCGGTGATCATGCGCTTGATGAGATCGAAGTCGTGCTCGTCCCGGTAGGGCTTGAGATCGAGGTCGTCGGGCACCTTGGTGAGCCGCTCGTCGCCGATCCGCTTCACGTATTTCTGCATGAAGCGATCGTAGTCGCGCCACTCGATGCGATCCGCGCGCACGGCGGCCTGCTCGGCGCGCGTGGCGATCTGATGCGCGTGCAGATAATGCAGGCCGAGCTGGTCGATGAGCGTCTTCTCGACCTCCTCGTGCAGAATGAGGTAGCGGTCGACGGCGATCTCCCGGCCGCGGAACTTGAACGTCCTCGGCAGATGGCGGTCGATGAAGATCGTCTTGCCGTCGATGCTGTAGCCCGCGAGATAGGGAACGTCGTGACTGCGGTCGAGCTTCTTCACCCGCCGCAGGATGGCGTCGAGCGCGCGGTCGAGCATGAGGCCGGAGATGTACCAATCCGGGATGCGGAGCTTCTTGTGCGGCGCTGTGGGATGGCAAGCGTCGGCTGGCATCGCTACGGCCTCCTGCCCTCGCTCGAGGGCGCTCTTGGACAGGGCATGGTCCGGCAAGGCTAGCGATTCCGCCGAGCTGCGACAAGGGCGGGTGAACGTGCCGGTGCCGTCCGGGGGCACAAGCGCGAGCAGGCTTACTCGCCGTAGAGCATCTCGGGGTCGATCGCGACCTCGGCGATGGTCTCGAGCCTGCCGCCGCGGAAGGCGGTGAAGAAGCAGCTCCGCCGCCCCGTATGGCAGGCGACCCCCTTTTGGTCGACCTGCAAGAGAAGCGCGTCCTGATCGCAATCGAAGCGCAGCTCGACGAGGCGCTGCTCCTGGCCCGAGCGCTCGCCCTTGCGCCAAAGCTGGCGGCGCGAGCGCGACCAGTAGCACACCCGGCCGGTGCTGAGGGTCTCGGCCACCGCGGCGCGGTCCATCCAGGCGAACATGAGGACTTCGCCCGTGTCGAACTGCTGGGCGACGGCGCCGATCAGGCCGTCTTGATCGAAGGCAAGTGCTGCCAGCACCTCCTCGATCGCCTTTTCGCCCGCAATCTTGCGCTCTTCGGCCATCACGCCGCCCATACTCCTATGCCGCCTTGTGCAGTGCTGCGAAGCCGTGCTCGAGATCGGCGATCTGGTCGGCGGAATCCTCGAGGCCGGCGTGCAGCCGCAAGTAGGGGCCCCCTACCTGCCAGGGCACGGCGCTGCGGGCACCCTCCGGGTGGGCCGGCACGATCAAGCTCTCGTAGCCGCCCCAGCTGTAGCCGAGGCCGAAGAGCTCGAGCGCGTCGATCAAGGCGTCGACGGCCGCTTTGGGGAACGGCCGCAGCATCACGCCGAAGAGCCCCGAGGCGCCGGTGAAGTCCCGTTTCCACAGCTGGTGGCCGGGATCCTGCGGCAATGCCGGATGCACGACGCGCGCGACCTCGGGCCTCCCCTGGAGCCAGCGCGCGAGCGCAAGCGCGTTCTGCTGGTGGCGTGCTAAGCGCACCGCGAGCGTGCGGATGCCGCGCTGGCCCAGGTAGCAGTCATCGGGCCCGGCGCAAAGGCCAAGCTTGACCGCGGTCGTCTTGACCATCTGCCAATGCTCCTCGCTCGCGACCGTGATCGCGCCCAGCATGGCATCCGAGTGTCCCACGATATATTTGGTCGCCGCCTGCACCGAGATGTCGACGCCGTGGGCGAAGGGCTGGAAATATAGCCCCGCACTCCAGGTGTTGTCGGTCATGACGAGGGCGCCGTTTGCGTGCGCCGCCGCCGAGATCGCCGGGATGTCCTGCACCTCGAAGGTGAGCGAGCCCGGCGATTCGGTGCACACGAGGCGCGTGCTCTTGCGCATGAGATCTGCGATCGCGCCGCCGATCAGCGGATCGAAATAGGTGGTCTCGACGCCGAAGCGCGTGAGAAATTCGTCGCAGAACTTGCGCAAGGGGCCGTAGACGCTGTCGCTCACCAGGATGTGGTCGCCGCTCTTGACGAGTGCCAGCACGGCGGTGGTCAGCGCGTTTAGGCCGGAGGCGAGGGAGACCGTGCGGAAGCCGCCCTCAAGTGCGGCGACCGCCTCCTCGAACGCCCGCGTCGTCGGCGTGCCCATGCGCCCGTAAATGACTCCCTCGAGCGGGTGTTTGCGCGCCTCGTCGTGCGCGGCCATCGAGGGAAAGAGCACGGTCGAGGCGTGATAGACGGGCGGATTGACGATGCCGAAGTTCTCCTTCGGCCGGCGGCCCGCGGTGGTGACGATGGTTTCCTTTTTCATGGACCGGCTGCTGTCAGGGGGCTCCCCAGATGGGGCGCAGTGTGGCATTGCGCGGCGCCGTGCGCCAGAGGGAGAAAGGACAGGGGAGAAACGACAGGGGGGAGATAAGACAGCGCGAGAAACGCTGCTAGAGTTGGCGTGACGGCGGGTGCCTGCCGACAGCGTCACATTCCGACGATCCGCGGACAACCGGCAGAATGGGAGGCACGCTCATGGCCGAGCTGCGGCAGATCGAGACCGGGTCGGGTCTCGTCTTCGATGCATTGGTCGATGGGGCAGCAGATGGGCCTCTCGTGTTGCTGCTGCACGGCTTTGCCGAATCATTCCACATGTGGCGCGCGCAACTCCCCGCCTTGGCGGCGGCGGGATATCGGGCGGTGGCGCCGAGCCAGCGCGGCTATTCTCCCGGCGCGCGGCCGGATGCGGCTCAAGCCGCGAACTACCACTTCGACCGGCTGGTCGCCGACGCGATCGACGTGGTGGCCGCCTGCGGTCGCGCCAAGTCCCGCTTTCACCTCATCGGCCATGACTGGGGTGCCAGCATTGCGTGGGGAATAGCCGACCATTATCCGGACCGCCTCGCCTCGCTCACCGTTTTGTCGCGCCCGCATCCCAACGCATTCAATCGCGCGCTGCACATGCCGGACGGCGAACAGGCGCGGCGCTCGCGGCATCATAAGGCTTTTCTCGAGCCCGATGCGGGCCCGCTTCTGTTGGCGGACGGTGCGCGGCGTTTGCGTGAGCGGCTGGCCAAGTCCGGCGTTCCGGCTGCCGCGATCGAGCAATACCTCTCCGTGCTCGGCAACGCTCCGGCGATGGAAGCGGCCCTCGCGTGGTACCGCGCGCGCGGCGCCATCCGTGCGCCGCTCGGCGTGATCGGCGTTCCGGTCCTCTACAGCTGGGGGGACGCCGACGACACCGTCGGGCGCGCGGCGGCGGAGGGTACGGGCGAGTTCGTATCCGGCCCCTACGAGTTCGAAGTCCTGTCGGGCATCGGTCATTTCGCCGCCGACCAGGCTCCGGAGGGGGTCAACGAGCTGCTGCTCGCGCACCTCGCCAAGCATCCGGTGTAGACGGAGCAGTTAGAGCACCCGATACCGCGGGACCGGCCGTCATTTCCGCGCAGCCGGTGCCCTTTCGAGGGCGGGGTCGTGGCCAAGCACGAGCACGATGACAGCACCCATGACCGCAAGGGCTGCAATCAGCAGCAGCCCGCCGGCGAAGCTTCCCGTCGCGTCCTTGATCCAGCCCATGGCATAGGGCCCGAAGAAGCCCGAGAGATTGCCGAGCGAGTTGATCACGGCGATGCCGGCGGCGGCGGCGGTGCCGGAGAGCACGGCGGTCGGCAGGGTCCAGAACACCGGAAGAATCGCGAACACGCCGCAGGCGCCGATGGTGAAGGCAACGACGGTCAGCGTCGGGTCGCGGGTCAGCGTGGAGCCGGCGATGCCGGCGGCAGCGACCAGGAGGGCCAAGGCGGCATGGCCCTTGCGCTCGGCCTTGGCGTCCGAACGACGGCCGTACCAGACCATGCACACGGCCCCGACGGCGTAGGGGATGGCCGTGACCCAGCCGGTCATGGCATTCGAGAGCCCGAAGGCCTTGATGATCTGCGGCAGCCAGAAGCCGACGCCGTAGAGGCAGGCCACCGCGCCGAAATAGACGAGCGAGAGTGCCCACACGCGCGGATTGAGCATGGCCTGCCAAACCGAGAGGTCGTGCACCGCCTCGCGCTGCCGGCGTTCGGCCGCGAGGCGGGCGCTCAGCCAGGCGCGCTCGTCCTCCGCCAGCCAGTGCGCGTCGGCCGGCCGGTCGGTGAGATAGAAGTAGGTGACGATGGCGAGCAGCACCGCCGGTGCGGCCTCGATGAGAAAGAGCCACTGCCAGCCCGCGAAGCCGCCGACGCCGTCCATGCCCAGGATCATGCCGGAAATCGGCGCGCCGATGGCCGAGGAGACCGGAACCGCGGCCATGAAGGCGCCGATGATGCGGCCGCGATAGATCGAGGGGAACCACAGCGTCAGGTAAAAGATGATGCCGGGGAAGAAGCCGGCCTCGGCGAAGCCGAGCAGCGCGCGGAGGACGTAGAAGGTGGTCCCGTCGCTGAGCCCGGTCGCACGGGCGATGCCCGGAATGAACGCCGTCAAGCCGGAGAGGATGCCCCAGCTGATCATGATGCGCGCGATCCACTTGCGGGCCCCGAAGCGGTCGAGGCACAGATTCGAGGGCACCTCGAAGAGGAAGTAGGCGAGGAAGAAGATGCCGGACCCGAAGCCGAACATGGTCGCGGTCAGACCGAGCGCCTTGTTCATCGTGAGCGCGGCGAAGCCGACGTTCACGCGGTCGAGATAGGCAATGAAATAGCAAACGATCAGGAAGGGGATCAGTCGTGCCGATGCCTTCCGGATAGTCCGGGCTTCCAAATCCTGCATGTGTCCTCTTGCTCGCCTGAACCGGCTGTCGTTGACCGAGACGTCCTGTTTGGTCGCCTCTCCGTGAGCAACTTTGACCAGAGTTGCGGGTCTCTGGCAAGGCATTGCTCTTGCGTACCCATCAAACCTTGAAGATCACGTCAGCGATGACCGCGGGTGCCGCTACCGAGCTTTGGGAAATGTCTGATATGGTGAAGGTGTTGGAGGATCGGGAGGGGGATGATGGATGAGACGGTCCCGGCGCGGACTCCCGTCGAGATCGAGCGTGCTCTCGACGCGACCGACGAGGTTCGTGCATTGATCGGCGAGCTCGATCAGGAGCTTTCGGCGAATTACGCTGCCGAGCAGCGGCACGGGCTTGCGTTGAATGCGATCTTTCAGCCGCATGTCAGATTTTTCGTGGCCCGTATGAGAGGATCGCCGGTGGGCTGCGGCGGAGTGGCGTTGTTTTCCGATTTTGCCGAGATAAAGCGCATGTACGTGCGCAGCGAAGCGCGCGGGCAAGGTGTGGCCGATGCCATCATCGCGAGACTGGCCGCGGAGGCATCGGATGCCGGCCTGACGATATTGCGACTGGAGACCGGAACGCGCCAGTTCGCGGCCATTCGCTTTTATCGGCGCTGCGGATTCCAAACATGCAAAGTGTTCGAACCCTATTCGTCCATGCCGCCCCACACCATCGTAACCAGTATCTTTCTCGAAAAGCGACTTTCCCCATTATGAGACGCCGTTAGCTCAAGCTGCACCACACGCCCACAGCTGAGTCGCGCGCCGCCGCCTGCCGAGCGATACTCAGCCCTTGTAGGGGATCACGCCCGTCGCCCGCGGGTCGTCGATCGTCGTCGTCTCCTGCCGGTAGGCGACGAGGCCCGCCTTCTGGTAGGTCTGCAGCGCGCGCGGATGGTCGAGGTTGCAGGTGTGGACCCAGAGCCGGCGCGGGCGGTAGCGCCAGGCGGTGTCGATCGTCCAGTCGAGGAGATAGCCGCCGAGGCCCGTGCCGATGAAGTCGGGCACCAGCCCGAGATAGGCGAGCTCGATCTCGTCGTCCTTGCGCCGGTCGAGCTCGGCGAAGCCGGCGGGGACGCCGCCCGCATAGAGCACGTAGAGCTCGACGCGCGCATCGTGGATCACGGCCGCGAGGGCCGCGTCGTCCATGAGGCGCCGCTCGTACCAGAGCCACGGCTCGCCGACCGTGTTGTACAGATAACGGTAGAAATGCACCGGCATCGCCTCGGCGCGCAAAAGGGCGAGCTTGCGCTTCGGTGCGGGGTGCGGCGGACGCGTGGGGGCGGCGCGCATCTCGAGATAGGTGACGGTGAGCTCGAGCTTGCCGTCGGACCGGGGTGGCGGGATGGCGGGCATAGACACTCGCTCAGGCCTTGGGCGGGGTGAGCCAGCGCTGCAAGACGGCGACGGGCGAGCGCTCGTAGCCGAGCCGCTCGTAGAAGGTGGCGGCGGCCAGGTTGGTCGGGCGCACGAGGAGCTGCACCTTGCGCACGCCGAGCCCCTTAAGCCACGCCTCGGCGTGATGCACGATCAGGCGGCCGAGCCCGTCCTTGCGCAGCCGGGGTGCCACGGCCACGTAATAAAGCCAGCCGCGGTGGCCGTCGTGGCCGGCCATCGCGGTTGCGATAACGCGGCCTTGCTTGTCCTCGCCGACGAAGACCTCGCCGTGCGCACTCTCGCGGCAGAAGGCGATGTCTTGCTTCGGGTCGTTATAGGGGACGACGAGACCACACGTGTGCCAGAGCGCGGTGACGGCCTCGAGGTCGCCCGCGCGGTAGGGGCGGATGCGCACGTTGCGGCTCAGCTCGCCGCACCCGCCGCGGCACCCGCCTCGATCGGCGTGTCGCTGCGCGCACCCCATTCGCTCCACGAGCCGTCATAGACCGCCACGTCCTCGTGGCCGACGAGGAATAGGCCGAGTGCTAAGAGCGAGGCCGTGACGCCGGAGCCGCAGCTGGTGACGACTGGGCGACGCATGTCGACGCCGCTCTCCTTGAAGAGTCGCGCGAGCGCGTCGGCAGGCCGCATGGTGCCGGACGCGGCATCGATGAGAAGCTCATAGGGCAGGTTGAGGCTGCGGGGGATATGGCCGCCGCGCAGGCCCGCGCGCGGCTCCGGCTCCGTGCCGGCAAAGCGGCCGCGCGAGCGGGCATCGAGCACCTGCTCGCTGGCACTCGCGATGTTGCGCTTCACCTCCTCGAGGTCGCGCACGAGGGCGTGGTTGAAACGCGGGGTGAAATGCCGCTCGCGCGGCATCGGCTTGTCGCTCTCGATCGCACGGCCCTCCTTGAGCCATTTCCTGAAGCCGCCGTCGAGGACCGCCACATCGTCGTGCCCGAAGACGCGGAACGTCCACCACACGCGCGCGGCACTCGCCATCACGCCGCCGTCGTAGACGATGATGCGGTTGCCGTCGCCGAGCCCCATCTTGCGCACGCGCGCGGCGAATTTCTCGGCACTCGGCAGCATGTGGGGAAGCGAATTCGAGGTATCGGCGATGTCGTCGATGTCGAAGAAGACGGCACCCGGGATGTGCTGCTTCGCATACTCGGCCTTGGCATCGCGCTTGAGCGTCGGCAAATACCACGAGGCGTCGACCACCCGCACGTCGGGTGCGGAGAGATGGCGGGCGAGCCACTCGGTCGTGACGAGCGCCTCCTTGTTGACGTACTCCATGGCGTTTCCTCGCGATCGTCCTATTTCCCCGCACCGACTCAGGCAAGCCAGCTCGGCGCCGGCAGGTTCTTCGAGCGCAGGAACTCGGGATTGAACAGCTTGCTTTGGTAGCGCGTGCCGTAGTCGCAAAGGATGGTCACGACGGTATGGCCCGGCCCGAGCTCGCGGGCGAGCCTGATGGCACCCGCGACATTGATGCCGGTGGAGCCGCCCACGCAAAGCCCCTCGTCCTTGAGCAGCGCGAAGATGAGGGGAAGGGCCTCCTCGTCGGGAACCTGGCAGGGAAAGTCGATCGGCGCGCCCTCGATGTTCTTGGTGATGCGGCCCTGACCGATGCCCTCCGTGATCGAGCTGCCCTCCACCTTGATGGTACCGAACTTGAACCAACTGTAGTT
>Ga0116217_10005362_pt1 | contig 11264 bp, 13 predicted proteins | sample Sb_taG_6_FD_89697 | JGI IMG/M metagenome (GOLD analysis project Ga0116217, IMG submission 89697) | Peat soil microbial communities from Weissenstadt, Germany - Sb_50d_4_PS metaG | ecosystem: Environmental > Terrestrial > Soil > Wetlands > Peat | place: Germany: Weissenstadt | collected 2010-09-21 | reverse complement strand
GTCGCTCGAGCCGGTCAGCTGGCCGGCTGCGCCGGCGCAGGAATGGGTGCCTCCCGGGCACGGCGACGTGTACGGGGCCCTGCAGCGCTCGGGCATGCTCGAGGCACTGCTGGAGCGAGGGTTCACGTACGCGATGATCTCCAACGCCGACAACCTGGGATCGACGCTGGACCCGCGGATCGCCGCCCACCTCGCCGCCGAGGAGATCCCGTTTCTGATGGAGGTGGTGCAGGGCACCGAGGCCGATCGCAAGGGCGGCCACATCGCTCGCCGGCGGGGGGACGGGCAGCTCGTGCTGCGCGAGACCGCCCAGACCCCGCCCGAGGACGCGGAGTCGTTTCGCGACTTCCGGCGCTGGCGCTACTACAACACGAACAGCATCTGGGTAGACCTGCGCACGCTGGCGGACAGCCTCCGCGCTCACGACGGGGTCCTCGAACTGCCGCTGATCGTCAACCGCAAAACCGTGGATCCCCGCGACGCGGAATCCGCCGCGGTGATCCAGCTAGAGAGCGCGATGGGAGCGGCGATCGGGAGCTTCCCCGGCGCACAGCTGCTGTGCGTCCCCCGGACTCGGTTCGCTCCTGTCAAGACGACCGACGACCTCCTCGTCCTGCGCTCGGACGTCTACGAGGTCTCGGACGAGTTGGTGGTGGCGCCGGTCCCGGAACGACGCGACCGGCTGCCGTACGTCGAGCTGGACAAGCGCTACTACCGGCTGCTCGATCTCTTCGAGGAACGGTTCCCCGACGGGCCTCCCTCGCTGCGTCAGGCAGAGCGGTTGATCGTGAACGGGGATGTCACATTCGGCCCCGGCGTCGTCGTCCGCGGTGTCGTCGAGCTGACGGTCGATGAACCCACGCTGATCGAGGCGGCCACAGAGCTCTCCTAGAACGCGGAACTTCGCCCACTTTGGGACTTTTTCCGCGATATCCGACATGAAACCTGCGGATGTGCACAGGTTTGGGGTCTCAGCGCCGATGTGCTCCTAGGTCGGTGGGGCCCCACAAGGATGTCGGGCGGCAGGGGCAGCCAACCAATTGCGACACGTCGTCCATCCCGGGAGTGAACTTGATCGGCTCTGCTCGCCGTCTCGTCGGCGCTGTTACCGCAGGCTGTGTCTTCAGCGCGATTGCCGTATCGATCCCCGCCTCGGCCCTGGCTTCGACCCCGGGCTTCACCGGTGCCACGTGCGCCACGACCGCGCTCACGGAGCCGTTCGCGCGATGGTCCGATGACAACCTCTACGAGCTCGCGCCGGGAGGAGATTTTGAGGGTTCGCTCAGCGGTTGGGTGCTGCAGGGAGGCGCCCAGCGGGTCAGCGGCAGCGAGACGTTCGGTGTGACCGGCAAGGTCGGGTCCTACTCACTCCAGGTGCCCCGCGGCGGGGACGCGGTCTCGCCGTCGACCTGCATCGACGCCGCCTACCCGGCGTTCCGTCTGTTCACGAGGACGAGCACGCCGGGCACGAAGCTGAACGTCTCCGTGGTCTATCCAACGGGCAAGACCGCGGTCACGATGCAGGTCGCGGTCCTCAGCCCGGGCTCGACCTGGCAGCCCACGTCGCCGATCTCGACTGGCTCGATGCTCGGCCAACTGTTGGACGGGCCCGCCGCGAATCTGTCGCTCGAGTTCGCGACGACGCAGGGCTCGGCGCAGATTGACGACGTCTTCATCGATCCACACGGCAGGTGCTGCTGATGGCTCCGGCCAACCCCATGGGGGCACACGTCTTCCGCCGCTGAATGCTGATCGATTCCTACGACAGCCCCGTCGCTCAGGACTTGCTGCTCGCCGGCGTGCAGCGCGGCGCGCGTCGCCGACGTATCCGGCGTGAGCTGATCACCAACGCCATCGGGGCCATCGGTTTCTTGACCGCCGCGACGCTGCTGGCGGCCCTGGCGCCGTGGCATCGCCCGCTGTCCGTCGTGAACCTGGCCCTTGTGCTGGTGGCCTGGACGATCATCGAGCGGGTCCGCTTCCAGGTCGCGAGCGCGTGGACCTACCCCACGATGCTCGTGTTCATCCCGGCGCTGTTCATGCTGCCGACGCCAACCGTGCCGCTGGTCGCGATGGTGGCGATCCTCTTGCGTGCCGCTCCCGAGCTGGTGCGGGGTCGGGTCAGCTTGACGATGGTGCCGGCATTCATCGCCGACGCCTGGTTCACGATCGGTCCCGCGCTGGTGATCGTGCTCGCCGGCGCGCAGCAGTTCGGCTGGTCGTACTGGCCGATCTACGTGGTGGCGTTCATAGCCCAGGTGCTGTTCGACCTGCTTGCGACCCTGGCCTGGTCGTGGTTCGGCGAGGGGACGAGCCCACGCGTACACCTGCCGATGCTGAGCTGGACCTACGCCGTGGACGCCGTGCTCCTGCCGCTGGGATTGCTGGTGGCGGGCGCCGCGGTCCAGCGTCCGGCGCTGTTGTTGATCGTGCTCTCACCGACCGTGATCCTGACGGCGCTTGCCCACGAACGGCAGCGGCGGCTCGACCAGAGCGTCGCGCTCAGCACGGCCTACCGCGGGACCGCGCTGCTACTGGGCAGCGTGGTCGAAGCCGACGACGAATACACCGGGATCCACAGCCGCGACGTCCATGACCTCTCGATCGCGGTCGCCGACGCGCTCGGTCTGGACGCGACCCGCCGGCGCAATGTCGAGTTCGCTGCGCTACTGCACGACATCGGCAAGATCCGCGTGCCCAAGGACATCATCCACAAGCAGGGCCAGCTGGACGACGAGGAATGGGCGGTCATGCGCCGCCACACGATCGAGGGCGAGACGATGCTCAGGCAGGCCGGCGGAATCCTCGCGTCCGTCGGCGGCTTCGTCCGCTCCTCGCACGAGCGGATCGACGGGCTCGGCTACCCCGATGGACTCCGCGGCGAGCAGATTCCGATCGAGTCCCGGATCGTGTGTGCGTGCGACGCCTTCAGCGCGATGACCACGGATCGCGCGTACCGACCGGCGCTCTCAGTGGCCGAAGCGGTGGGAGAGCTGCGACGGTGCTCGGGCAGCCAGTTCGATCCGGGGATCGTCGCCGTGCTGGAACCACTCGTCACCGATCGCGTCCGGGTGCAGCAGGCTCGGTTCGCCGGTCGCTTCTCGCTGGCCGGAGCCCTACCGAGCGTTGTCGGCGTTGGGCGTCCCGGCGCCGAGTGACCTCGGGATCTCGTAGCGCTTAGAGCGAAGCGACGCCGACCGCGGGACGAGCATCATGCCCGCCGCGGCGGCACTCGCCGACAGCTTGTGCTTGCGCATCACCCAGGTGACGTGAGCCGGCGGATAGCGAAGGAGCGCCTGCCAGGTGGGCGTGTCGATGATCCCGGTGGGCTCGAGGCCTTGGGCCGCTTGGAACGCCTCGACGGCGGCCTGGGTCTGCGGCCCGAAACCGCCGTCGACCGTGATCTGCTCGCCGCCGCTGATCAGGTGCTCCTGGGCCCAGACGACGAGATCGCCCTGGGCCCCGCTCGCCAGCGTCGCGTCGACCGTCGACGGCTCGAAGCCGGCCAGCGACCCCAGCGATTGGGCGATCGCTCGCCACGCGCCGAGTGGGGCTTCCTGCCAGTCCCACCAGCTGACGCCCATCGCCCCGTACGCCCGCGAGACCATCCTGAAGCGACGGATCTGCCGTGCGGGGGGATTGTTGTACACCTGCCCGAGGGGAAAGATCGGCCGCCCGTAGAGCCGGTTGTAGGCGTAGGTGTGGGAGAAGACGGTGTCTACGGTCGTGCCGATGTCCTTCCAGTACATCTGCGGGGCGTTGTATTGCGCGCCGCCCGGGCCTAGGAACACCGAGTAGGGGAACGCGGGGTGGAAGTCGATGTACGGGAAGCCGGCCAGGGCGACCGGGAACCTCTGCCCGATGAGGCTACGCAGCTTGTGGATGTAGGTCTGGGCCTGCACGTACTTGCCCTCGTACTGACTCTCGGCGTCGATCAACAGGCAATCGGCTCCGTCCTTGATGGCCGCGGCCCCCAGCTGGGCCTCGATGACCGGCCGGTTGCCATAGACGTACTGCCAGGCGCACACGTGCAAGCCGTCCGCATGCAGGGTGGCGACGAGCGGACGGTTGAACTGCGACCAGGCGGTGGATCCGTCGCTGCTCTTGACCATCAGCGTCCTCACGCCATATTGCTTGGCCTGGGCGATGATCGAAGCGAGGCTCCCGTGATCGGTGCTCGACAGCAGCCAAATCCACATCCCGCGCCCACCGAACGGGTTTCCCCGGCTCGGGTGTGTGCTCGGCAGCGACCCACCGGTGCCGCCCCCTCCCGACGACGCGACCGCCGAAGCCGACAGGCCGAGAGCCAGCGCGGACACGACCACTGCCGCAAGCCACTGAAGGCCCAGCCGGCGATGCCCATGAGCCCGGCAACCGTGCGCCACACGGTCCTCCAACATACGGCTTCTCACCGTAGCCAAGAACCCTTAGCGTGTTTGCAAGTTGCGGTTCGCGGGCCGCCTCAGCGGTCGATCCTCCTGGCCCACCGCTTCGCCCAGGCGCTGATCGGGCCAAGCGCGTCGAGCAGCTCACGTCCCTCACGGGTCAGCCGGTAGCCGGGCGCGGGCTCGGCGGTGACGATGGCCGCGTCGCGTAGCTCGCGCAGGCGGTCGTTGAGCACGCTCGACGAGACGTCACCGCACCGGGCCTGCAGCTCGCGGAAGGTCGACGCCTCATCGTGGCGCAACTCCCACAGGACCCGCAGTGCCCACCGGCGCCCGAGGAGGTCGAGCAGCGCCATCTCGGGCCGGCCGGTGCGCGACCCCCGCACCGGGTGACCGGGGAGCGGGCCGGTCTTGCGTGCTTTGGAATCCGAAGCTATGATCCACCCACTTGCTCTGATTTTCGAAGCAGGAGGATAACCGATGTCAGCAACCGCACACCATCCTCGAATCGAACCGGTCAAGGCGCCCTATGAGTCGGCGCTCGAGGAGATGCTGAAGCGGTGGATGCCGCCGGGCAGCCCAATCGAGCCACTGGCGCTGTTCCGCACGCTCGCCGTCCACGACGAGCTGATGTCCCGGATGCGCCCACTGGGGGCGGGCATCCTCGCCCACGGCAGGATCCAGCCCCGCGACCGGGAGATCATCATCCACCGAACGTGTGCCCGGACCGGGGCGGAGTACGAATGGGGCGTGCACGCGATCGCCTACGGCAAGCCGCTGGGCTTGACCGACGAGCAGCTCGCGGCGACAGTCAACGGGTCGAGCGACGATTCGGCGTGGAGCGAACGCGACGCGCTTCTGGTCCGTCTCGCCGACGAGCTCAACGACGGCTGCGATGTCCCGGACGAGCTCTGGACGGAGCTCACCGCGCGGTTCTCCCACGACGAGCTGCTCGAGCTGATCATCACGGCGGGGTGGTACCGGCTGCTGTCGTACGTCATCAATGCGGCGCGGATCGAGCGCGAGCCGTGGGCGGCCCGGTTCCCCGGAAACTGACGCCCGGGGTCTAGGCCGCTTGCCGGACTGCGTCCCGGATCGCCGCCGCGGTGGCGGTGGCGGCCGCGGTCCCGAGCACCGTCAGAGTCCACGTGCTCGCCGGTCCGGGCGGCGCCGGCGTCCCCTGACCGGAGGCGAGGCAGAAGGCCACGTCGCCGTCGTTGGGGGTAAAGGCAGGATCGACCGCCTGCGCGATCCCCGCGCTGGCGACGCGGGCGACGATCCCGCAGCTGCGCTTGTCGAGCGTCGCGTCGGTGCATACGCACGCGAGCGTGGTGCTCTGACCGGGGCGTACGGCCCAGTCCGGGAGCGTCGGCATCTGCGGGATGAGCTCGGCGCTGCGCAGCAGCTCGCCCTGCTCGCCCTGGGGGCCTCCGAGGACCGTGCCGTCCTGTGCGAGCACGTCGCCGGATGCGTTCGCGATCGCGATCGCGGCGACGGTGACGCCGCCCGCAATGCGTATGGCGCCGTAGCCCACTCCGGCAGGCGATGCCCGGTCGCGTCCGAGTATCTTGCCCACCGCCGTGCCCGAGCCGGCGCCAATCCGCCCACGGTCCGGAACGCCCGGCGTGGCCGCCTGGCAGGCCGCGTAACCCTCATCCGGCCCCGGTCGCGCGCCCGGCTCGCTCGCCGTCGGGTCGAACACGACGGCCGTCGGAACCAGCGGGACCACGCCGACCAACGTCGGGCGTCCGACGCCGCGCTCCTCAAGCCATCGGACGACGCCGTCGGCCGCGGCCAGCCCGAACGCGCTTCCACCGGTCAGGAGCACCGCGTTGGGACCTTCGGCGTTGGCAAGCGGTGTCAGCGGCTCGAGCTCACGCGTCCCGGTACCGCCGCCACGGATATCGACGCCTCCGCGCGTCCCCGGCGGGCAGATCACGACCGTGCATCCCGAGTCGCCGCGCGCGGTGTTCGCGTGCCCGACGAGGAATCCTTCGGGCAACGGGAGCTCGCCGGCGATCATCCACGCGGATCGAGTTCGTCGATCAGATCGGTCAGGCGCTTCGCCAGCGGGTGCTTCCGTCCTTCCGAGAACAGCTCGGCGAGCTCGGATCGCGCATCCGCGAATATCTTCGAGAAGCTGTCGTCAGTCGTGACGTAGCCGAGCTCCTCGTCCGAGGGCCGCTCGGCCTTCTCAGCGGCAGCCTCGCGCGCTGCCCGCTGCGCCCGCTTGCGGGCGAGATGGGCCTCGCGGATCTCACGTTCCATCTTGGCCAGGCGCGCCTCGCCGTCGGCATCGGTGGGCGGTGGCGGGCCGGGTCGCGGTGGCGCGGGTCGCCGCGGGGCGGAGCGCGGCGGGGCGGAGCGCGGCGGGGCACCTACTGCGGACCCGCGCAGTTGCCGGATGCGGTTGTACGCCTCCTGAACCTCCTCGAACCGCCGCGCTGACTCGGCCGAACCGCCGTTGTGGTCCGGATGGTGCAGCTGGACCAACCGCCGGTAGGCGATTCGGACCTCCGTGTCGGAAGCGTCCCGCCTGACCCCGAGCGTCGCGTACGGATCACCAGAGGGAGCAGCCATTCCGAGGCGAGAGCGTACCGCTAGTCCACAATGGGACTGCATCGGTCACGAACGCAAAGGACACCATTGGCCTCCATCCGCAAGCAGATCCAGATTTACGCGAATCCCGACGACGTCTGGGACGCGGTCCGCGACTTCGGCGCTCCCCACACCCGTTTTGTTCCCGGGTTCGCGGTCGACTCTCAGCTCGACGGGGATACGCGGATCGTGACGTTCGCCAGCGGAGCGGGCCAGCGAGAGCCGCTTGTCGATTGCGATGAGGACATCCGCCGCCTCGTCTACACAGCGGAGGACTCGCCGATCGGCGTGACTCACTACAACGCGTCGGTGCAGGTCTTCCCCGACGGCGACGCGGGCACCCGGGTGGAGTGGGTTGTCGACGTGCTTCCTAACGGGGTTCGCGACTTCCTCGATGACGTCATGGACCAGGGCGGGCTGGCGATGAAGCGGGCGCTTGAGTAGCCTGACGGCATGGACAACGACCGCGCACGCGAATTGCTCGCCCGCGAGCGGGCCCGGATCGAAGAGGCGCTCGCCGTCCGCCGCGACGATCCGCTCGAGGGCGACGAGCGCATCGAGCCGGGCGACGAGGGGTCCGAGGACCTCTACCAGGACGAGTTCGATGCCGGCCGGATCGCCGACCTCCGCGAGGAGCTGGAGGCGGTCGAGCGCGCCGAGGCACGGCTCGCGGCTGGGACCTACGGGCTCTCGATCGAGAGCGGCGAGCCGATTCCCGATGCGCGCCTGGAGGCGCTACCGACCGCGGAGCGGACCATCGAGGAACAGGAGCGCTTCGGTCACTGAAGCGCACGCGAGCGGCGCGCGCCGGCGTGCCATCATTAGTGCATGTACGAACACGAACCTGGCGACGAGAACTTCGAGGACATGCTTCGCTCCGTCGCGCGCGAGCTGGGACGATCGGTTGAACGTGCCCTGGACAGCGTCGACCTGGACGACGTCGCGGACGCTATCGGCGTCGACCGCGAGACCGCCAATGAGTGGTTCGACACCGCGGGCACCTGGCTTCGCGCCCACGCGCAGAACGTAGGCGACGAGGTCGCGCGCCGGGTCGGCGGTCCGACGTTGACCCCGGCGGGCGGGATGGATCCGCTCCGAAGCGCTTCGCCGCATCCAATGGATCCGCCAACAGAGGAGCAGGGCATCGCCCTGGCCGCGCTCGATTCCGGACGGTGGACGATCGAGCCCGGCACCGAGGCGCTCGCCGTCAACGGTGACGGGCCGGGACCGAGCGACGCTCTCGGCGTGGTCCGCGAGCTGCGCGTCCGAGACTGGATCTCGGCCGATGGTGAGATCACGGTCGTCGGTCGCAGTGCCCTGAGCCGGTGGCTCGAGGGCACCGCGCGTCACTGACGGTCACGGCGTCGGGCAGCTCTGCGCGTAGGCGCAGTCGTTGAACGACTGGCCGTTCGGCGCCAGTGCCGATGGAGTGGCCTCGTTTACCACTCCAGGCGAGAGGTCGATCTGCGTCGGGTTGCCCTGGGCGATCGTGTGCTCGACGCCGCCGGCCGTGTAGGTTGAGGTGGGGCCGAAGTGGACCGTCCCGACCGGCGCCAACAGGGTCTGCGCGACGAGCGTCGGCGCCTCAAGGATCCATTCGGCCGACGACATCGAGGAGCTGTAGCCGACCTGCTTGCTCCAGCTCCAGTGGCCGTCATCGGTCATCGAGATCCGCCACTCTCGTGATCGTGACCGCTATGTGCTCACCCGGCGTGACCGTGCAGTTCGCGTCGCCGGTGCAGCCGGTCAGCTGGAGCATCGGCATCCCTCCCGCGGACGCAGCTCGTTCAGTCCCATCTGCGTGCTTACCCGCGCCGCACCGCTTTTATACGGAATGCGTCGCGAAGGCCGTCTACTTGATAAAGAGGATCTCCGCGTACTTCGGCAGCGGCCAGATGTCGTCGGCGACTACCTTCTCGAGCCGGTCGGCGACATCGCGCACCGCCGCCATCGCCGGGATGATCTCGTCGCGCATGTATTTCCCGTGCTCGAGCACGTCGCTGTGCGGCTGGCGCTCCTCGAGGTTCGCTGACTCGAGCGCTCTGATCGCGCCGATGAACTCGTCGATCAGCCCCTCGGTCTCCGAGACGAGCTCACCGAGCGACGCCTCACGAAGCAGCGCCAGGTGCCGCGCGGCGGCCGGCAGCAGCATCGTGCGGGCGATCGAGGCGGCGGTCTCGGACTCGATGTTGATCTTCGTTACGTACTGCTCAGCGAACACCTCGTAGCGGGACTCGAGCTCCCGCTGCGAGAGTACGCCGTAGTTCGAGAACAGCTCCGTGGTCTCGTCGGAGATCAGGTAGGGCAGGGCGTCCGGCGTCGCGCGCAGGTTGAGCAAGCCGCGCTGCTCAGCCTCGGCATGCCACTTCTCGGCGTAGTTGTCGCCGCCGAAAATGATCTCCTTGTTGGCTGCGTAGCTGCGCTGGAGGATTGGCCGCAGAGCGTCTTCGACGTCCTTGCCCGCCTTGAGTTCGTCCTCTAGCTCCTCGGCCAGGTTGTCGATTGCCTCGGCGACGATTGTGTTGAGCACCGTGTTCGGGAGCGACAGCGACTGGCTCGACCCGAGCGCGCGGAACTCGAACTTGTTCCCGGTGAACGCGAACGGACTGGTGCGGTTGCGGTCGCCGCCATGCATCGGCAGCGGAGGCAGCACCTGGGTGCCGAGCCCGAGGAACGAACCGGGGGTCGACTCGCCGGCCTCGCCGCGCTCGATCGCTCCGAACACCTTCTCGAGCTCGGCGCCGAGGAAGATCGACATGATCGCGGGCGGTGCCTCGTTGGCGCCGAGGCGGTGGTCCTGACCGGGCGACGCGATCGACGCCCGCAACAGCCCCTGATGGAGGTTGACGGCCTGGATCACCGCCGCGCAGAAGAACAGGAACTGCAGGTTCTCGTGGGGCGTGTCGCCCGGGTCGAGCAGGTTCTCCCCCGTGTCGGTGCCCATCGACCAGTTGTTGTGCTTGCCCGAGCCGTTGACGCCCGCGAACGGCTTCTCGTGCAGCAGGCACACGAGGCCGTAGCGGCGAGCGACGTTCTGCATTACCTGCATCGTCAGTTGCTGATGGTCCGAGCCGACGTTGGAGTTCTCGAACACCGGGGCGATCTCGTACTGGTTGGGCGCCACCTCGTTGTGTCGCGTCTTCACCGGTACTCCGAGCTTGCCGAGCTCGCGCTCGGTCTCGAGCATGCAGGCGAGAATCCGCTCCGGGATCGAGCCGAAATAGTGGTCGTCGAGCTCGTGACCCTTGGGCGGCTTCGCCCCGAACAGAGTGCGCCCTGTCGTGATCAGGTCGGGTCGCTCGAAGTAGTACTGCTCGTCAATCAGGAAGTACTCCTGCTCCGGTCCGACGGTCGTGAACACTCGCTGGGCGGAGCCGTTGCCGAACAGTCTCAGCGCGCGCATCGCGGACTTCGACAGGGCGTCCATCGAGCGCAGCAGCGGGATCTTGTGGTCGAGCGCCTCGCCGGTCCACGACGCGAACGCGGTCGGGATGCACAGCAGCGCGCCGTTCGGGTTCTCGAGCAGGAAGGCTGGACTGGTCGGGTCCCATGCGGTGTAGCCGCGAGCCTCGAACGTCGCGCGGATGCCGCCAGTCGGGAAGCTCGAGGCGTCTGGCTCGCCCTGGATCAACTCCTTGCCCGAGAACTCCGCGAGGGCCGTGCCCTCGCCCGTGGGTCCATAGAAGCTGTCGTGCTTCTCAGCCGTCGAGCCCGTCAGCGGCTGAAACCAGTGCGTGTAGTGGGTCGCGCCGTGCTCGAGCGCCCACTCCTTCATCGCCAGCGCCACGGCGTCCGCCGTCGACGTGTCGAGCGCCTCGCCGCGCGCAAGCGTCTGCTGCAGCCGGCGGAAGACGTCCCTGGGCAGCCGTTGCCGCTGCACGGCCGGGCTGAACACGTTCGAGCCGAAGATCTGGTTGTCGGGGACGGTCAGATCGGGGGCGCCGAGCGCGCCTCCGTTGGGCGTCCACTGCGCGGCAAGGGCATTGTGCTGGCGGAGTCGAGGCATGCGATCGTGTCGTTCCTTCCTGTGAGCACCTCGGCGGCGGAGGCGCGCTAGAAACCCTGCCCCGGAGTCACCGAGGCATGAGCGGCGAAGGGTAGGCCATCGACCCGAGGCGGGTCACTATCCGAATGGCCAAATAGCGAACTCCGTCGTTTCGACGGAGGTCGAAGGCCACCGCCCGGAAGGCGAGTGCGGTGGGCCCGCCCGGGCGAAACCCACATGGCGCGCTCCGCGCGCCCTATGAACCTGATCCGCTGTACCGATGAGATACTGGCGCC
>Ga0116217_10005360_pt1 | contig 11268 bp, 7 predicted proteins | sample Sb_taG_6_FD_89697 | JGI IMG/M metagenome (GOLD analysis project Ga0116217, IMG submission 89697) | Peat soil microbial communities from Weissenstadt, Germany - Sb_50d_4_PS metaG | ecosystem: Environmental > Terrestrial > Soil > Wetlands > Peat | place: Germany: Weissenstadt | collected 2010-09-21 | reverse complement strand
TCCATTTTCCAGTTTCTATTTTCCAGTTTCGTTTTTCGCATTTCATTTCACGATTTTCGAACTTCGATTTTCGAATTTCGGTTTTCAACATGGACAACTTGGTTATTGAGACACCCGAACAAATCCCTCTCGAATTCCCCCTGGCGGGCATCGGCAGCCGATTTCTGGCGCTGGCTTTGGACACCGGGCTTCAGATTATCGCCTGGGCGATTTTAGGTGGGAGCGCCTACGCCGTAGGATTGAGAGGGCTGCATCAACCCGTTCGAGGCGTGTGGATGACGGCTCTGATTGTGTTTTTGTTGTTCCTCCTCCAATCCGGATACTTTGCGATCTTCGAAGCCGTCTGGAACGGACAAACCCCGGGCAAGCGCCTGATGAACCTGCGCGTCATCGAAGAATCCGGCCGCCCCATCACCGTGTACGAAGCGGTGGCGCGCAACCTGCTTCGCATCATTGACAGTATTCCGGTGCTTTATGGGGTCGCCATCATCAGCGCCCTCGTGAGCGCCAAGAGCAAACGCCTGGGTGACTACGTGGCGGGCACGGTGGTGGTGCACGAAAAGGCTCCCGTGCTGGATGGCGGGCTGCGATGGGAAACGGCAGCCTCTTCGCGCGGCGCCAGATTCGACGTTTCACGCCTCACGCCGGGAGAATTCGAGTTGGTCGAAGCGTTTCTGCTGCGCCGCAAAGAACTGGCGGAAACCGTACGGCGCGACGCGGCGCGAAAGATCGTCGAGCGCCTCTCCCCGCGCCTCGCCCTGACCGCCCAAGACGCGCAGGAGCCGGAAAAACTTCTCGAAACACTCGCCCTCGCCTATCGCGCCCGCGCCCGCTACGGCTCGCCCGCATCCGCCGCCCGCCCGTAGGGGCGGTTCGCGAACCGCCCCTACCCGACAACAAGAAGGTGTGAAAGAATTGCGCTGTCATGCTGAGCGAAGCGAAGCATCTGCATTAATCCCCTTGAAAACAAACAAATGCAGATTCCTCGCTTCGCTCGGAATGACAAGGCCTGGTGATTTTTTCACAGCCTCCCAACGCCGGGACGTAGGCGCCACCCGCGAAGTTGAAGGACGAGCCGCAGACTCTCTGAGAAGCGAGACGCTGCGTTGCTTCCTATGCGCCTATCCGCGAAGCTCCGCGATGAGGCTGTTGGCCGCATTAATCAAGGTCTGGCCCTCCGTGGGTGTCAACCGGCCAATAGCAACCAGAAGTCGAACATCGAAGATGAACGCATCGAGGTCTGAAACCGCACCGCCGGTGCGGCCTGCATTTACAGCGGCCAGTGCGGCGTTGAGTGGGGCAAGAAGGAGTTCCTCCAGGCCGGGATTGAGGGTTCCCGCGGAGACGAGCTTCTTCACCGTGTTTTGCAGATTTGCGATCTGTTCCCTTGGGCTATTCTTGAACTTGGCCACGAAGGTGTTTTGAGGGCCTGCCAGGGAGGTCTGGAACGCCCCCCCAGTCGTCGGGAAGTTCGTGGATTGGGTCCAGCCGGTCATGTAGGCGTTGCCCAGGGAATCCAGGGCGATGCCCGTGCCGTGATCCTCGCCGCTGCTGCCGCCAAAATAGGTCGAGTACAGAAGCGCTGTGCCGTCAGGATTCAGCTTGGTGACAAAGGGGTCTTCACTCACTGTCAGTGATGTCTGTAACGCGCCCGCGGTTGTGGGGAAGTTGGCGGAACTAGCCAAGCCAATCACGTAGGCGCTGCCGAAAGTATCCACGGCGATGCCATAGCCGTAATCAGCGCTGCTCCCGCCAAGATAGGTGGAGTAGACAAGCGCCGAGCCGCCGGGGTTCAGCTCAGTGATAAAGGCGTTCTCAGCGCCTGCCAGTGAGGTCTGGAATGCCCCCGCAGTTGTCGGGAAGTCACTAGAATCCGTGGTGCCGGTCACGTAGGCATGGCCCGCAGAATCCACGGCGACGTCTTGGCCCGAGTCCTCCAACTTGCCGCCAAGATACGTGGAATAGACAAGCGCCGAGCCGCGGGGGTTTAGCTTGGTGACGAAGGCATTGACATAGCCTGCCAGTGAGGCCTGTAACGCCCCCGTCGACGTCGGGAAGTTTGGGGAGTCGGTAGACCCGGTCACGTAGGCGTGGCCCGAAGAATCCACTGCGATGCCATAGCCCTGATCAAAGCTGCTGCCGCCAAGATAGGTGGAGTAGACGACCGCCGAGCCGCTAGTGTTCAGCTCGGTGATGAAGGCGTTCTGATCGCCTGCCAGCGTCGTCTGGAACGCCCCCCCAGTTGTCGGGAAGTTTGTGGATTGGGTATTGCCAATCACGTAGGCGTGGCCCGAAGAATCCACGGCAATGCCATAGGCGTAACCGACGCTGCTCCCGCCGAGGTAGGTGGAGTAGACAAGCGCCGAGCCGCTGGGGTTCAGCTTGGTGATGAAGGCATTAAGCTCGCCAGACGGTGAGGTCTGGAACGCCCCGGCGGTCGTCGGGAAATTGGCCGATACGGTTAGGCCGGTCACGTAGGCGTGGCCGGAAGAGTCCACGGAGATGCCAAAGCCGAAATCTGAGTCGCTGCCACCGAGATAGGTGGAGTAGACAAGCGCCGAGCCGCTGGGGTTCAGCTTGGCGACGAAGGCGTTGGAAGTGCCTGCCGGCGTCGTCTGGAACGCCCCCGCGGTGGTAGGGAAGTTACCGGAACTGGTCTCGCCGGTTACGTAGGCGCTGCCGAAAGTATCCACGGCAATGCCATAGCCGTAATCGACGCTGCTGCCGCCAAGATAGGTGGAGTACGCCAACACTGGGTCAATCACGAGCGCCCTGCTGTGATCGTAGGCCCCCAGCTTGAAGGCCACATCGCATGCTCCCTTCAGGATGTAGCTTCCGCTGATCTCTCGCCGCCCGCCCGTGCTCTCCTGGTACATCAGGGGTCTATACATACGAACCTCGCCTCCGTCGATCCGGACCACGAGCTCCCCATTAGGGGCGATTCGTAGGGGGGGCTTTAGGCCGCCATCCGTGCTTGATGCGTCGCGGGGTAAACCCGCCGCTACATGCAGTGCAATCACACTTGGGTCGGCGCCCGGAGCAACCACGAGGTCGTACTCGAGTTGCTCTTGGTTGCCGTAGAAAATCACATCCACGCCGGGGTAGACGCCGTGGTACTTGACCCGAGCATAGGTCGGCACATTCGTTCGCCACTTCTTGGGGTCATTGCCGATGAAGTAGTTGCTCTTTCCCGGCAACTCGTCCAGCCCCGTCACCCTCGCGGTAGGGTTTGAACCCAGGAGCCGCGTACGCAGGACCGCCGAGACTCGCGATTCGGGCTTGGCGCTCGGAGGCTCGAAGGCGCGGCTGAGTGGCGCCAGAGTCTGCATCGGCGGTGCGGGAATCCCAGAAGCACTGGCGAGTTTCGATCTCCCGATCTCGAATTTCGATCTTCTTGCTTGTGGGTTCTGACTTCTGTCTTCTGATTTCCGCAGCTCCAGCACGGCTTCATCGCAGGTCAGGAACAGTGTGTAATCCGGCCCGCGCGAGAGGAACTGGACACGCGCGTCCGTCTGGCCCTGGTTGGCTTCAAAGCTCAAAGGTAATTTGGCAAAGGAAGCGGCAGGCTTTCCGGCTGGAACCAGGCCGCTATCAGCCCTCCGAGGTTGAAAACTCATTTGCCCATGCTGGAGCATATATCCCGCGCAGAGGCACAGCATGAGAACGCACGATTTCCAGAGAGTCTTTCGATGTTTCATGAAGGTCTCCTTAGGGATAGCCAGCAGACTGGCCACCTAGGTAGCTCGAAGGGTCCAAAACGCGAGGAACGAAGGAAGCCAGGAAACAACCCGGCTGGACTACAGGTGGAGCCGAGAGAGAGGAGAAACATACGCGCCTCCTCAACCGATTCGCCCCTAACTATCGAGAAACGGCGTCATGTATACCATAGGGCGCGAAGGCTTTCAAGCGGGAAACGAGCCATTGTCGCGGCAACATGATAATGTCCGCGAGTGGCCCAGACGTGCCGTTCTTTGGCATGTCTCGGCCCCTCTGATGCTCAAGAGGCGCCCGCGGCCGGCGGTGTAGGGGTAGGGCTTGCCCTACCCGCGTCGGGGCCGGCAGGAATGCGGGGACGGCAAGCCGTCCCCCTACGGCGGGGCGCCGCCACAGGTTGCGCCGTAGGGGCGGTTCGCGAACCGCCCCTACGTCGATCAACCATCGCCCATCCAGGGGTTGCGCGGAGTCCCTGGGGTCGGGACTCCGCGGCTGTTCCGTGGGGGCCTGCTGAGACGCGTCGTTCGGCGGAAGAACCGCAGAGTCCCAACAACAGGGACTGTGCGCTACAGGCTCCATGCATGCGCCGCCCGCGAGGGAGCAAGCGACCCCTCACCCGGCTCCGTCAGCTGACGGACTGATGAAAACGCCGGCAGCGGCCCACCCTCTCCCCAAGGGAGAGGGCTGTCTCATCCCGTCGCTAGCGTATCATTCTGGGCTTGACAGCCTAGCTATGATTCTGCTAAGCTATGAGGGTTGTGAACGTGTATCTCACCTTTTGTGGGGACGGTTCCTCTGCCGCCCCTGCCCCCGAACTTTCCTGACCATGGAGAATATTATGTCTTTACGCAAGGCTACTTGTCTTACTTCCCGGCGTGTCGACGCCGCGCGGCACAATTCCGAGCGCTCGACCGGACCTCGCAGCGAGGCCGGGAAGGAGCGCATGAGAATGAACGCTCTGAAGCACGGCTGTGATGCGGCGCCCGAAAACGAAGCCGCCGTCATGCGGGCCCTCGGCGAAGACCCGGAGCGCTACGCGGCGCTGAAGCGCGAACTTGCGACCGCTTACGGGCCGGGCGATGCGCTGTGGGACCGGCAGATCGATGACTTGTCGAGGCTCTACTGGCGGCGCCAGCGGATCGAGCGCATGGAGACAGGCCTGATGCGGGAGGCTCTCGAGGCGGTCGAGGAGCGGCGGCGCGTGCTGGCCCGGGCCCTCGCCGAGGTGACGTTCGACCCCTCCCAGTGCGAGGCGGTGGCGCTCGGCCTGCCCAAGCCCAACCACCCCGTGGTGCGGCTGCGCATGCTGATTTCGCTTTGGGGAGTGATTCGCGACGAGGTGCGGCGGCGGGTCTTTACGCTCGCCCAGCAGAAACAGATCGAACGTTATTACCAGGGAGAGTTGGGGTGGCGGCCCCGGCAGATCGGCTACCTGCTTGGGCTCTTCATGAACTGGGCGTACCTCCACGAGAAGCAGGACCAGGCAGAGCTAGTCAAGTATGTGAAGGAAAGCTTCGGGGACGAGGCGAGGATGGAGGCCCGCTACCAGGAACTCGAGCACCTGCTGGAGGAGCAGACGGCGGCGGTCGAGGCGGCGTTCGCAGAAGAGATGCAGGCGCAGGAGGAGAAGGACGCGATTGCGCGGGACTCGTGTCTGGCTCCCGAGGACGAGACTGCGAACATGGTGCTGCGCCTGGAAATGGGGCTCGACCGGGCGATCGACCGGAAGGTGAGGATTCTCCTGACCATGCGCAAGGAACAGGCCCGCGAGTGTAGGGGCGGTTCGCGAACCGCCCCTACGGAACAGGAGGCCGGCCCTTCCGACAATGAGTCGAACGACCGGGAAGCCGAGGAACTGAGTAAGCTCGTGGGGCTCGACGGTGCCGAGGTAGCGCCGAACTTCAGTTCGGCACATGCTGGCCTGAAGGCCAGCCCTACGACAGACAGTCCGAAAGGGGAGAACGCCCCCGAAATCCCGAAATCACCGGAACAAAGCGAGAATGTTATAGAAAACAAAGGACCGGTGGCAGAGAGAGTCGAGGCATGAGGGGTGGCGCGGGTCCGGTAGGGGCGGTTCGCGAACCGCCCCTACATGGCTGTCGCGGCTGCCGCCGGCTGAAGGCTGAGAGCAGGTAACGCGCTGAGCGACTTTAGGGTTGACCGTGGAAGGGGCTTGTGGCTAGAATTCGTTCGTGTGACCAGAGAAGGAGGGAGCGAGATATTAAACTGAAGGTCGGAGGCGCATATTCGAGCAAGTTGAAGCTCATATCGAGCCTGAGCGCGCTTGCTCTTTGGCTGAGTTGTGCGACAACGCAACCGCAGAAAGTGATCGTCCAGGCGCCTGCGCCAACGCCGGTCGCACAAGCAGCGCCCCCTAAGCTTGCCGCGCCGGCGCCACCGCCCTCCCCGGCGCCGCCCCCTGACCCTTCCGTTGCGCTGGTTTCCCAGGTTGAAACCCTCTACAAAGCCGGAGTAGCCGACTACCGGTCAGGAAACCTGGAAGGGGCCAAGGAAAAATTCGACGAGGCGGTGGAAAAACTGCTCGAGTCGAATCTCGACGTTCAGGCTGACGATCGCCTCGACAGTGAGTTTGAAAAACTGACGGAGGACGTCTACGACGCAGAGGCGGCGGCGCTCGAGCGCGGAGACACTTTGAGCGCGCACAACTATGTACCTCCGCCGCTCGAGTCGTTTTCCGGCCTCACTTTCCCGGTTGATCCGCGGGTCAAGCAGCAGGCTCAGCAGGAACTGAAAGCCGTCCGCTCAGACCTGCCGCTCGTGTCTAACGACTATGTCGACGGCGTTCTGACTTATCTTCAGAACCACGGACGGGGTTATGTCACGACGGCCCTGAAGCGGATGGGTTTATATCAGGGAATGATTTCGGAAACGCTTCAGAAGGAGGGCGTTCCGCAGGATCTGATCTACCTTGCCGCCCTCGAGAGCGCGTTCAATCCTTACGCCTTGTCGAAAGAAGGGGCGAAGGGCATCTGGCAATTCATGGTTGGAACGGGCATGCTTTACGGCTTGAGGAAAGACCGCTGGGTGGACGACCGCCAGGACCCCGTGAAGTCCACGCAAGCCGCCGCCCGGCACCTCAAGGAGCTTTATCAGGAGTTCGGGGACTGGTCACTGGCCATGGCGGCATACGATAGCGGCCCCTTGGCGGTGCAGGCCGCCATCGAGAGGACAGGTTATGCCGATTATTGGGACCTGCGGCGGCTGCACGCCCTGCCCTCCGAGACGGAAGACTACGTGCCGATTTTCATGGCCACCGTGATGATCGCCAAGGACCCCAAAGCCTACGGCTTCGATATCCAGGCGGATCCGCCGCTGGTTGCGGACAAGGTTGTCGTAAACACGCCCACTGACCTGCGCCTGGTGGCACAACTCATCGACAGGCCCCTGGATGATCTGACGCGGCTGAACCCCAGTCTGCTTCGCTGGACGACTCCGCCGAACGAAGCCACGTTCACACTGAACCTGCCGCCGGGGACCAAGGAACAATTCGAAAAACGGATCGCGGCGATTCCGGAGGATAAGAGAATCTGGTGGAGAGCGTATAAAGTTGAGGAAGGCGAAACTCTCGCTAGTATCGCCAAGAAGCTGCACGTCTCGCCGGGGTCGTTGCGGGAGGCGAACAATCTGGACGACGAAGCGGCTCTCGAGCAGGGCACTCACCTGGTGGTGCCGATGTCCCCGGGCACGGAATCGTCGCTGGCGCGAATGCGCGAAGTGGGTCCGCGCTATGCGGTCAAGTATCGCGTGCGGCCTGGCGATACGCTGGAGTTTATCGCCGACCGCTACGATGTGACTCCTTACCAGATCCGCCGCTGGAATAACCTGAAGACCTCGCAGTTGACGGCCGGCGAGTCTCTGCGCATTTACGTGGAGGGAAGGAGGCCGTCCAGCCGGTCTCGAACCACGGGGCGAAAGAATTCCCGGCCGGCTGGCAAGGAAGCTAGCCTATTAAAGGTGGCCCCTAAACAGCTTGCCCAGGGACGCTAGAACTCTTCTCTTCATGAAAACACGGGGTGGTGTCCTGGTTTGGCGGGTAGCGCCGACCTCGAGAACCTGCCCTGAGCCGAGCGAACGGTCGGCGGATGCTGGCCTAAAGGTCAGCGCTACGCCGAACCGAGAAGACTAACCAACTACGATTGCACTTGACACAACGATTGGGGTGTTATAAATCTGCCTCCAGCGGGGTAGTCAAGACGTTCGCACCTGTCGCCCAGGCGGCATGGCTGGGCATTGTTGAGTGAACCAGAAAATGACGGGGGAGGGATTCATGGATTTCGATAAAGACGATAAAGCGGGTGATGAGCTCGAGGATTACGGCGACGAGCTCTCCTCCGATTACAAAGAAGAAGCGGAGGAAAGGTTGGGCGAGGAAGGCGAGGATCTCGATGAGGAGGTTTCCTACAAAGTCGAGGAAACCGTGATATCCGAAAAGCCTGAAGTCGCCCCGGCGGCGGAGGAGACTGCTCCGGCGCCCGCGCCTAAGCCTGCTGCGGCCCGGAAGAAAGTCGCGAAAGCCAAGCCGAAGCCGAAAGCAACGCCGAAGCCGATAGCGAAGGCGCCGGCGAAGAAGGCGTCCGCCAAGGCCAAGAAGCCCGCGAAGAAAGCCGCGAAGCCTGCCAAGCCGGCGAAGGCGGCGAAGAAACCGGTTGCCAAGAAGAAGGGGCGCGGCAAGAAGTAGCTCGACCAAGCTGAGACGACCCGTAAGGGTTCTGTCCGCCCTGAAAATGCGGGCGCGGACAAGAGGCGCGGCGGTGTGTCCGGCCCGGAGCGATCCAGTGCCGGGCCGGCGCTCCTGGTCAGACAGCACGGATGGATTCGCACTCCCAATCCCACGGCGACCCGGCAAGACCGGAAGGTCAGGCAGGCTGTAATCCCATTGTCGCTTTGGAAGTGATCCGGCGCATGCGTGGGGCTTCGCAGCCCTATCTGCTGCGTTGTGCGGACGAGTCCAATTACGTCGTCAAGTTCCGGAACAACCCTCAGCACGTCCGTGTCCTGGCCAATGAGATGCTCGCCGCGCGCCTGGCGATGCTCATTGGCCTGCCGGTTGCCGCTCCCGCCTTCGTGGAAGTTCCCCCGGCATTGGTCCGTGGCACGCCCCCTCTTGAACTCGAGATTGGTTCCCGCCGCGAAGTCTGCCTGGCCGGCCTGCACTTTGGCTCACGTTATCCGGGAGCGCCCAGCCAAACCCTGGTGGTGGATTTTCTGCCGGACCGTTTGCTCGGCAAAGTAAAGAGTGTGGCATCGGTATTCCTGGGCGCATTCGTTTTCGACAAATGGACCTGCAATTGTGACGGGCGGCAGGTGGTTTTCTACCGGTCCGTGAACGACGAGGACCCCGCGTATTCAGTCCAACTGATCGATCAGGGCTTTTGCTTTAACGACGGAGATTGGAGTTTTCCCGATTCCCCAATGCGGGGACTTTACCCACGCCGGCTGGTTTACGAAACGGTCGAGGGACTCAAATCCTTCGAGCCTTTCCTCTCTCGAGTTGAGAACCTGGATAGCAGCGCAATCTGGGAATGCATCGCTCAAATGCCTGGCGAGTGGTGCGGACCGGACCCAGCGCAGTTAAACCGGCTGGCGGAAACACTCTATGAACGGCGCAGAGGAATTCGGCAAGCGATTATCGACGCCAAGAATAGCAGCTTGAAGCCCTTCTCCAATTGGCGCGAGACCAGAACGATCGCGCGAGTCAAGCCGGACCCATGGTCAAAGAGAGTGAATTGAAGGAATGCTCGTACTTCCTGGTGCGCTACGTCCCGGACGTGACGAAGGAAGAGTTCATCAACATCGGTGTGCTCCTCTCTTGTCCTGGCGAGCGGTTCCTGGATTGCGCGTTTAGCGACGATTGGCGGCGGATCAGCCGCTTCCACGCGCACGCGGACGCCGAGTTCCTGAAGGAACTCCAATCGCACTTTAAGCAGCAGATCGAAGAGCACAACAACGATCTCAACCGCTACCTTGGCGAGATGCAACAGTCCTACTCGAATCTCATTCAGTTGTCCGAGGCCCGTCCGTGCCTGACTTCCAATCTTCCGGCCCAGCTTCAGGACCTTTTCGAACGCTACGTGGGTGTGCGTGCTGCCAGTCCAACGGAACGAGACTCCCGAATTTATATCAGACACCGGATGACGGATTGCTTCAGCCGATACGGCATCCTTGGGCACAAGTCGTTCGAAAGGCGTATTCCCGCCTCCCAATGGACAGGCGTAGGCGATCCGTTTACTTTCGACTTTGGATACAAGCCCCAGGAACGAGGGGGCCAGCCCAACGGACGGCTGAAACTCATCCATGCCGTTTCCCTCGAACGCGATCCCAAACTCACCGAGGTGCTGGTTTGGACCTTTGAAAGGGTCCTCGCGAAAGAACCTTCCACGCTGACGGTGGGTCACGAAGATAACGCTGATCAGCAGCATCCCCAGGTCCGTTTCGCGATGAGCGTCCTTCAGCACGAGCATATCCACCTGGTCCCCGTTTCGGGATTCGATGCGTACGCGCAGTCCGTCCGCGCAGAACTTGCGATTTAGCTTTCGCAGGCATCCCATGAAGACTGTATTGTTGAGCCGATGGCGTGTCATTCTGAGCGAAGCGAAGAATCTCCGCAGTTCGTTGTCCAGCGCCTGACGCATAACCCAACTGCCGAGATTCTTCGCTTCGCTCAGAATGACAAAGGTTCGAAAGTAGGATGAGCGTTCATCTCAAAGTCGAATGTTACTCGGGCTACAAGGCCGATGAACGGCCTCTGCGGTTTTCCTTCCAAGACAAGCCAGGCGGACGCGTCTTCGAAGTCAAAGAAGTCCTTGATCAGTGGTATGGCGTAGACTATCAGTGTTTCAAGGTAATAGCTGATGACGGCAATATCTACATCCTGCGCCATCAGCAGGGGGAGGATATCTGGCAACTGGACTCCTTCCGTTCCTCTCAGTAGACGAGCTTAGCCCGACCCGCCCGCTCATGACAATCCTGGCGAGAAGTGGTTAAATAGATGCCTGGAAAGTCGGAACCAGCCTTCCGGTTCACGGGAAATGTCAAGAGGAAATGCACAAGGGCGAAAACGTGATCTCCTTCGCGCTTGCTGTGGTTGTGGTCCTGTCCTTTGTGGCGATCCAGCGCCAGTGGAACCCTGCCAGTCTGAAGGACATGGCCACGACGGCGGAGGACTTTATCCTCTCGAGCACCGGAATACGCGGCCAAGTGCCCGATCTGGTTGGTTACGAGCGCCTCAAAACCTATCGCCTGGAGAACTACCGCGCCGCCTTGTACCGCCGCAGCCCTGCCTCCTTGATTTTCGCTCCGGGCCGCTTTGTTGTGTACAACCGGGACGACCAACCTGTCTTCAAGCTGGAGACCCTGGAAGGATCAAAAGACTCCTGGACGACTCTTTACGACTTTAACGGACGGCACGGGCTGTCTATGCCCGGCAGCCGGAGCCGACCGGAATACGCCAGAAGCATCACCGGCAACGGCGTACCGGACGTTGTGGTGGGTCAGTATTCCGGCGGGGATCACTGTTGCACCGTAGCCACGATC
>Ga0116217_10005359_pt1 | contig 11270 bp, 8 predicted proteins | sample Sb_taG_6_FD_89697 | JGI IMG/M metagenome (GOLD analysis project Ga0116217, IMG submission 89697) | Peat soil microbial communities from Weissenstadt, Germany - Sb_50d_4_PS metaG | ecosystem: Environmental > Terrestrial > Soil > Wetlands > Peat | place: Germany: Weissenstadt | collected 2010-09-21 | reverse complement strand
GGGTTTTTGGCGGCGAACCCTCGTTTCGTCGCGAAGCGCACTGGCGCTCGTGCGGGGTCGCCACCCATATCTGCGCACGGTTTGTAATACCTGCAAGAACTTGCCGCGCCCGAAGCGGGCGGTGGCACCCACACCCGCGACTTCATTCGGGCGCGACGGCGCGACGGTCACCGCTGGAGCGCGACCGGATCGGGAGCCGGTTCATCTATTGGTGTCTGGCCTTCCACACGTGAGCGGACCCGGGTTCGGCCCGTCAGCCCGTGTCGCGGTGGTCGCGATAGATGCGCAGCGCGAACTGCCCCGACGGGTGCTGCCGGGCCTCGGCGACCAGTTCCTGCAACGGGGCGGGCGTGGCGGTAAGCGGTGGGAGCGGGCCACCGTAGTTGTCGGGCCAGACCGCTGGCGCGGCCGCGACCGTGAATGACATGTCGGTCAGGGTGAACCGGTTTCCGTTGATGTAGGGCCGGCCGTCGGCGATCCGCTTGTCCATCGCATCGAGATGGGCGAGGATCGTGGCGCGGGCCTGGGCCGCCCGCTTGGCCGTGAGCCGGAGCAGGATTTGGAGCAAGAGCTCGAAGGCCGGATAGCACCGCCTCACCGCCTCCACCTCGAACGCCGGCGATCCCTCGCTGAGCGCTCGCACCATCAGATCGCGCCGGGGGACGAGGTGGTAGTAGGGGAACACGGTTGATGCAGACTGCATGACCTTGTGAAAGTCGTTCCAGTCCGCCGCCATGCGAGTCGGATCGACGCCGGTCAGGAGCTTGCGATTGGGCTCGGCTCGCGCCTCGAGGAAGTTGAAGATCTTCGTGACCGTGTCGAGGCGATGCGCGTCGCCACCCTGAAGCGTGGGGATGCGTGGGGTGCCGGCACGCACTAGCGTCACGACGGACTGGAACACGATCACGTGGCGCTCCTCTCGCGCGGTGACCCCGTAATGGCGTAGTAGGAAGCGGCTGAACTCGCTGTCGAGGCTGGGCGGAAACGTGTACAGGGTGAGCCCGTCCAACTTACGTCCTCCGCGCCGAGCCGAGCGATACCGTCAAGCTGGCCGGGTAGGGACCGCTCCAGGACAACTGACCCGCTCTCCCCAGCTCGCGCACGATCGGTGGCCCCTCGAGCAGAGCGGTCGCCAGCGCCGGAAGGTGCACGCGATTGATCTCACGCCCGAAGCAGGTGTGCAGCCCGTGACCGAAGTGGAGATAGTCACTCCAGGGACGGTCGATCTTGAACTTCCCCGGCGAGGACACGGCCTGTCGGTCGAACATCGCGGACTGAGTGCCGACGAGGACGATCGAGCCCTTCCGGAACTTCGTCGCTCTCCGCGTCCCGGCCGCCACCGTGTGATCCTCCGCGCAGATCCGTAGCAGCGCCCAGGTCTGCGGGCGGAACCTCATCGCCTCGAAGATGTACGCGCCCACCCTCTGCTGGTCACCGCCCCTGGCGGCATCCTGCGCGCGCCTCAGCTCCACCGGACGGCGAAGCAGCTCCTCGATGGCGCACGCGAACGCCTTCGACACCGTCGGGATCCAGCCGGCGATCAGCCCGATCAGGTTGTGGCGAACGCCGAGGGCGTGAAGGCCCCCTTCCGCGGGAGGGCGCTCCAGCAGCCGCGTGAGCACTTGATCCGGGACATCCTCGGCCGCGTCGAGCGCCTTGCGCCGCGCCGCGACGAGGGCGTCGATGTGGCGCCGCATCTCGGCCGCGTCCGCGAGCGCCCGGTCGTGCGGCCCGGGCTTGTTGCCGACGTTGAGGAATATCTCCTGGAATATGTCCCGCGCCCAGCGGACCTGGGTCGCGGTATCGGGACCCGAGGTGCCGAAGTACTCGGCGATGACATCGACGACCGTCGGGTCGACGAGGTCGCCGACGATGTCGATCCGCCCCGGGGCCTCGGCGACGCGCCGCCGGGCGGCGGCCAGGGTGGCGGCGCCCAGGGCCGGCACATCCTCAGGCCGGATCGCGGCGCGCAGCGCGGCGTGATCGCGGCGGTAAAGCGGGGTGTCGTCAAGTCCGAGGATGAACGGCCCAGAGATCTCGGTCATCTTGACGTCATAAAACGGGACCGTGAAATGCTCGTAATCGCCGAGCACCTCGCGCACGTCTTCGGCCCGGGTCACCACCCCGAACCGGCTTGTCGCGATCAGCGGACGCACGACCCTCAGGACGGCGAACAGAGGGCGGGTGTGGTCGCTCAGCTCCTGGCTGATCCTGGACCACGGTCGCTCGCGGGGGTTGCCGTCCATCCTCAGCCGGCCACATCATCGGCGATCGCGGCGAGCGCGGTGATACCCGGCACGAACAGGTACTCGCCACCGCGCATCGTGATGAACGATTCCTGCGCCGACATGAAGAAGGGCGGGTCGCCCTGGATCGTCATCTTGCCGTGGGCGCCGCCGATGATGAAGTCCGAGTCCTCGCCGAGGTGGAAGCTGTTGCCGGTGTTCAGCCACTGGGTCTGAACGCTCTCGAACTGGCGCGAGATGCTCGCGTTGAAGCACACGAACACGAGCCCGCGATCCTGACCGTCGTCCTCGAGGGTGCGGTGATCGAGCGGCGGTCCGTACGGCATCCCCCGGCGGATCAGGCGGTGGCGGAACGTGAGCTTGCCCTCGAAACCCAGCGCGTCGCGCGGATTGCTGCGACGCACGTGAGCACCGAGCGGGCAACGCAGCCCATCCGGGTCGTCGCCATAGCGGAAATCGTTGGCGCCTGGCGCCTTCGGATCGAAGCCCTTGGGCTGCCCGCCCGCCTCGGTGACGAGCGGCGCGCCGTTCGGCCAGCGGCCGACGACCTTCGCCAGCAGCTTCCGTTCGTCCCCGTACGGGTACACGTGGCTCGCCTCTCGTACCGTGCGGCGAAACAGGGCGACGTCCTGGTAGAGCTTTCGCCACACCATGTACGTGCCGTTACGGCCGAGCGGGTCGTCCGGGGCGCTCGGAAGCCGGCGCTTGGGATCCACCCGCGACTCCTCGTCCTCGTAGCCGAGGATGAACTCCCCGGCTGCGAGCGCCCTCCAGCCATTCGCCAGCGGAACGCCCTCGCCGGGTGCCTTGTCGTCGCTCACTCCCTCGATCGCAGGCTGTGAGAAGCCGTCGGCGAAACCGAAGTGCTCGCGAGCGCCCTTGAGCAGTTCGGCGTGCACCTCGGCGACGATCGACAGTCCTGCGGCGGCCTCGAGCCCGCCGTGCAGCTCGGAGAGTGCATCCTCGAGAATCGAGGTCGACTGCGCGTTGATGGTGACGAGCATGTGCGCCTCGCCCGTCCCGAGACCGGGATCCCAGTTAGCGGGGGCGCTCGCGTCGAGGTCACCGATATCCTGCGCGCGCGCCGCCATACCCTCGACGAACTCGTCCGAGAAGCTCTGGATCTTGGCGTCGCTGACCCCGAGCGCGGCGAGGCCTGCGCGGGTCAAAGCGACGTTGAACGTCGACTGCGGCCGTCCGCCGTGCCACGGCACCGCGGTGGTGACGCGCTCGACGCGATCGCGTAGCCACTGCCGGGCGCCGGCTGCGTCGCCGACTCCGACCAACACGTACGAGGTGCGGCCGTACCGGTTGCCGTAGGCGCGGAGGATGTCGCCCTGGATGTCGGCGAGGTCGAGGGCGGCCCCGGTCACGGCGCGAACTCCCGCAGAAACGCCTCGCGCAGAGCTGGCAACTCCAGGCCCTGGGCTCGAGTCGCGAACGCGATCGTCTTCTCCCGGGTCTCGAGCGCTCGCTTGACCGTTGACACCGTGGCGTCGGGATACGCGGCGAAGAACAAGCCCGTCTGGATCTGGTTGTGCTTCAGGTACGCCTTCAGTGCGGCCCCGCGAGCCGGGGCGGGCGCGCCCGTGCAGCACCCCCAGATCGTCTCGGCTTCGGAGGCGAGCTTGTCGCACAGATCGTCCAGGAACGCATCGAGCGACCCGTCGAACGTGGCCGAGAACAGCAGGTACGGCGACGGCAGATGCTCGGGCTGCGGCTGGCTCGTGGCGCTCACGAAGTCGGGAACGATCACCCAGCGCGCGAAGTGAACCATCTCGAGCTGTTGCAGTGGGCTGGACTCGGGTGGAAGGCCGTCCAGAAACGTCTGCAGGTTATCGAGGCGATGCGCCATCACCGGGGTGAACACCGTCAGGGCGTACATCTGTCCAGCCGTGTTGCTGGTCAGAGGCACGACTGGCCGTCCGTGAGCAAGCCCTGCCACGCCGCGTGGAACTGCTCCGCCGACATCGAGGCGGCTTGGTTCCACAGCGCCTCCACCTTCGGAGCGATCTCGAGGGCCGAAAGCACCACGGTCGTGGTCGCCTCCGGGTACGCCGAGTAATAGTGGGTGGCCACGAACGAGTTGTTCCTGATGTATTGCTTGAACGGACCCGACGGTAGTGCGTTCGGAAATCCATAGGAGCTGCCCCAAAACGCCCACATCCCGAGTGTCAGTACGTACGAGAACGCATCGATGTACTCCTCCCAGCCACCGTTGAAGTTGCTCTCGAAGTACAGGTGCGGGAAGCGCAGGCGAATCTCGGGCTGGGTTCCATTGGCCGGAAGGCGACGCACCAGCGACCACCGCGCGGCATGGATAAACGACAGCTGCTTCAGCGTGTTCAGAGAATTCTTGCGCAGACGGATGAACAGGAAGAACAGCGGAAGCTCGAGAAGCCCCCAACGCCTCATCGTGCTGAACACCGTCAGCGCGACCGCTTCGCCGTCGACATTCCGTACCGAAGTGCCGGACGCCGACAGGCTGGCAGTCCGCCCCGCCTTCACTCGCAGCATGTCATCACCCGTGAGACTCCAGTCCGAGTACATCAACACCCACGCCGGTCGCAACAGCGCTGACGTCGTTAGTCACACTCGCCCCCGTGACTCCCTCCCACACTCCGTGCCTCCGTGCGTCTCGAACGATCGCCTCGGTGCGCGTCCCCGTCTGGCTAGCCTACACGAGACACAGAGCCCGATCAAGGGACCGCCGGACCAGCCGTGTCCTGCGAAATCCCGGCTGTCCGCGCGGCGGATTCGGAACATCGCCTGGGGGGCGGACAGACGCCCTGACGTCTTAGCGGCTCTCGAAGGATGGAGGAAGGTTCCGTCGCTCAGGGCTTGTTGCAACATCCGCGGTGATGATCGCGCCGTTTGCCGCGACCGGCGGCGTGGCCTACGCCATCCAGGCCCGCGAGAGCCGCACCAATCGGCGCGGCGCTTCTCCCTGGCATGGAAAGGGGCACTCTGCGCCGGCCGTACGCTTCTCGCGCATTGCGATCGTCCGGCCGGCCTAGCCGGCGCGATCGCGTTCGTAGGGAAACCGGTCGTCTGCGATGGCGATTCGACAGCCCCGGCCACGCGAATGTGAGCCGTATGTCGCAGAGCTCTCGGCGTGGCATCGCTGTCTGTCGGGGAGCTGGCGCTAGCGGTCAGCCACGTGCGACGGCAGCACCTGCGTCACGGGCGTAGGAGCTGCGAATCAGTGTGCCGGAGGGGTGCTGTTTCGTGAGCACGTACGCGGCGTGCAGGCCCGAGCATTGCGCATGCTGCGCCCGGCGCGTATGCCACGGCTGCACCGTCCAGCCCCCTTGCGACACAGGTTCGAACAGCACAATCGGGTACTTCTTTCGCATCTCGACCCCAGGCAGGTAACCGACGAACCCCACGTTGAGACGCGTGTCCCACGCCAGCACGCTCGCGTACTCGACGACGGTGACCGGCTCACCGCAGGCGCGGACGCGGCCGTAGCCGCCGAGCTTATTGAGCGTCGTCTGAAGCAGCCCGATCTCGTTCGTCCGGCCGCGTTGTTGGCGCAGGTCGGTGCGCTCGCCTCTTAGCCGCGCGACCGCGGCCGGCGCGAGGCTCACGATCAGAACCGCGACGATCGCGATTCCGGACCACCTCGGGAGGCCCTGCCTCAGCTTCGGCAGCTCGGTCAGCGCCCAGCCGACGCCGATACCTGCTAGCACCGCGCTCACAGCTCCCGCCTCGAACATGTATCGCGACAGCGCCGGGAAGCCGTGGAACGCGAACGCAATCTCGATAATCACCCAAACCACCACACTCGCTGCGAGCGCTAGCACCACACGGCTGCGGCGCAGCACGCCGAACGCGACCGTCCCCAGAACCGCGATCCAGACAGGCAGATAGTGCAGCTCGGTAAACCGCCCGATCGTGCCGATCACCTTGTTCTGGTGAAGCTCGCGCGGGGACCTCAGCGCGAGCTCGCCGGCGATATCCGGCCTGCCGTTCGTGATCCACGGAATGCCGAACCACAGGAACGCGATCAGCGCGACACCGCCGTACAACATCCATCGCATCGATCGGACCTTGAACCACGCCCAGACCGAGTACAGCCCAAGGAACGGCCAGACCTCGGGACGTCCGAGGGCACCCAGCACGCCGAACACGAACGCCCACCGATAATGCCCGGACAGGTACATATCGATCCCCGCCAGGCAAAAGGTGACAATCATCGGGTCGGACTGGGCACTGAGTATGTAGTGCATGTAACCCTCGAGACCGAGCACCGCGACCCCAGCGAAGATTGCCGCGGCAACCGGCGCGTAACGGCGAATCGGCTCCTCACCGGCCGGCCGCCGGCCGCCGCCCGTGATCCTGTAGGCGATGCGTCCGGCGAAGGTGCTGCCGGCCAGCGAAACCGCGACCGCGGTGATCATCCACAGACGCAGCTCGTAACGATGACCAGCGAGGGCAAAAGGAACCGTGAACACGTACGGGAGCGGCTTCCACGAAGGCGCCCCACCGAGGTCGAGGCTCAGATGGAGGGTCTGATGGCCCCACACCAGCCAGCCATAGGGGTCATATCCAGGTCGCGTCCTCGCCCACAGCAGCAGAACCGTCGATACCACGACGACGCCGACTCCGACAATAACCCATACGCGGCCGCGCAAGAACCGGGACAGCGTCCGCGATGTCGGCTCGGGTGCCTTGGCTCGACAATCGACGGTGCTTCCAGCGTTCTGTCGGACACGAACCGCGCAAGGTAGCACCTACAGCCGAGCTCTCATGGCATAGCAGCAGGCGCGGACCATTCCTCGCGCCGCCGCTCCCGCGCAGACAGCGCAAGTGAACATCGGGATCGCTTTGCGAACGCGATCACGCCCGCCCGGGACCGGCCGGACGATCGCAGTACGCGAGAAGCACACGCCGGACGGTCGGCGCAGAGTGCCCCTTTCCATGCGAAGAAGCAAGGCCCCCTTCGGACGAACACCAGCACCCCGCGCCACCTGGTCTTGTGCAGCACGCTCGGCGATCATTCGCTCATGGAAGTCGTTCGGGTCGGACTCGTCGGATCTCCGGCGACGGACCCAGCGGCCGAGCCCGGGCAGGGCGATGAAGGTTCGCCTGATGCGTCGATCAGTGAGCTGAGGTCGGTCGGCGGGCGCGAGCGGCAGTCATGAGATGCCGCGGATCGGCTGACCACGCGGCTCGGATCCACGCAAACGGACGGGCTCGGGGTCTTCAGTGGTAACTTCACGCTGTGGCGGCGATTCCCGATTCTGCTCGACGAGTACTTGAAGGCCGCGCGCTAGCGCATTTGGTGACGCTCGAGCCGGACGGAACGCCGCAGGTTTCGATCGTCTGGATCGGCTTGGACGGCGATGAGATCGTCGCCGCTCATTTGCCCGAGCACCGGAAGGTTCGAAACATCCGCCGTGACCCTCGCGTCACGTTGTCGGTTGAGGCCGGAACGCGCAACGAGATTGGCCTCGATGAATACATCGTCGTTCATGGCCGCGCGCGGATCACTGAGGGGGGTGCTCCTGAGCTGCTTCAGCAGCTTGCTCGAACCTATCTCGGCCCCGATGTCAAGTTTCCTCCGATGGACGACCCGCCGCCGGGTTACATTACTCACATCACGGTTGACCGGATCGGTGGTGTCGGACCATGGAGCCGCTGACGCGATAAGGGTCGGGACTACCCGTCTCGTCGACTACGGCCTCGGCTGCCGCTTTCCATGCGTATGGGGAGACCGACCTGTGGGCGTGCGGTCGGAGGTGGATCGAAGCGGCTGGGGGTTCGGCCTGACGGACGTGTGTGACCGCGGGTCGGTGCTCCCAGCGAGCGCTGGACCCCAGTAGCGGCCGCTCTCGCGCGACGGTCGTTCAGCTGAGCCGGCCCGCGGCGACGGTCGCGGCGTCGCTCCCGGGCATCCCCGGTTACAACGTCTGGTAGTAGACGAGCTCTCCGGGCGCGGCCGGCGACTCGGCGGTGAACAGGTAGAGCGTGACGACGAGGACCTGTCCGCTGCCGTCGGGTGAGGGAAGCACGGTGACGATCGGGTTGGCGATCGAGTCGGAGATCGCCTGCGTGTCCGAGCTCAGTGTCAGTGGGTAGAGCTGCCCGGTGGAGGTGTCCTGGAGGACGACTTGCCAGGTGCCGAAGTCGCCCGACGTGGTCTGTCCCTCGTAGATTCGCCATCGATCGCCGGCAAAGCTGAACTGGCGCCAGTCGCCGTGGCTTCCGGATAGCCCTTGCCGGTCGAGAGCAGCGTCCAGCGGTTTCTCCGTGTGTGCCGTCCAGCGCCTGAAATCGACGAGTGTGCCGATCGCCTCGCGGTCGGGCCCGCGGCGCCCTCTCGCCTCGGTCTCGTAGTGGAAGCCGATGTGCATAACCGAGCGCGCGAGACTGTGGTGCCAGGTGACCGAGAGGATCGTGGGAGTCCCGTCGTTGAACCATGAAAACGTTCGCGGCAGGTCCCGCTGTGCGGCGAAACGGCCCGCTTCGAGGTCGCCCAGCGAGCTGTAGTAGCGGAGTCGAACGATGTTGCCCACGTGCGGGATCTTCTTCTCATACGCGAGCAGGAAACCACCGGTGCCGGGGACCGCGCGAAGCGTCGGCATGCTCGCCCCAAGCGGGTCCAGCACCACGATCTGCGTCCAGTGGATCAGGTCCGCAGAGTGCGCGAGGCTAATCCTGAACTCCCACGGGTAGGGGCCGAACTCGGTGTGGTACACGCCGAGATACCCCCCGGCCGGATCGGTGATCGGGTCGAGCACGTCCATCGACTCGCCGAGGTTGTCGGTGGCGTCGTATGACACCCTGCCGCTGTCGGCACAGGGGACGTTTTCGATCAGGTCCTGGAGCTGCGCGACGGGGCTCTGCGCCCGCGGAGCGACGTTGGCAGCCGGTGTCTGCGTCTGGCACGGCTGCAGACCGCTCGGCACTCCCGCCGCCTGGGTCGGCGCCGGCCACAGCGCCAACACCCCGAGCAGCGACGAGACAGCCAGCCCCCAGCGACGCCTTCCATGCCGCGCTCGCAAGCGAACGATGAGAGCCGGCTTCCCGAAGCCCACCCCATCGGACGGCTTCACGCGGCGAAAGCTCCCCGCTCGCGATAGCGCGCCGGCCATTCAGAGTGACCCTCTGATGGAAAACCAGCACCGGCACGTTTCCGCCGAAGACCCCGTGCAGGTTGCACGACTATTTCGGACCGAAGCGTCTCAGCCCAGACTTCCTTCTCGATCTTTCCGAAAGCGGCTGGCAGCGTCGCTCCTCCGGGGTACGGACCGTCTTGATCCCAGCCGTCAGCGGGCGCGACGTCGGGGTCCTTTTCGGCGGCCCTTTCCCGTAGGGGGGGCTCTCGGGCTCCTCCGTAGGCTCACCTTTCGGCCTGACCCGCTCGGGAAGCACGTCCGAACTCCCGTGGACCTCCTTGAGGATCCCCGTGATCGTGATGGTCCCGTCGCCGACCGTCGGCGTTAGGTGTAGTCGAGCGGGGTGAGACGGATGCGGGCGCCCGACGTGCGATGCCGGAAGTTGCTCGTGTGGCCTGCTGTTCTGCGAGTGTGCCCCTGGTGCGAATGGAACGTTCAACCTTGGCTCCTCCTGTTGGTCGCGCCATGATCTCACCGGCGGCGAAGCTGTCAAGGAGCCCACCCGTGCGACGTCGGTGGCGGCCGCCTGCTGGCCAGCTTCACCGACCCCGATGGCAACGTACTCTGGCTCTTCAGTCGCGGGAGCGGTGACCAGTCACTCATCGGACCGTTCAGCGCCAGGCGCGACACCGAGCATCGGCTCACCGACGACGTCGAGGCAAGGTGCCATTAGCACGCCGGGCGGGCTTCCCGTTTGGGCTGAAGGGAGAAGCCGCGTCGGGCGCAGCAACTGGGGCCAGCGCCGCCGCGGCTCGCTTCTGGTTTCCATGCTCAGCAGCACTCTCGCGCTGGGCGCACGACCTCGCCGTGACGGCCGATGAGACGGCCGGCGTGGGCGTGTCATCGGCAGCGACCTGGCGGCGGATGGACTCTCGTCTCGCCGGAGCCAGCGAGCTGCAACTCCGAGCGGCCGGCAAGGGCACGGCTCGGTTCCGCTCCGCAGGCGTGGCCCGCATCCGGTGCCCGACTTGACCGCGCGAGAGTCGAACCGGCCGGCGCTCGCGGGGAGCCGTCCGAACCGGGGCCGATGATTACGGTGGAACTCGATTCGGCGGAGGTCCCGAGATGGCGACAGATGAGAAGATGCTCCGCGTACCAGCGGCGCTTCGGGCCCGGGTGGGCGAGATCATCGAACTGTCTGATGCGGTGTGCGCGAGTCGGCTCGATGCTGAGTACGCCGTTCCCTGTCGTCGCCTTGTGGCGAAGCTAGCGCGCAAGCGTCCGTCGCCGATCGAGCGCGGCGAGGCCCGGGTGTGGGCCGCCGGCGTGATCTATGCGATCGGGCAGAACAACTTCCTGTTCGACTCGAGCCAGACGCCGCACCTGTCCGCCGACAAACTGAGCGACCTGGTCCGCGTCCCGAAGAGCACGATGGCCGGGAAAGCCAAGCGGATCCGCGACGCGGTCCGGCTGGACGCGCCGATGGACCCGGAGTTCTACCGCGCCGAACTGCTGGCCGACCACCCGCTCGTGTGGCTTGTCGAGGTCAACGGTCTGATCGTTGACGCGCGCATGCTGCCGATAGAGCTCCAGGTCGAAGCACAACGGCTTGGCCTGATTCCGAATCTCCCACTCGGCCAGGTGGCGTAGGCCCGAGCTTGAGAGCCGTCATTGCGGCTCAAGAAACGGCGAGCAGAGGCCTGGCCGCGGCTGACGCGCCGTTGTGCCGCACGACTGCTTTTGCTCTCGCGCCAGCGCACGCGGCGCTATCGCAATGGCGACAAAGCACCGCTCCGGCCCGTCTTCCGTCGGCGAGTGCTTTGCCACGGTTGCGATAGTCGCGCCGGACCGCGTGGCCGTGACCGCCGGCGATCCCCGAATTGTGGGCTCCGTACAACCGACGGCTGCTCACAGACGATCGCGGGCTCGCGGCGTCGCGCCTCCCCGACGGACGAATCTC
>Ga0116217_10005356_pt1 | contig 11275 bp, 8 predicted proteins | sample Sb_taG_6_FD_89697 | JGI IMG/M metagenome (GOLD analysis project Ga0116217, IMG submission 89697) | Peat soil microbial communities from Weissenstadt, Germany - Sb_50d_4_PS metaG | ecosystem: Environmental > Terrestrial > Soil > Wetlands > Peat | place: Germany: Weissenstadt | collected 2010-09-21 | reverse complement strand
GGCTCGAAAGCCTATTTCGATACCAACAATACCGAGCACCATCACTTCTTTATCGAGGACAAGAACGATCTGCTCGATATTCCTTCGACCGACGTTGTCGTCGGCAAGGCGCCGGTGCCGCCCGAAGGTTACGAAATTGCCCGCATCGACGTGGTGGTAAGGCTGCGCAAGAAGCGCTGACCGCTCTCGTTCCGGCCGCACGCGCTTGCGACAGCGCCGGACAATCTCATCGCTCGTAAAATTGTAAAATCGCTGAGCGGCCTCCGGGCCGCCGTTGGGAAGCCGCGACCTCGGGGGCGTCGGCGCGGCGCCAGCCGCGAGCATGCGGATGCGGCGGCGACATCGCGACCGCAGCCATCCCAAAGGCCATCCCAAAAGGAGGTATTGTGTGTTGATATAGGATTGCCAATCGTAACTATAGATGTTTTAAATATCAATACTAAGGTCTTCGATCATGATTACTGCCGGCCAAATCCGAGCCTCGCGCGCGCTTCTTGGCATCGACCAGCGCACACTCGCTGAAGCCGCCAGCCTGTCGCTGCCGACCATCCAACGCATGGAGGCGAGCGATGGAGTCGTCCGCGGCAACGTCGATTCGCTGATGAAATTGATCGCCGCCCTCGACTCGCTCGGGATCGAGCTGATGACCGACAACGCGGTGAGTTCCGGCGGCGGCCGGGGCGTGCGGCTGAAGAGGCCGGCGTCGTGACACTAACACTTGCGCTCGCCGGTGCCGCCTTTCAGCTCGCACTCGGGGTGTGCGCGGTGATCATCGGGCGGGCCGCGGCAGCAAGCCGTCTGATCTACGGCGCGAGCATGGTGGTATCCGCCATTTCGCTAGTCGCCGCCGTGACGCATCTTCTCGGCGCAGCCGCCTCGGAAAGCCTGACGCTGCCGGTCGGCCTGCCATGGCTCGGCGCGCATTTCCGCCTCGACGCGCTGTCGGCCTTCTTCCTCGCCGTGGTCGATCTCGGCGCCGCGAGCGCGAGCCTCTTCGCGTTGGGTTACGGCGAGCACGAAAAGACACCGGAGCGGGTGCTGCCGTTCTATCCCGCCTTTGTCGCCGGCATGACGCTGGTCGTGCTGGCCGACGATGCTTTCACCTTCCTTGTCTCCTGGGAGTTCATGTCGCTCACGTCGTGGGCTCTGGTGATGGCGCACCACCGCGTTCCCGACAATGTCCGCGCCGGTTACGTCTATCTGGTCATGGCGAGCTTCGGCACGCTCGCTCTGCTGCTCGCCTTCGGCCTGCTTGCCGGACCTGACGGGTTCTATGCATTCGGCCAGATGCGCGCGGCCCATCCCGCCGGCATGATCGGCGCGCTTGCCATGATCCTGGCGCTGATCGGCGCGGGCTCCAAGGCCGGCATCGTGCCGTTGCATGCATGGCTTCCGCTCGCGCACCCGGCGGCGCCGAGCCATGTGTCGACGCTGATGAGCGGGGTGATGACCAAAGTCGCCGTCTACGGCTTTGTACGCATCGTATTCGATCTCACCGGCGGCCCTGCCTGGTGGTGGAGCATCGTGGTGCTCGCGCTCGGCGGCATCACCGCGGTGATGGGCGTGCTCTACGCGCTCATGCAGCACGATCTCAAACGGCTCCTTGCCTATCACACGGTGGAGAATATCGGCATCATCTTCATCGGGCTTGGGCTGGCGCTGGCGTTCAAATCCTACGGCATGCTGTTTGCCGCAGCGCTTGCGCTCACGGCGGCTCTGCTGCACGTCTTTAATCATTCGCTGTTTAAGAGCCTGTTGTTCTTCGGCGCCGGCGCCGTGCTCACCTCGACCGGCGAACGCGACATGGAGCATCTCGGCGGGCTCATTCACCGCATGCCGCAGACCGCGTTCGTCTTCCTGGTCGGCTGTGCGGCGATTTCCGCGCTGCCGCCGCTCAACGGCTTTGTTTCCGAGTGGCTGACATTCCAGGCAATTCTGCTGAGCCCGCAACTGCCGTCATGGGGACTCAAGCTCCTGGTGCCGGCGGTGGGCGCGCTGTTGGCGCTCTCGGCGGCGCTCGCCGCGGCCTGCTTTGTGAAAGCCTATGGGGTGACCTTTCTCGGCCGGCCACGGACCCGCACCGCCGAGACGGCAGCCGAAACCGACGGCTTTTCGCTTGCCGCGATGTTCATTCTCGCCGCGCTTTGTCTCGTGGCCGGAATCCTGCCCGGCATATTCATCGACGCGCTCGCGCCGATCTCGACGGCGCTGCTTGGGGAACGCATGCCGGTCCAGATCGGCTCGCAATGGCTTTCCATCGTACCGATCGCCGCCAGCCGCAGTTCCTATGACGGCCTGCTGGTCTTTGCGTTCATTGCCATGTCAGGCATGTTCGCGGCCTTCGCCGTTCATCGCCTGGCGTCAGACAAACTACGGCGCGCGCCGGCTTGGGATTGCGGCTATCCCGATGCGAGCCCGGCGACGCAATACACCGCGACGAGTTTCGCTCAGCCGATCCGCCGCGTTTTCGGCACCGTGCTGTTCCATGCGCGTGAACAGGTCGAGATGCCGCCGCCCGGCGACGGGCGGCCGGCGCGGCTGACGGTGGAGATGTCCGATCCGATCTGGGATTGGCTCTACGCGCCGATTGCGGCCGCGATCGGCATCGCCGCGGATCGGCTCAACCGCCTTCAGTTTCTCACCATCCGTCAATTTTTGACGCTGGTTTTCTGCGCCCTCGTCATTCTGCTGCTGGTGCTTGCCGTATGGTCCTGATCCGCGATCTCGCCATTCAGGGCGCGCAAATGCTGCTGGTGCTGGCGCTGGCGCCGCTGTTCACCGGCTTCGTGCGCAAGGTCAAAGCGCGCTTGGTGCGGCGGCAAGGTCCGCCGCTCATCCAGCCCTACCTCGATCTCGTGCGGCTTGCGCGCAAGGAGGTGGTATTGGCGGACAGCGCGTCGTGGCTGTTCCGCGTCATTCCCTATCTGGTGTTTGCAGCCACCTGGGTCGCCGCCTCCTTGATCCCGACCTTCCGCACCGGGCTCCTGTTCTCATGGTCGGCCGACCTCATCGCCATCATCGCGCTCCTGGGCAGCGGGCGGTTTTTTCTCGCTCTCGCCGGGCTCGATGTCGGCACGAGCTTCGGCGGCATCGGCTCGAGCCGCGAAGTGATGATCGCCTCGCTGGCCGAGCCGGCCATGCTGATGGTCGTGTTCACGCTGGCGCTGATCGCCGGTTCGACCCAGCTCTCGACCGTCGCCGAATTCATGGCGTCGCCGCAGGTAGGCCTGCGAGTCTCGCTTGGCCTCGGCCTGCTCGGCCTGATCATGGTGGCGATCGCCGAGAACGGCCGCATTCCCATCGACAATCCGGCGACGCATCTCGAGCTCACCATGGTGCATGAAGCCATGGTGCTGGAATATTCCGGCCGCCATCTGGCGCTGATCGAGCTTTCATCCTCGCTCAAGCTCCTGCTCTACGTATCGCTGCTCGCCTGCCTGTTCATGCCTTGGGGGATCGAAACCGCGAACGCCGCGGTGCCGGCGCTCGCGATCGGCATCGGCGCTTATGTCGCAAAGCTTGCGGTCGGCGGTTTTCTGCTCGCCCTGTTCGAAACCTCGATCGCGAAAATGCGCGTGTTCCGCGTGCCGGAATTTCTCGGGGCCGCCCTGATGCTCGGTTTGCTCGCAACCCTTCTGCGCTTCGTGTCCGGGAGCTTCTGATGAGCCGGATCGATTTCGACATCGCCCATCTACTTGCCGGCACTCTCGTGCTGATCAGCTTCCTCGAGCTCTATCAGGACCGGCTCTACGCGCTGCTCAACGTTTACGCGGCGCACGCTTTTGTGCTGGCGGCCTCCGTCGCCTGGCAGGCTTTCGTCCAGGATGCGCCGCATCTCTATGTCACCGCCGTCATCGCGCTCTTGTTCAAGGCCATCGCCATTCCGGTGACATTGCATCGGATCATTGCCAAGCTTGGCATTCACCGCGAAATCGAAAAGGTGGTCGGCGTCGGCTCCACCATGCTTGCCGGCATTGGTCTCGTCGCGCTGTCGATGGTGGTGATGCTGCGCGTTACGCATGGCGCCGATCCGCTCGCCCGCGAAGATCTCGCCTTCGCGCTGTCGGTGGTGCTGCTCGGCCTGTTGATGATGGTGACGCGCAGGAACGCGGTCAGCCAGGTGGTCGGCTTCATGTCGCTGGAGAACGGCCTCGTCCTGGCCGCGACCGGCGCCAAGGGCATGCCGCTCGTCGTCGAGATCAGCGTCGCGTTTTCGATCCTCATCGCCTTCATCGTGATCGGAATTTTCCTGTTCCGTATCCGCGAGCGGTTCGACACGGTCGACGTGCAGGCGCTCGACCGCTACCGCGGAGAGCGCCGATGACCGTCGATGCGCTTACCGGGGTGCTGGCGATCCCGGCCATTGCCGCCGCGCTGTTGGCCGTATTGCCCGGCTATCGGCTCACGGCACGGATCAATATCGCGGCAAGCGGGCTGACGCTCATCTGCGCGCTGTCGCTGTTCGTCCGGCGGCCGGCGACCGGCGCCTATCTCCTGGTCGACGATCTCAACGCGACGTTCGTCGTGCTGACCACATTCGTCGGCTTCACCACCAGCATTTTCAGCGCCAGCTATATCGGGCACGAGCTCGAGAGCGGGCGTCTGACGCCGCCCTTCGTGCGTTTCTATCACGCCATGTATCAGGTGCTGATGTTCGGAATGAATTTGGCGCTTATCGCCAACAATATCGGCCTGATGTGGGTGGCGATCGAAATGGCGACGCTGACCACCGTGCTCATGGTCGGCATCTATCGTACCCACGAGGCGCTCGAAGCGGCGTGGAAATATTTCATCCTCGGCAGCGTCGGCATCGCGCTCGCGCTGTTCGGCACCATTCTGGTCTACATGGCCGCGCGGCCGGTCGTGGGTGAAGGTCTCGACGCCATGGTGTGGACCGTACTGGTCCAGCGCGCCAGCGCGTTCGATCCGGCTCTGCTCGACGTGGCATTCGTGTTTTTGCTGCTCGGTTATGGCACCAAGGTCGGATTGGCTCCGCTGCACGCCTGGCTGCCGGACGCGCATGCTGAAGGCCCGACGCCGATCTCCGCGGTGCTTTCCGGGCTGCTGCTCAATGTCGCGCTCTACGCGCTGCTGCGTTTCAAGATGCTGCTCGCGGTGAATACGGGCGCGCTCGCGCCCGGCCCCTTGATGGTAACGCTCGGATTGATCTCGCTCGTGTTCGCGGTGTTCATGTTGTACCGCCGCCGCGACATCAAGCGCATGTTCGCCTATTCGTCGATCGAGCATATGGGCATCATCACCTTTGCCTTCGGCATGGGCGGACCGCTCGCCAATTTCGCCGGCCTCCTGCATATGACCATGCATTCGCTCACCAAGTCGGCGATCTTCTTCGCCGTCGGCCACGTTGCTCAAGCCAAGGGCACGCAGCGGATCGCCGACATGGGCGGGCTTACCGAGACTCATCCCATGCTCGGCTGGAGTCTGGTCCTCGGCGTCGTAGCCATCGCCGGGCTTCCGCCGCTCGGCATTTTCATGAGCGAATTTCTGGTCGTGAGCTCGACCTTTGCGCGCGCGCCGTTACTGGCGCTGGTGCTGGTATTCGGCATTCTGGTCGGGGTCGCCGCGCTGTTCCTGCGGCTCAACAGCATCGCCTTTGGTCAGCCGCGCGGTCCGGTCGGCAAGACGGAGGCCTCCTACGTGCCGATGTTCGCCCATCTCGCGCTCGTGCTCGGCGCGGGGATTTACCTGCCGCCGGCGCTGGTTGCCTGGTTCCAGAACGTGGCTGGACTGCTGGGATAGCGCGATGCCGTCACTCGCCGACATCATCGAGGGCAAGCGCGTCGAAGGTCATCGTCCGTGGCCGCGGATCGCTGTGACTGCAGGCGCTTGGAGCCGCGCGGTCGCCGAAATCGCGGCTGGCCGCGCGACGCTCCTTGGCCTGTGGGGCGATGCCGATCCCGCGCCGCTGGTGCACATGGCGATGAGTGATGCCGCCGCCGGTGAAATCGTGGTGCTCAGTCTCGGCTGTCCGGACGGAAAATTTCCGTCGGCCGGCGCAATGCACCCGCCGGCGATGCGGTTGGAGCGCGCCATCTATAGTCTCTACGGCTACGAGCCGCTCGGCGCGCCGGATACGCGGCCCTGGCTCGATCTCGGCTTTTGGGATGTGCAACATCCGCTCGGCACGCGCACGATGGCGCCGCCGACGCGGCCCGCTTACGACTTCCTGCCCGTTGAGGGCGAAGGCTTGCATCAAATACCGGTCGGCCCGGTGCATGCGGGCATCATCGAGCCGGGACACTTCCGCTTTACCGCCGGCGGCGAGACCGTGGTGCGGCTCGAACAGCGCCTGGGCTACGTGCACAAGGGCATCGAGTCGCTGATGGCGGGCGCGACGGTCGAGCGGGCGGCACGGCTTGCCGCGCGCACATCCGGCGACAGCACGGTCGCCTACGGGATCGCTTTCGCTCACGCCGTCGAGGCCGCGCTCCGTATCGACGTGCCGCCGCGCGCGCGCCATCTCCGCGCGCTGATGGCGGAGCTCGAACGGCTGGCCAATCATTTGGGCGACATCGGCGCCATCTGCAACGACGCGTCCTTTTCCATCATGCATGCGCATTGCGGGATTTTGCGCGAACACATCCTGCGCGCAGCCGCGGAAAGCTTCGGCCATCGGCTGATGATGGATCGCGTCGTGCCCGGCGGTGTCGCCACCGATCTCAAGCCCGACGGCTCGACGTCCATCCGAAACGCCTTGCAGCACATCGGGCGCCGGCTTCCGCGACTGATCGAGCTCTACGACAACACCGCCTCGCTGCAGGACCGCACCGTCGGCACCGGTATTGTTCGCGCCGAGTGGGTGCGGCAATTCGGAACGGGCGGCTTTGTCGGCCGCGCCAGCGGCCGCGCCCTCGACGCCCGCAAGACCCCGGGTTACGCACCCTATGACGCGCTGGACTTTACCGTTCCCGTTCTGACCGAAGGCGACGTCAACGCCCGCGTTTGGGTGCGCGTCCGCGAGGTCGAGCAAAGTCTGTCACTCGTCGAGCAAATCCTCGGAGGCTTGCCGGACGGAGCCATTGCCGTCCCGGTCGAGGGCGGCGCCGGCGAAGGATTAGGTTTCGCCGAAGGTTTTCGCGGCGACGTCATGGCGGCGGTGCGGATCGAAGGCGCCAACATCGCACGCTGCCATCTGCGCGATCCGTCGTGGTTTCAATGGCCGCTGCTTGAAGCCGCGATCGAAGGCAACATCGTCGCCGACTTCCCGCTCTGCAACAAGTCGTTCAACTGCTCGTATTCGGGGCACGATATCTAGCGCATGTTGCGGAAAAGTGGACGCCGGCTTTGCGTAAAGAACAGGCGCAACTAAAAAGGCAATCTCATGCGCAGAATGCTGCTCGAAGGCCTCACGCACCGGCCGCTCACCGAAAAGCCGCCGGCCGCCGACGACGCGGCGCTCGCCGAACTGGCGGCAAGCGTCGATCGCGCCGCGCGCCGCAGACTCGGCCGCAGTCTTGCGATCCGCGAGGTCGACGCCGGCTCCTGCAATGGCTGCGAGCTTGAAATTCACGCGCTCATCAATGCCTTTTACGATCTCGAGCGCTTCGGTCTGCGTTTCGTCGCTTCGCCCCGCCACGCCGATGTGCTGCTGGTGACGGGGCCGGTGACCAAGAATATGCGCGAGGCGCTGGAAAGGACCTACCGCGCGACGCCCGATCCCAAATGGGTGGTCGCGCTCGGCGACTGTGCCGTCGATGGCGGCATCTTTTCGGGCAGCTATGCGGTGGCCGGCGGGGTTGCGAATGTGGTGCCGGTGGACCTGCACATTCGCGGCTGTCCGCCTTCGCCCGAGACAATTCTCAAAGGGCTGATCTCACTCTTAGCGCCAGTGAAGGAAGAAGCCGCTCCCGCCGCCGTCCGCTAATCCTATTTGATCGCGGCCCGCCTGTTCGCTGCAGGCGGGGCTCACTCGATCTTCTCGTCCGAAGGGGCACGATTCCCGTGAAATCATGGGGTTGGGCTTACAAAGCACCCTCAGGACACCCCATACAGATCAAGGGCTTGTCAAACCACTTACAAGCTTTTGGGCGGAGCGAATCCACTACGGCTTTCCGCTCGGCAGATTGCTGGGACCAAACGCGCGGATCTGCAGCAAGGACGAGGTGAATGCGTGGCTGGCGTCACGACCAAGCGAGCCTTCACCGAAATCTCGCGAACGTACCGCTAAGTCCGTCGCGGTCAGGCGAGCGAATGGCACCCTGCCGCCCGTAGGGCATTCATGACCGAATTTGCCCATGAGACGCGGCACTATTGCCGCAACCCGCGCTGCCGCATGAAATTAGCTACGCCTACCGTCAACGACCATCACGCCTTCTGCACCAGGGGCTGCCATTCCAGCTTCTACCTGAAGCGGTGCTTGGTCTGTGAGGGGCCAAGGTCGGGGCGCGGCTTCCTTTGCAAGAAAAGCAAGTGCCGCAACGCTTTTCGTCGCCAATCTGACCAATACCGCTACCCCGGTATCGGTTCTGCAGAGATAGGCCTCAAAACATCAATAAAATCGGGCCTTAAAAGTGCCCACGAAGGCGACCGACCCTGGCGTATCGTAGCCGGTCCGCAATTGACGCGGCCGCAGTTTCACTGCGCCACGGTGCCGGACGGGCCGGATTGCCGACGGGAGGGTGGGGGGTACCGGCGCATTGAAGCCGGGAATAGAGCGGCCATGAGCGGCTGTGCCACTCCTGAACAGGCGGAAATCGAGGCGAACGGTTATTTCACCGATCCGGAATGGCGAGAGGTTGTTAGCCCTGACGGCGTGACATGCCTCTCGGCGCTCTCGGCATGCTTCGTGACCAGATTTCGGGACGCCGTGATGACGGACCGGACCATCCCCGACGATTTGAGCATTCCGGCATTCCTACGACGTTAGCTGGCTACGCATGAAAGAGATACCACCGTGAGCAAGTGGAAAAACAAGACGGCAAGACCGTTCGTCGCAATCAAATCGCAACCCAATTCGCATGGCAGTCGATTGAGATGCTTGAGTCACCCGCCTATCGAGCTTTGAGTTTATCTGGTCACCGCATATGGGCGCGTATCCAGATCGAGCACGCCAACCACGGCGGCAAGGAGAATGGCAAGCTACCGGTGACGTATCGAGACTTCAACGAGTTTGGCGTTTGCTGGGACGCAATTGGCCCGGGCATCCGCGAAGTCGAGGCCCTCGGCTTTGTACGGGTCACCGAAGAGGGCCGTGCAGGCAATGGGGAATGGAGGAAGCCAAACAAGTTCGCGCTAACGCACCTACCAACTGTCGCCGACCCGAAGCCAACAGAAGACTGGAAACGGATCAAGACCGTCGAAGAGGCCCTTGCTATCGCCGCCGCGGCCCGAAAAACCGTCAAGAAAAAACAAAACACCAGTCGGATTAAACATCACCCACCCAGTCGGACAAAACGGAGTGAAAGTCCAAATTACCAGTCGGATAAACCGGATCACTGTCCACTCCGGGAAACCGGATCACTATCTATATCTAGGGTGGTAAGCGCCGCAGGCGCGCCTGTTCTTCCTCCCAGCTCTAAACCCAAGCTCGTCTGGTCCACCCCTGTGCTTACTGAGGTATTCGGGGCTGAGAAAGACGAGTTGCTGAAAATTTTGGCTCAAATTCCAATCCCCATCCCGGGGAAGTTGGCGGTGATTTCGGGGAAGTTCGGGCAATGAAGAAGAACGTAGAATCGCCATGACCGAGTTCGCTGCCGAGACCAAGCATTACTGCCGCAACCCGAAGTGCCGTTCCAAGCTACTAAAGCCTGTCAGCAACGAGCGCGAAGCCTTTTGCGCTCGGGGCTGTCATACGGCCTTTTACCGCAAACGGTGCCTGGTCTGCGAAGGACCGATTGAGCGTAGTCGCGATGATCAGAAAATCTGCCGGAAAGCTAAGTGCCGCAGCGCTTGGAGGGCTCGAACGGGCTTCGGCCGCTACATCGCATCATCCGATGCAAAGTTGCCCTCAAAAAAGCCCGTAAATAAAGGGTCAAAAGCGGCACCAAAACGGGATCCTCGGTCGATTTCTTAGTCGTCGCTGGGCCGCCTGAAGGCATCAGTGCGAACGCCTATCACTGCGCCGTTGTGGGGGCTGAAGATATTCCCTAGACACCAAAATGGGTTAAGTATTTGGAAATACTGGCGTTTTGGAACCGTTGCTCCTATTAGGCGACATGAGTTAAGCCAAGCGACGCCGCGCCGGCGGGCTCCCTATTCCTGGCGGCCTTCTGCTGCGAAGCGGCCTCCTCGACCGCCTTTTCCAGTGCCCGCTCTATCCAGTTCGAGATCGACCTGCCTTCACGCTCGGCAGCCCTTTTGATCGCCGCCCGGAGACTCGGCCCTTAACCAAACCTTAACGCGTCGATCGCTCGCTCATTGCTCGCGTGCCCCGCAGCCGTCTGAAGCAAAGCATCTTTTGCGTGAGAACCACGCGAATTTAAGGGAGCACATCTCGCTTTTTTGCGCGTGAACCGGCGATCGTGCGCAGAGGTGCTGTAATGCGCCAGCTTCTGCTGCTCAGCAGAGCAGAGCGATCCGCATTTAGATGCTCGATCTCGCGTTCAGCCTCATCCAAACTGGCCTTTAAAGCGGCAACCTCGTATTCTTTGTTGCTTAGAAGGTCGCCATAAATGGCAGTCGCTCGATCGAGCTCAGCGCGGAGATGATCCCAATTGCGCTGATCCCATCGTTTTCTATTTACCTCAGTTTCATTGACTAGCGCTTCGTAAACCGCGGATACCAAATCCGGTAGATTGTCATGATTGCGATCTGCCCAATAATGTCGATCATCCGGCGAGAGGAATCCATCGATTTCCATTGCCGCCGATTGAGGAGCAATGGGCCATCCTATTTGCAAATCCTCGCCAATTCTGCGAACTGTGCGACGCCAGTCGCACAGCAAGTCATTGAATTTGAATACAGACCGCGTGATGCCGCGTGTATAGCGTTCGGCATCCAAAACGTGGCGAAGCCAAAGCAAGTTAGACAACGCGGGATCAAATGCATTTCTAGTCTGGAGGGACGCTGCAACCTCAGCAGGATGGCGCACAGAAATGAGAGCCAAGGGTTCGATTTCAAGATGAACTAGTGTTTGGATCCAGAGCGGCACGAGTCGGCACATTCTTGGATCCTTGATCACAAATATGGGTGAGTTCGCGAAGTCCGCTTTTATGATCTCCGCAATCCGCTCGCCAAACTTCAAGCAGACAGGGCACCGAAACCACTCGCTCGGGATGGACCGCCAATCGTCCCAACTGGAGTTGCAGCTCGCCAG
>Ga0116217_10005353_pt1 | contig 11281 bp, 6 predicted proteins | sample Sb_taG_6_FD_89697 | JGI IMG/M metagenome (GOLD analysis project Ga0116217, IMG submission 89697) | Peat soil microbial communities from Weissenstadt, Germany - Sb_50d_4_PS metaG | ecosystem: Environmental > Terrestrial > Soil > Wetlands > Peat | place: Germany: Weissenstadt | collected 2010-09-21 | reverse complement strand
TTCGGCGTGCACCCGGCGCTGCTCGATGCCGCCCTGCACGCGGCGGCGGTGGGTGTGCTCGGCGGGGATGAAGCCGGCGAGCCGGACACTGGCGAGCCGCACGCCGATGGGAGTGGGAGGGTGCGGCTGCCGTTCTCGTGGGACGGGGTCGAGTTGCACGCCGCGGGTGCGTCCTCTCTGCGCGTGCGGCTGCAGCCGGTGGAGGGTGACGGGCTTTCGCTGGTGGCGACCGACGAGGCTGGTGGACCGGTTGCCTCGGTTCGGTCTCTGATCTTGCGAGAGATCACCGGCGCGCAGCTCGCCGGCGCCGGGAGGGGCTACCGCGAGTCGCTGTTCCGCCTGGACTGGAATGTGCTCCCGGTGCAGCCCGTCGTCGCGGAGGTGGACGCGGGCGCCGCCGTCCCCGGTGCGGTGTTCGTGGACTGCGCGCAGTTCGCGCAGGAGGCCGATGCGGAGTCCGGTGGTGTGGCAGGCGCCGCGCACGGCGTCGCGCGGCGGGCGTTGGCGGCGATTCAGGCGTGGCTTGCGGATGAGCGGCTCTACGCCGGCCGGCTCGTGCTGGTGACTCGGGGCGCGATGGCTGTTCGTGCCGGGGAGGATGCGCCGGGTCTGACGCAGGCGCCGGTGTGGGGCCTGGCGCGGTCGGTGCAGTCCGAGCACCCCGGGCGCCTGGTGCTGGTCGATATCGACGGGGAGGAGTCCTCCCGGCGGATGCTGCGCGCGGCCCTGGCCCTGGACGAGCCGCAGCTGGCGCTGCGGGAGGGAGGCGTATACGTCCCCCGCCTGTCACGGGTGGCCGCGTCCGGCGATCGCGCCCCCGGGCTCGACCCGCGGGGCACGGTGCTGATCACCGGTGGGACGGGGGGGCTGGGTGCGCTGGTGGCGCGCCACCTGGTGGTCGAGCACGGCGTGCGCCATCTGCTCCTGGCCAGTCGCGGAGGACGCGCGGTTGCAGGCGCGCCGGAGCTCGAGGAGGAGCTCGTGGCGCTGGGCGCGGAGGTGAATGTGGCGGCGTGCGATGTGGCCGATGGAGAGCAGCTCGCGGAGTTGCTGGGGGCGGTCTCGGACGAGCATCCGCTGTGCGCGGTGGTGCACACCGCGGGAGTGCTCGACGACGGTGTGATCGAGTCGCTGACGGCCGAGCGTCTCGATCGGATCATGGCTCCAAAGGTCGATGGGGCGTGGCACCTGCACGAGTTGACCGAGCACATGCGCCTGTCGGAGTTCGTGCTGTTCTCCTCGGCCGCCGGTACGTTCGGCAATCCGGGCCAGTGCAACTACGCGGCGGCCAATGCCTTTCTCGATGCGCTGGCGGCGTATCGCCGCGCGCGCGGCCTTGCCGGCACCTCGCTGGCCTGGGGCATGTGGGCGCGGGATTCCGGGATGGCATCCAATCTGAGCGAGACCGATCTGGCGCGGCTGGCGCGCGCGGGCGGGCGCGCGTTGTCGCAGGAGGAGGGCCTGGAGCTGTTCGACGTCGCCCGCGCGGCGGATGAGGCGCTGATGATCCCAATGCGCCTGGATCTCGGGGCGTTGCGCGCACAGATCCGGACCGGGATGGCGCCGGCGCTGCTGCGCGGTCTCGTGCGTGCGCCGATGCGCAGGGCGGGGGGTGCCGTCGGGGAGTCGCTGGCGCGGCGTCTGGCGGGCCTGGCGGAGGAGGATCGCGAGCAGGCGGTGCACGATGCCGTGCTCGGCGAGGTCGCGCTGGCGCTGGGGCACGCCTCGGCGGAGGCGATCGACGCGCAGCGCGCCTTCCTCGAGCTGGGGTTCGACTCGCTGGCGGCGGTGGAGCTGCGCAATCGGCTGGGGGCGCTGAGCGGTCTGCGCCTGCCGGCGACGGTCGTATTCGACCACTCCAGTCCCGCTGCGCTCGCCGGCTATGTACATAGGCAGATGGGGGCGAGCGGCAAGCTCGCGGACCCGACCGCGAACGGTTCGCCGGCGGGGATCGAACCGGCGGGCGCAGAACCGGCAGGCGTCGAATCGGCGGGCACGCTCAGCTCACTGCTTCGCCGCGCTCACGGCCTTGGCATGGTCGATGAGTTCATCGGGATGCTCATGAGCATTTCCAAGTTTTCCCCGACGTTCGATGCTCAGTCCTCGCTCGATGTCGCTTCCAAGCCGGTCCGGCTGTCCGCGAGCTCCATCGGCCCCGAGCTGATCTGCTTTCCGTCGCTCATCGCCACATCGGGGCCGCACCAATATGCGAGATTTGCCGGCGCATTTCGCGGTGCTCGAGGCGTATCCGCGGTGTCGGTGCCTGGGTTCCTCGAGGGGGAGTGTCTTCCGGCGAGCGCCGCCGCCGCCGCGCAGGCGCTGGCCGAGGCCGTTCGGCGGGAGGCCGCCGGCGCTCGGTTTGTGCTCGCGGGGCATTCCACGGGCGGAGTGCTGGCCCATGCCGTGGCCGGCCATCTCGAGCGCGCCGGTCTTCCTCCGGCGGCGGTGGTGCTGATCGACGCCTATCCATTTCAGAGCCCCACCCTCGAGGAGATTCGACACGGGGTGATCGACGGGATGCTCGAGCGGGAGGGGGCATACGTCGCCCTGAGCGATGCTCGGTTGACGGCCATGGGAGCGTATCTGCGGCTGTTCGGCGAGTGGGCTCCGGAGGAGATCGCTGCCCCCATCCTCCTGGTTCGGGCCACCGAGCCGCTGCCGGGGTTCTCGAGCGATCGCGAGTGGAGGTCCTCCTGGAGCTCGGCCCACACCGTGGCCGACGCGCCCGGCGATCACTTCACGATCATGGAGGAGCACGCCGATACGACAGCGGAGGCGGTGGAGAGTTGGCTCATCGACCTCTGATCGAGGTGGGGGCGCCCATGGATGCGCATCGGCGCAGGCGGTCCCTACTCTCCCTGCCAGCGCGGGGCGCGTCGCTCGGCGAAGGCGCGAATGCCCTCGCGTATGTCCCTGGAGGCGAAGGATGCCTGGCGCAGTTCCATCAGCTCGCGCTCCACCTCATCCGGCAGATCCCTCTCGGCGCGCAGCAGGGTGGCGATCACGCGCTTGTTGCCCCGCTGCGCGAGCGGCGCGTTGCCGGCGAGCTCGCCCGCCAGATCGAGAGCGACCCGCTCGAGCTCGCCGTCCGGGGCGACGCGGTTGACCAGACCCCAGTCCAGCGCCGTGGACGCATCGATGTAGCGGCCGAGCAGAAACAGCTCGCGGGTCCGCGGGGCGCCGATGGCATCCAGGAAGCGTCGCAGGCCCATGTGCGAGTAGACCAGCCCGAGCTTCGCCGGGGGCATGCCCAGGCTGATCCCGTCCGCGGCGACGCGCAGGTCGCACGCCAGCGCCAGCTCCAGCCCTCCTCCGATCGTGTGTCCCGGCAGCGCGGCGAGGGTCGGGTGGGGAAACGCCTCCAGAGCATCGATCGCCTCCGTGAAGGGGTGGGCGATGAGGCGCTCGGCGCGCTCCTCGAATTCCCCCTCCGGTATCTCGCCGATGTCGTATCCCGCGGAGAACATGCCTTGGGTTCCGGTCACAACCAGGCAGCGGACCCGCGAGCGCGCGCGGGCAAGCTCGGAAAGCGTCGAGGTGATCGCATCGAGAATCGGGTGGTCGAGCGCGTTGCGCTTCGCCGGGTTGGCGATCGCCAACCGGGCCACGCCGCCGATCGGTTCGTCCAGGAGCAGCTTGCCGCCAGCCAGCTCGGATGGAGACGCACCGGAGGGCATCGGCGCGAAAGGCTAGCGCTTCCCGGCGCCCGCTGCACGACGTACAACCGCAAACTCACGACCTGAGGATTGGTGATTCGCTTGGCGACTACGGAATACCGCCCCGTCTCCGATGTGGCGCAGTCAGGAGGGACGGACACCGTCAGACAGTCGAGGCTGTATCGGTGGGGCGTGACGGTCGCGCGCCACCGGCGTTCTGTGCTGGGCGTCTGCGCACTGATTCTCATCGCCTGCCTGGCCGCGTATCCCGCTCTGCAGAGAGCGATAGGCGTCCCCAGCTATGCGGTCAAGAACTCTCAGTCCGCGCGCGTGGAACAACTTGTCGAGCAGCTGTTCCCCGGTCTTGGCAACGAGGATGACGTCGTGGCGTTCACTTCCACCCAGCATATCGCGAGCGACCCAACATACCGTGCTGTGATCACCGCGGTCGACAGGACGCTGCGCCCCCGCAGAGATGTTGGAAGCGTCGTGGACCCCTACGATCTCACCGCCGTGGGACAGATTCTCTCCGGCGAACACGTTGCGCTCACGTTGGTCACGCTCCGTGGCGGCGCCAACCAGCGGTATATGAACATTCGCTCTCTTCAGACCGCGGTGACGCGCGCGGTCGGCGACAGCGGGATTCAGGCGTGGCTGGTTGGTCTCTCGCCGATCCTGAAGGATCTCAGCGACGTGCAGAAGACCGAAACCGAACATGCCGAGGCAATCGGCCTGCCGGCGGCGTTTGTGATTCTGCTGCTCACGCTGGGCGCGGTGGTCGCGGCGATGCTGCCGCTGCTGCTGGCGATCGCCGGCCTGGTGTTGACCTACGGGGCGCTCGCGGCGCTGGCCCTGGTGTTTCACTTCGACGGTCTTCTGGTGGCGGTGGTGACAATAATCGGCTTGGGAATTGGAATCGACTATTCCCTCTTCATCGTCAGCCGTTTCCACGAGGAGCTCACGAGCACGACCACAGAGGAGCGCGATGAGTCTGAGCGGGTGGCCGATGCGGTCGGTGTCGCACTCGCCACATCCGGTCGCACGATCATGTTCTCGGGCGTGGTCGTGGCGCTGTCGATGGGCGCGTTGCTGGCCATGAACTCCGAGGTCTACCGGGAGATCGCGGTGGGCGCCGTGATCGCGGTGATGTGCATGCTCGTCGTTTCCATGACGCTGCTGCCCGCGACGCTGGCGCTGCTGGGAGCAGGCATAGACAGGGGTGCGCTGCCCTGGCGCCGGCGCTCAGCGGTCGCACGGTCCGCAGCCGGTGGCGGACGGCGTGGAGGCTGGTCCGCATGGGCGCTGCTGATCATGCGCAGGCCGGTGCTCGTAGCGTCAACAGTGGGGGTGCTGCTGCTCGTGGCGACGGTTTCGGTATTCCACCTGCGCCTGGGGGTCAGCGCGGATGTGCTGCAAAACCCCAGCACCACCTCCGGCAAGGGGGAGAGAGTGCTGGCGCAGGCTGTCTCCCCGGGCGCGGTCAGCCCCATCCAGGTCGTCGTCGCCGGCGCCGGCGTGAGAGGGCACGGCAACGGCGCGCAGGTTGCCGCGGCCACGTCGCTGAACGAAGCGATGGAACGCGACAATCGGGTCACCGGCGTCGTCGAACGTCGCGGCGGGGCCGGCGTGCTGCTCACCGTGATCCCCGCGGTCCCGATCGATTCCACGGCTGCCACCAGGCTGGTGCGGTACATACGCAACGATCTGGCGCCTCCGCTGGAGGCTCACGGGCGTGTGGCCGTGTTCGTTGGCGGTTCGACCGCGCGGGCCATGGACGCATCGGATGAATTGGTCGCGAAGCTGCCGCTGCTCCTGGTGCTGATCCTGGGTTCATCGCTGCTGTTCCTGCTCGTGATCTTCCGCAGCGTCGTGCTGCCGGTCAAGGCTGTGCTGATGAACCTGCTCGCGACGGGCGCCACGATGGGGCTGGTGGTGTGGGTATTTCAGGACGCTCATGGTCAGCAGCTGCTTAACTTCACCAGCAAGGGCTTCATCCAGGTCACCGTGCCGGTGATCACATTTGCCCTGCTGTTCGGGCTGTCGATGGACTACGAGATCTTCCTGATTCGCCGCGTGCGGGAGGAGTGGAGGAAGACAGGCGACAACACGCTCGCGGTCGCGACCGGCATAGAACGCACGGCACGGCCGATCACAGCGGCCGCGGCGATCATGGTCGTGGTCTTCGGCAGCTTCATGGCCGCCGGCCTGCTGGAATTGAAGCAAATCGGATTCGCGCTCGCGGCGGCCATCGCGCTCGACGCCACTCTGATCAGGCTCGTCCTCGTCCCGGCCACGATGCGGCTGCTCGGCGAGCGCAACTGGTGGCTGCCGGCGTGGCTCGAGCGGGTTCTCCCCGACATTGGAGTCGACTGATGAGGGCGCCGCTGGAGTCGGGTCCGATCGGCGCGCGGGGTCCGCTCTGCTACTCGAGCACCACCAGCGTGTCGCCCTCGTTGACGGCCTGTCCCTCCGCACAGCGGATCTCAACCACGGTGCCGGCGTCTTCGGCCTCCACGGGCATCTCCATCTTCATCGACTCCAGAATCGCCACCGTGTCGCCCTCCTCGATCTCATCGCCCAGCGCGCACTCGATCTTCCACACCGTGCCGGTGATGTGGGCCTCTACCTCAGCCACTGTGGGAACCTCCTGTGGGGGCCGCGGCCCCGGTCGGGGCACCTGGGTGCCCATCTTCGTCATGGATATCGCCTCACGCGGGACAATAACCGTCGTCGCCGACCGATCATGGGCTCCAACACCTTCATCATCCTCACCGCCCGCAACGAGGCCGATCGCCTGGGCGCCACGCTGCGCGCGCTCGGCGAGGCCTTCCCCGGCGCGCCGGTGTGGGTGGCCGACGACGGCTCGGTTGACGGTACCTCTCAGATCGCGCTCGCGGCCGGCGCCAACGTGGTGCGCAGCGAGCGCTCGCTCGGCAAGGGCGGCGCCAGCACCCTGGCCGCGCAGCGGGCGCTGGAGCGCCTGCGACCGCACGGCGATGCGGTGGCGGTGCTGTGCGACGGCGACCTCGGGGCCTCGGCGCAGCGGCTTGTGGATCTCCCTGGGCCCGTGCGACGGGGAGAGGCCGATCTGGCCATCGCCGTCTTCGCGCGGCGCATCGGAGGAGGCCTGGGCCTGGCGGTCGGATTCGCGCGCTGGGCCATCCGCCGGCGCTGCGGGCTTGTGCTGCAGGCGCCCATATCCGGTCAGCGGGCGCTGCGCGTGCGGACGCTCAGGGACGTGCTGCCCTTCGCCGGCGGCTTTGGCATGGAGATCGGCATGACCATCGACGCCGCGCGCGCGGGGTATCGTGTACACGGAGTGGATCTCGACCTGGAGCACCGCGCCACGCGCCGCACGCTCGCAGGGTTCGTCCACCGTGGGCGCCAGCTCGTCGACTTCGTGCGCGTCTATCTGGAGCGGCGATGAGCGCGATCGTGGAGCGGCGATGAGCGTGATCGCACCCGACGAGCCGGGGATCGCGGCCGCCCGCCCGGCCATCGACAGGTCCGCCAGGGCCCATCGCTGGGGCGTGAGGATGGTGCGCCACCGGCGTCTCGTGCTGGCCCTGTGGGCGCTCGCGCTGATCGCCTCGGCGGCGCTCTATCCATCGCTGCGAAACGCGCTGGGAGCCCCCGACTACCTGGTGGCCGGCTCGCAGTCCGCGCGCGTGGAAGGGCTGGTCGAAAAGCGCTTTCCCGACGTCGGCACCGAGGACGACGCGCTTGTCTTCCAATCCAGCCGGCACATCGCCTCCGACGGCGCATATACCCGCTTCATCGAATCCCTCGTCGCGACGATCAAGCACGAGCAGGGAGTCAAGGGCGTCCTCAGCCCCTTCGACAACGAAGCGATCGGGCAGATCTCCTCCGACGAACACGCCGCCGTGGCCGCCGTCGCGCTCAGCGGCGACGCCCAGCATCGCTTCGAAAACGCGGCTCGCCTGCAGAGCGCCGTGCAGCATGCCGTGCGCACCTCCGGCGCCGGCATACAGGCCTGGCTGACCGGCTACTCGCCGGTCTCCAAGGATCTCGTGCAGGTGCAGACCAGCGATGTCGAGCGGGCCGAGGCGATCGGCCTGCCGGTGGCGCTTCTGATGCTCCTGATCGCCCTGGGCTCGCTCTTCGCGGCGTTCGTGCCCCTGCTGCTCGCGGGCGTGGGGCTGCTGTTGACATACGGCGTGCTGGCGATCGCGATCAGGTTCTCCCACTTCGACAACTTTCTCCTCTCGATCGTGGCCATGGTCGGCGTGGGCATCGGCATCGACTACGCGCTCATCATCGTCAGCCGCTTCCGCGAGGAGCTCGCCCGCGGCCGGCCGGCGCACGACGACCAGGCGCGCGTCGAGGACGCCGTCGGAGCCGCGCTCGCCACCGCGGGGCGCACGATCCTCTTCTCGGGCGTCATCTGCGGGCTGGCGATAACCTCGATGCTCGTCATCAGGGCCGCCGTCTTCCGGGAGATCACCGTGGGTGTCATAGCGGTCGTGATCTGCACGCTGCTGGCCGCGCTCACGCTGCTGCCGGCTCTGCTCGGGACGCTCGGCCGGCGGATCGACCGGGGCGCGCTGCCGGAGCGCATGCAGCCGGCCAACGCGCGGCCGAACGATCCTGATCGCCCCGGCGGCTGGGCCAGATGGGCACTGACGATGATGCGCCACCCGATTCCCGCCATCGTGGCCTCGGCGGCCATCCTGCTGCTGGCGGCCGTGCCGGTGCTCGGTCTGAACTACGGCCTCAACCTCGGCGTCTTCGCCGTCTCCGAAGCGCCCTCGGGCAGGGGCGAGCAGGTGCTGGCGCACTACTTCGCCCCGGGCGCGGTCTCGCCCGTCAGGGTCGTCGTCACCGGCGCCGGCGCCTCCGCCAACGGCAGCTCCCCCAACCGCGGCGACGTCTCCGCCGCCAAGGAACTCACGGAAACGCTCGAACACGATCCGCGCGTGGCGGGGGTGGGCGAACGGAGCAGCCCCGCCGGCGTCCTGCTCAACGTCGTCACCTCCGTCGCGGTCGACTCCACCGCGGCCAAGAACCTGATCCTGCACATACGCCAGGATCTCGCGCCCAGGCTGCGCTCCAGGTGGGGCGCCACGGCGCTGGTGGGCGGGGGACCGAGCGTGCTGGTCGATCTCGCGCACGAGACCAGCGTCAGGTTCCCGGTGGTGCTCGCGCTCATCCTCGGCGCCTCGCTGCTGTTCCTTTTGATCGTCTTCCGCAGCCCGCTGCTCGCCTTCAAGGCCATCCTCATGAACCTGCTCGCCACCGGGGCCATGCTCGGAATCGTCATCTACGTCTTCCAGGACGGCCACGGCCAGCAGCTGTTCGACTTCACCAGCACCGGCTTCATCCAGTGCTTCGTGCCCATAACGGTCTTCGCGCTCGTCTACGGGCTCTCGATGGACTACGAGGTGTTTCTGATCCGGCGCATCCAGGAAGAATGGAAGCGCACCGGCGATAACCGCCACTCGGTAGCCACCGGCGTCGAGCACACCGCCAGGCCGATCGCCGCCGCCGCGGCCATCATGGTCGCCGTCTTCGGCAGCTTCGTCACCGCCAACCTCCTCGAACTCAAGCAGCTCGGCTTCGCCGTCGCCGTGGGGATCGCCATCGATGCCACCCTCATCCGGCTCGTGCTCGTGCCCGCGCTGATGCGCGTCTTCGGCGACTGGAACTGGTGGCTACCCCGCTGGTTGGACAGGATCCTGCCCGACCTGGAGGCGAAATAGGACCTGACGGGACGGCCCCGGAGTTGACGAAGCTCTGCGAGCGCGCGTCCATTAGGTTGCTCTGGTCATGATCCTCGCCATCGACCAGGGGACCACGGGCACCACCTGCCTCGTCTTCGACGAGCGGGCCCAGGCGATCGGCCGCGCCTACAGCGAGTTCGCGCAGCGCTTCCCTCGGCCCGGCTGGGTCGAGCACGACCTCGATGAGATCTGGGAGGTCACCCACGCCGTCGCCGGCCAGGCTCTGAAGGACGCGGGCATACCCCCCGGCGCGCTCGCGGCGGTCGGCATCGCAAACCAGCGCGAGACCGTCTGCGCGTGGGACCCCGCCGGCGGCCGGCCTCTGCACAACGCCATCGTCTGGCAGGACCGCCGTACGGCGGCGCGCTGCGAGGAATTGCGCGCCGCGGGCCTGGAAGATATCATTCGCCGGCGCACCGGCCTGGTGCTCGACCCCTACTTCTCCGCCACCAAGATCCAGTGGCTATTGGAGAACGTGCCCGGCCTGCGCGAGCGGGCGCAGAGCGGCGGCGCGCTCTTCGGCACGATCGACTCCTGGCTGGCCTTCAAGCTCACGGGGGAGCACCTCACCGATGCCTCCAACGCCTCGCGCACGATGCTCTACGACATCGCCTCCGGCGCCTGGGACCCGGAGCTGCTGGAGATCTTCGGCATACCCGAGCAGGCCCTGCCGCGGGTGTGCGCGAGCGCCGGCCACCTGGGCGAGACGCGCGCGGAGTCCCTGCACGGCCAGTGCGTACCGCTCGCGGGCATCGCCGGCGACCAGCAGGCCGCGCTCTTCGGCCAGGCATGCCTCGATGCGGGCATGGGCAAGAACACCTACGGCACCGGCTCCTTCCTGCTGCTCAACACCGGCCCGACCGCGCCACCGCCGGCGCCGGGGTTGGTGGGCACCGTGGCGTGGGAGATCGCCGACCGGCGCACCTACGCCCTGGAGGCATCGATCTTCGTCACCGGCGCCGCCGTGCAGTGGCTGCGCGACGGGCTGCGGATCATCGACGACGCCTCCGACAGCGAGGCCCTGGCCGCTTCGCTGCCCTCCAACGAGGGCGTCTACTTCGTCCCCGCCCTCACCGGCCTGGGCTCGCCCCACTGGGACCCCCACGCGCGTGGCGCCATCTTCGGACTCACCCGCGGCAGCCATCGCGCCCATCTCGCGCGCGCCGCGCTGGAGGCCATCGCCTACCAGAGCCTCGACGCGGTGAGAGCCATGGAGGCCGCCTCATCCCAGCCGCTGAAGGAGCTGCGCGCCGACGGCGGCGCGACTGCCAACCGCTGGCTGATGCAGTTCCAGGCCGACATCCTCGGGGTGCCCGTGGTGCTCCCCCAGACGACCGAGACGACCGCGCTCGGCGCCGCCTACCTCGCGGGGCTCGGCGTGGGGCTGTGGAGCACCGCCGACGTGCGCCGAGCGTGGCGCGAGCAGGCGCGCTTTGAGCCGCGCATGGGCGAGGACGAGCGCGCGCAGCTGCTCGCCGGCTGGCACGATGCGTTGGCCTGCGCGCGCAGCCTCGGCGAAGCGCGCGACCTCGGCGGCGAGCGTAACCTCGGCGGGTCTGGGATGTAGAAGCGTTTGCGATGAACGATCTCGCCTCCATGCGCGAGCAGGTCTACAGCGACCCCCGCCCCAAGGAGCGCTTCGACCGCTTCCACGAGCGCGCGCGCACGCGCGAACCGGACTGGTGCTATGAGGCCACGCGCCTGCTCACCTCGCTCTACGCCTACACGCTGCTGCGCACGCGCGCCATCTCCACCGAGGAGGTCCCCGGCAGCGGTCCCGTGATCCTCGCGCCCAACCACTTCTCCTTCATGGACCACTTCCTGATGGGCTGCTACATCCGCCGCAAGGTGCGCTTCATGGCCAAGTCGCAGCTCTTCAAACCG
>Ga0116217_10005351_pt1 | contig 11286 bp, 13 predicted proteins | sample Sb_taG_6_FD_89697 | JGI IMG/M metagenome (GOLD analysis project Ga0116217, IMG submission 89697) | Peat soil microbial communities from Weissenstadt, Germany - Sb_50d_4_PS metaG | ecosystem: Environmental > Terrestrial > Soil > Wetlands > Peat | place: Germany: Weissenstadt | collected 2010-09-21 | reverse complement strand
TTCGCGCTCCATAACTGGTTCAAGTACTCGTACTCGCGATACGTATCCATCGCGTAGAAGAAGCCGTTATGCTGATAAGCCATCAACTGCCCGTCACCGGCAAGCCGTTCCAGCGGTTCCTTTTCGAAGATGCAATCGTCACCCCCGAGATAATCGAACACCCGGCGATCGAGTACGAAAAAGCCGGCGCTGGCGCGGCCGGCGATCTTTGCCTTTTCCTTAAACCTGGTCACGCGACTTGTCGCGTCTGTGTCGATGACCCCGAAGCGGGAACTCGGCGTGATGGTCGTGACCGTGGCCAGCTTGCCATGGCTTTTGTGGAACTCCACGAGCTCGCGGATGTTCACATCGCCCACGCCATCGCCATAAGTCAGCATGAAGAGATTGTCACCAATGTACTTTTCAATCCTCTTCACCCGTCCGCCGGTCATCGTGGTCTGTCCAGTATCGACGAGGGTGACCTGAAAGTCCTGTTCGCGATGGACGTTCTTGTACTCAACCTTGGAGTTCCGGCCGAGGCAGAGGGTGAAGTCGTTGTTCATCGCCTCGTAGTTCAGGAAATATTCCTTGATCATGTTGCCGCGGTATCCGAGGCAGAAGACAAAATCAGTGAAACCATTGTGCGCATACAACTTCATAATATGCCACAGGATCGGACGACCGCCGATTTCCACCATGGGCTTGGGCCGATACTCGGTTTCCTCGCGCAAACGGGTACCGAGCCCTCCGCACAGCATCACTACTTTCACGAGATTCTCCTGGCAGGCGCTAATGCTAGTTTCCCGGATTTTATTCATTATTCAGACGTTAGACAAGGGAAGGACCCTAGAGGTACACCACCTCACATGAAGGACAACTTGATTACTCTGTGTTCTGGCTGTCACAGATCGGTTCACTGTTAAGCTCATGTATAGTGATAGTATACGCTACACAGGATGATAAAGAGCTTCCGACATAAGGGTGTCGAGCAGTTCTTCAAAACAGGGTCGAAGGCGAAAATTCAGCCGAAGCACGCGGATAAATTGAAACTGCAACTTGCCGCGTTGGACAACGCCCAATCCGAGAAGGACATGAACGCTCCGAATTGGAGGCTGCATCCCTTGCACGGCGATCTGGAAGACCATTGGTCGGTGGATGTCAGCGGCAACTGGCGGTTGACGCTTACATCGGAAGGTGAAGATGCCGTGCTAGTGGACTATCAGGACTAGCACTGAGAGGTTTTTATGCGCATGCACAATCCGCCACATCCGGGAAGAGTTCTGCGAGAGTATCTGGGGACGGTGTCGGTCACAGACGCCGCCAAGCACCTTGGGGTGACTCGGGTCGCCCTGTCACGCATCTTGAATGGTCGCGCGGGAATTTCGGCAGTCATGGCGCTGAAGCTGTCCGATGCCCTTGCCACTAGCCCCGAACTATGGATCGGCATGCAGACCCAGTATGATCTGTGGCGAGCATCACAGCACCGCCATAAGAGGGTGACGCCATTGTTCGTAGGAGCCGGGCACCGACGCCTTGGCAAACCGCTTCCAAAGTCGGGCGGAACGATCCGTGCCCGTGCGGCTCAGGGAAGAAGCACAAGAAATGCTGCGGTGGCGCGACCATAAACCGACTCGTATTCCTTGATTCTTGGAATGGAAGCGCCCCGGCTCTGAAGGGCGATAATTTCTGTGCAAGGGGCTTCCGGCTGCGGTCTCGTTCGCCAGTCAGAGCGGGAGCGCTCTTAGGTAGCCAATTGTCGGGTAATTCCGGAGGGGCGACCTCGCAGTCCGGTTCTTTGGTGTCCATGTCCGCCCCGAGGCCGTCTCAGGTCAATCTTGGGGAGGGCTCTCACGGCGATCAGGTTTGTCTTGCAGGTCTTTCTGTGGGGCTTTTTCGCTGGCTTTGGCCCGCCTGGCGGAAAATGGCGAAAATCGGATTCTCATGTCGCCGTTTACCAACGCGCTCGTGCAACCCCGCGGTGGAAATGGAGAGCGACGTTTTTCCCGCCCAGATCATGGGTGTTTGACCCTGGCCTTCTGTGTGGCGACCAGTCTGACTGATTCAGCGACAAGAAATAACGGGAGCCCGGATGAAAAAGGGCTCCCGACTTGTTCACAGGTCCTTATTTTTCAGGTCGAGGTAATGGTCCAAGGCGCGTCGCAACTCCCGATTGGCGTCGGCAAGGAAGCGAGGGTTGAAGTCGGAACTCTGCGCGGCGTCTCGCTTTGCCTCAAACGTCTTCCGCCGCATCATCTCCAGATGTTCCTTCAAGTAGTTCCGGCGCTCTTCCAACAACTTGACCACCATGTGCCGACCCTGCATTGGATCAACCACCACCTTGGTCATTTCGCCAGGCGGGCTCGACGACTCGACATCCGTGTCCGGCAAGTCCGGGAAAACCTTACTGTGTCGTGCCAAATGAGCTGCCATCAGTATCGCGTCCACACTCATCGTGTTCCATTCCTCGAGAAACCGAACAAAATGCGGTCCGAACCCGTCCATCAAGAACTTTTTTGTCTCCTCGCGAAAGGATCCATGACTCTCGAACTCTGCCATTGCGTACTCGAGAGCACCAATGCCCGCGCGAATATCTGCCCGGCTGGAGCCATACCAGCGCTCGATGACAGGGTCTACATCGGGGGCTTCACCCCGCTTGTTTCCGGGCTGTTCGTCCTGGAATTGTCGGGCAAATTGCTTGCGCTCAAGTCGCAAGGCAAGTTTGCAGCGCCAATGACAAACAACAATGTAATCGAAGGCAAGCCCCTGGAGCATCGTGCTGGGCTTCAGCTCCGCCTTCAGACCGGCGCGCATTTCCTCGAATTCCGGGTTGTCCGCTTCGGAAACGAGCAATTCCTTGCTATACACTCCATGTTTTAGCGCGTTGCTTCGCGAGTACCTCTTCCCGCGCGGCGTATTTGGGCCGGTGGACTTGAGTGCGTTTCTCCTATTCGATTCCGCTTTGGTCATCCTTTCCTTCGGGGAAACTCTCTTTGGCAATATGCCTTGCTGCAAAGGCCTGGAGCAACCATCAGATTTCCCTTGTCCAGTTGTATTAGAAGATTGCTGAGTTGCTTTATTGGCGATCCCAAGGGCTTCGATTCTTCTATTTCTGGTCATAAATTTCTCCTTGTCTTCGAATTAGTTAAGATCAGGGCAACGCGGTTCCCGCACGTCAGCCCCGCTTGAAACTTCCAAACGCGGAGGGACATGCCGGTTCCGGCGCCGGGCCCCGCACATCTAAATTTTGTAACTATGGATATCGTTCAGGAATTTAAAGATACGTTCTGTTGTTAGTCTAGTCGGTCGGTACAACCGTGTCAAACATGCCAAGTACTGTTGAATCAATCGATTGGCCACCATACTTCGCATTCGACACGAGGTCGGTCATCGATGGCGAACCGCTATTTCGCGCCAGTCATGAGTCCTTAACCTTGGCCTTCTTCTTGGCGAACAGGCGCTGCATGATCTTGGGCCCCTTTTTTTCACAACTGGTCAAGGTCGATGCCGGGGCGCCAGGCCAAACGCGCTATTGGCTGCAAGAGAGTTCTTGCAGTACAGCTTTACCGGCGATATGGGGCAGCTGTTTCGATAGGAAATTCGTGCGCACCAGGACGGATGGCGGATTGGTTTCCGCGGAATTGATCCTCTGGCCACGGAAGCACCTTGGCTAGCAGGCCGTGCCTGAACTTTCACCACGGCCTGTTAGAACTCTTGTTCCTGCCGAGCCAAAAATCTCTGAACGTATTTTGTGCCCTCTTTCTCATATTTCATCAAACCTGCATGTAAGAACGCTTCGCATATCTGAGCCACACTTCGCCCTTCCGCGGCAGCAACTGATTCCAATCTCTTCTTGAGATCGGAGTGAACACGGAACGTGAGCCTCATATCTTTGGCGGTCATATCGAGCGGATTTTACCACCCAAACTCAGCATTCTCTTGACAATGAAACCAGGAAGTGTCATCCTATGGATGACAATGGAGCACCGGAGGGTATTTCAATGAGCAAACTTGAGCCCAGAAAGCCTTGCACCATACGCTGGCGAAATCTGTGGCGGGAGAATGTTCGCTTCGCAAAACAGGTGTGGGGCGAAAACTTGAGTACACAATTCTTAAAGATGCTGACTAGGGACTTTCAACTATCTGTGAAGGACGGTGACCTCCAGGTGATCAACGGCCACTGGTACGTGACGCATACAGGGTTGCTGAGGCTGGCACGCCGTAGGAGATGCAGCGGTATCCATGTTGAGGTCGTCGATTCGCTGTGTGATTCGGGGGTGAGTCGATTCGTCCTCAAGGCGACGGTCTTTCCTTCGAAGGGCTCCTCCGGCTTTGTCGGCTACGGCGATGCCGACCCCTCCAACGTTTCCCCGCTCGTCCGCGGGGCAGAGATGCGCATGGCCGAAACGCGAGCCGTGAATCGGGCCCTGCGCAAAGCTTATGGTATCGGCATCTGCTCGGTCGAGGAGATTGGAACGTTTCCGAATCCGGTTGAAAAGCTTCCTCCCCAAAACGCGAATGGAAACGGGAACGGCGGCGGCCCCAGGGTCCGTGACCGTCTCTGCCAGATCATCCGCCAGCACAAGCTCGATCCCGAACTCGTAAAGGCGTACGCCGTCGACTTCTGCGGCACGAAGACGCTTCGAGAGGCCAGCCGGGAACAGGTTGAGAACTTCGTCCAGCAACTGGCCGACTGGGCCGAGAAGGACCGCAATGCTCTCCTCTGCCAGCTCAACAGTTACGCGCGCCCGACACAAGAGGTGGTCGCATGAACCGCAAAGTCCCTGGTCTCGCCGAAACTGCCCGCGATTCCCGTCCGGAGATTCCCGACGGGATCTTCCTCGTGCGCGTCGATGGCGCCCAGTTCCGCTGGCATGCCCACAAACCGTTCTATGTCCTCCGACTCTCGATCCTAGAACCCCGGACACTGGCCGGGCAGTCCATCGTGGGCCGTCTCTATTGCACGCAAAAAGCGATGTGGAAGCTGGGCTGGTTCCTGCGGGATTTTCTCTATGACCCGGAACTTCTGGCCCACGAACAGGTCGACGAGAAGGCTTTGCCCGGACTTCGTGGCGTCGTCAAGATTAGCCACACCGTGATCAACGGCATTTCGCTCATAAACCTCGACGGCTTCGCCCCGGCCAGCCAGTGGGAAGAACTGTCCTCAGCTCCGGTTTCGAGTGCTCCCCGCTCCAATCCTGCGGAGGCGTCCCGATGACCTACTCCTACACCCAGATCAGCCAATACCTTAGCTGCCCGCGTCGTTACCGGCATCGCTACCTCGACGGTTGGCACGAGAAAGACACGCGCGCCGCCATGCTCTTCGGCCGAGCCTTCGAACAGGCCGTCGCCGCCCTTTTCCGCCGTGAAGACCCGGCGGCTGTGCTGTTCGAACAGTGGGGCGTATCTAAGGACATGGGGCTGACTTACTCGGGCAACGACACCTGGGACCGCATGTTGCAACAAGGCATCCAGTTGCTCGAGCGGTTTGCTCAGGACGGCCGTGTTCGCATTCGGCGCCCTCGTTCAACCCAGCAGATTCAGTTCAATCGGACCTTGGCTTCCGGCAACAATTTTGTCGCTTACGTCGACGCCATTGGTGAACTGGACGGCACGCCCTGCGTTCTGGAATGGAAGACAACCTCGGCGCGATATCCAGAAGAGCCGGCCGGCATTTCCGCACTGGATCCGCAGCTCGTCTGCTATTCGTGGATGACGGGGATTGACGAAGTTGCCCAGATTGTTTTCGTGCGCAAGCGCCTGGTCGAAGTTCAGTACCTCCGAGCCACGATTTCTGACGAGCAGCGGCAGGAGTTCGCAACCCTGGTCGAGGACACAGTCCGACGGATCGAGTCCGGGCTGTTCCTGCCGCACAGCGGCATCCGCTTTCCGCAGAATCCGTGTACGACCTGCCCCTTCATCGGGCTGTGCCTCGACAAGCGTGACTTGGTGGAAGCTGCACTCGTGCGCAAGCCAGGAGTCGATCTTGGTCTGTTTGACGAACTTGTTTACTAGGTATCCGCCGATGCCGCCCAAGCTCAATCGCAAGCGTGCCCTTTTCGTTCTGACCAAGATCGACGAGATCCTGGCCTGGGAACAGCTGAAGGAGACAGAGCGCGACACCCGTTTCGTCGATCTCGGCAGGTATCTGTGCGAGGTACGGGCGGGACAATACTGGAGGCTGGAGAACCTGAAGTCGTTTGACGAGTTTCTGGCGAGGCGGTTCCCAGAATCGAGAAGGAAGGCGTACTACCTGATGTCCATCCACGAGCACCTGCCGCCGCAGGCGCGGAGGGAACTAAAGGAAATCGGTTGGACGAAAGGAAGGGAGCTGGCGAAGCTGGCGCGCCGGGACGGGCAGCACTTCGATTGTGCACCCTGGGTGCACAAAGCCCGCTTAATGCCAAGGGAAGTGTTCAGGCGCGAGGTGGAGAAGGAACTGACGGGTAGGGAAGAGGAGCCGTCGGAGCTGATCTACTTCAAGGTCTACAAGAGCCAGATCCCGGTCATTGAGCAGGCGATCGAGACGGCAGGCCTGATGCTCGGCACGGACAAGTCGCGCGGTTATTGTCTGGAAATGATCTGCGCCGACTTCCTCGCTGGTGCGCACTTGGACAATGGCAACCCGGAAATCCTGCTCAACTCGATCTCACGCTACTACAAGTTCTTGCCCGGCGAACAGCAACAGGCTTTCCTCGAAAACCTGCGTAGGAAGGCGTCCTGAGAATGATTTGCCCCAAAGCCACTCCTTCGCGGCTGGACCCTGTGTCGTACGAAAGTCTGCGCCAGCAGATCCTGCGTCGCGATGGCTGGAGGTGTCAATCATGCGGCACGATGTCGAATCTTGAGGTGCACCACAGACAGTTCCGCAGCCATTCGGGATCGGACTTAGAGGAGAACTTGATCACGCTGTGCACGGCATGCCACGCCACAGTGCATCGCCGCTAAAAAACGTATGATCGAGAACTTTGGTAGCGGAGATTTCAGTGTCGAGGCTCATCGACGAGCTTCTACTAACGAATGGAAGTCAGTTCATTTGGAGACTGTCAACGGAAGAGCGGGATAATTGCGCCAGCCTTCAGAGTTGGATTACAACTTCTGTATGATACAGGTCACCAGTGAGTACCTCTCCCTTTGAACGATGGATTGGCGATTTGCGCCAGAAACCGATACTGCTGGGCGCACTACTCGTGCTCGCCACTCTGCTGTTGTATGGTCGGGTCACGCATCATGAGTTTCTCGACTATGATGACAGCCAATACGTCACCAAGAACGTTCATGTCCGCACAGGTTTGAATCTCGGCAATGTAGTCTGGGCTTTTGCCAGTTTCCACGAGGCGAATTGGCATCCCCTCACGTGGCTCTCGCACCAGGCGGATTGCCAACTGTTTGGCCTAAATTCCGGATCTCAGCACTTAGTCAATGTCGCGCTGCATGCAACCAACGTTCTACTGTTGTTCTTGCTGCTGCAAAGGGCTACCGGCGCGTTGTGGCGCAGTCTTCTCGTGGCGGCACTCTTCGCCGTGCACCCGCTGAACGTGGAAACTGTCGCCTGGGTGGCGCAAAGAAAAAGTCTGCTCAGCACACTTTTTTCCTTACTCACGATTGCCGCCTATGGCTGGTACGTTCGGCGGCCCGATTGGAATAGATATTTGGTCATCGTCGCCGCCTTTTCGCTGGCGCTGATGTCCAAACCCATGGCAGTGAGCCTCCCGCTTGTCTTGTCACTTCTTGACTACTGGCCCTTAGAAAGGTACGAGGACCTACCATTTCGGCGTAGATGGGTGCGGTTGTCGATTGAGAAACTGCCACTGTTATTGATGAGTGCAGCGAGTTCTGCCGTAACCGTGGTCGCACAGCGTTCTGGCGGTGCTGTGGCCGAGACATCTGCACTGCCGCTCTCCGTGCGCCTGGAAAATGCTATCGTGTCCTATGTTGCCTACATTGGGAGGATGTTTTGGCCCGCCAAGCTGTCCGTCTTTTACCCCCACCCGCAGCACTCCTTGCCCTGGTCCGACGTCATCGCAGCGGCGGTTATCCTGGTAGCGATCACGATAGCGGTATTGTATTTTCACCGCGCTCGCTACCTTGCGATGGGCTGGTTTCTTTTTGTCATAACTCTGATTCCAGTAATCGGAATTGTTCAGGTTGGAAGCCAAGCCATGGCCGACCGCTACGCTTACATTCCTTGCATCGGGCTTTTTATCATCATCGCATGGGGCTTAGGCGGGGTAGTTTATGCGACCGTCAGCACTCGGATCGTAGCAGTGGTGGCTGCTTTGTGCCTGATTTTGGCATTTGCGGCTGCTACTAGCCGCTACCTGTCGTACTGGCAGAACGGCGTGAAGTTGTTCACGCAGGCGCGTATCGTTGCAGGCCGACCGGACCCCATGATCGAAGAGGCTCTCGCGGATGCCATGGTTTCCGCCGCTCGGGTTGATGAGGCCTTTCAGCACTATAGGGAAGCATGCGTATTGCGTCGAAAGACAAATTCTGTCATTACAATATGGCAGAAATCCTGTTTACTGGACATCAACTTCGGGAGGCCCTAGAACAGTATCAGCTTGCCGGAAGTCTTACCGACAGCAAAGCGATGGCACTTTCATGCTTGATCAATTCTGGCGAGATACTGTTGGACTTAGGGGATTACGCAACTGCCGAGATGAAATTCGCGGCGGCGCTGCAGATCGATCCCAATAACAACACTGCGTTGCAACTGCGCCAACGGGCATTCAACCAAAAGAGCGGTAAAAACCGCTAAGGGCGAACCTGCGCCCCGACAGTGTTGTCTGATCTAAGCCGTAGGGGGGAAAAAGTTCGACAATCGTCTGAGAGCCGATGCCATGGGTGCGGTAAAACAGGGGCGCGATTCTCACCTTGCCGGGAACCTCCTGGATACACCATGGAGACTCTGTCCGGTTCTCCGGTCTCGATGCTTGCCGAAGTGGAGCGCGAGCCATGACTGCCGCGGCGCGCGACCTATCCTCAACAGCGTATGCTGTTCAGATCGCCATCACTCCGAGATGAGGGATGCCATTCCACAAACTGGCGCGCATCATCTATAACTATCGATATAGAGATTTCAGGCCGACGGGGATCGCCGCGAGTGCAACCTTCGGTACACGCGTCGCTGCCGTGCTTGAAAAATATCTTCTATGAAATGCGAGCATGTGGCGAATATCCACGGCACCGACTGGCGCGGATGGAGATTCGTAGCACCGGCCGTCGCTGGCGTGCTGGCGTCATTGCTGTTGTTATGGGGACTGGCCGACAAATACCTTTGGCAGGATGAAGCGCAGACGGCGGTGCTTGGGGCGCGCATGCTGCGGTTTGGGCGACCGCTAGCGTACGATGGACTCAACTTAATCACCGTCGATAGCTTTGTGTTGGAAGACACCCACACCATCGGCCAACGTACCACGAGTCCCCAAGCGGCGATCGATTATTATGTTGGCCGGCGCGACTTTAAATCCGATACGGTCTGGAAGTTTCACCCCTGGGGCCAATACATCGTTGCTGCGGCGAGCTTCAAAGTGCTGGGCCAAACGACCATCGCAGCACGGCTTCCGTTTGCGCTCGCCGGTATTATCACGGTTCTGCTGCTGTACCGGTGGGTGAGGGTGTCTTTTGGCAGCCCGTTGATGGCACAGCTCGCGGCCGTGCTTCTGGTCTTCAACGCTTATTGGATACTGCACGGGCGGCAGTGCAGGTATTACTCCTTGTCGAGTCTGTTTCTGGTGCTCACGCTCATGGGTTACACCCTCTGGCAACGCAGAGGCCTTTGGGGAGTCGCCGCGTTTGTAATTGCTGCCTGGTGTTGGTTCCAGGTGGATTTTGGCACCGTGTGGCCAGTCTTAGGCGTGCTTTTCGTGGATGCATTCGTAGCAGATCGGCAGAATTTTTGGCGAACCGCCTTGGTGGGCGTGGCGCTGGCGGCAATGATCGCACCATTCATCTACTATTACGGACTCTGGGGCAGGTTAGTGGCCCAGGAGGGCACCTGGCAAACGCTCTTCCGACTCAACGTTTTCAACATGAATGAGTATGTTGTGCCGGTGCTGATCGTGCTCGCGGCAGCGGCCCTGATCGCATGGCGTTGGAAAACTCTGCCTACTGGCGAGCGGCGCCTGCTGGCTGTGGCGTGCGGGATCATATTTGCCCTCGCGATCTGGGTTCCGTCGGTAGCGCAAGCCGCCTTCTTACGTTATGTGATCATTGCAACACCGGTCGGCTGCATCCTGAGCGCGTGGGTTCTGGTTCGAGGTTGCAACTTTCGGACAACCTACGCTTGGCTTGGCGCCGCCGTTTTGGTTTTGACACCATGGTTGAGCCTGCCCCTCCACCTCCTAATTCCGCCACCCTCTTGGTATCCCAATAGCCCGGTGTTCAGAGCCGAGTTGTCGACGCTTCGCAGGGAAATTTTCGTCCCCCCTGCAGATCCCAATCGCCTCGTGATTGACTGGCTTAGGCAGAGCGCAGCGCCGACTGACGAGATCCTGATCAACTATGAGGACCTGCCACTGATGTTCTACTTGCCCAATCCAATCCGGGGAGGAATCGCAGCCTTCCGCGCGGAGGACGATGCGAAAAACCCGCCAAGCTTTCTGGTAATACGCCAGTCGGTACCCTTTGTGCACTGGCCTGTCTTTCAACGAGAGGCCGCTCGCTACCAATGGATCGTGGTGCCCCTGAAAGCTCCCGACATAGTGTGGGGCAATAACCCCGACCCCATGGCGCAAGCTCAAGACTCTACTGCAGAACGGAAGATCATCGTCGCGCGCCGAGCGGCAGGTCCGGAAAGTGCTGCAACGCGATGACAGCGTATTCGCTCTCACCCGCCGGGGGCCAGCCATGGCGAAACCTTTTTCGCTGGCATTTTATCGTCTTGTTGGCCGCCATTGTTTTCTTTGGAGCCATTCGCTGGCGTCTGCTGGACATGCCTTTGGAGCGCGATGAGGGCGAGTACGCCTATGCCAGCCAACTCATGCTACAAGGCATTCCTCCCTACCAAGTGGCCTACAACATGAAGTTGCCGGGAACCTATGCGGCCTATGCCGCGATCCTCGCAGTGTTTGGGCAAACGGCCCGCGGAATCCATCTTGGGCTCCTGCTCATCAACGCGGTCTCCGTCATCCTGCTCTACTTGGTCACGGCGCGCCTCTTCGGTGCGCTGGCTGGGACCATAGCGGGCGCGAGTTACGCCTTACTCTCCACGCACCAGGGTGTGCTCGGATTTGCGACACACGCCACTCATTTCATAGTGCTGGCAGCGCTCATCGGGCTCATTCTGCTCCTACGAGCCGAAGAAAC
>Ga0116217_10005342_pt1 | contig 11299 bp, 6 predicted proteins | sample Sb_taG_6_FD_89697 | JGI IMG/M metagenome (GOLD analysis project Ga0116217, IMG submission 89697) | Peat soil microbial communities from Weissenstadt, Germany - Sb_50d_4_PS metaG | ecosystem: Environmental > Terrestrial > Soil > Wetlands > Peat | place: Germany: Weissenstadt | collected 2010-09-21 | reverse complement strand
TTGTGGGCGCTATCGCCCTCGAGCACGTTGGCAACGCCTTCGAACATGCCGGGGAACTCCAAAACTATGGCGCCTTTTTCGCTTTCATGAATGTGAATCTGGCCGCCTTTGGCAATTCGCCTTCGTGCGCCCTCACCGGAGCAAGCTAAGGACCTGCATTGATTCCGGCCTCTCGCTCTTCGGCGCTGTCTTTTGCGGAATCATGTGGTGGAACCTGGACAACGTCGCGAGAGTCGTGGGAGGCATCTGGTTCCTCATTGGGATTGGTTACCTTGCCCTCGCGACGCGAGGATTCACCGTGCGGCCGCGCATGATCGGCGCCGGTGATTCGTCTTAATTGCGCAGGCTGCTTCGCGGGCTTTGCGCACTTTGCGCCTTGGCGTGAAACCGGCTTTTTCCGGGATCATTCCCCGACCTTTCGCCCGCTCCTCCAACAGTTATCCGGCCTCATGAATTTGTTGCGCTATAGCAACTGCCTGCTGTTATACTCTTCGCCTTCGCGGGGCGGGCAAGCTGCGGCCCCGCGCTGCAAATTTTGGGTAAGACGGAGAGAACGGCAATGAACGAAAGTCAGGCATCACGTATTCTCTTAAGATTGGCGAGAATGCTAGGGATTTTGACCCTGTTTATACTATGTTTTCTTTTATCGGTTGCTTCGGCGCAGAATCCGAAGCATGCCGCCAAACAAGTCGTCAAAGGTCCGTGGCTGGACAAGAGCCTGTCGCCTGACAAGCGGGCCGATCTGGTGATCCACGAGATGTCGCTCGACGAGAAGATCACACTGGTTCACGGCGTAGAGGGGCCGCTCGCGAAACAGCATTCGCTGGGCGGCGCGGGCTACGTACCGGGAGTTCCGCGCCTCGGGATCCCTGATTTGCAGATGACGGACGGCAGGTCGGGCGTCGCGAACATCGGCTGGCGCGGAGTGTACGCGACCGCGTTGCCCTCTTCGCTGGCCAACGCCGCGAGTTGGGATTTGGAAGGCTCTTACGAGTATGGCGCGCAGCTCGGCAAAGAGGTACGAGACCTCGGCTTTAACGTTTCTCTGGGCGGAACCGCCAACATCATTCGCGAGGCGCGCAACGGGCGGAACTTCGAATGCCTGGGCGAGGACCCTCTCTTAATCGGCAAGATGCTTGGCCGGGAATTGAAGGGTACTCAGGACCAGCAGGTCATCGCCAACATCAACCGCTATGCCGTGAACGACCAGGAAACGGGGCGTTTCATCGGCAGCGCCATCATTGATAAACGCGCCATGCAGGAGACGGACCTGCTGGCCTTCGAAATTGCCATCGAGGAATCGAATGTCGGAACCGTCATGTGCGCCTATAACCGGCTCAACAGCGTCTATGCCTGTGAGAATCCCTACCTGCTGACCGACGTTCTGAAGAAAGCCTGGAATTACAAGGGGTGGGTTATGACGGACTGGGGGGCCGGGCACAGTGCGGTTCCATCGGCCAAGGCAGGCATGGATCAGGAAATGCCTACGGGCAAATACTTCGGCGACCCCTTGAAGGCGGCGGTCGAAAAAGGAGAGGTTCCCGTTTCGCGGCTGGACGATATGGTGCATCGAATTCTGCGCACGGAATTCGCCCTCGGGGTCATCGATAATCCCCCCGAACCCAAGCCGGTCAACCCGTTCACCGGTGCGGACGTTGCCCAACGAATTGAGGAACGTGCCATCGTGTTGCTGAAGAACCAAGACGCCCAGCTGCCCCTCAATGCTTCGGGGGTTAAGTCAATTGCGGTGATTGGCGCGCACGCGGACATCGCCGTGCTCTCGGGCGCGGGCTCCGACCAGGTCGACGCGGCGGGCGGCAACGCAGTGCCGGGCAACCCCAGGTTCGTCTGGCATCCCTCTTCTCCTTTGCGGGCGCTCAGGGGCCACGTACCGAATGCCCAGGTGACATATGATTCCGGAACTGACCCGGCCGCGGCGGCCAAACTGGCGGGCGCCTCTGAACTCGCGATCGTTTTCGTTTGGCAGCATACAACCGAAGGCGGCGACGTGGCGAGTCTCTCCCTGCCTGACAACCAGGATGAACTGGTGAATCAAGTGGCGGCGGCGAACCCGCACACGATTGTGGTGCTCGAGACCGGCGGCCCCGTCACCATGCCCTGGGTCGATAAAGTGAGCGCTGTCGTCGAGGCGTGGTATCCCGGGATTCGCGGCAGTGAGGCTGTGGCGCGCGCGTTGTTCGGCCACGTGAACCCTTCCGGCAAGCTGCCGGTTACTTTCCCCAAGAGCGAAGCGGACCTTCCTCACGCGCACATCGCAGGAATGTTGCCGGCGCCGGGACGCGGCGAGCCAATCCAGCAGAAGACACCTTTTGATATCAACTACACCGAAGGCTTGAAGGTTGGCTACAAGTGGTACGAAGCGGAAGGCAAAGAGCCTCTCTTCCCGTTCGGTTTCGGCTTATCCTACACAACCTTCTCTTATTCCTCTCTCGAAGTGACGCCAGGAGCGCAATTGCGTGTGAGCTTCACCGTCACCAACACAGGCTCGCGCGCCGGGACGGAGATTGCGCAGGTCTACGCGACGTTGCCTTCGAGCGCAGGCGAACCATTCAAGCGGCTGATTGGGTGGGAGAAAGTTTCCCTCGCGCCCGGCGAATCTAAGGCGGTGAGTTTGACGGTCGAACCCAAGTACCTGTCGATCTTCAATGTTGATAAGGAAACGTGGGAACTCACGCCTGGCGAGTACAGGGTACAAGTGGGCGGGAGTTCAGGGAGCACGCCGCTCAACCAGGCCGTAACCATCGCTGACCCTCGGTAGGCAAGGCGCGGCGCTACAAAACCAGAAGCCCTCTCCCCTGGGGAGAGGGTGGCCCACGACGGCGTCTTCGTCAGCCGTCGTGGGACGGGTGAGGGGTTGCTTCCGACGTGCAAGAAACCCCACGCCCTGGGCCGCCCGCGGGCAACCACAAGGGTTGCCCCTACAAATCAATTCCCCGACGCCAGCCGGCCCAATGCCTCTCGCGCCGCGCTCAATTGCGGGTCGATGGCCAGTGCCCGGCGAAACTCTTCGGCGGCATCGGCCGCGCGATGTTGTTGGCTAAGCACCAGCCCCAGATTGTAGTGGGCGGAGGCGGACTTCGGACGGAGCCGCAATGCCTCGCGAAACTCCGCCGCCGCCCTATCCAGATCGCCCTTGCGGAGATAAAGGCTACCCAGCGTGTTATGCGCGTCGGGATCGAGCGGGTCGATGCCAAGGGCCGCGCGCAAGTGCCGCTCACCCGCCTCCCATTGCCCCTGGAGCGCCGCGAGCACTCCCAGATTGTAGTGCGCGTTGTAGTCGTTGGGATCGACCGTCAAAACATGCTCGAAGCGGTCGCGCGCCCGCGCGTAGTCGTTCCGCTGAAGTGCCACGCTGCCCAGCATGTCCTCGGCCCGCGTGTAATTGGGCGCGATGGCGAGCGCCGCCTGGAATTCTCGCCCGGCTTCGTCCACCTTGCGCATTTCAAACAGGCTCAACCCCAGATCGAGATGCGCTTTGGCGTTAAGCGGGTCCGCCTTGAGAACCTGCTGGAACTGGCGCGCCGCCTCGTCATGCCGCCGCAGGCGCTGATCGTTCAGTCCTAAACTCATGCGCACATCGACGAGGTCCGGGTGGCCGCTGAGAAGCCTCTCGAGCAGCGCGTTCGATTCCTCGACGTGGCCTGTCGACGCCAGAACGATGGCGCGTCCGAATTCCTCGAAGTCGCCAATCCGGTCTTTGGGATCGGGCCCGCTCTCCGACGTATCCGGCTCGTGTGAGCTTCCCGCCACATATCCCAGCGAACCGAGGCGAGCAACCGTCTCCGGATCGAGCGTCCCTTGCCGGCGGGGACGCGGATTTCGAAACCGCGCTCGCAGAGCGGTGAGTCTCTGCTTCGAGGCCTGCGCCTGTGCGCCTTGCACCGCGAAGAGATCGCGCGTTTCGCCCGGGTCTCGGGCCAAATCGTAAAGTTCGGGTTTCGGGGCCTGGATGTACTTGTAATGTCCCATGCGGAGGCACCACAAGGGACTGCATCCGAAATGCCTCTCGGCGTAAACGCTTTCGCTTGCCACCTCCCGAGGGATTTTGGGATGGTCGGCGCGCACGAGATCCAGCAGACTGCGCCCCTGAAACTCCGGGGGCGGCGTAATGCCGGCGAACTGAAGGATGGTGGGGGCCACGTCCATCAGGCCGGCAGGTTCGTCGATCCTGGCAGGAAACTTGGCGCCGCCCGCCGGCCAGTGCGTGATGAGCGGGACCCAAATCGTGCTCTGATACCTGAATCCGGCGCATTTCGAGAGGTGGGAGGTTATCGCGATGCGGGAATGACGATGGTTTCATGTCATTTTCGTCGTTTCGGGATAACATAACCCTCGGTTAGGTAATCCCGAAATGCGCCATGCACCGCGGAATCTGCGTCTCGCCTGTGATCACAAGGGTCTGACCCACTTTGGCGGCATCTACTTCTTCCGCGAATTTCTACGAGTGCTGCAATTCCGAAACTTTTTTTCCCAACATCTCACCTATCTTCGTCGCAACCATCGCTATAGTTTGTCTCAAATGATCCTGGCCTTGGTCTATCCGATCGTACTGGGCCTGGATCGCTTGGAGACCGCGTCTTTCCTGCGTTCCAACAGCACCTTCCAATATTTGACGGGCCTGCCGAGTTTCCCCGATCCACAAACCTTGCGTCGCTTCTTACTCCACGCTCCCGACTCGTTCCGGGAGCAAATGCACCGCGTGAACGACCGACTGCTGCAGAAGTTCATCCATCTCCCCGGCCACCGATCGCGTTTGATCTTTGATCTCGACAGCAGTGTGGTCACGGTGTTTGGACGTCAGGAGAATGCGGCGGTCGGCTACAATCCCCGTTATCGCGGCAAGCGCTCTTATAACCCCCTGCTCTGCATCGAGGCTAACTCTTCCTACCTCTGGGATACCGAACTGCGTCCCGGCAACGCGGGCACCTGGGAGGGCAGCGTCGAATTGATGGCCACCTGTTTCGTGAACGTACCGCCGGATATCCGCGAGCTTCGAGTGCGCGCCGATGCCGGCTTTGCTTTTAATCCGGTCTTGGAAATCCTCGAAGCCCGACTTTCGCAATACGCCGTGGTGGCTCGCCTGACTCAGGCCTTCAAGCGATTGCTCCCGGGCTTGCGATATGAATCCGTCAACCGCCAGTGGGAAATGGCGGACTTCGAGCATCGTCCGCACGGTTGGCCGCAAGCCCGTCGTTTCGTCGTGGCGCGACGATTCATTCCCGAAGAGGAATCGCCAACTACCCTCTTCACTCTGGGACGCTACGTCTATCGTGCCTGGGTCACCAATCTGGAGCTGACGCCGGTCGGCGTCTGGCATTTCTACGACGGACGTGCCGGCATGGAACCGCGGATCGGCGAATTGCGCGAAGATTTTGCCCTCCGCAAGATCCCCACCGCCTCATTTGCGGCAAATGCGCTCTACTTGGAAATCATTCGGCTGGCGTACAATCTCGTCACCGCGTTCCAACGAAACTGCTTGCAAGAACCCTGGCACAACCTGACACTCCAAAAACTGCGTTACAAACTATTCCTGCTACCCGGTGAACTGACTCGCCCCCAAAACCGCCCAATCCTTCGCCTCAGAGAATCCCCGATCTTACGAGACCTGGCGCACGAAATACTCGAAAAGACCCACCGCCTGACGCCACTCTGCTCCTGATCATCGTTTCACGCCGGATTCAGGTGATAGATAAAGTAGCCGTGCGTTTTCTCCCCGTGCTCTCCCAGTCCCTCGCCGTGGTCGGAGGTGAGTACGATGAGGCTGTTTGCGAAAACGTCGTGCTGCCGCAAGGACTCGAGCAACACGCCCACCTGCTCGTCCACGTAGCGAAGCTCGGCATCATAGCCCGTGCCGAAGCGCGCGCGATAGCTCGCCGGCAGGTTGTAGGGCGTGTGCAAATCATAAAGATGGACAAAGAGAAAGAACGTGCTGCCGGAGTTTGCGTCCAGCCACTTATTCGCGGATGCAACCACCTCGGCGCCCAACCGCTTGACGTCTCCTGTGTCGGAATCCGCCTGGCGATGCAGGTCGAAGGTGCTGTCGTACCAGTCGAAGCCCTGGTCCAGCCCGAAGCGCCGGTCGAGCACAAATCCGCCCACCACAGCTCCCGTGCGGTAGCCGTGAGACTTTAGGACGGTGGCCAGCGTTAGGGCGTTGGGCCACAGCGTTTCGCCGTTGTCCTCGATGCCGTTCGAGAACGGATAGGTGGAGGTAAAAAGCGAAACGTGCGAAGGGAAAGTCAGGGGAACCTGCGAACTGACGGCGGAAAATAACGTGCCGCCTCTTGCCAGCGCGTCGAGGTGCGGCGTCGCCATGCGCCGGTAGCCATAGCAGCTCAAGTGGTCAGCGCGTAGTGTGTCGATCGATATCAGGACGATTGTAGGCGGCTTCTGCGCAGCAGCGGAAAGAGAATTCCCCGCCCCAACGAAAAGCGCAACCAACCCAGCGACCGCCCATACGAACACGTACCTCGTCATTTCGGACTTGTCTCCTCAGCCCACGGTTATGCTAACACGCCGATCGAGGTCATGTCAGTGAGTCGCAATTTGAGAGTCCGCCCTCTCCCGTGGGGAGAGGGTGTCCCGCGACGGCGCTTTCATCAGCTGGCGCGGGACGGGTGAGGGGTTGCTTCTGCGCCCGGGGCTTCGGTCACAACTCAGAGGGCTTTGCCCCGCCGCGCCAAGCCACAGACCCGAGCGTCAGTCCTGCGGCCCGCCGCCCAAAACCCTCGTTCTAAGGTAGTATTGTTCTGTTCAGGGAAAGACGATTCGAGGCATTACAACTCGCATGTTTCACCGAGCGCGCAACTCTGTGAAGGACCCCTCACCCGTCGCACTCCGGCTGATGAAAACGCCGGAGCGCGACACCCTCTCCCCAGGGGAGAGGGCTGCAGATTCGAAGCCGGTAGCGCGGAGTCTCTGCCGTCGAGACTCCGCGGCTCTTAGTGTGGTTCGAATAAAGCCGCAGACTTCGAAAGGCACGAAGTCTGCGCTACCCGGTGTGTACTCTGTGGCCTTTGTGGTGAGCCTTTTCTTGTCTGCCCTTGCTATGGCGCAATCGTCCCGTCAATCGACCATCCTGGACCTGGCGGCGAAGGCGGAAAGCTTCGAGGCCCAAGGCCGCTTCGAGGACGCGGCGGCGGAATACCGGCAGATTCTGAAGATCGATCCCCGTTCCGTTCCCGCGCTGAATGCTCTGGGAGCCCTGAGCGTGAAGCAGGGCGATTTCAAGGAGGGAATCTCCTACTACCAGCGCGCATTGAAAGTAAGCCCTCGCGAATTTGGAACGAATCTGAACCTGGGGATCGCACTGATCAAAATGCAGGATTACAGATCCGCCACGCCCGTGCTGGAGAGCGCAGCGGAGATTAATCCTGCGAGTTTCCAGGCACAGGAATTGCTCGGGGTCGCGCTCATCGGCCAGGATGAATACGCGCGCGCCATCCCGCCGCTCGAGAAAGCTTCGGCGCTCGAGCCTCGTGACGCGGGATCAAATTACTTGCTGATCCGTGCCTACATCGAGTCGAAGCAATTTAAGAAGGCGTTGGAAGGCTTCGACCGCCTCGAGCAGCTTGACCCCGGCTCGCCCTGGGTGCGCATTCTGCGCGGCCAGGCATACGACGGTCTGGGTTCGTTCGAGAAAGCTCTCGAAGAGTTCGAGCAGGCCAAGAAGCAGTTGCCCGGCGACGCGACACTGCGATTTTCGCTCGGGTTCATGTGCTGGAAGCTCCACCATTACGATGAAGCCGTCGGAGAACTGCGCGAGACGCTTCGGCTCGACCCGCGTTTTGAAGAGGCCAGGTACTACCTCGCCGACGCGTATCTCTCCGAGTCGCAGCCGCAGTTCGCCCTGCCGATCCTTCAGGATTTAGTGCGGAATTCGCCCAAGGATTATCGCGCGCGATTGGATCTGGCGAAGGCCTTGGATAAGCTCGGCCGGCCCGAGGAGGCCGTGCCGCAATTCGAGGCAGCCGTCCGCCTCGACGCGACGCGCCCCGAGCCTCACTATCTGCTGGGACGCACCTACGAAAAGCTGAAGAAGCCAGACGATTCGCGCCGGGAATTGGAGTTAGCCGAGAAGCTACGAACCCAAAAGCGCGCCGAAGAGGAATCCCTGACGCGAGCCGTGGGCGCGCGAGGAGATCCCGCCCGTGGATTGGGCCTGGTCCCGCCGCCGCCGCAAAAACCGCCTCAACCCTGACGCGGGTTGCGGCAGATCCAATTACCTCGATAGACCTCTCCCTGATTGTGCTTGAAGCGTTTGCCGGCGCATTCAGCAGGTAGCCCAGCCATAAGTTTGCGTCAACCGGGCCGCAAAAGCAGAGGCCGGAACTCACCGCTTGGGGCAGCGTGGCGGGTGCGGAAATAACCGTGTAGCTGTTGCTGCTCGCGCCCTTGATCGCGACTGGAGACGGCCCGCCATTTGTGCAGCCGACGGAGGCGAGAGCCGCGAGCACCGAGTCGCCTTGCGCCGGATTGCTCTGGAGCGTCCGCGTGAACGAGCAGCTCGTCCAGTCGCTGGTTACCCGGGCGACCGCGCCTTCGGTAGGGCTGAATGGCTTCGCGAAAAGCGGCGAGGAGTGAGAAGTGAGAAGCGCGAAAAACAGCAGCAGCGCAAGCGCGCTCGCGAGGTCAGCGCCCCTTCCCCGCCTCATCGATTTGTCGACTTCCGCAGCTTCTACCATTTGATCTGCTCTTTTTGTCATCAAAGGTAGCCTATCATGCCCGGAATGGGACAGTGGGAAAAGGCGGAAATGTCGCGAACGAATCTTTCATCTGGCTAGGGTTAAAGGAGATAGTCGTCGCGCGTTCTTTCACATTGTGAAAAAATGCCCTCCGGCTGTAGCATTTTGCCACACACATGCAAACATTTGCATATTTGCCCCGAAGCCTTGTAGCGCCAAAGGTGGGTGCATTTTACCGTCCTCCCCAATCCGTCGACACCCGCCCCGCCGTCGGGGGACGGCTTGCCGTCCCCGCGTTTCCGCTGGTCCCGACGAGGGTAGGGCAAGCCCTACCCCTACACCGTGCTTGTCTGGGCAGAGAAGAGCCGGCAGACTACGATCACATCTGCGCTACAAGCTCTCCGGGGGAACGACGGTAACGCCGGGTACCCGTTTTCGGCTATACTTCGTCCGCCGTCCAGATAAGACCGGGAAGAACCGCAGAGGTAGCCAAACGACGGCTACCTCTCGGCTACGCGGCGAGGGGAGAAAGATGGATCTAGACACGAAGTGGGTGCCGATGAAGTGGCCGTGCGGGCCGCTCGAAATCGCGCGCCGCAGCAGGTTAAGGAGTTTCAGCCCTGAACTCAAGGAGACGCTTGAAGCATGGGCGCAGCCGTCGGCCTTGGAGCTGCTCAAGGGTTCGCCGGTCAACTGCCTGGTCGTTGACTGGGCGAACGGGAAGCCCGAGGATTCGGCTCAGCAGCAGGCCTTGAAGCCTCTCCTCGAAGCAGGCCTCTGGCATGGGATCAGCTTTGTGGGGAGGGTCGCCATGAAGGACGGTGCGGGCGCCGCCGTTGCCGCCGCGCGCGCCGCAGGCCTGTCGGCGGTGCTGCTCCGCTATGCTTCGGGTCAATCCTTCGAACTTCCGGCCATCATGCAGTTGTCGCGTGAGAAGGCGGTGGGGGAAACCGTCTCGACCATCTTCTGCACCAGCGACAACGTCTGGCCGGGAGTGAATCTGGAAACCCTGGACGAAGAGAGCGCCCGCGCGGGCGCCACGGCCAACCCCTGGGTGGACTCGAACGCCTGGTTCTCGCTGCTCGCAGGCGCTCTGGAGCCCGGGAAAACCCTGTGGCTCGACTCCGATCCTCCCGATTCGTCGAGACTCCTTCACCCCGCCAACTACGGCCTGGCGGTAGCCGACAGCCGAGCCTACGGCAGCCGCTGGGTCATCTCGCTGGATGATAAACTTCGGGGCGCCCTCCCCAAGGGCGATCCCCGGGCCAAGGGTGTTTGGGAGAAGCTGTGCGAGGCGCTCGCCTTTTTCGAGACCCACCGGGATTGGCAAGCCTTCCAATCGGAAGGTACCCTGGCGGTTTTCTCGGACTTTCGCGGGGAAGATGCCTACTTCAGCGGAGAGGTGTTGAACCTGCTCAACCGCCGCCAGGTTCAGCTCCAGATCGTTGAGCGATCGCGGCCGCTGCCCGCCCCGGACCAGGAACTGAAGGCGGCCCTCTGGCTCGATAAAGACGCACCCAGCGCGGCACAACTTGGGCAGTTCCTCGCCTTTGTCCGGCAGGGCGGATTGCTGATCGCCACCGCTTACTGGGGTCCTCCGGAGGTAAAGCCAACCCAGGGAGAGCCCTCGCTTCACTACGATCTCTATAACCTGGGCTCGGGACAGATCGCAGTGGCGGAAGAAGGCTTCCAGGCGCCTGACCAGGTCGCCGTGGACGCGCACCTGCTCCTGAGCCGCCGGAACGATGTCGTTCGCCTCTACAACCGCTCCACCGTGAACTGCCATTCGAGTGTCGATCCCGCCCACAAAAGGCGGGTCGTACAAGTGCTGAACTACTCGGTGAAGCCCGCCGATTCCGTCACCCTCTGGGTGAACGACGAAGTCAAGTCGGCCCGTCTCTGGCAGCCGGGAACAAACCAGCCTGTCACTCTTCAGGGCGTCGCGACGTCCCCGGGGATGGAGTTCAGGCTTCCCCCGCTCTCGCTCTATTGCGCCCTCGAGTTCGAGGGCGCGACCCTGTGACGGGCATGGCACATGCCCTGTTTCCATAGCATGACGGCCCTCTCCCCGCGGGAAAGGGCTGTTGATTAATTTTGGCAATCCACCTGCTCCAATCAGAGGTTTTGGGACGGGGAGGGGCGAATTTTCACCGCACATGCGTCGAACAACGCAATGGGAGCCGCGCGCGGCCGGCAACGTGACACTTTGTCTACATTTTGCCGCGCCCCTTTGTGGCCCACGGGAGAGTCTTCATGATTAATCGCAGGAATTTCATAAAATCGTCGTCATTGCTGGTTGGCGCGGCGGCGTTCACTGGCCGCTCTTCCGTGTTTGCCGGCGAGTCGGCACCCTCAGGGTTTTTCGGCGTTCATCCGTTCGTCGAGCAGCACCCCGAGGCGGTCTTCATCCTGCGGACGCACGTTGACCGCAAGACGAATTCTGCCGCGTGCAAGCAGGTCGGACTCGATCTTGGCCGGTCGATCTTTGTTCCCATGGACAGCACCGGCGTTCCGACGACTCACAACATTGCCACCAAGCCGAACCTGACTGCCCACAATCCGGTCGATACCGAAAGAGGATTCACTCTTGAGGA
>Ga0116217_10005341_pt1 | contig 11299 bp, 9 predicted proteins | sample Sb_taG_6_FD_89697 | JGI IMG/M metagenome (GOLD analysis project Ga0116217, IMG submission 89697) | Peat soil microbial communities from Weissenstadt, Germany - Sb_50d_4_PS metaG | ecosystem: Environmental > Terrestrial > Soil > Wetlands > Peat | place: Germany: Weissenstadt | collected 2010-09-21 | reverse complement strand
CGTGGGCCAGAAAGGGGCCAAGGGCGAGCTGTTAACACTCGAAGACGCCAAGGGTGCGATGCTCGCGAGCCTCATCCTCGGCAAGCGCCATTACGGCCGCGGCAGCGACCAGGCGGTCGAGATCTATGTGCGCAAGCCCGCGGAGGCGCAGTCCTGGCTCGCTCGCGGGACGCTCGATCGCAACGACGACCTCAAGCTCTGGCTCGAGCGCGACGTGGTGGCGCTCGAGCGCGACCGGGTGCGCGAGGTGACGGTAACGCCCGCCCAGGACAAGCCCTTCACGCTCAGCAAGGAGAAGCCGGGCGAGGGCGATTTCACGCTCGCCGCAGTACCCCCCGAGGACAAGATCAAGTCCGCCTACGAGCTCAACTCGGTCGTGGGCGCCTTGGGTGTCCTCCTCCTCGACGACGTGCTGCCGGCGAAGGACCTCAAGCCCGATGCCAAGCTCTTGCGCTCGCTCGAGTACAAGAGCTTCGACGGACTCGTCGTCGACTTGGCACTCTACGAGCAGGACGGCAAGACATGGGCGAGGATCAAGGCCGCTTATGACGCCGCGGGGGCGATAGCCGAGCCCGCCGAGCCGGCCAAGGGCACGGCGGACAAAGGCGAGGCGAACAAGCCCACGGAGCCTGCCGCGGAGGCCGTGAAGCCCAAGCTCAAGAGTGCTGAGGAGGTCAAGAAGGAGGCAGAGAAGATCAACGAGCGCGGCAAGGACTGGGCGTTCGGGCTCGCATCCAGCGATCTCGTCAATCTCGAGAAGAAATTCTCCGACCTCGTCGAGCCCAAGGAAAAGCCGAAATCGTAAGCGGGGACGAAGGCCTCCTCACCCCGGCCCTCTCCTCCTGAAGGAGGAGAGGGAGTTAAAGACGATCCTGACTTCATCCCTCTCCTCCTTGAGGAGGAGAGGGAGACGAGCGAAGCGAGCAGGGTGAGGAGATGATTGCGCTCCGCCGCGCCGCTTTGATCCTGGCCGCGCTGGCAGCCATCGTCGCGGCGGGCCTCGCCCTCCATCTGCCGCGCGGCGTCGAGGCCGGCGTCTTGCTCTTTGAGCTGGCGCGGGCTGAGGTGACGCTGCTCGCACCCGCGTCCGTAAGCTGGCAGTCGGGGGGTGCGGGCGAGACGGGCGATCTCTACCGTCCGCCTGAGCGCGCGCGCGCGGCCCTCCTCCTCGTCCCGGGTGCGGCCGAGACGGGCAAGGACGATCCCCGCCTCGTCAGTTTCGCGCGCGGGCTCGCCGCGCACGGCTTCCTCGTGCTGGTGCCGGACCTCCCGGGACCCAAGGCGCTGCGCGTCGGCCATGAGGACATCGGCGAGATCGCCGATGCCGCGGCCTATCTCTTGAGCCTGCCGCACGGCGCGGGGCCGCTCGGCATCGCCGCGATCTCCTATGGCGTCGGGCCCGCGATCCTCGCCGCCATCGAGCCGCGGGTCAGCGACCGCATCGGCTTCCTCGTAAGCCTCGGCGGCTATTACGACGCCACCAGCGTCTTGACCTTCTTCACCACGGGCTATTGGCGCAAGGAGGCGGGGGCCCCTTGGCAGCTCGGCCGGCCGAACGCCTACGGCAAGTGGGTCTTCGTGCTGGCGAACGCGAGCCGGCTCGACAGCTATCCCGATCGCGAGCGTCTCGCGGCCATCGCCCGGCAGAAGCTCGCCAATCTCGACGCCGACGCAAGCGGCCTCGAAGAGAGCCTCGGCCCGCAGGGCCGCGCGGTGATGGCGCTCCTCGACAATCGCGATCCGCTGCGGGTGCCAGCGCTCATCGCCACGCTGCCGGCGCGCATCCAGGCCGAGATCGAGGCCCTCGACCTTGCCGACAAGGACCTCTCGGGGCTCAAAGCCCAGGTCCTGCTCATCCACGGCCGCGACGACGCGATCGTGCCCTATAGCGAGAGCATTGCCCTCGCCAAGGCCCTCGGGCCGCGCGCTCATCTCTATCTCCTGGACCGCCTCGCGCACGCCAGTCTCACGCCCGGCGACCTCGCCGACGCCTGGCGCCTGTGGCGCGCCGCCGTGCGCCTCCTCTCCCTCAGAGACGGCGGCTAGCGCACGAGATTCTCGCGCCGCTGCACGCTGGTTGCTTTGATTGGCGCTCGTAGCACGCTATTAATGGGCGGTTGCTCTCGGAGATCGGCGATGGGTTTGTCATTCCGCGGCGCCCGCTTAGCACTTTTGGCCGGCGTCATCGCCGTTTTCGCCCTGGCCGATGCCGTCACCCCGCGGGCTGCCGAGGAGAGCGGCCAGGCGCAGGCGCTGCATTTCTTCCGCATCGGCACGGGCGCCTCGGGCGGCACCTATTTCCCCATCGGCGGCGTGATCGCGAGTGCGATCTCGAGCCCGCCGGGTGCGCGGCCCTGCGACAAGGGCGGCAGCTGCGGCGTGCCGGGGCTGATCGCGGTCGCGCAATCGACCGCGGGCTCGCTCGAGAACCTCGCCCGGATCGAGGCGGGCGAGCTCGAATCCGGCCTCGCCCAGGCCGACCTCGCCTACGCCGCCTTCTACGGCCTCGGCTCCTTCGTCAAGACGCCGATGACCAAGCTGCGTGCGATCGCCGGCCTCTTCCGCGAGGCCGTGCACGTCGTGGTGCGCGCCGATTCGAACATCGCCTCGATCGCGCAGCTCAAGGGCAAGCGAGTCTCCGTGGGCGAGGAGGGCTCGGGCACCCTCATCGATGCCGAGGCCTTTCTCGCCGCCTACAAGGTGCGGCGCAAGGACGTCCGCGTCGTCTTCTTGAAGCCGGGGGCTGCAAGCGACGCCTTGCGCGAAGGCCGTATCGACGCCTTCTTCCTGGTCGCGGGCTGGCCAAACTCTACCATCGCGGGCCTTGCCGAGGCGCTGCCCATCCGCCTCCTTCCCGCGGACCCCGAGGCACTCCCCAAGCTGCGCCAGACCCACCCCTTCTTCGGGGTGGTGCAGATCCCGGCCGATACCTACAAGGGCGTGCCGGCCACCGATGCGGTGAGCGTGGGGGCCGTGTGGGTGACCTCGACGGAGCTCGATGACGGCCTCGTCTATGGCGTCACCAAGGCGCTGTGGGAGAAGAGCACGCGGCGCCTGCTCGATCTCGGCCATCCGGAGGGCAGGCAGATTCGCCTCGAGACGGCACTCGACGGCCTGGCGATACCGCTCCACCCGGGGGCCGAGCTCTTCTACCGCGAGGCCGGCATCCTCAAATGAGGGGACCGGCTCGGGCGCGCGTTCAATCCTCGCGCTTGGCTCCCTCGTACCACTCTTGCACTGCCGGCCAGCGCCAGAGGGCGTCGCGATAGGCCGCCGCGAGCGCATCAAGCCTCGGCGCATACGTCACGAAGCGGCTCACCACGGGCGCGAACATGGCATCGGCCGCGCTGAAGCTCCCGAAGAGGTAGGGCCCGCCCTTGCCGTAACGCTCACGGCATTGGCGCCAAATCGCGCAAATGCGGTCGATGTCGCTCTTAACACCCTCGGCCAAGCCTTGCCCCGGCTTCAGCGCCCGCATGTCCATCGACATGTTGGCGCGCAGGGCTGCGAAGCCCGCATGCATCTCGGCCGAGACCGAGCGCGCGAGCGCCCGGGCAGCGGCGTCCTCGGGCCAGAGCCGGGCCGCGGGATAGCGCTCGGCGAGGAACTCGCAGATCGCCAGCGTCTCCCACACGACCGTACCCTTGTGCTTGAGGATGGGCACCGTCGGGCCCCCGCCGTGGCGCAGAATCTCGGCCTTGGTTTCCGGCCGATGCAAGGGCACGAGAATCTCCTCGAAGGCGACCCCCGTGGCCTTGAGCGCGAGCCAGCCGCGCAGCGACCAGGACGATGTGTTCTTGTTCCCGATGACGATGGCGATGTCGGCCATGGCGCTCCCTCTCGAAAGGACGAGTGAGCGGTCTAGGCGACGGCGCCGGAGCGCGCAAGGGCTCGCGCACAAGTGAGTGAGCGGAGCTTTCCAAGCGCTACCTTCCGCTCCATGCTATCCCTGACGACGCAGCAGAGCTCCCCCAGAGAGACGAGGAACCCGATGCCGAGATATCTTGTGGCCGAGGCCTCGCGCGAGGCGCTACCCATCACTCCCCTGGTCAAGGCGGAGCTCAAGGGTTGGCTCGCCGGTCCCGGCGCCGCCTTGCGCGGTTGGGTGGAGTCGACCGGTTTCGCGGCCAAGCCGGGCGAGCTCTGCCTCGTCCCCGGGAAGGCGGGCAAGCTCGCCCGCGTCCTCGTCGGCTGCGAGGGGCATGACGAGCTGTGGGCCTTGGCGGCACTGCCGCAAAGCCTGCCCGAAGGCGTCTACCGCCTCGATGCGGCCCTCGGCACCGAGGCGGCGACAAAGGCGGCTCTCGGCTGGGCGCTCGGCACCTATCGCTTCGCGCGCTACCGCAAGGAGACCACGCCGCTCGCAGCCTTAGTCTGGCCCAAGGGTGCCGATCGTGCCGCGGTCGAGTGCTGTGCCGACGCCATCTTCCTCGCCCGTGATCTCATCAACACGCCCGCCTCGGACATGGGCCCGGCCGAGCTCGCCGAGGCGGCAGGCGCGCTCGCGCGCCGCAACCGCGCCAAGATCGAGGTGATCGAGGGCGAGCGTCTCTTGGCGCGGAACTACCCGCTCATCTACGCGGTCGGGCGTGCGTCCGCGCGCGCGCCGCGCCTGATCGACCTGGTGTGGGGCGACAAGACCGCCGCCAAGCTGACGCTTGTCGGCAAGGGCGTGTGCTTCGATTCGGGCGGGCTCGACCTCAAGCCCGCAAGCGGCATGCTCATGATGAAGAAGGACATGGGCGGGGCCGCGACCATGCTCGGGCTCGCCTCCATGGTCATGGCGTCCGGCCTTCCCGTGCGTTTGCGCCTCTTGGTGCCGGCGGTCGAGAACAGCGTGGCCGGCAACGCCATGCGGCCGCTCGACGTGGTCAAGAGCCGCAAGGGGATCACGGTCGAGATCGGCAACACCGACGCCGAGGGCCGGCTCGTGCTCGCCGACGCGCTCGCGGAGGCGGATTCCGAGCGGCCGGCCATGATCCTCGATTGCGCGACCCTCACCGGTGCCGCCCGCATTGCACTCGGCCCCGAGCTGCCCGCCCTCTTCTCGAACGACGAAAAGCTCGCTAACGAGCTCTTGCGTCACGGCGAGGCCGAAGAGGACCCGCTCTGGCGCCTGCCGCTCTGGCGCCCCTATCGTCGCCTGCTCGAGAGCAAGACGGCCGACATCAACAACATCTCCGACGGCAGCTTTGCCGGCTCGGTCATCGCCGCCCTGTTCCTTCAAGAGTTCGTGAGCCCGCGCACCCCCTGGGCCCATATCGACAGCTACGCCTGGAACGCGAAAGCGCGCCCCGGCCGACCCGAGGGCGGGGAAGGGCTCGCCATGCGCGCCCTCTTCGCCATGATTGCGGCGAGGTTCGGCGCGAAGCGAACAAAACGTCGGCGGATGTAAGGCAGCGATGCGCGGTCCCGGTAATCCGGCAAGGATCGGACTTATGCGGGCCACGCCCTTGGTCTTCTTATCCTTGGTCAACGCACCACGCGGAATGGATTGACGATGCGCAGCCGGCCATCGAGCACCATCCCGTCCTGCATGTCCTCGGACCAAAGGATATCGGCGTCGGCTAGAAGGGCCGAGGCGGCGATCATGGCGTCATAGGTCGACAGGCCGTAACGCTGGGCCAGGGAAAGTCCGGTTTCGTGGCTTTCGATGGTGAGGGGCCGGACCGGCAGCAAGGCGCGAATCATGGACAGAAACGCGTGCGTCTCCGTCCATGACATGCCCATCTTGCGACGGGCGACGTGGGTGATCTCGTTCAGCACCTGCACGCTGATGATGCCGCCATCGCCGATGATCTTCTCCGCCCGGTCGGCCTTCGCCGCGTCTGCGGACGCGATGTACATCAAAACGCTTGTGTCGAAAAAGCTACCGGGCATTCGCCTCGTCCCGGTCGAACTTGAAGTCGGCGGGAAGGCGTCCCCGGAAAGCGCGAAGGCGCCTCAGCAGCTCTTCGCGGCCGGGCTTGCGCGACACGCCCAACTCGCGCCCGTCAGCGACAAAGATCTCGATATCATCGCCCTCTTTCAGCTTCAGCGCTTCGACTACGGCAGCGGGCAGGCGGATGGCGAGGCTGTTGCCCCATTTGGCGACCAACATGGAATCCTCCGTAGATATACATAAGGCTACATGTATATCCAATCAGGACCGCGGTCAAGAGACAGCACCCCGGCGGCTTGGCCCGACGGCGCGTGAGGGGCCGGGTGGAATCTATGCCTGGGCTTGCGCGATCCGGAATGACATCTTGGAAAGGAACTGCCCAGAGACCCTAATACCCGAGCGCCGCGTCGACGGTGTAGAGCAGCGGCTCGCCCGCGCGGTAGCGCCGCACGTTCTCGGCGACGAGGGCGGCCGTGGTGCGCGGGTCGGTGATGCTGGCGATGTGCGGGCTCAAGGTGATGCGCGGATGGCGCCAGAAGGGATGCTCGGGCGGCAGCGGCTCCGTCTGGTAGACGTCGAGGGCCGCGTAGGCGAGCTGGCCCGAGGCAAGTGCTGCGAGCAGGTCGGCCTCGACGAGATGCTTGCCGCGCGCCGCGTTGATGACGGCGGCACCCTTGGGCAGGCCGGCGAAGAGCGCGCCCGAAAGGATGCCCTCGGTCGCGCGCGTGAGCGGCAGGAGGCAGACGAGGATCTCGCTCCGGGCGAGGAAGGGGGCGAGGCCGGCTTGACCGTGGAAGCTCTCCACACCTTCGAGCCGCTTTTCCGTGCGGCTCCAGCCCGCCACCTTGAAGCCGAGGCCCGCGAGTGCGCTTGCCGCATTGGCACCTAGCGCTCCGAGCCCCATGATGCCGACGCCGCGCTCGGAGGCGGTCGGCGTGTAGAGCTCCTTCCATTCGCCGCGGCGCTGCAGCTCCTCGAGCTCGGGCTGGCGCCGGTGGTAGCGCAAGACGTGAAGCGCCACGTACTCGCTCATGCGCAGGGTCAGGAATTCGTCGACCGCGCGGCAGATCGGCACCTGCTTCGGCAGCTCGGGGTCGGCGAAGAGATGATCGACGCCCGCGCCGAGGGAGAAGATGACGCGCAGGTTGGGGAAGCGCGCGAGGGCACCGCGCGGCATGTTCCACACCAGCGCGAACTCGATCTCCTTGGGGTCGCCCACCTCGGGCCAGCACCGGACCTCGACGTCGGGCATGCGCTCGCCGAGCTCGCGCCGCCACCACTCGATGCGATCACTGTCGGACTTGAAGAGAAGGGCCATCGGCTCGTGTTCCTCGCTAACTGCGCGCGCTAGTGTACTGATTCTGAAATTCACGACATCAGGAAAACACCGTCATTGCGAGGCGCCCGAAGGGTGACGAAGCAATCCAGACAGGGCTTCGCACCAGGCGCCTGGATTGCTTCGCTGCGCTCGCAATGACGGTTTTCTCCGGATGAGACGAACTTCCGAACCGGGACGCTACACGCTTACCACGCCGGTCTCGACGGCTTCCAGATGGAAGGCGGCGGCCATGAGCGCCTTGGTGTAGGCATGCTGGGGTGCTTCGAAGATGCGCTCGGCCGGCCCCTGCTCGACGACCTCGCCCGCGCGCATGACGATGACCTCGTCCGCCATGGCGCGGATGACGCGCAGGTCGTGGCTGATGAAGAGATAGGCGAGCTTGTGCTTCTGCTGCAGCTCGCGCAAGAGATCGACGATCTGCGCCTGCACCGACATGTCGAGGGCCGAGGTCGGCTCGTCGAGCACGACGAAGCGCGGCTTGAGCACCATCGCGCGCGCGATCGCGACGCGCTGGCGCTGGCCGCCGGAGAACTCGTGGGGATAGCGATGCCGCGTCTCGGGGTCGAGCCCGACCTCCAGGAGTGCCGCCGTGATCATCTTCCCGCGCTCGCGCGCGCCCGAGCCGATGCGGTGCACGGCGAGCCCCTCGCCCACGATCTCGTCGATGGTGAGCCGCGGGCTCAGGCTGTCGAAGGGGTCCTGGAAGACGATCTGCATGTCGCGCCGCAAGGGGCGCAGCACGCGCGCGGGCAGCGCCTCGATGCGCCGCCCGGCGAAGGTGATGGGCGGGGGGTGCACCGCACCCGAGGCGTCGCGCAGCGCCTCCGGCGGCTGCAGGCGCAGGAGGGCCAGGCCGAGCGTCGTCTTGCCGGAGCCCGACTCGCCGACCACACCCGTCGTGTGCCCCTCGCGCAGCGTGAGGCTGACGCCGTCGACGGCCTTGATGAAGCTCTTGATGCCGCGCAGCACGCCGGCTCGCACGGGGAACCAGACGCGCAGGTCCTCCGTGGCGATCAGGGCCGGTGCGTCCGCCGCGGCGGCGGGCGGGCGGCCCTTGGGCTCGGCCGCGAGCAGGTGGCGCGTATAGGCGTGACGCGGCTCCCTGAACACCTGCGTGACGGTGCCGCTCTCGACGAAGCGTCCGGCATTCATCACCGCGACCCGGTCGGCGAAATTGCGCACGATGGTGAGATCGTGGGTGATGAGGATGATCGCCATCCCCATCTGCTTCTGCAGGCGCTTGAGGAGGGCGAGGATCTGCGCCTGGATGGTGACGTCGAGCGCCGTCGTGGGCTCGTCCGCGATCAGGATGTCCGGCTCGTTGGCGAGCGCCATCGCGATCATGACGCGCTGGCGCTGGCCGCCCGAGAGCTCGTGGGGAAAGGCGCCGAGCCGCGCCGCCGCGTCGCGGATGCCGACGAGCTCGAGGAGCTCGAGCACGCGCCGGCGCGCCGCGTCGGGCGGCAGGCCTTTGTGCAGCGTCAGCACCTCGGCGACCTGGCGCTCGACCCTGTGCAGCGGGTTCAACGCCGTCATCGGCTCCTGGAAGATCATGGCGATGCGATTGCCGCGGATGCGGCTCATCACAGCACCCGTGGCGCCGAGGAGCTCCTCGCCCTTGAAGCGGATGCTGCCGGAGGGGTGGCGCGCCTTCGGATAGGGCAGGAGCTGGAGAAGCGAAAGGGCGGTGACCGATTTGCCGGAGCCGGACTCGCCGACGATCGCGAGCGTCTCGCCCGCATCGAGCGAGAAGGAGACGTGGCGTACCGCCTCCACGTCCCCGCCCGGCATGGCGAAGCCGACCGAGAGGTCGTCGACCTGAAGGAGCCCGCCTTTCCCCACCTCGCGAAGGGCTGCAGCCCCCTTGACCTCGGCCACCTCGGCGGGCCGGCCTTCGCCGAACACCTTGCGCGGATCGAGCGCGTCGCGCACCGCCTCGCCCGCGAAGATGAGCAGGCTCAGCATGGTGCCGAGGACGAAGAAGCCGGTCAGGCCGAGCCACGGCGCCTGGAGGTTGTTCTTGCCTTGCGCCAGGAGCTCGCCGAGAGAGGGCGAGCCCGGCGGCAGGCCGAAGCCGAGGAAGTCGAGCGAGGTGAGGGTGGCGATCGAGCCGTTCAGGATGAAGGGCATGAAGGTGAGCGTGGAGACCATGGCGTTCGGCATGACGTGCCGCGTCATGATGGTCCAGTTCGTCGCCCCCATGGCGCGCGCCGCGCGCACATAGACGAAGTTGCGCGCGCGCAGCGTCTCGGCGCGCACCACGCCGACGAGCGAGTTCCAGCTGAAGAGCAGCATGATGCCGAGGAGCCACCAGAAGTTGGGCTCGACGAGACTCGAGAGGATGATGAGGAGGAAGAGCACCGGCAGGCCCGACCAGATCTCGATGAAGCGCTGGCCGAAGAGGTCGACCTTGCCGCCGAAGTAGCCTTGCACCAGGCCGGCGAGCACGCCGACGACCGAGCTCAGCACGGTGAGCACCAGGCCGAACAGCACCGAGATGCGGAAGCCGTAGATCAGGCGGCCGACCACGTCGCGCGCCTGGTCATCGGTGCCGAGCCAGTCCTTAGCCGTCGGCGGGGAGGGTGCGGGCCCCGGCAGATCGTAGACCACCGTCGAGTAGCTGTAGGGGATGAGCGGCCAGAGCATCCAGCCCTTCGCGCGGATGAGCTTCTCGACCGCGGGGTCGCGGTAGTCCGCCTCGGTCGGGAAGCTGCCGCCGAAGGTCGTCTCCGCATAGTCGTGGAGCACGGGCGCATAGAGATGGCCGTCATAGGAGACGAGGAGGGGCCGATCATTGGCGATGAATTCGGCGAAGAGGCTGAGCACGAAGAGGACGAGGAAGAGCCAGAACGACCAGAAGCCGCGCGCGTTCGCGCGGAAGTTGGCAAGCCGCCGCGCGTTGATCGGCGAGAGCCGCAGGGGGATGCCGAGGAGCCTGGAGGTCTCCGCCATCTCAGGTCTCCCGCGCCTCGAAATCGATGCGGGGGTCGACCAGCACGTAAGTGAGGTCGCCGATGAGGTTGGTGACGAGGCCGAGGAGGGTGAAGAAGAAGAGCGTGCCGAAGATCACCGGATAGTCGCGGTTGATGGTCGCCTGGAAGCCCAAGAGGCCGAGCCCGTCGAGGGAGAAGATCACCTCGATGAGCAAGGCGCCGGTGAAGAGGATGCCGATGAAGGCGCCGGGAAAGCCCGAGATCACGATCAGCATGCCGTTGCGGAAGACGTGGTTGTAGAGCACGCGCCGCTCCGAGAGGCCCTTGGCGCGCGCGGTGAGCACGTATTGCTTGCCGATCTCCGCCAGGAAGGAGTTCTTGGTCAGCATGGTCAGCGAGGCGAAGCCGCCCATCACGAGGGCGAGGATGGGCAGCACCATGTGCCAGAGATAGTCGGTGAGCTTGTGCAAGAGATCGAGCTGGTGCCAGTTCTCGGATACGAGGCCGCGCAAGGGGAACCACTGGAAGTAGCTGCCGCCCGCGAAGAGCACGATGAGAAGGATGGCGAAGAGGAAGCTCGGGATCGAGTAGCTCACCACGATGACGGCACTCGTCCACACGTCGAAACGCGAGCCGTCGCGCACCGCCTTCGCGATGCCGAGCGGAATCGAGATGAGATAGACGAGAAGCGTGGTCCACAGGCCGAGCGAGATCGAGACGGGCATCTTGTCGAGCACCAGGCTCACCACGCTCTGGTCGCGGAAGAAGCTCTGGCCGAAGTCGAAGCGGACATAATCGCCCATCATGAGGAGGAAGCGCTTCCACATCGGCTGATCGAAGCCGAACTGATGCTCGAGGCGCTTGACGAGGGCCGGATCGAGCCCGCGCGCGCCGCGATACTTGCTGGCTGCCGCTCCCGCTGCCGGGGCCTGCGCGGCCGCGGTCTCCCCGACCGGCCCCGAGATGCGCGCGACCGCACTCACCGCCGTGCCCTGGATCTGGGCGATGGCCTGCTCGACGGGCCCGCCGGGGGCTGCCTGGATGATCACGAAGTTGACCACCATGATCCCGAGCAGTGTCGGGATGATGAGGAGCAGGCGTCGGATGATATAGGCGAGCATTGGGCGTTCAGCTCATCTTTCCCGG
>Ga0116217_10005338_pt1 | contig 11309 bp, 14 predicted proteins | sample Sb_taG_6_FD_89697 | JGI IMG/M metagenome (GOLD analysis project Ga0116217, IMG submission 89697) | Peat soil microbial communities from Weissenstadt, Germany - Sb_50d_4_PS metaG | ecosystem: Environmental > Terrestrial > Soil > Wetlands > Peat | place: Germany: Weissenstadt | collected 2010-09-21 | reverse complement strand
GGTCATCAAGCGCAAGATGTCCAACTGGGCCGTCAAACGCCCCGAGCACCGCAACTGGCCACAGCCGACCAAGCCACCCGGCGACACCATCACCATCCTAGCCACTTAAGTTTACGGCATTGCATCTAAGGCACAACTGACCTGTATGCGGTACCGGGCGCGACTCCTTGTGTGTAGCGTTTGGCGTGTGAGGCCTTCGAGCATGGCGCCATCCATGCGACGTGGCATGTGCGGGCGCGTTCGATGTCGTTGACCGGGCGCCCCCGCCGCCGGGCCTGGCTCGCTCGGGTTCTCGCGGCGCTCGCGGTGGCGACGCTCACGGGCGCCCTCGCCGCGGCTGGCGTCCTCGCGTCGCGGACGAGGCCGGCGCCGCTCGACGTCCGCTACCGCCCGGTCGGCTGCCTGCGCCGTGGCCCGGCCCTCGCCTACCGCGGCGGTCCGCGCCGCAAGGTGGTCGCGCTCAGCTTCGACGACGGTCCCTGGCCGGACACGCCGGCGTTCGTGGCGATGCTCGAGGCACAGCGGGTGAGCGCGACGTTCTTCATGATCGGCGAGCAGGTGAGCGCGAGCTACCGCGCGACGCTGCGGCGCGAGCTGCGCGACGGCGATGCCCTCGGCGACCACACCTATACCCACCCCGACCTCGTGAGCGGCGGCGGCGTGTATGGCCAGCTCGAGCGCACGATCCTCGCGATCCGGGGGCTCACCGGCTACACGCCCTGCGTCTTTCGCCCGCCCTACGGCGACTACGACCGGTCCGTGCTCGACACCGCGCGCTCCCTCGGGCTGGCGACGATCCTCTGGAACGTCGACCCCTCCGACTGGGCGCAACCCGGGGTGAGCACGATCGAGGGGCGCGTGCTCGCGCAGGTGCAGCCCGGGTCGATCGTCCTCTCCCACGACGGCGGCGGGCCCCGCGGGGAGACGCTTGCCGCCTACCCCCACATCATTCGCGCGCTGCGAGCGCGCGGCTACCGTTTCGAGACGGTGCCGGCGCTGCTCGGATTTCACACCCTCTACAGGCGCTGCGCGAGGGACTGCGAAGGCGAGGGCGCCCCAGGACCGCTGCCGCCCGGATCGATCGTCTGCTCGGACACCATCGGCATCTGCGCATAGTCGTGAGCGCAGCCGCCTCCGACCTGGCGGCAAATCACGTGACGGCGCGGACCACGACGGTGCTGGCGAGCTGAGCGTTCCTGCCGGTATGACCCTCGGCGACCGTCCTCGTGCGGCTACCCTTCGGCGCGGCGTGGAAACGATCTTCGGCAAGCACTCGGTGCGGGCGGTGTTCCTGGCGCGGCCCGCGGCCGTGCGGCGGCTGATCCTCGCCGGCAGGGAGTCCTATCACCAGGAGTTCATCGCGCTGGCGCGGGAGGCCGGCGTGGAGCCCGAGCTGCTCTCCTGGGGGGCGTTTCTGCGCGCGGCCGGCCTCACGGAGGAGGACAAGCATCAGGGCATCGCCGCGCTGGTCGATCCCCGGCCCTTTCTCGGGCAGCACGACCTGGGCCTGCTCGAGGACGCGCGTGTGGTGCTCGCGCTGGACCAGATCTCCGACCCGCAGAACCTGGGGGCGATGCTGCGCAACGCCGCCTTCTTCGGGGCCGACGCGGTTCTGATCATGCGCAATCGATCCGCCGAGCTCACGCCGACCGTCGCGCGCATCGCGGTGGGCGGGGCGGAGTTCGTGCGCATCTTCCGCATCACCAATCTCGCGCAGAGCCTCGACATTCTCAAGGGGTACGGGTTCTGGGTCTACGGCCTGGACGAGCGGGGCGAGCAGACTCTCGCCGAGGCCGACTTCGACGCCAAGGCGGTGCTCGTGATCGGTGCCGAGGGCCAGGGCCTGCGAGCGCGAACGAGGACCAAGTGCGATGTGCTCGTGCGCATTCCGGGAGGGCGTCCGGGCGTGGAGAGCCTCAACGCGGGGGTGGCCAGCGCCGTGGCTCTCGCGGAGCTCCTGCGCTGAGGCGGGACGAGAGAGCGCCGTGGCCCTCGCGGAGCTCCTGCGCCGCGGGCCACAGGGCAGCTAGGCTTCGCACCCAGCGCAACCATGGCCACCACGATCTCGACAAACCAGCTCAAAAGCGGGAATCACATCGAAGTGGACGGCACGATCTACAAGGTCGTGGAGTTCCAGCACGTAAACCCCGGCAAGGGCGCCGCCTTCGTGCGCACCAAGCTGCGCCGCGCATCCGACGGCGCCGCCATCGACAAGACCTTTCGCGCCGGGGAGAAGCTCCGCTCGGTGCGCACCGAGTCGCGCAGCGTGCAGTTTCTCTACGCCGACGGCACCGACGCCCACTTCATGGACACCGCCTCATACGAGCAGCTCGCGATCGCCGTTGGAAGCGTCGCCGATGCGCTGCGCTGGACGAAGGTCAACGACGAGGTCGATCTGCTGCTCATCGACGGCCAGCCCGCCGGACTCCAGGTTCCCAGCGCCGTGGACCTCGAGGTGACCGAGACCGAACCGGGCGTTCGCGGAGACACCGCCTCCGGCGGCGGCAGCAAGCCGGCCACGCTCGAGACCGGAGTCGTGGTGCAGGTTCCCCTCTTCATCGACGCCGGCGAGCGCGTGCGCGTGGACACACGCACGGGGAAGTACCTCTCGCGGGCGTAGGGCGGGCCGTTGCCTGCGCGGACGGGGGGCTCATCCTCGGTGTGACGCTCCCTTTGCCGCGCGGCGGATCGAAAGCGCGAGCAATCCGATCACCACGGGCGGCATCACCCACCAGGCCGACAACCCGGCATCGGCGAGCAGCGCTGTGAGCGCCAGAGCAAGCACGACGCCAAGGGCGCTTCGCCAGTCGTCGCCCACGACGAACTCCCACACACCGGTGAAGAACCCCTTGAGGCGGATCATGCGTCCGCGGCCGCCTGGCCGGGGGGCTCGGCGGCCATGGCGGGCTCGGCGGCCATGGCGGGCTCGGCAAGCACAACCGGCTCGCGTGCCACGGCAGGCACAGCAGGCACAGCCCGTTCGCCGGCGGCCCATCGCGTCGCGCGGCGCAGGGTCCAGACCAGCGCCAGCGCCGCCATCAGGATCCCGGGGATTATCGCCAGCAGAGCACCATCGCCGCCCGGCCAGCTCGCGCCGGCGCCCTCCGCGCCCCAGAACATCCCAAAGGAGCTCAGCATCACGCCAACCGCGAACTTCATTGTGTTCTCCGGCACTCTCGCCAGCGGCGCTCGCGCGGCGGCGCCCCCGGCGATGACCAGGAGCACGGCCAATGCCGCGGCCGCGGCAGCCAGCCCAACGCGCTGCTGATTGGCGCCGAACGTCAGCACAATGAACGCCACCTCCAGGCCCTCCAGGAGCACTCCCTTGAAGGAGATCGCAAAGGCGTAGCCATCGAAGCCGGAGTGCATCGCGCCGGCCGCGCGCGCCGCCTCCGTCTCCTGCGCATAGGTCTGCAGCTCGTCGTGCCTGGCCTTCAGGCCCGCGGCGCGCAGGATCGCCTTGCGCAGCCACTGCAGGCCGAAGATCAGCAGCAGGCCGCCCACGATCACCCTCAGCACGCCGATCGGCAGGGAGGTGAGCGTCGGGCCAAGCGCCGCCACGATCGCGGCCAGTGCCAGCGTCGCGGCGCCCACGCCGCTCAGCGCCGACGACCAGCTGCGCGTGGCGCCGACCGCGAGGACTATGGTCAACGCCTCCACGGCCTCAACCGCGCAGGCGAGGAACACCGACAGCACCAGCCCTATCTCCGCGCCGCTCATGCTTGCGATTCTCCCAGGAAAGCGGCTCATTGCGCTCAGCCTCTTCGGGTTCATCGCGGTCAGTCTCTTCGCGACGAGATCCAGAGCCAAATGATCCGTCCGGCGTCACGACAAACGCCCATGCCCCCTGCGCCGGTCGCGGAGGATCCCGCCTACGAACACCATGCCCTCGTATCCAGTGCGGGTGGGCGGAGTCTCGACATCGGTCACCAGGTACTCGGCATCGACGAGGTGGAGATCGGCGGCGCGGAGCAGGCCGGGCAGGGTGTTCTCGTCCACGGGCACCGCGGGGAAGTCGATGCCGTCCACCGAGTAGCCGATCGATCTTCGCATGAACGACAGGAAGACCCGGGCCCCTGGCGCTCCCAGCCCGGCCATCCTCCTCAACAACGACACGAGGGTCTTCTGATCGCTCGTGGCCGACTCGGCGAAGAAATGCGAGGAGACGGTGTCGAACGCGCGAGCCATCCTCGCGGGCAGCGGCTCTTTGAAGTCGATCGCCGGAAGCGTCTATTCTCCCGCGCGAGCGAGCTGTTCGATCCGGGCGGCATGGACCCCATGCTCGCGCGAGAGCCAATCGAGCACGCCCCTGTAGGAGAAGCCGGTCGGCTCGCCCCGCAGCCAGCGCTCCACCTCCGCCAGGTTCGCCGAGGAGATATCCGTAAAGGCGATCGAGCGAGGGCTGTGAGAGGTGGCTGCGCAGAGCGCGAGGATGGGCACGACGCAGGGGCCGCCTCCGACCTCCACAACCCGCTCGAGGCGGGGCTCCAGTCGCCCGGCGAAATGCGCCAGAGCACGCATCATCGCCTCGTTCTCGCCGCCAACGTACGAGTAGTACTTCTCCAGGTAGCTCCGCGCTCGTTCTCCATTGGACTAGCTGGAGGGACGACATGACAGTCTTGGACGCACAGGAGGCGCTGCTTGCGACATGGAATCGTTGGGTTCAGTTCGCCGGCTCCAGGGAGCGCTGGGTGGACGGTCGCAACGCCGGTCTCGGCCGCAACTCCGTATGCGCCAGCCCGTGCGAGGATGGACCGGCCGCCGAGTTCGATGCACTGCTGCGGCGCTCGGTCGAGCACGCGCTGGCCCACGCCTGGCTGGCCACGCGCGCCGAACAGCTGAACGACCGGCAGGCCGCCTGCGTGGCCGAGCTTCTCGACGAGCGCACAAGCGTCATCCGCATGAAGCAGCTTCACCGTCAGCTGGGCCAGCTGCGTTACGCTTTTGTCAACGAGCTCGAGCTCACGTGGAGCTTCGACGTCGACCGGCCGCGGGGTACGGACGCCCTCCAGGCCCTCATCGACCGTGCCGCGCGGCTCACGCATCGCTGGCAGCGGGAGCTGACCCGCTTCGAGCGGCTGGAGTCGGTGGCGAGCGCCGTATCGGCCCTGGATCTCACCGATACGCCCGCCCCGATTCAGCTGCCGGAGGTCATTCCGGGACTCAAAGAGGACAGGAACCCGTTCCGGCAGGTGTCGATGTGGTGGCGCTATCGCGGAGAGCTGCGCAACGTGCCCGGTCGGGGCGTCTCGGTCCTGCGGCGCACCGGGCCACGTCAACGGGACAAGCCCCCGCCTGGCGCTCGCGAGATCGAGCTTCATCCGTTTCGCGATCGCTATGCGCTGTTCGAAGAGCTCAACGCGTCCATCGCGCTGGCGTCCTTCATGACCGCCGCATCGGCCGTCTTCCTCGGCGTGATCCTGCAGAAGGGCCAGCACAGCGTCATTCCCATGGATGTGCTGTTCCTCTTCATCGCCACATTCGGGTTCCTCTTCGCGACCCTCATCTACGCCAACGCCTCCGGCCTGCTGGCCCGCTACGGCACCTTCGGGTACGAGTCCCAGGTGGAAATCGCCAACCGCGTCTCGGAGTACCTTGGGGTGTTTCCGCTGCTCGTCGCGATCCCGCTTTCCGTCTCGCGTTTCCTCAAGACCGGGCCGATCCCATGGACGGTCGCGGCCCTCGCGCTCACGGCGACGGTCGCCTACCACTATCTGCACGGCGCCTCGCTGCTCGAGCGCGATGTCGCCAATCTGCGCATCGGCAGCGACCGGCAGCGCAAGTTCGTGGTCATCCCGGCGCTGGCCGTGCTGATGGCGGCGACGTATCTCGGAGAGCTGACACATCACGACGCGCTGGAGATCGCCGGCGCCGCCGGTTTCGGCACGATCAGCCTCCTGCTGGTGCTGTTCTCCGCGATGCTTCCGGAGCACACCAATCCGCAGGGATACCTGGTCGACGAGTGGGACGCCCTCAGCCCCGAGACGCCGAGCTTCTTCGCCGGGCGGGACACGCTCCCCGCCGATGAGAGGGGAGGCGACTTCTTCTGAGAGGACCGCACTCTCAAGCGGCCGCCAACCTTCCGCATGCGAAGACCATGCCATCGTATCCCGCTCGAGCGGGCGGGTCCTCAAGCGGTCCCAGGCGGATTTCCATGTCTTCCAAGCGCAGCCCCGCCGCCTCCAGGAGGCCAGGCAGGCTGTCCTCGTCCACGGCCAGCGGCACTCGACTCCAGAAATGCACAGGCCCATGCAAGGCAGGTGGCATCACCGGATTTTCGGCGTCGCTCGACATCATCGCCCTCGTGGTCTGCTCGTTTGGATTTTTGTTCGCAACGCTGTCCTATGCAAACGCAACAGGAGTGTTGGCCCGCCTTTCGGCGATGAACTACGAAGCTGCGCTCGAACGTGGAAACCGAGTATCGGAGTACTTCGGCGTGTTCCCGTTGATCTTTGCGATTCCGCTGGCGGTGGAAGAGTCCACATCGAGCCCGATTCCACTCATTGTCAAACTCGTCGGCATGATGGCGTTTGTGGGATATCATTTATCTCATCAGTTCTCGCTACTTGAGCGGGTAATCGCAGACGACGCGCTTGGGACTGACGGCAAGCGGCAATGGACCGTGGCAGTTTTCCTCGGGCTTCTCGGCCTTGTGTGGTTCGGTCCGAGCATCGTCGCAGGCGACACTGGGCTATGGGTTCGCGTCGTGGCAAGCGGCCTCTTCTTCGCCGCCATCTGCGTAATTTACGGGCTCGCGAGCATCGTCCCCGAGCAGACGCGCCCTTCGCGTTTCCGAGTACATCGTGACGATGTCATAAGCGATGAGAGTCCTTCGCTGTACGACACGCAGCCGCCGGCGCGCTTCTGACAGGCCTCGCGCGACGGCCTACGCTGCGACGGGCTCTGCGGTGGCGGGTATCGGCGCCACGCGCCTCATCGCGCGCACGCGCGTGCCCTTGCGCGGGGAGAAGGTCACGTTGCGCCGCGCGATGCCTTCGGGCTTGGAGCCCGCCGGCTCCAATACGCGGCGGCTCAGCAATGTCTCCAACACCACCCGCATCTCGAATTCCGCGAAGCTCGCGCCCAGGCAGCGGCGCACGCCGCCGCCGAAGGGGATCCAGGCGTACGTCGCGGGCGGGTCCTCCAGGAAGCGCTCGGGGCGGAAGGCGTAGGGCTGGGGATAGACATCGGGGTTGGTGTGCGCCAGCCAGATCGCCGGGGTCACGTCGGTGCCCGCCGGCAGGTGCAGATCGCCCGCATCCAGATCCACCGCCAGGCGTCTTCCCGCCAGCGGCACCACGGGGCGCAGGCGCAGCGACTCCGCGATCACCGCGCGCAGGTACTCGTCGCCGTCCCCCTCATCCACCTCGGCGCGCAGGCGCGCCAGCGCCGCCGGGCTGTGGAGCAGCAGATCCAGCGTCCACGCCAGCGCCGTCGCGGTCGTCTCGTGGCCCGCCAGCAGCAGCGTGATCAGCTGATCGCGCAGCTCGCGATCGCTCATGGTGCTGCCGTCGTCCATGACGGCGCTCAGCAGCAGCGAGAGGATGTCCTCGCGCTCGGCCAAGCCCGCATCCACGCGGCGCTCGGCGATCTCCGCCAGCAGCACATCGTCGATCTCCTCTATCAGCCGACGCAGATCCGCCAGCGGATCGCCGCGCCCCAGGCGACTGGACAAAAGCACCCGAAACTGCAAGCCCGTCGAGGCGCTCTGGCCCAGCAGTCCCGGCAGCAGCTCGCGCAGGCGCCTCGCGCGGCCCGTATCGCTCACGCCGAACACCGCCCTCAGGATCACCTCCAAGGTCACGGCCTGCATGCGCGGGTGCAGCGCGAACGGCTCGCCCTCCGGCCAGCTCTCGATCTCGCGCTCGGCCACCTCGCGCACGATCCCCTCATAGGAGCGCATGCGCTCGCCGTGAAAGGCCGGCAGCATGAGCTTGCGCCGGGAGAGGTGCTCCGCGCCTTCCAGCAGCAGCACCGAGCTCGCGCCCATCACCGGCTCGAGCGCCACGCCCCGCCCGGGCGGCAGGCCGTGCCTGTGCTCGGTGTACAGCGCGCGTATCGCCTCCGGGTCCGAGAGCATCACGGTGGGGCGCTGGAAGCTCAGGAAGCGCACGCTGAAGTTCGCCCCATAGCGCCGGCGGCAGGACTCCATGAACGGCACCGGCCTGCTCAGCCAGCGCAGCGTCTGCACCAGCGGCGGCTCTCGGGGGCCCGCGGGGAGGGCGCTCGCGCTCGCGTTCACACCCACAGCCTTGCACAAACTGGCCGCTTGACCAAACCTCAACCTGCGCAGTCGACCAACCCGCACCTGCCCCGGTCAACCAACCCTCACCTGCACGGCCGACCCATCCTCACCTGCACGGCCGACCAACCCGCACCTGCCCGGCCAACCCATCCTCACCTGCGTGAGGCGTCTCGGCGCACGCGCAGGCGCCCCGCCGTGCGCGAGAGCACGCCCGAGGGCGGATACCGCTCGTCCCAAAGGCTCCAGGCATCCGCGCAGCGTTTCGGCATCTGCCTGCCCAGCTTCTCGCGTCGTCGCGGCGGCCAGGCGGCGAGGACCGCGGGCAGGAGCCGCTCCAGCACCCCTCGCCGCGAGCGAGCCGACGTGGACCACCACACGGCAAACAGATCCGCGAAGTAGCGCGAATCGTCCTGGAAGGGGGTGCGGCAGAGAGCCTCCTCGCAGTACCCCAGCCAGCACTCCTCGCCCAGCAGCTCGGCCATGACGTCATACGCCTGGCAGTGCTCGGGGTGGGGCGAGCTCTTGAGCACCACTCGCGCCGTCATCTGCTTCAGTTCCTCGTAGCGCTCGTCGGCAAGCTCCTCGGAGGGGCGGCGCGCGACCCTCTCAAACGAGCCCACCCACTCCATTGGCCCGCCCAGCGTGCGCCCCCGCGAGCGCGCAGAGCCCGCGGAGCGCGCGTACTCGGGGTATTCCCCCACCATTCGCCAGGCCAGGTAGGCGGCGTTCCTGGACGCTCCGGCGTCCACATCGGCGAGCACGCCGGCCAGCTGACTCGCCTGCCTCACGGTCGCGCCATCGCCGAGCGGGCATCCGCCCAGGTGCCTCCAGGCGGCCTCGACGTCCGCGCGCGGAGGCGCTTTGCCGGCCTCCGCATAGGCCCCCAGCAGCTCGGCGTGCTCAGAGCTTGTGCCTGGCCCGCTGCGATCACCGCCGCGGCCATCGCCGCGGCCATACAGCTCTCGCAGCCGCTGCTCGTCGCGGCTGCAGGCGAGCAGCGGGATCAGCCGCGACAGCGCCTCGCGGCGGTCCTCGGGGTGACGGCGCAGATGCAGGCTCAGCGCGACCAGCGATGCTCCGAAGGAGCTCTCGCGCTCGACGTAGTCTCTGACCGCGCGCGCGATCGCGGGCGCCCGCACGAGCTCGGCGAGCTGATCCATGGCGCCTGCATCCTCGACCGCGCGCACAACGAGGATCTCCCCCACGGCGCTCAGCAGATCCTCCTGGCCGGAGCCCGACATCAGCTCGTGCAATGCCTGCCGCGCGGACGCCTCTCCGAGGTGGGGCACCAGCACGAGCGCCAGCTGGCGGTCGAGCTCCGCGTTCTGCCCCACCAGCCCCAGCCTCCATCCCCAGCGCACGCTTTGGGCCAGCCGCTCGGCGTCCTGCGCCCCGGTGACTCCCTCCAGCCATTGCGCAAGGCGCGCCACGGGAGGTCGCACGGGCGCGTCGGCGGGCACCGGGGGCGGCTCTCCGCCGATCGGGGGCAGCTCTACGTCGATGCGCTCGGGGCATCCGATCAGCACCCCCAGCGCCGCATCGACGAGCGCGGGGGCTTCGGCGTGCGTGGAGCCGCGCGCGATCCCGTGCAGCCGCACCCAGGCGGCCACCTCATCCCCACCCACGCTCACATTCCCACCCACGTCCGCGGCGGCCTCGCCGAGCCCCGTGTGGCCCTCCTCGAGCGTCAGCCAATCGGCCAGCAGCTCGAGCACCGCGCAGCGCTCCTCGCTCGTGCGCGCCATTCGCGCCGCCGCGGCGCGCACCGCGATCGCCGCCCCCAGGCGCATGGGATCGACGACGTCCCGCTGCGCGAGGCTCCGCCCGGCGCCCGCCAGCGCCTCCTCTCCGGCCTGCGCCAGCGCTCCCACCACCCGCCCCAGCAGGCTCGCGCGATCGGGATCCGCCTCGCCGCCCACGAGATCGAGCAGCACAACCCGCTGACCCAGTTCGTGGGGAAGAAACGCCACATCACAGCCGGGAGCGCTCGCGCACAGCGCGCGCCCCCACGAGCACCTCCTGGCTGTGGGCCAATCCGCACGCCAGCGAGGCCAGGGTGAAGACGGCCAGGCCGCTCATAAAGACGCTCTTGCGGCCGATCAGATCGCCGAAGCGCCCCGCCAGCAGGAGCAGGCCGCCGAAGGCGATCATGTAGGCGTTCACCACCCACGCGAGGCTCGACTGGGTGAAGCCCAGATCGCTCTGTATCGAGGGCAGCGCGACGTTTACGACGGTCGCATCGAGGACGATCATGAGCATGCCCACGCACAGCACATACAGGGCGATCCAGCGGTTGCGCTCGCTCATCGGGCCGTTGCGCTCGTCCATCGGGCCGTTGCGCTTCCCCATCGGGCCGTTGCGCTCGCTCATGCCATCCATCCTACGACTGGGCGCATCGGGAGTGCCCGCCGTCTCCACGGCTCACCGCTGACGCCCAGAGTCCGGTGCGCTGGACACGCCGAGCCCTGGGCGTCACTTCGGCGCCAGCACCGAGGGGCGGCCCTCGTGCAGCAGCGGGGCGCCGCAGCGCCAGCAGTAGGCGGCGCCGCGGCTGTGTACGGCGCCGCAGGCGCGGCAGGCACCGCTGACGCCGGCGTCAGCGGCGGCGAGCAGACGCTGCACCTCGCCGAGCTGGGCGTCGGCCTGCTGCAGGTCGGCGGCGCGCCGGGCGAGGACGTCGAGGCGGTAGTGGTCGCGGATGGCCATCTCGTAGGTGAGGCCGCCGAGGTCCCAGGTGAGGGCGGCGACGCGCTCGGCCAGCTCGCGGTGCAGGCGGCGCAGCTCGGCGGGGGAGGACGGCGCCGGCGACCCGTCCCGCGCCGGCGACTCGCTCCCCGCCGGCGACTCGCTCCCCGCTGTGGAGGCGGGGGAGGAGCCGGCCCCGGCGGCGGCCTGCGCGAGGGCGCTGTGCGGCGAGTGGGGCTGTCCGTTGGAGTGAGCGCTCATCGTTCGGGCCTCGGCCGCCCGCTCCTAGCCGCCGGTTTCGATCGGCTTGCCGCTGCTGACGAGCTGGTTGATTTCCTTCTGGTGGCGCTTGCCGGTCGTCTTGGCGATCTTCCGCAGT
>Ga0116217_10005333_pt1 | contig 11312 bp, 6 predicted proteins | sample Sb_taG_6_FD_89697 | JGI IMG/M metagenome (GOLD analysis project Ga0116217, IMG submission 89697) | Peat soil microbial communities from Weissenstadt, Germany - Sb_50d_4_PS metaG | ecosystem: Environmental > Terrestrial > Soil > Wetlands > Peat | place: Germany: Weissenstadt | collected 2010-09-21 | reverse complement strand
GTTCACGTGCCCCCACGAGAATTGCCGATACCCCGACTGTTCGGTACTGAAACCAGTGGCCGCATGTCGCGACACCACTGTGTCACGAATCGCCTGCTCCCGAAAGGGCGTCGCCCCCGTGCCGCCCCAACGGGGAGCAGATGTCCAGCCTGCCCCACGGCCGGCGCCACGAATAGAGGAGAACGGCACAAGAGCCGGCACAAAGAGCCCGGAGGTACACCGAGTTCTCGGTGCCCGTCGAAAGGGTCCGACTGGCTCGGGAGCCGCGCGGCACCTCTCGATACCCCAGGTGAAGGTTTGAGGGTCGTGCCCACTGTGGTTCCCGTCCGAGCCGACACGACTCGCTGGACTCGTCCACCTCATTGGCCTCGATCTCATTGTCCTCGATCTCATTGGCCTCGATGTCATGGACCTCGTTCTCACGTTGGTGGCCAACACCAACGCAACCCGTCGGTGCCACGGATCACGGTTGTTCGCGGTTTCGTCACACGTTCGGTCAAGGAGCTGAGCTTCGCTTTACCTCGACATGGCGCGCGTCTACATTTCTGTCGTCGCGCTGGACGCGGAGGGGTGCTGAAATGCGAAGACTGCGAACATCGGCAACGCTGCTCATGGGCGCGATCGCCCTCTTTTCTCCGTTCTTCTTGCACCCGAGCGCCGCCGTGGCCGCAATCGAGGCCGACGCCACGAGCACCAGCTCCACGACCTCGAGTTCGACGACCACCACGACCTCGAGCTCGGGAACCAGCACGACCACGAGCTCGACGACCACCACGACCTCGAGCTCCGGTGCGACCACCACCACGTCCGATGCGACCGCCACGACCACCGGTGCCACCACCACGACGACGACACCTGTCGCGGTCGCCGCAGTCACCCCGCCGGCAGTGGCCGCTTCCAGCGGCTCCTCTTCTCAGCTCGCCTTCACCGGTGCGGGCGCTCCGCTTCGGTGGCTCGTCTCTGCGGGTGGGCTGCTCGTCATCGGAGCCACACTCTTGCGCCGGCGTCTGGTCCGAGCCCGCGGCAGGAACTAGGAACCCTCGAGACTGAGGCGGCCACCGAGCCCCGTCGAAGGCAGAAGGAGCACGTCCGGGGTCGATAGCGGGATGGCCGATTGACCGAGGTAGCCCCCTGATTGGGTTCGTTTCGCACCAAGGGCCAGCGTGTCGGTATGATTTTCGCTCCGGCGTGAACATCTCGAGGGCATGATCCGTAACAGCCGGCGTGAGGGCCGTCGGCACCGCCTCGTCGGGTTCGAAGCACCCACTTCCCGACGAAAACAATCTGCTTGTAGTCCCGGACCACGCGACGCACTCGCCTGTGCACGAGGCGAGTGCCACGAACAAGTAGGGAAGAGTCCATGAGGGTTGACCTCCTAGGGCGGGCACGAACGAGTGGCGATCCACAAGGACCATCCTGTGGATGAAGCCCCTTCCTCATTGGCCGAGGAGCGGCAGCGGCTCACGCGATCGCGGATCAGGCGGGCGGCCATGGAGGTCGTCGCCCGGCGGGGCTTCGACGCCACTGTCGAGGAGATCGCACAGTTGTCAGGCGTGAGCCCCCGCACGATCTTCCGGCATTACAAGAGCCATGACCGGTTGATTGTGGCCACCGTCAAGGACATGTGGGAAGCCTGCGGGCAGAGGCCGATCGAAGGCCTGCCCAGTCCCAGCGAGGACCTCGATGGCTGGCTCGAAGGTTTGGCCCTGACGATCCACACGAGGAACGCCGAGATCATCGGGGAGGCTTTTTGGGACATTCATGCCCCCAGGGACAAGGGCTCCGACGCGCTCTCCGAGGTCCCCGATCTCAGGCGCGAGTACCGGGTCCGCGGCGTCGAGTACCTCGCTTCCCTGGCCTGGCGCACAGCCGGAGGCGTGGGCGACCCGCCACAGGCGTTGACTCTCGCATTTGCTCTCCATTTCTCGGCTTTCGCTACGCAGGCGCTCATGATCGATTTTGACCAGACGCCGGCCGACATCGGAGAGCTCACCGCCGAAATGTTGAAGGGTGCGCTGGCACAAGCCCTCCATGCACAGCAGGCGACTCGCCGGTCAGATGTCATGGAGCCAGAACCGGAGCAGGGCTGATCCAAGTCTGAGCCCATCGGAGACCGGTGCTCCCGGACTTGGGGCAGGCAGTCGGCAACACTTCGCCGTCTCAGCTCAAGCCGGCTTGCGCCCGGGCCATTGCCCTCACTGTGTCATCGGCTATGGGCGCAAGCCATGGCGCCTCCCGCCACCGTCGTCGCTGGGCAAACCCGAGTACCGCCATCCATGCGCCCGTGCCACCGACGAGCAACCACAGCCACTCGGCTCGCTCTCGGATAGCGCGCTGTTGGCTCCCGCCGATCCCCTCAGCGATCTGCGCGCGCGTGTACGTGATGCCCGGGGGGACCGAGATGTCATGAACGACCGCCGCCACTGCACTTTGCGGCAGCATCGCCTCGATCCACGTTCCCATGGTGGTGCGCAGGTAGGCGACGGGGGTGTTGCCCTTCCCGTAGAGCACCGCACCCCCTGTAACTTCGTGCAGCGCAAGGTACTCCCCGGCGCGCAGGGTCGACGCCGAAACCACATCCGTCGACGGGAAACGCCACGGCTGAACGGTGACCAGTACACCCCCGACGGCAGTCAGGACCAGGAGGAGCGCCGAGCCCATGGCACCGACTCTTCCAAGAGAGGGGATGGTCCGTGCATGTCGCCATCGGGCCGTCACATAGCTCGCCGTCCCAACGGTCACGGTCAAGGCGAACACCCCGCCCACAAGGGTGAGGACAACCCGCTGGTCGCTCGAAGTGACAAGAGTGGGCGTCTTGCGGAGCACGAACCATCCGCTGGCGGCACCGGCCACGAACGCCCCGCATCCGGCGAGGGCCGCCGCTTCGAGGGCGACCACAGGTGACCTCCGGCACAAGAGGTTCCCCTGAACCTGTCGGACGCGGGTCACTCGCGGTTGAAGCTGCGGAGCCAAAGACGACGGCTCGACCGCGGCCGGTCCCGACGGGCGCCGCCCCGCACCCCGGGAGGTCGAGGACTCGTTGATCCACGCAACTGGCACTTCGCCTGTGTCGCCATCCCCTTTGCGCTCGGGGGGCCTAGCCCAGAGCTCACCCTCCGCCATCGGCGATCAGGGTGACGCGTGATGGTCGGGACAGGGCCGAGGGCGCGGAACGTAGGAAGCTCGTGACCGAGTCACGAGCGGGCGTACAGGCGACCCGCCGGTCCTAACGACGTGGATCCATGCACCTCGGTACCACCTCAGGTCGGACCGGGAGTTCTCGGGGCGCGCCCTCAGGGTCCCCGGAAACGCGAGCGGGGAAGGCGCTCGTCCGGGGCCTGCTCCGAAGGGGGCGTCATCCACAATTCGACATCCTGCCGTTCGACATCCTGCCGTTCGACATCCTGCCGTTCGACATCCTGCCGTTCGACATCCTGCCGTTCGACATCCTGCCGTTCGACACCTGGCGGCTCGACACCTGGCGGCTCGACACCTGGCGGCTTCGATGCAGGGCGTGGGGGCGAAGCCTCTTTCGAGTCGAGCGCTGGTGTCCTTCTTCGACGAGCCCGTCCAACGAGTTGGCTGAGGAACCAAAGTGCACGGCGCGGGGCGTCGACGAGGACCAGTAGGACGATCCCCAACAAGAGAAGCGCTGCACCAAGCAAGGTCGGCCACCCGATGCCCCGAGTGTAAGCCGGCTGCGAGCAGCCGGCTGGCCCGCGCCCTGTCAGTTCGGAACCGAAGGGAGACGTCCTCGGACCCTGACCGTCGGAGGGTCGGGTTCACCTCGGGGTTGCCATCCCCTGGAAGTGGTAGGTACCCGCACCCACGCCCAGCACCGCGGCGCCCGCGACCGAGGGGGCGACACGCACCCCAGGCACCTGTGCGACCGGCATTCCGCTCTCGGTGACAGCACCTGGGCGGATACCGGCCAGGTACACCGTGGCGATGGCGTTGGGGGGGACCGTGAGGTCGAGGCTGGTCGCCGGCCCCCCCGTGGCAGCCCGGCGCCACCCCACCGCCACCGGGCCGCGGGGCGTGGGCACCGTACCCTCGACCCATGCCGGGCCCGCCGGAGGAGGAGAGACGGCGAACGTTGCGAACCCCGGAGCCGTAGGCCGTACCCCGAGGAGCCATCGCTGGATCTCGACGAGGACGTTCGAGCCCCATCCGTGCGACATGCTGTCGCCGTTGGCGTCGGAGGGCTGCCACACCTCCCAGGTGAACGTCGCACCCCGGGCGAGGATGTTGGCCCAGCCGTTTGTCGTGGCGTCGGTGAGACGGGCCAGAAGTTCGTCGAACTTTCCCACGGTGGCGAGGGTCCGAATCACCTCGGACGCCGTCTGCGGTTCGGCGTGCAGGCCAAGGCCGGCGACGTGCGCCGCCACCGCCGTAAGCCGACGGGCCGGAACGACCCCGTACACGACGGCACACGCATTGACCTCCTGTGACGCCCTGGGCACAGGGGTATGGCGTCCCACCAGGCCATCCACGTAGATGCCGTCGGACCTGGTGAGGTGCTTGTTGAGGGAAGAGATGAGCGCGGCCTGGCGTCCACGCTGACGCGTGACCTCGACCGACGGCCGGCCCAGGATCTCGGCCACGTCGGCCGTGCGACGAAAGACGTTCGCGCCCAGGATATTCAGCCTCGTGGCGACGCGGTAGGGGTAGGACGACTCTGTCGTCTGAAGCCCGGTGACGAGCCCTGTCGACGGATCGACGGCGCCATGGATGTAGCCCGACAGCTTCACGAGAACCGGGTACACCTCTTGGAGGAGGAGCCGGTCGCCCGTGTACATCCAGTACTGCCAGACCCACTCGGCGTAGATCTCCGAGTATTCGTCGATATTCTCGGCGCCGAGACCGGTGGGGTAGATCTTGTTCACCGCACCGCTGGGCCAGTAGCGAGCTTGGGACTGGGCGAACTCTTGTAGTGACTTGCGCGACAGGTTCTGATCTGCCAAAGCGGCCATGGCCGTCTGGGACTCGTTGAACCCATCCCACAACCACGGTCCCTTTTCGCGGGTGGGAGTATCGATGAATTGTTCCTGTGCTCCGAAAAGGGCCGAGTGCCGGCTGAGCTCGAAGATATCGTCGACGGTGGGCTCCGACGATGCGAAGGCGGCGGCGTGCTCATCGGGTACAGCGCTGTGGCGGCTGAGGGCCACGACGTCGGAGGGTGCGAGAGCCTCACCCGGATTGTCGATCTGGAAATACCGGAAGCCGAGGTAGTCGAAAGGAGTGAATTGCTCCAACCCACCGCGTTGGATATAGGAGTAGCGCATGTTCGTGTGCTGGGTCCCGTGCGTGGTGGACACCTGGCCCGGCACACCGGAGAAAGGCGCCCCCCCGGGTTCGTCGAGCAGGTACCCGGCCCGCATCGTGATCAGGCGCCCGGCGACCCCCTGGTGGAAGGTCACTGTGGGCACCGCCGCGTAGACCTTGCCGAAATCGGCGATCACCGCTCCGGAAGACAGAGTCGTCAGAGTCACCGCCGGTACCGGCTCCTGGACGATCCGGGTCCGCACCGAGACCAAGTGCGTCCATGGCGTCACCCCGGCAGACCCGAGCGCGGAGGCCGCCGCCCACGTGGTGTCGTCGTATCCCGGGCTTTCCCAGCCAACAGGAATGGCGGGGCCGTTGATGTTCTCCGCGTAGTCGACCAAGTCACCCTCGAGGTCCCGCTGGGTTCCCGGGAGCCACGCCCCCTCGCGTACCCGCCACGTCGCGTCGGTGGTGATCAACTCCGCTGAACCGTCGCTGTGGAGCACCGAGACCTGCGCGATGCAACCGGGATGTGCCGCAGGGTGGCCCTTGGTCGCTCCCTGCCAGCCATAGAGCACCCCCATCGCATTGGGGGTGCCCGGGACCAGGAGGTGCGTCACGTCGAGGGTCTCGTAGTACTGGGAGTCGGGATAGCAGTACGCCTGGCCCTTCCCGGCGCGGCTGCCGTTGACGTAGAGCTCGTACTGCTGGTCCCCCGAGACGTAGGCGCGGGCCCGCACGATGGGTGAAACACCCAGTGTGAACTCCTTGCGGGCGTAGGTGTACTCGTCGGGCTCCAAGCTCGTCGGCCGCCATATCCACTTGGCCCGCCAATCTCCGTCCCGGAGTCCCGTCTCGAAGGTGCCGGCCGGCGCGAACGGCCCAGGTCCGCCCGATGCCGCCCACGTCTGCACCGTCCAGCTGTACACGGCGTCGGAGGCCAGCGCGCTTCCCCGGTAGGGGACGAAGGCCTGCGCGGAGGAGAGGACGCGGCCGCTGTCCCAGATCGTGGTCGAGGAACCGGCCCCGGTGCCGGCCACCGACACGCGGGAGACGACGACTCTGTAGGCGCTCTGCAGCGCCCCGCGACGCGAGTCTCCCACCTGCCACGCGAATTGGATGTCGGCGGCGTCGAGGCCGATCGGCGAGACGAGACCGTCGACCGTGAGCGCGGCAGGGCTCCCGGGGGGTCCCGGGGCCTCGTCGGAGAGCGCGGCGACGCTCGTAGCAGGGATCGCTCCCCTGTCGCGCCGCGAGTACCCCGTAACGCCGGCCGTCACCGCCCCCGCAGCGCCGAGGACACCGCCTTGGAGCACCTGTCGGCGGCTGAGGGGCCGGTGGGGGCCGCGCCGTGGCTTGCCGACCGGACGGGAACTCGGAGTCATGGGGTGAGATCCACCGGGGTCGATTGCCCGTCGTCGAAGTACGCCGACACCGTGGCGGGCTGCAGGGTCGCTGCGACCGGTCCGTAGCTGAGCGTGATCTGCGTGCTCGAGCCGGCTGGGAGTTGCACCCCAGCGCGACCGTCGTGGTTTGCAGTGTCGGTGTCTACCGTGAGTCCCTGCCCGAGACTGATCGGACACAGCGAAGGTGGATACACCTGCCTGGCCCCACACGCAGAGGAATCACCAGCCATGGCGGCATTGGACGCACTCATGACGAAGTCGACGTCATCGGCGAGACCGCTCGACACGTCGTCGAAATCCGACAGATTCTCTACGTGTCCGCCCGATGGATTCGTCACCGTCAGCGTGTCCGTGAGGAAAACCTGACCGGGAGCCGCGCTCCAGAGGAAAGAGCTTACGTTGACATAGAGCGCCGACACCACCGGCGATGCCTTCACCAGAAGCGTCGAACCATCGCCTTCTGATACTTCGACCGATCGTGTGGTCGGAAAGGACGTGGACGAGCTCGACTGGGACGGCGATGTCGTCGGTGGGTTGGTGGCCGGCGCCGAACCTCCAACATGGCCAGGACTTCCCCCACAGCCGCTCGCGATGGCCGCAACGGCCAGCAGGAGACTTGCGGTCGCGGCTCCCCGCCGCGCGACTCGCCATGCACATGAGCCTGGGATCATCATCGACGGGGCAGACCGTTCGGACGAATGAAATTGACCATACTCCAACTCGCCGCCGCACTCGGCTTCGCCCACACACGGCTTCAGCCCCATTGCATGGGTGCGTACCTCACCGTGACGGCCCCTGTCGGCTCATGCCCACCACGGACTGCTCGAGCTGATCCGTCAAATCGCCTGTCGAGCCGAAGAAGGTGGCGGCGCCGTAGACGATCGGAAAGGCCGTCTCCGGCCGGTAGGGCGGACCCCAACCACGAGGTGGGGCACACCCCCACGTGTGCCTGCACCCGGCCTCACACTCAAGTGCATATCGAGTGGCGTAGGCTCGACTCTGGTTTTTGCCTCACCCGGGGTTCCTGGTCTCCCGAGCCCTCGGTCGTCATCGGCGATCACTTGATCCGCCGTCCTCGACTGCAAGGAGCAGGGAGATGTCTCACGATCAAGCCCCAATCAAGGTCGTGCTCGCCACAGACAGCTTTCTGATCGGTGACGGCCTCGCATCGCACTTCGCCGATGCCCGAAGTGTCCAAGTGGTGGGGCGAGCGCGCGACCACGACGACATGCTCCGACAGGTTGGCTTGCTCTCCCCTGAAGCCGTCATTATCAGCATCCGGACCGCAGTAATCACCACGATGGCTACCATCGCCATAGCCCGACGTCTACGAGTGGACTACCCCGAAATGGGGATCGTCGTCATCTCTGACCGTGTCGACGGCTTCGCGCTCGAGCTGCTGCGAGGCGGGGCGTCTCGAACCGCCTATCTCATAGACGAGCGGCTCCCGAACGTGAACACGGTCTTGGATACCCTGCGCCAAGTGCGCGCCGGTCAGTCCGTGCTGGACCCTGGCATCGTGGACTCCCTGATACTCCGCCGCAGCAACATCGCCATCGAAGATCTCACCATCCGCGAGGTGGAGGTCCTCGAGCAGATGGCTCACGGACTGTCCAATTCCGCCATCGCTGACGCTCTGTGCGTCTCGGTCAAGGCCATCGAAAAGGGCGTCACCACCATCTACCGCAAACTCAATCTCACCGACCAGAACCTGGTCGACCGCCGCGTTGCGGCCGCAGTCATCTTTCTCCGCACCCAGACGACTCCCTTCGTGCCCGAGCTCGCGGTCCAGGGCGCCGGACGGAGGAGCGCGTAGGTCACAGAGGACCGTCGGACACTCGTTCTCGTCACGACCTCGCAGCACCGTTCGTCCCCAGTCGTTCGGACGGCGGCCGATCCAAGGGAAGAACCCACTTGGGTCGGATTTGGGCGCTCGTTGACCAGCCTGTGGGAATACCGAACCACGATTGAGGGCTGGACGCTCTGCCGAACGTGCAGTGCCGCAGTTCGGTGGAGCACGAACGCTGGGAAGCTCTCGTGCACAGATTCGGCTCGAACGGACGGTGGCACGATCTCGTCACAAAGGTGGCGGTGGGCGCCGCAGTCACCGCTGTCGGGGCGGCGGGGTTCGCCGTAGCCACGGGTGCCACCACGCCCACGTCACCCACCGTCACCGCCGTGAGCCCGAGCACGGGGTCCACCCAGGGGGGGACCCCGGTGATGATCACCGGCTCCAACTTCACCGGCGCCACCGCGGTCACCTTCGGTACGGCCCTGGCCCAGAGCTTCACCGTCGACAGCGCCACCCAGATCACAGCCGATGCACCGGCGGCGACAGGAACAGTCGACGTCACCGTGACCACCCCGGCCGGGTCCTCGGCGGTCAACGCTCCCGCAGACTGGTTCACGTTCGTCCTCACACCACCTCCCACCGTCGCCGCCGTGAGCCCGAGCACCGGGTCCACCGGCGGAGGCACCGCGATCACCATCACCGGGACCAACTTCGTCGGTGTCACTCAGGTCAGGTTCGGGGCTGTGGCGACGTCATCCTTCACCGTGGACAGCGCCACCTCGGTGACGGCCACGGCGCCACCCGAGCCCCTGGGGACCGTCGACATCAGCGTGACCAACGGGTCGGGGACGTCGAACCCCAACCCGCCCTCGGACCAGTTCACCTTCGTCACCGGACCTGCCGGCGCCATCACCTCCGCACACGGGGTTGCCCTCACCACGTTGGCGGTGTCGCCCCAGACCGTGGGTGACGTGCTCTTGGTCTTTGCCGAGCTGAGCACGACGACGGCGACGGTGTCGTCCATCTCAGGAGGCGGGGTGACCACATGGACCAAGGGAGTGCAGTTCTCGGGATCCGGCACCACCGACGAGGAGATCTGGTACGGCCAGGTCACCACCACCGGTGCCTCGACCGTCACGTTCACCTGGTCGAGCGCCCTCACCACCCAGACCGCCGAATACGGTGCCCAGGAATTCACAGCCGGATGGGGGGCGGGCACGGCGTGGGCGCTCGACACGTCCGGGACCCTCAACAACCCTTCGTCCACGACGGTGTCGTTCCCTGCTCTCACACCGACCGGGAGCAGCGAGCTCTACTTCGGCTACGCCGTACCCGCCTCCACCGCCTCGGCCGGAACCACTCCAGGCTTCACCTACGCCTTGACCACCCTGGGCAACGTCGCCGCCTTCGACCCCGACGTCTCAGGATCCGCGTCACCTGCAGCACCGCAGTCTCCGGCAAACTCGTCATCCTCGATCGGGGTGCTCCTGAGAGCATCTGATGGTGCGCCACCGCCGGCTCCGTCTGTCACCGGGTTGAGCCCGAGCACGGGCCCCAGCGGCGGGGGCACCTCCGTCACCATCACCGGAACCAACTTCGCCGGGGCCACCACCATCAGGTTCGGCACGGTCTCGGCGACCTACTTCCCCGTGTCCGCAACCCAGATCTCCGGCATCTCGCCGCCGGAGTCTGTCGGAACGGTGGACGTCACGGTCACCACGGCGGGAGGAACCTCGGCAGTCAGCGCGCCCGCGGACCAGTTCACGTTCTCCTCCACTCCACCGCCGCCTCCCGCCGTCACCGGCGTGAGCCCCTCCTCAGGGCCCATCCAAGGGGGCGCCACGGTCACCGTGACCGGGACCAACCTCGCCGGGGCCACCGCCGTCACGTTCGGCACGCTGGCGGCTGCCGCTTTCATCGTGAACACCAACTCGCAGATCACGGCGGCCACGCCTGCGGGGACGGGCACTGTCGACGTCACCGTCACCACCGGCGAAGGCACCTCGCCGGTCGACGCGCCTGCGGACCAGTTCACCTTCACGGCTTCCCCACCGCCGTCTTCACCCACGGTCAGCGCACTGAGCCCCTCCTCCGGTCCCGTCACCGGTGGGACCGCGGTGACGATCAGCGGAACGAACTTCGCCGGGGCCACGGCCGTGCGCTTCGGTACCTCGACGGCCACGAACGTCTCCGTCCACTCGGCCACTTCGCTCACCGCCACGGCACCGGCAGGCTCAGTGGGCACCGTCGACGTCACCGTCGTCACACCGGGGGGCACGAGCCCCACGGGTCTCGCCGACCGGTTCACCTACCAGGGATCGGGTTACTGGATAGCCGGGAGCGACGGCAGCCTGTTCGCATTCGGGGGGGCGCCTTTCGACGGGTCGCTCCCGAGTCTCGGGGTACACGTCGACAACATCGTGGCGGTGGTACCCACCGCCGACAGCAAGGGTTACTGGATGATCGGATCAGACGGAGGGGTGTTCGCCTTCGGAGACGCCGGGTTCGTGGGATCGCTGCCCGCCCTCGGCCTTCACGTGCAGGACGTCGTGGGAGCCGTCCCCACAGAAGACGGCAGGGGCTACTGGATGATCGGATCCGACGGCGGCGTGTTCGGCTTCGGCGACGCCGGGTTCGCTGGATCGCTCCCGGGACTCGGCATCCACGTACACGACGTCGTGGCCGTCGTGCCCACGCCCACGAGCAAGGGCTATTGGATGATCGGATCTGACGGCGGCGTGTTCGCCTTCGGCGACGCCGGGTTCGTGGGATCGCTCCCGGGCCTCGGTGTCCGCGTGCAGGACGTCGTGGGGGCAGTGCCGACCAGCTCGGACGACGGCTATTGGATG
>Ga0116217_10005331_pt1 | contig 11313 bp, 13 predicted proteins | sample Sb_taG_6_FD_89697 | JGI IMG/M metagenome (GOLD analysis project Ga0116217, IMG submission 89697) | Peat soil microbial communities from Weissenstadt, Germany - Sb_50d_4_PS metaG | ecosystem: Environmental > Terrestrial > Soil > Wetlands > Peat | place: Germany: Weissenstadt | collected 2010-09-21 | reverse complement strand
GGAGGGCGTGATGCCAAGCCTGGCGAGAGCGCTCGACGATGGCGGTCGTCTGCTGAGCGCCCGGGCCCAGGTGCCGACCCTGACGAACGTCAACAACGCCTCGATCGTGACCGGGGTGAGCGCGGCCGTGCACGGGATCTCGGGCAACCACCACCTCGCGCCGGACGGGCGGGAGCGTCAGCTCACGGACCCCGAGGCGCTGCGCGCCGAGACGATTCTCGCCGCCGCCCGGCGGGCGGGGTTTGCGGTCCTGGCGGTGAGCGCGAAGGACAAGCTGCGGAGGCTGCTCGGTGCGGGCGGGGTGCCGTCGATCAGCGCCGAGCGAGCCGACGAGCTGACGCTGGATGGGCTCGATGGGCTCGCCGGACAGGAGCTGCTCGGCAGGACCCGCCCCGATATCTATGACCCGGAGCTCTCGGCGTACGCGATCGATCTCACCCTCGCGCTCGCCGAGCGCCTCGGCACACGTCTGGCGTACTGCTCGCTCACGGACTACGTACAACACAAGGTCCCTCCAGGAGACCCATTGGCCAACTCGTTCTACGCGGGACTCGACGAGCGCCTCGGCCGGATGCTGAAGGACGGCTGGCGGGTCGGCATGGTCGCCGACCACGGGATGAACGCGAAGACGCGAGCCGATGGCAGCCCCGACGTTCGCTATCTCGGCGACGCGCTCGCCGCGGGTGGATGCGCGGATGCCAGGGTGATCCTGCCGATCACCGACCCCTACATCGCCCATCACGGAGCGCTGGGATCGCTCGCCTACGTCTACATCAGATCGGAAGCCGTAGATGAAGCTCGCGCGATCCTGGCCTCGCTGGCCGGCGTCGAGGCGGTTCTCGACCGCGACGCCGCGGCGATCGCGTTTGAGTTGCCCGCCGATCGAATCGGGGATCTCGTCGTCTGCGCCGACGCCGCAACCGCACTGGGCAAGTCCAGGGAGGACCACGACCTGTCGGCGCTCGGGGGCACGCTGCGCAGTCACGGTGGCCTGCAGGAGCAGGAGGTGCCGATGATCATCTGCCACCCCCTACCCGAGGAGGTCGTTCCCGCGCATGGGCTGCACAACGCCGACCTGTTCTCCCTACTTCTCAGCGAGACCCCGAGCGTGAGCCACCCGTCTGCCCCAAGCATTTTCTCAGGACGCACGCCAAACCCTGAATGCCCACTCTGTTTTGCCCGTCTGGGTGAGGCTTCGGCAACGATCCTCGATCAGGATGAGTACACGATCTCGCTCATGCATCCACAGCCGGCAACCGAAGGGCATGCGCTCGTCGTGCCACGCCGCCACACCCCAGATCTGTATGAGATATCTCCAGATGACCTCGCCGCCACGATCCGGGCGGCGCAGCGGATGGCCCTGAAGTTGCGCGACCGCTTGGGCGCCGAGGGCGTGAACCTGCTCAACGCCTGCCGCCCCGCGGGCTGGCAGACCATCTTTCACTTCCACCTCCATGTGGTCCCCCGCTACAGCGGCGACGGGCTTCGGCCACCCTGGACACCGCACCCGGGCGACCAGGGCAAAATCGAGTCCCTCGCCGCGATCCTCCGCGGCTGATGAACGCGGTGGGAGGACAACCTCCCCCCGACCCGTCGTCGAGACGAGTGGATGACGTAAGGCAGTTTCGGCCCGCACATGTGCGGGCCGCCGGTGGGCACATGTGCCCACCGGTTGACGGGCCGCATGCGGCCCGTCACGGGTCGCGCATGCGCGACCCGAACTGCATCCCTGAGCCTGCGCCCTCGGGGGCTCTGCGCTTTGATGTGCGCCATGAACGACCTCGCGAGCCTCGACTGGCCGACCGTCGCCTCGCTCGCCACCGCCGGCGGGACGCTGGTGCTCGCGATCGCCACGTTCGCCTCGGTGCGCTCCGCCAACCGCTCCGCGCGGATCGCCGAGCTCGCGCTCCAGGAGCAGCGCCGGCCGGTGCTCGTCCAGTCGCGCCTGGAGGACCCGCTGCAGAAGATCATGTTCGTCGACGGCCACTGGGTGCGCGTGGCGGGCAGCCGCGCCGTCGCCGAGCACATCGAGAGCATCGTCTACCTCGCGATGAGCCTGCGCAACGTCGGCGCCGGGATCGGCGTGCTGCAGGGGTGGGTCGCACGCGCGGGATTGCAGACCTCGCAGGTCGAGCACGCCGCCGAGGAGGATTTCCGCCGCCTGACGCGCGACCTGTACATCCCCGCCGGCGACGTCGGCCTGTGGCAGGGCGCACTGCGCGATCCCGCTGAGGACGCCCACACTCCGATCGCCGCTGCCGTCGAGGAGCATCAGACGATCACGATCGAGCTGCTCTACAGCGACCAGGCCGGCGGCCAGCGCACGATCAGCCGCTTCCACCTGGCCCCCGTCGGGGAGAATGCCTGGCTCGCGAGTGTCGGCCGTCACTGGTACCTCGATCAGGAAGGGCCTCGATGAGTGCTCGGCCCGCGCTCCTGCCGAGCAGCGCGTGGCTCACGAGCAGCGCGACCAGTACGAGACGCGCCGTCACACCTCTGCTTGGAGGGCACGATGCAGGCGTGCTCCTCGGCCCGACGGCACCGATGCTCGGGACGAGCTCCGGCCGTCTACCAGGGCGCTCGGCCGACTCCTCCTATTGGGCGATTGCCCTGACGCGCTCGCTCGTGCCCATCGTCCTGGCCCTTCCGCGTTTTCGAGTGGGCGGCGGTCGCTCGTCGCTAACCCTCCAGCCAGATCGCGCCGTCGCGCAGCACTACTGGGAACGTCTTGAGCGCCCGAGCGCCGGTGGTGCCCTTCACCAGGCCAGCCAGGGGCTTAAACGCGCCCTGGGGGCCGCGGGTCATCGCGCCGGTGCGCACGTCGTAGCGAGCCGCGTGCCACGGGCACTGGAGACATCCGTCCTCGGCGACGTGTCCTTCGCCGAGCGAGGCGAACAGATGGCGGCAGCGGTTGGAAACCGCGAACGGCTCACCACCGCTGATACCGACCGCGAGCGCGCCATGCGGTGTATCGACGACGGTGACCTGCCGCTCGCCGAGCTCATCGACGCCGGCAAGGCGGGTGGGAGCAGTGGTTGAATCGGCCATTGTGGTCTCCTCGCTATGGGTGACGAGGACAATACGCCACGCGACTTCTTTCTACCTTCGCGATGCAGGGTGGCGTGGCGCCGAAAGCGTGGGCTCCTGCATCGATGTGGACAGGAGTCTGCGGATCGCTACTGGCCGCTGAGCGCGAGAACGCGCGAAGCGGGCCTCGTCGGGGCCGGTCTGGCTCATGTGGCTTGGAGTGGCCGCGAGCGGTCTAGGAGATCTTCACGCCGCCGTCGGGGGTCAGCTTCCAGTGTGGGTTGTGGGCGATCTCCCACGGATGACCGTCGGGGTCGATGAAGACGAAGCTGTAGCCACCCCAGAACGTCTCGGTGGGCTCGCGGCCGATGGTCGCGCCGGCCGTGCGTGCCTGCTCGGCGACCGCGTCGACCTCGCTCGGGGAGGCGAGGTTCAGCGCGAGCGTCACCCCGCCCCAACCAGCGCCATCCTGGACGCAGCTGTCCTCGGCGAGCCTGGCTCGGTCCCAGAGAGCCAAGACCATCCCGCCGGCCTGGAAGAAGACCACGTCATCCTCGGCATCGGCCCCCGTCTGCCAGCCGAGCGCTTCGTAGAAACGGCGCGCCCGAGACAGATCGCTCACTCCCAGGGTGACCACGCTGACTCGCTGCCGCACCGCAGGTAGTCTGACGCAATGACGGGCTTATCGGCGTGCCGCCACGGGCGGCCCCGCTGGGAAAAGCAGGGCCTGCGGCACTCAACCATCGCGTAACGTCTCGCACCCGCGCAAAGCATGGTGCTTGTCATGTGCCGCGTGGATGCTCGTCCGGCGCCGAAGCAGGAGCGGGCAGGCGGGGTGTCGCGCTCGAGCCGCCCGGTCCGTCCCCCGGGACGGTTCGCCGACGGGCTCGGTCGCGTGCCTTACCATCGAGTACATGGCAATCCAGCGGATGGACCACGTGGGCATAGTCGTCGACGACCTCGCGGACGCGGTGGCGTTCTTCGCCACGCTCGGACTCGAGTTGCAGGGAGAGGCGCCGGTCGAGGGCGATTGGGTGGACCGCGTCGTCGGGCTCGAGGGCGTCCGGGCGCAGATCGCCATGCTGCAGACTCCAGACGGGCACGGACGACTCGAGCTGACGAAGTTTCACACGCCGTCGACCGACGGCGGCTACCAGCGCGCGCCGGCGAACGCTTCGGGCATCCGCCACGTCGCGTTCGCCGTCGAGGACATCGACGCCGTCCTCGCTCGCCTCCGAGACCGCGGCGCAGAGCTCGTCGGTGAGCTGGGGCGCTACCAGGACAGCTACAGACTCTGCTATGTCCGCGGCCCCGAGGGGATCATCGTCGAGCTGGCGGAGCAGATTGGCTGACCGGCCCGCCCGCCGCCTCGCCGAGTTCCTTCTCCCGCTTCATCTTCACCTATCTGGCGCTAGTCAGCCCACCAGTCGCGCTGGCCATCCACGTCTTCGCGCGGAGCTTCGCCGAGATTGGGCGCGCCGATGACGAGGATCTCGAGGCCCTTCGGCCCGGCCTCGTAGCCTCGCCACGTACCGGGCGGGACGCGCACCGCGTCCCATTCCTTGAGCTCGACGATCTCGTCGTCGAGCTTCATCCGCCCGCTCCCGCGCAGGACCACGTACACCTCCTCCTGCTTCTTGTGCGTGTGGCCGTACGGAAAGCGATAGTTGGGCGGGATGCGCTGGTAGCTCAGGCCGGATTTCTGGAGTTCAAGCGCCTCGGTCGCCAAGCGGAACTCCAGGTCCGGCGCGCCGTCGAACCTGGACCCGAGGTCCTCCAGGTCCTCCTTGAGGTTCCTGAGAGTGAACGGCACGGCGCAATCCTATGACACCCCTGGCTGGGGTCGCCGATCTGATGCGTCAAGCGCCGCGGTGCCAGGTTCCTTCCCGGCGGCGCTCCGCGGTCAGACAGTAGGTACTGCTTCCCATGCCTTGCAGGAGCCCTGGTCCCCGGCATCGCGCTTCCCCTTCGCGCGATGTCCGAGCGCATCACTTTAGGGTCGGATCACGCTCGCTCACGCTGGGCGATGCGGAAGCGTCCTCGTTGTCGCCGATCAATGCCAGGTCTGTCCTGACCGCCGATGCTCTGGCTCGCGTCCGGAGGCTGTCGCGTGTAGGGGCGACGATCTCGTAGCGGCCGATCTACTCGAGTCCTGGCGCCTACCTCTGATCGTCGATCCCAAGCTGCAGAGGTGGTCAGGCTGCGTAGCAGAACGTGGGACATGGTGGTCAGGCTTTTGGGTGATATATTCCCCCTTATGTCTGACATGATCGACCATGACGGGCTTTACCGTCTCGCTGAGTCCCAGGCCGGCTACTTCACCGCGCAGCAGGCAGTGGCTGCTGGCATGGACAGGAGCACGCTACGCCATCACGCCCGCCCGGGAGGCCGCTACGAGCGTGTGCGCCGTGGCCTCTACCGGCTGCGACACTTCCCGTCGAGCCCGCACGAGCATATCGTCGCGACCTGGCTGTCCCTACGTCAGACTCCGGCGGTCGTATCGCACGAGAGCGCGCTTGAGCTGTACGACCTTTCCGACGTGATCCCGAGTGCGGTCCATGTCTCTCTGCCCCGAACCAAGCGTGGTCAGCGACCGCGTCCCGGGGTTCGCTTTCACACCCTCCAGCGACCTCCTGCTCCGTCGGAGATCCGCCCGATCCGGGGCATGCCGGTCACGACCCCTGAGCGCAGCATCGTGGATTCGCTGCAGGCAGGAACCCAGCCAGAGCAGATCGAGCTCGCGGTACATCAGGCGCTCGACCGCGGGCTCACAACACCCCGACGGCTTCGCGCCGCCATCACCGAGCGCCCCGCCCGAGTGCGGAGTCTCATCGAACACGCTCTCGCTGGAGGCCGTGCGTGAGGTATGGCGAGGGCGGCGCCTTCCGCCAGGCGCTTGAGCAGCGATTGAAGACCCGCGCTGGCGAGGACGGAGCTCGTCTTGCCCGTGATCGCAAGCGCGTTGCCTTCGACCGGCTGCTCGCTCGTCTTGCCGCTGTATCCGACAGTTGGTTTTTGAAAGGCGGATTCGCGCTTGACCTGCGGCTCGCCGAGCGAGCGCGCGCTACGAAGGACGTCGATCTCGACTGGCAGGCCGCCGAGGCAGAGCTTCTCGACACGCTGCTTGAAGCCGCCGGATGGGACGCTGCCGACTTCTTCTCCTTCGACATCGAACGGGCCGGTCCGCCACAGGACCGTCTCGGTAGAAGCCATCGCTTCCGGGTCGCCGCCACCCTCGGCGGACGGCCGTTTGAGACTTTCCTGCTCGACATCGGCCTGCGCAGCGAACCCCTCACGGAGTTCGAGACGCTGAAGACCCCCGATCTCCTTTCCTTCGCCAACATCGAACCCGTGACCGTCCGGGTCGTTGCGCTTGAGCTGCAGATCGCAGAGAAGCTCCACGCCTACACTCGAACGTACGAAAACAAGCGCCCCAGCACGCGCACCAAGGATCTCGTCGACCTCAGCCTGATCGCCGAGCTCTCCAGCCTTGACGCCGGAAGGCTCAGAGAGGCAATCGACACAACCTTCGCGGGCCGTACCACCGATCAGCTGCCGTCGTCCTTACCGCCTCCGCCAGAGGAGTGGCGCACCCCGTTCCGTCAGCTCGCCCAAGCCGTCGGAATCGCCGATGACCTCGGGGCGGGCCACGCAACAGCAGCCGCTCTGCTGGATCCCATCCTTGGCGGCAAGATCAAGCGCGGGCTCTGGAACCCCGCCGAGCAGCGCTGGGCTGCCGAAGACCAATAATCCAATGTGCCACTGTACGCCCGCGCCTCTGCTGTGACCGGCGACCGTCCCGTTTTGACTCGGGGCCAATCGGTCCTTTTGGGGAGCCTATGGGCAGACTATGAAGCGAAACTCCAGAGGCGACGGGGGGAATCGAACCCCCCTGGGCGGCTTTGCAGGCCGCTGCGTAGCCACTCCGCCACGTCGCCCTTGACCCGCCAGGATACCGAGCCGCGACCGCCCCGCCGATGCTAGGCTTCGCCTCCCAGGGCGATTAGCTCAGCTGGGAGAGCGCCGTCTCGACAAGGCGGAGGTCACTGGTTCGAGCCCAGTATCGCCCATGAAGCCAAAAAGCCCGTGCCAGCGGGCTTTTTGCTTGTCTGGAGGGCATCATCGCTTGCCCTTAGATTGCGCTTGGCGCACATCTGGCGCACACCTCACCTGCTCACGGGCACTGCGGATCGCCTCGGCGGCCGGTGTCCGCGGCTTATCTTCGAGCTCGCGCAGCACGCCGGCGTAGTGCTTGGCGAGGGTGGCAACCGAGTGCCCAGCCTGCTCGGCGACGTAGGTCAGTGACCGTCCCTCCCACAGCAGCAACGACACGAACGATCCTCGGAGCCGATACGGACGCATGTCGCCGGTCACTCCTGCAGCCTTGGCCGCGGGCTGGTAGATCCGCCGCCGCCAGTTCTGCCAGTCGTGCAGTTGCCACTCCTTGCCACCCTGGCGCGGGAAGATGAGGGCCTTGCCAGCTGGACGCCCCTGCGCGAGTCTCCATTCCGCCAAGTCCTGAACGAGCGGTGCGAGAACGTCCACCACTCGATCCCTCTCGGTCTTCCCGGCGTGCGCGTGGAGGATGCGCTCCCCGAGATCATCCCAATGGGCACTCGTCGCTTCCTCGGGACGCAGGCCCCCGTATGCGAGCAGCGATGTCAGCGTGGCGTCACGCAACGACATGCGCGCGCGAATCGTCTCGATCGTCAGCGGCGTGAGCGGCTGCGGACGTCTCGTCGGGGGCTGCCGCGGCTTGTCCACGACGCTCACAGGGTTGCTCGGGATGAGGCCGCGCACGACGGCGCGACGCAGAATGCCCTGCAGCAGCATCACCGCCTTGCGCTGCGTCTGCACGCCGACCTTCGCGGCGCGAAACTGGCTACACAGATCCTCAACCAAGGCAGGGGTGATCTCGCGCAACTGGTAGTCGCCGATACGCGGGAGAAGGTGCGTGCCCCAAACCTCGAGGTAGCGGCGGCGCGTTGACGGCTTGAGATTCGGCACGGCATACCGTGGCCACCATTCATCCCTCACGTACTCGGCCAACGTCAGCCGGCTCTGGATCACGCCGGCCGCGAGTGGGCCAAGCTGTCGTCGGCGCTTGACATCGAGCTCGAACGCCTGGGCGTCGCCCTTCTTGCCGAACAATCGGGAGCGCTGCCGCCCACCCTCTCGCCAACGCACCTCGTATTGCCCACCTCGATCATCGCGCTTGCGCACACTCATGCTCGCACCGCCTTTCGTTCAATCTCGCGGAGATCACCAACGCTACCGGGCCGTTGGGACCCCAGCGTTGGGCGCCGGCGACTCGGGGCAGAACGTAGGTTAGGAGCCGAGCCGGTCAGCGATATCGGCCGACCTTCGATCCAGGCGCAGGCGTCGTCCTCCCGAATGAGCAGCTTGTTTGTGGGCTGAAAGGCGCGCAGCCTGCCCGCAGCGATAGCGCGCCGCACCGACTTGTGCTCGCAGCGAGCCATCGTGGCGACCTCGCGCACGGTTAGGTAGGCAGTCATGCAATAAGTGACCCCAAGCAGACGAAAGCGGCCAACGAATTTGTCGACCGGCAGCTCGACCCTCTCGGCGAGTTCGCGACGGCGTTCTCGAGCAGTCCGCCTGGCTCCGGTTGAGCTGACCGCCTCTGCGGCGAGCGCATCGCGCTCAGTAGCCCTCGATACGCGGGAGCCGGCTTGCCCGGCCATTGTCGCATCCCCTCCAGGGGATGCGGCCGGGGCTGCGACCGGCCCCGCATCGGGCGGGGCCATCCATATCCAAAGGAGGGCGCTATGCCCACGCGCACCCGCTGGCCCGGAGACGAAGGTTACGATCGGATGGAGTTCGCACGCGGTCTCGGATGGGACTCAATCGCGAATTGGGGACTCAATGGCTGGGACCTCGGCAGCTGGCCGTATGTCGTCGTCTATCACCGCGGCGAGATGGAGCTCGCGGTGGATGTAGAAGGAGACATCGACATCGAGAAGTTTCCGACTCGTGAGGACCGCGACCGCAAGACCGATGAGATCGCCTTCTTCTACTGGAAGAAAGATGAGGAGGAGTGGGTGGACGGAATCGACTCGCACGAGCAGATGCCGTCGAACCTACGTGGTCGCTTTTCGTGGACTCGGCTCGAGGGGAGTCACAAGCCGAACGTAGAGGCCACACATCAGTGAAGGATCGCGCCGCTCTGCCGGTGCGGGAGCCCGCTTGCCCGGCCATTGTCGCATCCCCTCACGGGGCTGCGGCCGGGGCTGCGACAGGCCCCGCACCGGGCGGAGCCACCCATCCAAAGGAGGGCACAAAATGCCCGCTGGACTCACAGACTCAGACTCAATGTTCTCCGTGCGCGTCACACCCTGGCACGGCCTGGGAGCCGTGCTCGATCAACCGCCCGCGACCATTGCGGAGGCGATCGAGGCATCCGGGCTCGGCTGGGGTGTCGCGAAGGAGCCCATCGCGATCGACCGTGGCGAGACATCGGTCGCCGATTGGTCTGCCCCTCGCTGCGAGGAGATCCCCGGCTTCTACGCGACCGTCCGTCAGGACACCCGCGAGGTGCTTGGGATCGTCGGTGAGCGCTACCGCATCGTGCAGAACCACGAGGCGTTCGCGTTCGTCGACCAGTTGCTCGGGAGCTCGATCAACTTCGAGACCGCCGGGAGCCTGCACGGTGGCCGTCGCGTATGGGTGCTCGCCACGCTGCCCGATCACGTCGAGGTCGGCGGCGATGCCGTACGCCCCTACGTGCTGCTGATGAACAGCCACGACGGCTCGACGGCGGTGATCGCCGCCACCACCCCGATCCGCGTGGTTTGCCAGAACACGCTCAATTGGGGTCTCCAGAGCGCGCGCCAGAAGTTCTCGATCCGCCACACCGAAGCCGTTACGCAGCGCGTCCATGAGGCGCGGCGAGTGCTGGACCTCTCGATCAACTACTACAAGCAGTTCAAGTGCTACGGCGACGAGCTCGCTTCGCAGACTTGTACCGAGCGTCAGCTTCGCGTGGTCCTCGAGGAGCTCTACCCGAACGGGACAAGCGACTCGATGAGCAGCCGCTCGCGCCGTTCGCGCCAGCAGACCAAGGACCGCATCGCCGAGCTGTTCCTGCACGGCGACACGCAGGGCAACGCGCCCGGCTCTAAGTGGGCCGCCGTGAACGCGATCATCGAGTACGGCGACTGGATTCGTCCGCTGCGCTCAAACGGTCAGCGGTTCGCCCGAGCGCTCGATGACGGAGCCGAGAAGACCCGCGCGTTGCAGTTGGTGGCCGCGGCCTGACGCTGCAGGGCCCCGGCGGGCTAGGCTCGCCGGGCCTACGCGACCAGGCGTCGAGCACAACGCCCGGCAGGCGCTACATTGCTCGTGGGCCGTACACCTGCTCAGGTGAGAATACGGTCCGATCTGAGATAAGCCTCGGGAGACCGGGGCTTATGTATTCGCCGCGCTGCGGCGCCCTACTCGCGATAACCGGCTTATCGACGGCGCATTGAACGCCTCCGCGTGCTCGCCTACAATGGGTTCAAGGACAAGGCACCCGCGGCCGATTCCCCTAGTGGACTGTTTGCTATGGCTACCCGAACCGACAACGAAATCCGCGAGCTAACCCCCGAGCAGGGCCAGCAGCTCCTCGACGACAAGGCTCGTCAGTACCTCGGGATCTCCGGAGAGGAGTTTCGCACTCGCTGGGACGCCGGCGAGATAGACGCCGACGACGAGCCGGACGTGATGCGGGTCGCGATGCTGCTGCCCCTTGCCGGCTAGAACTCCAGCGGAGGCCGTCCAGGCTTACCGCGCCCGTATCTCGCGCGTACTCTCCTGCCTCACGACTGCGCACGTCGATGTCGGAGGCGGCTACGCCCCGTCCGCCGCTCCACATGCCCTCATCATGGCCGGCAACGATGCCGTGGCCCTGCGGGGAGCAAGTCGCCTGACGCTGGCGGTCAGCGAGCACTACACCATCACGGAGGGCTCCGACGCGGGCTGGCAGGTCCACAGAGCCGCCTACTTCTATGCCATTGGCCTTCACGACACCGGCGAACTACTGGCGTATCACTGGCATCCGCGCGGAAAGAGCCCGGTTGTTGACCCGCACCTACACGTCCGGGCCAATATCCAGCTCGGCGAGCGCTGGCTCGGCAAGGTCCATCTCCCTACCGGCCCGATCGAGCTAGTAGACCCGTCCGTAAGTTCGAGTGGTAACCGTGGAGGGGGGGTCCGACCGGTGGCCTCGTCACGATTTGGTTGTGGCGAAGATTGGGCGCAACGAGTCCTGTCCTTGCGGTTCGGGTC
>Ga0116217_10005330_pt1 | contig 11314 bp, 8 predicted proteins | sample Sb_taG_6_FD_89697 | JGI IMG/M metagenome (GOLD analysis project Ga0116217, IMG submission 89697) | Peat soil microbial communities from Weissenstadt, Germany - Sb_50d_4_PS metaG | ecosystem: Environmental > Terrestrial > Soil > Wetlands > Peat | place: Germany: Weissenstadt | collected 2010-09-21 | reverse complement strand
CGGGGTTTGCCCCCGGGCCGTAGCCGACGCGCACAAGGATTGCGGCCTCGGGCGTGAATTTAAGCGCATTGGAGCACAGATTGAGGAGCACCTGACGCAGGTATTGCGCATCGCCGCGGAGCCGGTAGGGCGTGCCGGCCGCGAGCCGCGTCGCGAACCACAGGCCGCGGCTGCGCGCCTGGGGCTCAATCATGGTGGAAATCCCGGCCACCATCGCGTGGAGGTCGAAGGCAATCGGATGGACCGCGGCCTTGCCCGCCTCGATCTTCGCGAGGTCGAGGATGTCGTCGATGAGCGAGAGCAGCGAGCGCCCGGAGGCGTGAATCGTGGACACCATGTCCCGCTGCTCGTGATCGAGCCGCGCGTCGCTCAGAAGATCGCTCATGCCGATGATGGCGTTGAGCGGCGTGCGCAGCTCGTGGCTCATGTTGGCGAGGAAGCGGCTCTTGGCCTGGCTGGCCTCCTCGGCCAGGGCCTTCGCCTTGGTCAGCTTGGCAAGGAGGGCGGCGGCGTAACCGGGGATGATGATGAGGGCGAGGAGCAGGCCGGCAGAGAGGTACGGCTGGTCGCCCCAATAGTCGGCGGTGACGATCACGTAACCGAAGCCGACGAAGCTGAGCGCTGCCGGAGGGAACAGATAGTTCTGGCCGTAGCGAAGGCCGTTGCCGAGCGTGATCCATAGATAGACCGGATACCAGCAGGCGGTGAACGCGCCGCCGGTATCAAGGAACGCCGTGAGTGCCGTGATGTCGAGAAGCGTGCCGCAGAACCGCCGCACCGGGGAGACGCGCGGTGCGACCGCGATGAGTGCGAAGAGTGCGACCGAGAACACAAGATTGAGGGAGGCGAGCAGGATCGGGTAGCGCAGGACCTCGTAACTCGCGAAGCCAAGTTGCACGATCGAGACGACATAGGCGAGCGTGATGAGGCCGAATAACACGCGGATCAGGCTCTGCACGTGCTCGCTGTCTTCGCGGGAGGTCAGCCGCCGGCGCATCCAGCGATAGGGCGACAGAATGGCACCGGTTAAATTCTGTATGATCGCCATTGCCATTGCGCACGCCTTGCGGCGGCCTCGTTTCTCGCTTGTGTTATGCGCTTCAGGTCTTGAGAGGATCAGATCCGTTATTGGTTAAATCGACTATGCAACCATTCCGGGTTTCCGCGCAAGACACGCATATCCTCCACAGAGACGAGACCTGATCGCCTGCTCCAGCATGTCCGGCCGAGCGCATCGGCGGCGCGCGCATGTCGAGCGGTCCCGACACGTCAAATCTCCCGCTGTCCGGGTTGGATCGTGCCAACCTTGAGCAGCTGCCCTATCTTATCGGCCGCCAGCGGCCGGCTGAACAGGAAGCCCTGAAGCGCGTCGCACTGGTAGGCGCGCAGATAATCGAGCTGCTCCTGGGTTTCCACGCCCTCGGCGACCGCCCGCTTCTTCATGGCATGGGTCATGGAGACAATGGCCTGCACGAGGGCCGCGTGGTCGGGGTCGCTCGTCATCTGCGAGACGAACGAAAGGTCGACCTTGAGCATCTCGACCCGCAGCCGCGACAGATGGCTGAGAGCGGAGTGCTCGATGCCGAAATCGTCGACGGCAAAGGTGACGCCTGCGCTGCGCAGCTGATCCATGATGCGGGACACCACCCCGGCGTTGCGGATGATCGTGCTCTCCGTGAGCTCGAGCCTGAGGTTCGAGGCCGAGAATCCGGTCTTGCTCAAGATGGCGAGAACGACCTCGCCGAAGTCCTCCTCGAGGAGCTGACGGCCGGAAACGTTGACCGAGATCTCGGGGAGCTGCAGCCCGGCGCGCAGCCAGGCCTGGGCCTGTTCGCACGCCGTGCGCAGGACATGCTCGCCGAGAGGAACGATGAGGCCGGTCTGCTCCGCGATCGGTATGAAGTCGTAAGGCGAGACGAGGACGTTTCCCGGACGGCGCCAACGCGCAAGCGCTTCCAGTCCCACGATCGCATAGTCGTTGGTTCCGACCTGGGGCTGGTAGAACACCTCGATCTGGCCGTCCTCGATCGCCCGGCGGAGACCCGCCTCGAGGCTCATTCGCCTCACCGCGCCCTCGGTCATTTGCGCGCTGTAGAATTCGTAGCGGCGCGTGGGAAGCGCCTTGGCCCGGTCGAGTGCGGTGTTGGCGTTGCGCATCAATGCGCCCGGCTCGCGCGCGTCGAGCGGGAAGGCGCTGACGCCCATGACGGCCTTGATATGGACGTCTTCCCCGTTGAGGGCGAAGGGAAGCTCGAAGGCTTCGACGAGCTTGTGAAGCGGCACTGCTACGTCGGACATCTTCTCGATGCTGCACAGAAGCGCGTAGAATTGGCCGCCGCCGACGTGCGCGACGGTGTCGCCCGGGCGCAGCGTGGCCCTAAGCCGTTTTGCCGTCTCGCGAATGATGTCGTCCGCCGCGGCGAGGCCCCAGCTGTCCCGGATGTTCCGCAGCGTCTCGATCTCGAGGCAGAGCACGGCCGCGATGCGCTCGGAGCGCTCGGCCTGGGTGATCGCTTGCGACATGCGGTCGAGGAATAGGCTCTGATTCGGAAGCCCGGTGAGCTGGTCATGGTAGGCGAGGTAATCCCGGTGCGCTTCGGCCCGCTTGAGGTCCGTGACGTCGAGGATGACGCCGTCCCATACGACGTCGCCGTTGTCGAGCCGGCGCGGGCGCGAAATCGTCTTCAGCCAGCGGGGATCTCCGCCCAACGTCATGAATCTGCCCTCGAACTCCATCGGAGAGAGGTCTTCCACCGAGCGATGCATCGATGCGGCGTAGCCCTCGCGGTCCTCCGGGTGCATGACCTTGAGGAGGGCGCCGCCGTCGCGCATCACTTTGTCGGGCTCGATGCCGTAGACCTTCTTCGCCGATGCGCCGATGTAGGGGTAGGAGACCGTGCCGTCGGGCCGCAGCACGCGGCGGAAGATGGTGCCCGGCATGTGCTCGGCGATGCCGCGGAGCATCTCCTCGCTCTCGCGACGTGCTGCTTCCGCATCCTTGCGCTCGGTGATGTCGATGGCGGCCGTCACCGCGTGCGTGATGCGGCCGCCTGGATCGCGCAACGCGCTCTTGGTCGTGAGCATGTCGCGCGCGCGGTTGCGCGCATCGACGAGGCGCTCCTCGAAGGGCGGCGGCGTCTCGCCCGTGGTGAACAGCGTAAGATCGGACGCCGCGCTCATGCGCCCGAAGGCCTCGCCGAATACGCTCTCGGCGCTGCTGCCGATCGCGGTTTCGCGCGCCACGCCGGTGAGCGCCGCCGCATAGGAGTTGAGGAACACGAGGCGCAGATCGGCGTCCGTGGCGTAGATCATCGCGGGCACGGCATCGATCACGGAGCGCAGCCGCTCTTGAATCTCCTTGACCGTCTCCTCGTGGAGCCGATGGCTCTGCGCAAGCATGCGCTCGAGCGAGTAGGCGCGGTGCTTGATGATCTGCTGCTGGCGGCGCAACGCGAGCAGATTGCGCGAGCGCGACCAGAATTCGTGGTGGTCGACGGGGGAGAGCAGGAAATCGGTGGCGCCCGCCTCGAGCGCCCGATAGCGGAACTCTTTGTCCTCATAGACGGTCACCACCACCACCGGCACATCGAAGCAGAGCGGCAGACGGCGGAAACGGCGCACGAACTCGGCGCCGTCGATGTGGGGCATCTTGTAATCGGTGATGACGAGGTCTGGGGTATTGTCTTCGATCCAGGCAAGGGCGGCGATCGGGTCCTCGAACGCCTTGACCTCGAGGTTCTCCTCGAGCACGGAAGCGAGCTCGCTCATGATGCGGCGGTTGGTCACCCGGTCGTCGACGATGACGACCGTCGTCTTGCCGGACACTTGCGGCGTGCCGGCGCTCGAACGCACCTCTCCCGAGCGTCCCGCGGAAGATTTCTGAAATTGCGCGACTCGTTCCCTCAACATTTTGCAATAATCCCGAAGCTTCGCCGGCTTGTCCGATGCAGCGTCGTCGCCGCGATTACGCTTCCACGCCCTTCTCGACTTGGCCGATCGGGCGGTAGGCTCAATAACATGGCAATTATTTGTTAATTTATGATTATTATTTCTCCATGCTCCCCGCGCGCACTGCGCCCGCTCTTTCCCGTCAATCCAAGTCCGGGAAAGCCGCCGTCAGTTGCCGCCTGAACACCGCCCGCGCACCTTCACCTCGAGTCCAAATTATGGTTAGATTACTGATAGTTGTCCCATTGCGGCCGGCCCATCTCGAATTTGTGCAAGTGCGAAGGGCACGGCATCCGCCCGGAACGGCACTCAATATCGGGGGCATTTGAGCGACCTTTTAGCTGAACGACAACAGGAATCTGCGACGGACATAGGCATCTTTAGCCGCGAGAGGAGTGCTGAGAGCCTTCGCGGTTCTCGCCGATGGGGGTTTTCATGGCGACGAGTGCGGCGCGCCGCATCGGATATGCGTGCCGTTGACATCGCGTCGATGCCATGACCGCGCATGGGCCGCACGGCGATTTGCGCGGTCAAGGCCGGAGGTTGCCGCCGCTACGGGAGCTCTTTCCGCGCGCGCACGTTGCCCTCAAGGCGTCAGCGTGACCTGGGGAGACGGCGCGCCGGACGTTTCACCTCCACGGTCACAGCATGCGAGCGGCCGCGCGCAAGGCTCTGAACGACCAGGCTCGCGCCCGCGGCTCGCGGCCGTGGGGCGCCCTGCAGCCAACCCGGCCCCAAGCGCTCCGCCTCCGCCTCGATTTCCGCGTCCGTTGGCACCGGATCGGCCGGGGCCCCGACGCTTCCCTTTCTCTTGCTGTCTTCCTTTTTGTCCATCAGCTTTTGGATGCCCATGCGCGGACCGCGCGCCTCGACATCTCGAGAAGGCGCGCCTCGATGTGGGGATTCGGAAATTCTCAAATGCAATTGGCCGCGGGAGTTACCCTCTCTGCGAGCTAGCCTGCGCGCTGGTGTATCTTGAGGCCCCGATCCGGTGAAATAGCCGCTTTTCCGCCACGGACGCATTGGTCCCGTGCCATGGCGACTTTATATATTGTGCGGCTGGACAGCATGGATATAGCTAAGGACGCTCGGAATTGCAAGCGGGCGGGTGCCAATTTCCTGCTGCCGCTCATTTTGAATTTGAGCGCAAGAGCCGGAGTGTCCGCGGCCGCATAATCGCCAAATATCGGTCCAGGCGGGCCCATCGGCGCGCCGCAACCGAAAAGGAGATTTCCATGGTTTCCCCGAGGACGAGACAAGAGAAGGGTCTGCCACGATACTCCGGCGACGACGATTCCAGCGGGCGGTTCTACGCAACCTATTCGAAGCTGCTGGGCATGACGCCCGCCGGCTTCCGCGCCGGGGGCAAGGGCACGTCGATGCGCTTTGCCGTCGGCGAATGCTCGCTCGGCTCGATCCTCGTCGCCGCCACCAAAAAGGGCGTCTCGGCCATCCTCTTCGGCGACGCCCCGGAGGCTCTCGTGCGCGACCTCCAGGACCGCTTTCCCAAGGCGAAGCTGGTCGACGGCGATGAGGACTTCGAGCAATTGCTGGCCAAGGTCGTCGGCTTCGTCGAGGCGCCAGCACAAAGTCTCGACCTCCCGCTCGACGTACGGGGTACGGCCTTCCAAGAGCGCGTGTGGCAGTCGCTCTGCGGTATTCCCGCCGGCTCCACCGCCACCTACTCCGAGATCGCCCAACGCATCGGCGCACCCACCGCAGTGCGCGCCGTTGCGCAGGCGTGCGCAGCCAACGCCATCGCCGTCGCCATTCCCTGCCACCGGGTGGTGCGCAACGACGGCGCGCTCTCCGGCTACCGCTGGGGTCAAGAGCGCAAACGCGCGCTGCTCGAGCGCGAGGCCGCATGACGATGGGCGCGATCCGGCCCCGGCCCTCCCGCTCCTCCTTGCGCGGCATCGCGGTGCGGGTCGCCGCGCTTGAGTGGCCGGGTCTCGCCGCGAGCCTCGATACGGACGGTCATGCCGTCATCGCCTCGCTGCTTGCACCGGAAGCGTGCCAAGCGCTGGCCGCGAGTTACGAGAGGGAGGAGCTCTTCCGCAGCCGCGTGGTGATGGAGCGCCACGGCTTCGGACGCGGGGAATACAAGTACTTCGCGTATCCTCTGTCCGAGCCGGTTTCCAGCCTGCGAGCAGCGCTCTATCCGCCGCTCGCCGGCATCGCTAACCGCTGGAACGAGATCATGGGCATCGACGTGCGCTATCCGGAAGATCATGCGGCATTCCTCGAGCGCTGCCGCAACGCCGGTCAAACCAAGCCGACGCCGCTCCTCCTCTGCTATGGCGGCGGCGACTACAACTGCTTGCATCAAGACCTCTATGGAGAGCACGTCTTTCCATTGCAGCTTACGGTCCTGCTTTCGGTGCCCGAGCGGGACTTCACGGGCGGCGCTTTCGTGCTCATGGAGCAGCGGCCCCGTATGCAATCGCGCGCGGAGGTGGTGCCCCTCGGCCAGGGGGACGGCGTGATCTTCCCGGTGCACCATCGGCCGGTGCAAGGCAAGTGCCGCTCTTACCGAGTCAATCTCCGTCACGGGGTGAGCCGGGTGCGGTCCGGCCGGCGCCTGACGCTCGGCATCATCTTTCACGACGCGCGATGAGCACGATCCGCGGTGCCGCGACAGGCGATCTCGTGAGCGGCGCGCGCCGCTCGGGCAAGGGTGCCGAGGCGCTCGCCGAAGGTGCGATGCTCCTCGCGGGCTTCGCCGCACCCGACGCGGCCGAGCTCATGAAGGCCCTCGGGCCGATCCTCGCCCTCGCACCCTTCCGCCACATGGTCACCCCCGGTGGCCACCGGATGTCCGTGGCGACGACCAACTGCGGCGACACCGGCTGGGTCACGGACCGCCGCGGCTATCGCTACGATGCCGTCGACCCGTCGACAGAACGGCCGTGGCCGCCGATGCCTGCCTCGTTCCGAGCCCTCGCGGCACGTGCTGCGGCCGCGGCCGGGTTCGCGGGCTTCGACCCCGACTCCTGCCTGATCAACCGCTATGAGCCGGCCGCGCGCCTGTCGTTGCACCAAGACAAGAACGAGCGCCACTTCGCCGCGCCCATCGTGTCGGTCTCGCTCGGGCTGCCCGCGGTATTCCTCTTCGGCGGCTTCAGCCGCAACGACCGGCGGCACCGCATCCGGCTCGAAAGCGGCGACGTCGTGGTGTGGGGCGGTCCCGCGCGACTTGCCTTCCACAGCATCGAGCGCGTGCTCGCGGGAGACGACGGGCCGAGCGGCCGCTGCCGCATCAATCTGACGATTCGCAAAGCGCTGTGACGATGGCCCGGCCGAGGCCGCAGGTGCATCGTTCACGCGCCGAGATAGGCCTTCACGATGCTCGCATTCGCGGACAGCTCGGCTGAGGTGCCCGACAGCACGATGCGGCCGTCGCGGATGACGTAGGCTCGCTTGGCCACCGCGAACCCGAAGGTGAGGCTTTGCTCGGCAAGGAGCACGCTCACCCCGTGGCTCTGCAGCTTGGGCAAGGTCTGGAACACGGACTGCACGACCTTGGGCGCGAGCCCCGCCGAGGGCTCATCGAGCAGCAGCAATCGCGGATCGGTCATCAGCGCCCGCGCGATCGAGACCATCTGCTGCTCGCCGCCCGAGAGCGTGCCGGCCTGCTGGCGAAGCCGCTCGGCGATCGCCGGAAACAGCTCGAGGACGCGCTCGCGCAACGCCGCGCGCCGCTCGGGCGCGCAGAGTCGTCCGCCGAGTGCTAAATGATCGGCGACCGTCATCCGCGGAAACAGCTCGCGACCGCTCGGGACGTGGCCGATCCCGGCGCGGGCGACGAGGTGCGGCGGGAGGCCGCCGATCGACTGGCCGAACAGCATGATTCGGCCGGCCCGCGGCGCGATCAGGCCCGCCAGCGTGCGCATGAGGGTGGTCTTGCCGGCGCCGTTGGCGCCGAGCAGCAAGGTCACGGCCTGGGCTTCCACTTCGAGCGAGACGTCGTGCAACAGGGTGAGGCTGCCGATCCCGGCCACCACGCCGTCGACCACGAGCGCGGCGGACGTCGCGGACGGTTCGGGTGCCGGCATCAACGGACTTCTCCGAGATAGGATTGGATGACGATGGGGTCGCGCAGCACGGCCGCCGGCGCGCCCTCGGCGATCTTCTTGCCGCGGTCGAGCACGATCATGCGGTCGGAAATATCCGCGATCGCCGAGATCACGTGCTCGATGCCGGCGACCGCCGCCACGCCGAACTCGGGCAGGCGGCGCAACACGACGCGAATCTCCTCCTGTTCGTCGCGCGTCATGCCGGCCATCACTTCGTCGAGCAGCACCAGGGTCGGGCCGAGCGCGAGCGCGCGCGCCAGTTCCAGCCGCCGCTGCTGCCCGGGGGTCAACCTGGCGATGGACTCGAGCCACATCGGCGCGAGCCCGGTGGTGTGAAGCGCCCACGCCGTCTGTTCGAGCGCTTGGCGGGACAGCCTGCCGTGCTGAGCGGCGAGCAGGACGTTCTCCCACACTGTCATCGATTCCATGAGTCGCGGAATTTGAAAGGTGCGGGCGATGCCCTGGCGTGCACGCTGGAAGGGAGCAAGTCCGGCCACGGGTCGGTCCTGGTAGAGGATGCTGCCTTCGTTGGGAATGACGAAGCCGGTCACCGCGTTGAACAAGGTGGTCTTGCCCGCCCCGTTGGCGCCGAGAATGCTCACCGACTCGCCGCGCTGGACACTGAAAGAGAGTCCGTCGTGTGCTATGATGCCACGGAAACCCACCGAGAGATCCCGCACCTCGAGGATCGTCTCGCCGGATGGCCGCGACGGCGGTGCCGGTGGCGGCACGATCGCTGCCGGGAACAGGCGCGGCGCGAAGATGGGGCGCCTAAGGAGCCAGCCGAACCGGTTGGCCAGTCCGACAATGCCGCCCGGAAACGCCAGCACGACGACAATGACGAGCCCGCCGTAAAGCGCCAGTTGAAGCTCGGGGACATAGGCCCACAGCTGTTCGCCGACCAGCATCAGGACGAGGGTGCCGAGCAACGGACCCCACAGCGTGCCGATCCCGCCGAACAGCGTGAAGACCACCAGTTGGAGATCCATGTTCGGATCGAAGGCGCTCGCAGGGTCGATGAAGCTCCGGTTCCACGCGACCAACCCGCCAACGGCGGCCGGCGCCAGCGCGCTGAGCACGAAAGTCAGGATCTTGACGCGACCGGTGGCGACCCCGAGCGCTGCAGCGGCCCCCTCGTCGTCGCGCACGCTCATGGCGCTCAGCCCGAGTCCCGAGCGCATGTAGAACGCGTTGAGCCCGAAGGCGAACAGCGCCGCCGCCCAGGTGCCGGCATACACGGCGATCGGCGTTAGCTCAGCCGGAAGGGTCAGGCCGACCGCACCGCCGGCGAACGACCAGTTGGCGGCGACGACCGCGAGGATTCGCGCTAGGCCGAGCATGCCGAGCGCGAACATGATGCCGCGCAGCCGCAGCATGACCGCGCCCAGCAGGAGGGCCGCCACACCCGCGAGCAGCACGGCGATCGGGATCGCCATGTACCAAAGAATGGGCGTATGGAGCACCATAAGGGCGGTGGCATAGGCGCCCATTCCGAAGAAAGTGACCTGACCGAACGAGACGTAGCCGGTGAATCCGCTGATCAGGTTCCACGAATAGGCCAGCGCGACGAATGTCAGGATGTCGGTCGCAAGCTGCAGGACATAGCCCGAGCTCAGCAGCGGGGCTGCCGCTAGAACGGCGAGGATCGTCAGGCCGGCGACCGCGCGGTAGGCCTGTCGGCGCCGGCTCGGGAATGCCGCGGCGGCCGGGGTGAGGCGATTCTGCAGCTGCCTGCCGAGGGTGTGTCGCTCGAAGCTCATGATATTTCGATTCACTGCGCCTGAACGGCCCGGCCGAGACCTTGCGGACGCAAGATCATGAACAGGATGAACAGCAGATAGGGGACCACGCTTTCCGCATCTCCGCCCCCGTAATAGCCGACCGCCGATTGCGTTATGCCGAGCAGAAATGCCGCCAGCACCGCGCCGCGGTAGTCGCCGAGGCCGCCCAATGCGACGACGACGAAGGAGAGGATGGTGAGGCTGTCGGCCGTCTGTGCCGCAAGCGGGATGACCATGATGAGCAGAACGCCGGACGCCGCGGCGAGGCTCGAGCCGATGGCGAAGGCGATGCAGCGCATGCGGCTCACGTCGATTCCGCAGGCGACCGCCCCGATCCGGTTCTGCGAGGTGGCAAGCAGACACTTGCCTGAATCGGTGTGCTGCAGCCATATCTGAAGCGCGCCCGATATGGCCGCTCCGAGCACGCCCGCGGCGACGAGCGCTTCGTTGATCGTGAGCCCGCCCAACGACCACGTGGTCTGCAGATTGGGCAGCGACACATACTGCGAACCGAACACGTCGAGCCCGAACTCGACGAGCACGTAGGACAGGCCGAACGTGATCATCAGGCTCAACAACTCGGATTTTCGGCCGATGCCGGCGAGCGGCTCGAGCAGCGATCGCTGCAGGAGGGCGCCGATCGCGAGCATGGCAACGAAGACGACAGGCAGGAGGAGGAGCGGGTTTAGCTGCGTGTGGGTGGCGAACCAGAAGGTGAACAGGCCGGCCACCGTGATAATGGCGCCGTGGGCGAGGTTGACCACGCCCATCACCCCGAACACGAGGTTCAAGCCCTGGGCGAGTAGGATGTACATCCCGCCCAGCAGGAGGCCGTTGATCAGGATTTGCAGCACCAGCATGCGGCGAGCCGCCCGCCCTCGTTGCGCGGCTCGGCGCTATTGCCCGGTGTAGGGGACTTGCGCCGGCGCCTCCGCGTCCGCGGCCGGCCAGATCAGCTTGCGGGTTCCGTCCTGGATCTGGAACAGAAATTGGTTGAATTTCTTCGCCGCACCGTTCGGGTCGCTGGCGAAGGTGCCCTGTACCGTCTGGACCTCGTTGTGAAGCAGCCAGTCGTGCAATTTGGCCTGGTCGATCACCTTGACGGCATTGAGGGCGGCGCCGAGGGCCTGGATGGCGCCGTAGCCCGAGGCGGCATGGTAGTCGGGATCCTGGTGGAATGTCGCCTTGTAGTGCGCGATGAACGCCGCGTTGCCCGCCGTCTTCAGGCTTGCCCACCAGCTGGTGTTGGAGATGATTCGGTTGGCGAGCGGCCCCAATGCCTTGGTGAATTCATCCTCCGCCGGGCCGATGGCCTCGGCGAAGAATTTCGGCGCGTATCCCGCCCTCTGCAGCGCCTGCGCGATGCCGACCGCATCCGGGTAATAGCTGCACACGACCACGACGTCCGGCTGGGCGTTCTTGATCGCGAGTGCAAGGGAGGAGAAGTCGGGCTGCGGCAATGCGTAGGTCGTATCGTACACGAGCGCCATGTCGAGAGCCTTCACCTGT
>Ga0116217_10005320_pt1 | contig 11327 bp, 13 predicted proteins | sample Sb_taG_6_FD_89697 | JGI IMG/M metagenome (GOLD analysis project Ga0116217, IMG submission 89697) | Peat soil microbial communities from Weissenstadt, Germany - Sb_50d_4_PS metaG | ecosystem: Environmental > Terrestrial > Soil > Wetlands > Peat | place: Germany: Weissenstadt | collected 2010-09-21 | reverse complement strand
CGCTCGCAATGACGGGTCTGTTTCGAGCGTCGGAGGCTAACGCTCGAGAACGCGCTAAATCACCAAGACCGGCGTGCCGATGCGCACCCGGTTGTAGAGGTCGATCGCGTCCATGTTGCGCATGCGGATGCAGCCTGAGGACACGTGCTGACCAATTTCCGACGGCTCGTTGGTGCCGTGGATGCGAATAAGCGTGTCGTGATTGCCCTGGAAGAGATAGAGAGCGCGCGCGCCGAGCGGGTTGTCCCACTGCCCTTGAAGCGGGCCATGCTGGATGTAGACTTTGAACTGCGGCCAGCGCTCCATGATCGAGGCGGTCGGCATCCAGGTCGGCCATTCCTTCATGGCGCCGACCTCGGCGCGGCCGGTCCATCCCATATATTCGGCGCCGCTCGCGATCCGATATTGGATCGCCTCGCCGTGCGGCAGAACGTAGTAGAGATAGTTCGCGTTGGTGTCGATGATGATCGTGCCCGGCTTTTCATCGGTCTGATACTGGACCTTGTTGCGGACGTCGGGAATGCGCCATTCGTCAGGTTCGGCCAGCGCCATCATTTCCTTGTCGCGCGCAGTCAGCTGCGGATCGGGAAGGCCCGATTGAAGCACAGGCGTGCAGGCGCTCACCGCCAGTACGATCCCCAGGAGAAAAACCTTCGTCTTCATGCCCACCCCCGCCAGTCGGAACGGTAATAGAATTGATACCATAAAACTTAACCGTTTAACGAACGTTACCTTGCGGAAACGCCCAAAACGGCCTTCACGAAAACGCGAGCGCGGCTCGACCGGAACGGCCGGGGTCACGCGCGCTGTCTTTTTAGCCAGACTCATTGGTTGAGTCCAACGCTTGTTTGGCCCGCCCCGCTATATATGGGAAACTCGTTTGCCGAACGCTAAAGAACAAGGCAAAAACGCGCCAATGTCGGGCTTGTTCCGGCCACGCCGGACCCAGGGAGGCTTAAGATGGCGGAATGGCCGGCGCGCCTCGTTCTGGTCGGGGCCGGCAAGATGGGCGGCGCAATGGCGGAGGGCTGGCTCGAAGCCGGCCTCGCGGCGTCCTCGCTGACGATCGTTGAGCCCCATCCGTCGCCGGAGATCGCCTCGCTCGCGGCGAGCCGCGGCCTCGTGCTTGCCGCCCGAATCACGGCCCCGCCGCCCGACATGCTCGCGCTCGCGGTCAAGCCGCAGAGCCTCGATAAGGTCGCGCCTGAGATCGCCGCGCTCGCCGCCGGGCGCACGCTCGTCCTGTCGATACTCGCCGGAAAAACCATCGCCAATCTCGAGGCGCGCCTTCCTGAGGCGCGCGCCTTCGTGCGGGCGATGCCCAATACGCCTGCGGCGATCGGCCGGGGCGTCACCGCCGCCTTCGCCAATGCCAGCGTCACCGGCGAGCAGCGGCGCTGGTGCGAGCGCCTGCTCGGCGCCATGGGAGCCTTCTACTGGCTCGAACAAGAGGACGCGATCGACTCGGTGACGGCGATCTCGGGCGGGGGCCCGGCCTATGTGTTCGCGCTCACCGAGGCGCTCGCGGCCGCGGCCGAGAGACTGGGCCTGCCGGCGGAGCTTTCGATGAGCCTCGCGCGCGGCACGATCGAGGGCGCAGGCGAACTGATGCGCCGTCAAGGCGCAACCCCGCCGGCGACGCTGCGCCGCAACGTGACCTCGCCGGGCGGCACGACCGCCGCCGCGCTCGCCGTGCTTGAGGGCCCGGGCGGCCTCGAGGATCTCATGATTCGGGCGGCGGCCGCAGCCCGCGCGCGGGCGGCCGAAATGGCGGGATAGCCGGGGTGTCGATAGCCGGGGTTGGCGGCCGGCGACGGAGCGCGTACATTGTCTGAAACGTGATTTTTAGGAGCGCGCTATGGCGACGAAACCGAAAAGCGAGGCCAAGCCGGCGCCGTCCGACTCGCGCGGCAAAATCGTCGATGCGTTGATGGAGCTCGCGGGGGAGAGGCGTTTCGAGGACATATCGATCCGCGATATCTGCGAGACGGCCGGTGTGTCGCTCGCCGATTTCCGCGACTCCTTCCCCTCGAAGGCGGCCGTGCTTGCCGGCTTTTCTCGCCGCATCGACCGTGCCGTCCTGGCCCAGGACAATGGGGAGCTCGCAGACGAAAGTCCTCGCGAGCGGCTGTTCGACATTCTGATGCGCCGGCTCGAAGCGATGGCGCCCTATCGTGAGGGCCTTCGCGAAGCGACCGCGTGGCTCAAGCGCGAGCCCACAGCGGCATTGGCGATGAATCAGGTGGTGATCACCTCCATGCGCTTCATGCTCGAAGCGGCCGGCATCGAGGCGCAGGGCGCGGCTGGCCTGATCAAGCTCCAGGGCCTTGCGCTCGCCTGGGCGCGTTTGATCCGGGTTTGGCTCGACGACGAAGAGCCCGCTTTGTCAAAGACAATGGCGGAACTTGACCGCGCGTTGACGCGAGGCGAACGGGCCGTCGCGGGCGTCGATCGGTTGAGCGCGCTCGCGACCCCGTTTACAACGCTGGCGCGGGCGGCCTATGACGCGAGCCGCAGAGGGCGCCAACGCGGGACGCGCCCGCCGCGCAAGGACGACGGCGGTCACGAAGACGCTACGGTGCTCTGAGCGCCCGAGAACCGCTCATCGTCGCGCGCCCGCGACGCAACGATTCAATGTTGAGCGGTTCTATTGAGCCTTCGCTCGTCACGACCTGCGAAAAGTGTGCCCATCCGGACCGTTCGGGGGTCTTTAAGCGCGCGCGTTAGCTCCTCGACCAGCGATCGGCGCCATCGTTCCTGCATGCTCAAGCCCATCGCAGCGCCGTTTGCAAGCCCCCAACGCCTGCGGGTCGAGGGCGATGATCCGCGCGCCGACAATCGCCGGCGGGTGATCGACGTCGCCCGCGAAACGATCATCATTCATCGCACAGTCGCACGCGTCACGATGACGATCCGCGTGCCCGCGATCGCCTACCGTGGGGTGGCCTTGCGCCTGACTGGGCTCTCGGGCGGCGGCGTCCGATGCGACGTAAGGCTCGCGCATCGGGATCCCGATCTTTGCGTGTTGCTGGCCGGAGGCGACGATCAGGCCGCTATCGTGGCGCGCTGGCGCGCCTGGGTCGGCTTCTTCGGCCTGCCGGCGCTCGTCGAACGGATCGAGGCCGGCGCGCTCGGGGCGAGCCTTGAGGTCGTCGAGGACGCGCAGCGCTGTCCGCGCCCGCGCCGAGGCGGCAAGGCGTCGACCCCGCGCCGGCCGCGCTTTCTCGCAAGGCGCAAAGTCGGCCATCCCTCGTTCGCCGCCACCGTCCACGCCAATCCTCGCGTTCTGTTCCCCGGATCGAATTTTGATCGTTGACCAAAGCGGCTTTGGTCTGCGAGCGCTAAGACTCCCGCGCCGCCTCGCGCACGCCCGCCGGAGCTTTCGCGCTGACCATCCATCCCGAAATCCTTTGGGCCCTCGCCGCATTCGCCTTCGTCGCGGCGATCACGCCGGGCCCGAACAACCTGATGTTGATGACGTCCGGGGTGAAATACGGATTTGGGCGCACGCTGCCGCATCTCATCGGCGTGATCCTCGGCTTTGCGCTGATGATCGCCGTCGTCGGGTTTGGGCTCGACGTCATTTTCGAGCGCTTTCCGATAGCCCTGCCGACCATGCGCGTCGCCGGCTCGCTCTACATGCTTTGGCTGGCGCTGAGAATTGCACTCGCCAGGCCGATCGGCCAGGTTGAGCCAGGCGGGCGGCCGATCGGCTTTTTCGCCGCCGCCGGCTTCCAGTGGGTCAATCCCAAGGCGTGGGTGATGGCGTTGAGCGCGCTGTCGACCTACGCCGGCATCGTCGATGACTATAGTCGCAGCGTCCTCCTGACCGCCTCGCTCTGCGGCTTGATCGCGGTCCCCTGCAGCGGCGCCTGGGCGCTGTTCGGCGCCTCGCTCAGCCGGGTGCTCAGAGACCCCCGCGTCACGCGGCCATTCAATTGGACGATGGCGGCGCTGCTGGTCGCCTCGATCGCGCCGACCCTGTTCGAGTAGGATCGGCTCAGGCGAGCGACCGCTCGCCGCCGAGCTTGACCATGACGACTTCCGGGGGGCGCAGAACCCTGACCGGGGCGAAGGATGCTCCAAGCCCTCCCGAGACGATCATCTGGCGTTCACTGAGCACGTATTCGCCATAGACGAATCGGCCGGAGCGCCGTTTGATGAAGTGGATCGGCGCCCCGATGAAGGGCAGGTTGACTTGCCCCCCGTGCATATGACCCGACAGGGTCAAGGCGACGCGGTCGGGCACGGTGGGGAAGATATAGGGCTCGTGGGCGAGAAGGATGGCCGGCGCCTCGTCCCGGATTTCGCGCATCGCCGCCCAGAGATCGTCGGCCCCGCGGCTGGGCCGGTAGGACGACCTTAGATGGGCAATCTGATCGCCGAGCCCGATCAGCCAGAAAGGCCGCCCATGTTGGGTGAGCCGCAGGGACTGATTTTCAAGGACCGGAACCCCAGCCGCGGCGAGCGCCCGGCGCACGCTCAGCGAGTTATCGGGCGGTTCGGTGGGTATGGCGGCAAACCACCAGTCATGGTTCCCGAGAACGGAATAGACGCCGAGCGGCGCTTCGAGACGAGCCAGCTGCTCCGCCCAAGCGCCCGGCGGCACATAGCCCGAAACGAACGGATGCGTGCCGACAAAATCGCCGAGCAGCACCATCAGGTCCGGCCTCTGAGCGTTGGCGAGATCGACGATCTCACCGATGCGCTGTTCCGACATCCATGGATAGCATGCGTGGATGTCGGCGATGACCGCGATCTTAAGCGCAAGGTCGTCGGGCCAACCGTTCAAACGCGGCGCGTACTCGGTGAGCGTGAGCGCCGACCCGGTTTCATATGCTGTCGCGTAACCGATGAACGACAGCGTTCCCGCGACCCCGGCGCCGGCGCCGGCGAGAAACCGGCGCCTGGTCACATCAACCATAACTTACGCTCTCTAGCCTGGCGCTCGTTTGCCCTGCCCGATGGCTATACCGCGGCCGGCTCGGCTCGCGCAAGCTCGCGGCCTGTCGGAAGGAGATAGAACTCGCCGCGTTCGAGCGACTGGATCATCTCCGGATCAAAGTCGGCCGGCGGCAATCTCAAGGCTTCGGCGACCGCAGCGAGGCCGATGTCGTGATAGATGCGCGTGAGAAGGCTGCCGGCGCTTCGCTCGTCTGCCGCATCCGGGATCACGTCAAAATCGTCGCGCATGGGGGTCTCCCTCCGCCTTCGCTCGCTGGCCGCGGCGCTACGCGCCTCGCGAGATAGGCTGAGTGAAGCGCGTTAACAGCGAATTAAAGGCCCAAAAGGGATTTCTTCGGCTGCCGGCCTGCCCGCTTGCCGCCGCGGTTCGGCCGCAAAGACAGCCGGGTCCGCATGCGCCAACGCCATGGGCGGCATTGTGCCCTGAGCGTATTGATCTTACGCTGGCATCCGCGAACTTTAGGGCTTCCGCGAAGAATTTTTGGAGCAAGCGGCGGCCGTTTTAATGGGGTTCGCTTTCGATGAAGGCGCGAGCGCTGACGATCCGACTCTTGTGGCTCGCCATGGCCGCGTCGCTGCTCGTTCCCTATCTTCTCTTCGCCTTCGCGTCGTGGATCAGCTACAACCACCTTCAGGAATTGACGAGCGAGCGTCTTATCCGTTCGATTGACATTGAACAGGGGGAAGCCCGGACAACTTTTCTGTTTATTAGTCACGCGCTCGAAGACGCGAGCGAAATCGTCGCCGCCATGTCCGCCTCGGACATTCGCAGCGATGAAGCGCGCCTCTACGACCGACTGAAAAAACTGTTGGCGCAAGTCCCACTCGCCCAGTCGATCTGGATCTATGACGCGAACGGCGATGTTTTTGGTATCGACAGCGCTGCATCCGCCGCCCTCGCATAACTTCGCCGATCGGGATTTCATTCGCGCCCACGCGACAAATGACGTGGCAACATACTATGGGCGCGTCTACCAACCGCTTTTTGGCGCACAGCCTTTTTTCACCGTCAGCCGGCGCTTGTCTCGCGACGGCTCTTTTGAGGGGGTGATCGAGATTTCGGTTCCCCCGAGCAACTTCTTCCGGTTCTTCGCCACCCTCGCTTACGCCAAGGGCCTGCAATTCGCGCTGATTCGCGAGGACGGATACTTACCCCGCGGCCCCGCCCGGAGCGACCGACAAGCTGGACGAAAAGACCGGATTTCGGAGGACCATAGCTTTAGATCCCGCAGGCGGGTTTTACACTTCAACCTCGCCGGTCGACGGCGTTAAGCGGCGCTTTGCGACCCGGCGCTTTTGTCCATCAGGGCCGGCTCGAGCCGGGAGTCGCGTGGATACAGAAGCCGCTGACCAGCGACCAACTCGCATCCATGGTTCGCAAGGTGTTGGATTCCTGAGAAGGGCGCGGCGTCTCGATTGCCTCTCCGCCGAATCCGGCGTAGGGCAGAGCGAAATGGCCGCCGTCGGAGGTCTTCGCCAGGCATGGCGCCCGGGAGACTTGCGATTGTCGGCCGGCGCCGGGTGATCGCCTCCGCCCGCGCGTTTGCCTTCTCGTCGAGCGTGACCGCTTTCGCGTTCGCAGCGTCGAGCTTCCGCCGCCGGGCGCGCGCGGAGAGCGCGTCTTTAACGTCGGCCGCGGGGTCATGGCGGCGGCGCGCGTCGCCGACCCTGCGCCCGCCTCTGGCGCGCTTCGTCTTCGTTGAGTTTCCACCGCGTTTTCGCCTTGATTGGGGCTACGAGTCCTTGGCGGCCCGTCCGGTTTTTCGCCGTCGCGGAGAAGGAGACGTTGAGAGCATGCGCCGGATCGTGGCGTGGGGCTGCGCCGCCGCGTTGATCCTTGCGTTGGCGGCGTGCGGGTTCGTGCGCTGGCCGTTGCGCGCCGCGAAGGTCGGCGACAGCCTCAACGCCGCCTTCGGCGCCTCGCCGCGCCTGCATTGGAGCGCCCCCCAGGCGGCGACCTTTTCCTTATTTCCATGGCCCAGCCTGCGCGTCGTCGACGCGCGGCTCAATGACGCTTATGGCGTCAACCTTCTCTCGGCGCCGAGCGCGCGCCTCGACTTGTCGCTTGTCGAACTGATGCGCGGGCGGATTGTGCCGGCGCGCGCCATCCTCGTCAGCCCGACGGTGACGCTCGACATCGACCGCCCGCCGTTCGCCGGCGCGGCGGATGGATCGGCGGCGCCGGCGAGCGTCGCAGGGGCTCTCACGCCGTTGGCGAGCTTGAGCCTTTCCAATGGCGTGGTGCGCATCGTCAGTAACAAGCGAGGGCTCGACACGCTGATCGAGAACGTCCGCGGCCGCCTCGACGGGCTCACCATCGGCAATCAACTTCGCTTCGACTTGTCTGCGGTGTGGCGAAACGCGCCCATCGCGATCCTCGGCGCGCTCGGCGATCCCGAGGCCGCGGCGAAGGGCGCGCCGAGCCCGTTCGCATTCGCGCTCGATTCGCCGATCGCCAAGCTTGCGTTCAGCGGCGCGCTCGCCGTCGGGGACGCGCCGAGCGCCGAGGGCGACGTGACGGCGTCCGTCGCTTCGATCGCTGCCTTGATGGCTCGCCTCAATTTGGAGCCGCCGCGCATTCTTTTCTCCGACGACATCGCAATCACAGCGAAGGTCAAGGCGACGTTGGACGCCATTACGCTCGGCGACGCGACGCTGACGAGCGCGGGCCAGACTTTTGACGGCGCGCTCGAAATCGCCAACCCCGGCGGGCGGCCAACCGTCTCCGGCACGCTCGCCGCCGACGGGGTGGCGCTCGCGCCCTTGCTGGGGCCCGCGGAACGACTGTACGACCCGGCCGACGGATGGAGCGCGAAACCTTTCGCGCTCGCGGCGCCGCCGGCCTTCGACCTCGACTTGCGCCTCTCGGCGTCCCGCCTCGACGGCTACGGCCGAGCGCTCTCCAACGCCGCCGCGTCAGTCATTGTCAACGGCGGCCGCTTGAGCGCGAATCTCATCGAGGCCGCCGCGTATGACGGCCGCCTCGACGGCGAAGCCAGCGTCGAATGGCTCGGGCAAGACCTTAACATCCGCGCGCGCGGCGAGCTTGCCGACGCGGACCTCGGCGCAGTGTTCGCCGATTTCGGCCGACCGCTGGCGACCGGGCGAGGCGGGGCGCGATTCGCCGTCGAGACGTCCGGTGCCTCGCCGGCCGCGGCCGTCGCAGGCTTAAGCGGATCGGCGTCCCTGGAGGCGGCGGACGGCGGAATCGTCGGCGTCAATTTGGAGGAGGCGCTGCGCCGCAGCCAGCGTCGGCCGATCGACGTCGCCCGCGACATGCGGCTCGGCGGAACGGCGTTCGACACGCTCGGCGTTTCGTTCGTGCTCGACAACGGCCGCGCCCGGGTCGAGCGCGGCGCCATGACGAGCCGCGGCGTCGGCGCCGAGTTGGAAGGCCTCGTCGATCTCGTCGCCCAAAGATGGGACTTGCGCCTCAACGCGGTTCAGACGGACGCCGCCGGGGAGGAATCGCAAAACGCCGCGCATTTGACGCTTGACATCGATGGGCCGTGGTCCGCGCCGACGATCCGCGCGATCGGGGACGCCGGCGGAAGCCCGGCGAGCGGCGAGGAGGCGACGCCGCCGTCGCATTGAAGGCTCTTCGACGCATCAGGGGTCAAGAAGCGTGCGGCTTCGACCGATCTCACGCGCTTTCAGCGATCATTGCCGCCGCGCAAAGACCGAAAAGGCGGCAAGAACCACGAAAGCGCCAAAGGAGAAGGGGCGCACCTCGAGGTCGGAAGTTTCGTTCAATGGTAAATTTACTGGAATTATCCGTCGAGTCTAACATCGGATTAAATTTTGGCTAGCATGATAAGCCCAAGATAACCGTTGCGATTAGGCGACAATGCCGTCCTTGGGCCAATTCTTCGCCGGAATGTCGCGCCGCGGGCGAACGTTCGCGCGCAACGAAAGCGCGTCGCCCGCGGTCGAGTTCGCCTTGGTCTTTCCGATCTTCATCGGCGTCGTGCTGGCCACTCTGCAGGCGGCTTCGATCTTCCTCGTCGAGGCGTTCTTCGAATCGGCGGCGGAAGAGGCCGCGAGGGTCGTTCTGACCAACCAGACCGGGTCGCTGACGGCCACCCAGTTCCAGACCGAGGTCTGCAACCAGTTGACGGCGCTCTTCACGTGTTCGCAGGTGATCGTCGAACTCGAGCCGCTGCCGGCTGGCACGACCAATCTCAGCTCGCTCTTGCCCTAGTTCAACGCCAACGGAACCCTCGCCAGCACGCCCCCCGTCGACGTCGGGGCCAGCGCGGGCGCGGCGGGCGCGGACATGCTGCTGGTGGTGATGTATCCCTGGCCGGTTTATGGCGGCCCGCTCGGCCTCAATTTCGCCAACCTGGGCAGTGGCCACATGTTGATGACGTCGACTCAGGTCTTCAGAATCGAGCCGAAGCCGCTGTCATGATGGGGAAAATTCGCAGCGAACGCCCGTCCCGCCTCGCGCGCGCGTTGCTCGCCGACATCGAGGGCCTGGCGGCGATCGAGATGGCGCTGATCCTGCCGATCGCCCTCATGCTGATGAGCCTCATCGTCTATGGCGGCCAACTCTATACCGTGCAGCGCAAGGTGACGCTGGGCGCGACGACGGTCGCCAATCTCATGGCGCAAGGCAACAACAACGGGCAGGCCACGATCACGGCCGCCGAGTTCACCCAGATCCTCCCCTATCCGAGCCTGATCCTCTACCCTTACAACGGCAGCGGCGTTGCGGTCGTCGTCTCGCAATTGCTCGTCACGGTCAACGCCAATGGAACTGTGACCGGGACGGTCTGCGCCAGCTGGCCCAACGCCATCGGAACGGCCCTCCCGATCGGGCAGCAAATGTCGGTTGATCCGTCGATCGCTTCCGCCTTCTCCGGCTCGAGCACCAATAATAATTCCATTTGCGGCAGCATTCCTGCCAATTCTGTCCCTAGCAATTATGTCATTTATGGCCAAGTGCAATATCCGTTCCAGCCGACGGGAATCTATTTCGCGGTCGGCTCGACCGTACTCCAAGATTCCATCATGATGATCCCCCGGACGAACGCCCAGATCACCGTGCAGTGATACGAGTCCCGATCCGGAGGACCCAAGCCCCTCGCGCTTGTTGCGCAGCTACGCGTGCGGGGTAATCAGCGCGTAACTCGCCGAGCTTTGGCCGATATCGAAGTCGCCGGTGATCGTCTGCCCGGCGAACGTAGCGTGGTTGAGCTGAATGTCGATCGCATCGGTGATGATGGTCGGACCGATAATGCCGCCCGTCGCCGCCGGCGGGAGCAGCAGGTGCTGGTCGTCGAGCGTGATGGTCACGGTCGAACTCTTGTAGAGCACTGTGTTGGCCTTGGCGTCCCCCGAGAACGTCAGCGTCTTCCCGCCGACCAGCGCGCCGGCGACGGTGAGCGAATGGAAGCTGGCGTCGCCGGCGAGGGAGCCCTCGTTCGGTCCGAACACGAAGGATGAATCCGAACCACTATGGATCCCGGTCGCCTCCACCGACAGGCCGAGAATGCTCAGCGGCAGCATGGGACCCGGACTATCGGCCAGCACGAAACTGGCCGAGCCGAGATCCGCCGCGCCGCTGGCCCCGATCTCATCCACGCCGATGCCGGGCGATTCCGCCGTGTTGACCATGTGGGTGGCCTGCATCGTGAGCGACAGAGTGTTTGCCTCCGCCGAAGTCAGATCGTACGTGCCGTCGAAAGAACCGATCCTGCTCGTGTCATCATATGCCGGCGGGGCGGCGCCGGAGACCAGAGCGAACGGACCAATTGCCGTCGTGAAACCGTCCGCGTCGAGGTTGCCGGCGAAACTGTCTGCTGAACTCGAGACAAGCGCTGTCATGTGTGTTTTCCTCCTGTGGAATTGTCACCAGAGCACGGGTCCGCGACATGGACATGTCAGTTATAGCACGCGTCCCCGATTGGCCATTCCGCCGCTGACGGCAACTGCCGAGCCGGGCTCGGTCGGATGCTTCAAAAGGGGGGCGCTTCGTCATCGCGAGCCGCGATAGGGCGTCAAGAGACGCCCGTCCTTTCAGACGTGCTTTGGCGGCGCGGCGATCCAGGAGAACGTAGGGCATCCGACGTTCCCTGGATCGCTTCCCCCCGGACTTGATCCGGGGCGCTCGCGATGCCGGCGCTTCCTTGACGTCGGATGTGAGCATCGCGCGCCGCGCTGCCCGACCCAGGCAACACGGCGTCGCGCGACAAGCTCAGTTCTGGGTTGCCGCCGTTTGCTTGCCGACAGTGACGGTCACCCCTAGCAGTCTGTCGGACTTAGCGCACTGATGGGGCATCGGGTAGAATCGACGCGTTGATTCGGCTGGGCGACGCGTTGATGAGCAATTTCCGCACGATTGACCGGCAGACCGGCTT
>Ga0116217_10005318_pt1 | contig 11332 bp, 10 predicted proteins | sample Sb_taG_6_FD_89697 | JGI IMG/M metagenome (GOLD analysis project Ga0116217, IMG submission 89697) | Peat soil microbial communities from Weissenstadt, Germany - Sb_50d_4_PS metaG | ecosystem: Environmental > Terrestrial > Soil > Wetlands > Peat | place: Germany: Weissenstadt | collected 2010-09-21 | reverse complement strand
GTCGGGATCCTCGATGAAGGCGATGACCGAGCCGCCGTGCTTCATCGGGCCGGGCGGGCGCGGGATCTTGACCCCTTCCTTGGCCAGGCGCTCGCAGGCGCCGTAAATGTCGGCGACCGAGATGGCGAGATGGCCGAAGGCCTCGCCGAGCGCGTAGGCATCCTTGCGCGGCCAGTTGTGGGTGAGCTCGACCACCGTCGCATTCGTCTCGTCGCCATAACCCACGAAGGCAAGAGTGAACTCTCCCGTGGGATAGTCCTTCTTGCGCAAGAGCTTCATGCCGAGAAGGCGCGTGTAGAAGTCGAGCGACTTGTCGAGGTCGCGCACCCGGATCATGGTGTGCAGAAAGCGCGACCCTTCGAATCCGGACTTGCCGGTCTTGGTCGGCTGGGCTTCGGTCACGGTCATCTGAGTGTCCTCATCCTGAGTTCCGCCCCGGTCCGCCTAAGCGGTGCATCGGGCGATGCTACGACAGTCGGGCGGCCTTTGTCTTCTCCGCGATCACGCGGAGGACGGTGCGCGCGGCGCGCAGAGAGGGCGACGGGCCGCCCAGGTCGAGCGCCTTGAAGGCGGCCCTTGCGCCCTCGATCTGCGCCCGGCCCGCCGCGGGCTCGCGGAGCAGCTTGGCGACCGCCTCCGCCAGGCGCGCGGGGCGGCAGTTTTCCTGCAGGAGCTCGGGGATGAGAGCTCTGTCGAGCAGCAGGTTGATCACGCTCACGTAGCGTATCTTGATCATGAAATGGCGCACGATCCATACCGTGAGCGGGCTCGCCTTGTAGGCAATCACCATCGGACAGCGCGCGAGCGCCAATTCAAGCGAGACCGTGCCCGAAGCGGCGAGGGCTGCGTCCGCGGCGGCAAACGCATCGTATTTCTCGGCAATGCCGCGCACCACGATTGCCGGCACCGGCCACCGGGCCGCCGCACGGGCGACCTCCTCGTCCACCGTGCTCACCGTGGGGACGACGGCGTGGAGGTCCGGAAAGCTCTCTTTGAGCAGAGCCAACGTCCCGGCAAAGACCGGAAGAAGGCGCCGCACCTCGGCGCGGCGGCTCCCCGGCAGCACGGCGAGCAAGGGGGCCAGGGGAGGAATGCCATGGCGCGCGCGGAAGGCAGGGCCATCGCCCTTGTCCGCCGGCTCCTCCACGACCGAATGACCGACGAAGGTGGTGGCGATACCGTGGCGCTCGAAATATGGCGGCTCGAAGGGCAAGAGCGCGATGAGATGATCGAGAAACTTGGCGAGCGCCGGCGCCTGCCAGGGCCGCCAGGCCCACACCATCGGCGCCACGTAATGGATGAGCGGAATGCCGGCTCCCTTGAGCCGCCGCTCGACCCGGAAGCAGAAACCGGTGGCGTCCACCGAGACCACGGCGGCCGGCTTGAGCGCACGCACGCGCGCGGCCGTCTCGTTGATACGGCGCAAAATGCTCCGCGCGCGCGGCAGCACTTCCGCCAAGCCCATGATGGAGAGCTCCTCCATGGGAAAGAGGCTCCTGAGCCCCTCGCCGGCCATGCGCTCGCCGCCGATGCCTGCGAAGCGCACGGTCCCGTTGGTCTCGCGCCGAAGGGCGGCCATGAGACGGGCACCGAGCGCATCCCCCGAGGGTTCGCCCGCCATGAGGAAGATGAGCGGCCCGCGGGCATTTGCCTCTTGAGCCGCCGACGGAGACGCGCTCACGCGCTCACCTTGACCCCGACGACGAAGATGCGGGCGGCATTGGCGGCCTCGACCACTCCCTCGCGGTCGATGACGAGGGCACCCCCCGCCTCGATCGCGATCCCGCTGAGACCGGCCGCCTTGGCGTGCTCGATCGTGCGCACGCCGATCGCGGGGAGGTCGATGCGCGCCTCTTGCGCCGGCTTCCTCGCCTTGACGAGCACGCCACCCCGCCCCTTGAGCCGGAGCTTGCCCGCGCGCGCGATCATCGCGTCCGTTCCCTCGATCGCCTCGACGGCGAGCACCAGGCCTTGTTGAACAATGGCGCCCTGGCCGACATCGACGTTCCCGAGGGCCCGCGCCACCTCGATGCCGCGCGCAATATCGCTCCAGGCCTCGGCGTCCGGCTCAACCGCTCCCAGCACCCCTTCCGGAGCCAGCAACCCTCGGTCGATCGTCTCCGGGCCGAGGATGCGGAAGCCAAGCCGTCCGGCCCAGTCCACCACCGCCTTGTGAAACCCGTCATCGCGGAAGAGGTGCTTGCCGACCTCGAGGATGAACTGCATGGCCAACCAGTCGGGAAAGACCTCGAAGAGGCTCGGGCGGCGGAAACGGCCGGCGAAAACCACCTCGGTGATGCCGTGCTCGCGCGCGAGCTCGACCGCCCTGCCCGGCGCGCCGATGCGCACCCATTCGTGCGGGGTGCCGACGAGCGCCGCCGCATCGGCCTGGCCTTTAACGGCGACGACGAAGACCTCGCGTCCGTCTCTGCGGCAGGCCTCGATCAATCGCTGCGGCAGCGAGCCGCCGCCTGCCACGATGCCGAGCTTACTCGACATCCCCCGGCCTGGGCTGGCAGATGGCGCGGCTCGAATCCGCGCGTATGAACGCCACGATCTCCATCACGGTCTCGTTGTCGTGATAGATCTCCTCGGCGTCCGACAGGCGCTCCGCCATGCTGCCTTCCTGCGCGAAGAGGAGCCGGTAGGCCGTCCTCAGCGTGTGAATCTGCTCGCGCGTGAAGCCCCGGCGCTTGAGCCCCACGACGTTCAGTCCGGCAAGGCGCGCGCGATTGCCCATCACCGAACCGTAGGGAATGACGTCGTGCTCGACCCCGGACATGCCGCCGATCATGGCGTGACGGCCGATGCGCACGAACTGGTGCACAGCCGAGAGCCCGCCGAGGATGGCCCAATCGCCCACGTGCACGTGGCCCGCGAGCGTTGCATTGTTGGCCATCACGACATGGTCGCCGACTTGGCAATCGTGCGCCACATGGGAGCCGACCATGAAAAGACAGCTGTCACCCACCCGCGTCACCATGCCGCCGCCGGTGGTTCCCGGGTTCATGGTGACGTGCTCGCGGATGGTGTTGTTGGCGCCGATGACGAGCTCGGAGGGCTCGCCCTTGTACTTGAGATCCTGCGGGATATGGCCGATCGAGGCGAAGGGAAAGATCGCCGTGCCCGGGCCGATCGTGGTCCTGCCATCGACCGCCACGTGCGAGTCGACGCGCACACGTTCGCCGAGACGCACATGCGCCCCGATCACCGAATAGGGTCCGATCCGCACCCCCGGGCCCAACTCGGCGCGCGCATCGACGATGGCGGTCGGATGAATATCGACCTCCGTGCCGCCTGCCTTTGTGGTCGCCTCGCGCCGCAATACCGCCATGTCTCTATTTATTCTCCAGGAGCATCGCGCCAAAGGTCGCCTCGGCGACCAGGATACCGTCCACCTTCGCCTCGCCGCGGAATTTCCATACCGCACCCCGCTGACGCTGCTTCTTGACGTGGATGCGCAGTTGATCGCCCGGCATCACCGGCCGGCGAAAGCGGCAATCGTCGACCGTCATGAAGTAGACCACCTTGCCGGCCGCCGAGTCGCCAATCGTGTAGACGACCAGTACGGCGGCGGTCTGCGCCATCGCCTCGATGATGAGCACCCCAGGCATGACGGGATGCTTCGGGAAGTGGCCGGCAAAAAACGGCTCGTTGACCGAGACGTTCTTGATCCCGACCGCGCTTTCGCCCAACACCACCTCGACAACCCGGTCGATCATCAAGAAGGGATAACGGTGAGGGATGAGCTCCATCAACCGCTCGATGTCGATCTCAGCGGGCTTGCCCTTGGCTCCCGACGCTTCCATCGCTCCTTCGCCCATCGTCCAGCATCCGCGGCGCCCGCCATAGGACGGCCAGCGCGCTTCCATCCCCCAATACCTTATCCGGCTGAGCCAATGCCGCTTGCGGCCATGCTCAAAACGCCACGGCGCTTGTTACCCGGCGACCTCGCCCAGGTCCCCGCAATACTGCACTTTTTGCCCGATTCTCCGCAAGTTATCAATGGCAGAGCGGCAGGTGCAGCACTACCGCCCCCCTCGCGCGGAGCGGCATAGCGGGAGGCCGGAGGCCGAGGCCCGCCTCGCGGCGCACGCAAGATTACAAGATTACTTGGGAATCGCCACGGCAACGGAGGGCAGCTTGGCATTGAGCCGCTTGACGACCTCCTGGGTGATGTCCAACTCGGCCTGGGCATATAGGACGATGGCAGCCCCCTTGTTGAGGACGAGCGTAGTGCCAGACTCCTTCGCCATCTGATTGACGATCTGAACCACTGCCCCTTCCACCTGCTGAAAGGCGTTGTTGAATGCGGTATCGAGCTTGCCGCGACGCTCCTGAACCTCGCGCTGCGCATCTGCGACTTTCTGCTCGAATTCGCGTTGGCGCTGCTGGAACGCGTCGGCGGCCAAGACGCTGCGCTGCGCTTGCAGATCCTGATCGAGCTTCTTCAACTCGTCATTCTTGCCTTGCAAGCCCTGCTGAAAGCCGGCCTGTGCCTTCTGCATTTGCGCCCGGATTCCCTTGGGCGCCTCGGCAGTTTGCATGACCTCCTGTAAGTCGACGACGGCGATGACGGGGACTGGAAACTTCCGTTGCGCCCAAGCCTCCGGCACCGCTGTCAGCTGAGCAAGTGCCAAGGCGGCCAAAGTCGTGACGACGATCCTGCGAACCATATCCATGTCCTAAAACCGTGTGCCGAAGTTGAAGCGGAACAGCTGCGTCTTGTCGCCCTTGTCCTTGATGTAGGGCCTGGCGATGTCCACCCGGATGGGTCCGAAGGGCGAGGCCCAGGCGATGCCGACGCCGGCCGAGGCCCGCAAGTTGCCCGTGTCGGTGACGCCCGCGCCGACGAAATCGGCCTTGGTGAGCGAGCCCGCCTCGGTGAAGACCTTGCCGACGATGCCGAACTCCTTGGGCAGGCCCAAGGGAACGGTCAATTCCAAGGTGCCGTCGTAATACTCCCGCCCGCCGAGCGCGTCGCCGGTGTTGGCGTCCCGAGGGCCGATGCCGGCCGTCTGGAAGCCGGGGAAATTGTCGCCGCCGAGGAAGAAGCTGTCGACGATGCGGATCTTCGGCCCGAGCCGCAAGATGTAGCCGCCCTCGCCGGCCGCGCTGATCACCCACTGGTCGGCGATCGGATAGTAGTATCCGGCGGTCAACACGTCGCGCTGATAGAGGACGCTGCCGCCGAGCCCCGCGAAGTCGGTGGCGATCCTCCAGAAATAGCCGCTGGTCGGATCGAAGCGGTTGTCGCGCTTGTCGTACATCAGCTCCTGGCCGACGAGCGAGGTCACGGCGGCGCCGTGCTGCTGCTGGATGAAGAGCGAGGCGTCCGAGGCGATCTTGTCGACGATGTCCCGCCGTATCGTGTAGTGCCAGGTCTCGCGCAGATCCGGGATTATCCCGTAGCCGGCGCGCGCCGTGGCGCCGAGTGCCACCTGCCGGAAGGTGCTTTCGGTCGTCAGGTCCTGCTGCAGATCGAACACGTCGGCGCCGACCGCGATATTGCTGTCCATGAAGTACGGATCGGTCCAGCTGCCGTCGAGCTCCTGCGTGCGGAACGAAATCGCGAAGCGCGTCGATAGATCCTGACCGGTGCCGAGGAAGTTCTTCTCCCGAACGCCGACATCGCCGATAACCCCGTCCGTCGTCGAATATCCGGCGCCGAGCGAGACCTCCCCGGTCGGTTTCTCCTTGACCTCGACGGTCACGTCCGTGGTGTCGGGCTGCGAACCGGGCGTGTTGCTGATGTCGGCGGTATCGAAAAAGCCGAGATTCTTCAACCGGCGGCGCGACTCCTCGATCCTCGACGTGCTGAAGGCGTCGCCCTCGGCGAACTGCAGCTCGCGGCGGATCACCTTGTCGAGCGAGCGCGTATTGCCCTTGATGTTGATCCGCTCAACATAGACGCGCGGACCCTCCTGCACATCGAAGGTGATGGAAACGGTCTTCTTGTCCTTGTCTCGCTCGATGCGCGGACGAACGTCCACGAAAGCGTAGCCCCTGCTCCCGAGCGCGTCCGAAATCGCCTTGATCGTGCTCTCGACCTGGTCGGCATTGTACCAATCGCCTTCCTTGACGGTGAGGAGGCCCTCGAGCGTCGCCGCGTCGATGTCCTTGACCGAGCTCTTCACCGCGATCTTGCCAAAGGTGTAGCGCTCGCCCTCGTCGAGGGTGAAAGTTAAGTAAAATCCGCTCTTGTCAGGCGCGAGCTCGGCGACGGCCGAGACGACGCGGAAGTCGGCATAGCCGCTCGCGAGATAGAACTTCCTCAAGAGCTCGCGGTCGAAGGTCAGCCGGTCGGGGTCGTAGGTATCGTTGCTGGTGAAGAATTTCCACCAGGCGCTCTCGACCGTCTGGACGACCTCGCGCAGCCGGCCGTCGCTAAATACGTGATTGCCGATGAAGCTGATGCGCGTGACCTTGGTCTTGTCACCCTCGTCGATCTCGTACACCAAGTCCACGCGGTTCTCTGGAAGCGTGATCACCTTGGGCTCGACGGTGGCGGAGAAGCGCCCGCTTCTGCGGTAGACCTCGAGAATGCGCTTCACGTCCTGTTGCACCTTGGTGCGGCTGTATACCGTGCGCGGCTTGAGCTGGATCTCGTCGTTCAGCTGCTTGTCCTCGATCTTCTTGTTGCCTTCGAAGGCGACGCGATTGATGACCGGGTTCTCGACGACGCGCACCACGAGCGTGTTGCCGTCGCGGCGCAGGACAACGTCCGCGAACAGGCCGGTCGCGTAGAGCGCCTTGAGGGATTCGTCCATCTTCTCGGGGTCGAACTTGTCGCCGAGGTGGATGGTGAGATACGAGCGCGCGGTCGCGGGCTCGATGCGCTGGGTTCCTTCGATGCGGATTTCGCGCACCGCGTCGCCGCCGGAGGCGGGGGTCTGGGCGATGGACCCGAGAGGCAGCAGCAGGCAGGCCGCCGCCAGCCACAATCCTAACCTCCATCGCGCAATGAACCCCACCAAGGCCTCCCCGCTCGCGGTTTTCGAGGTTTCTAGCCGACCCTCAGGATATCAGGCCGGTAACGAATTGGATCACCTTGAGGTGCACAAGGTCGTTCCATGTCGCGAAGACCATCAACAGGAATACCAGAGTGAGCCCGATCCGGAAACCGTAATCCTGTACGCGGGGGGCGAGCGGCCGACGCCGGATGGCTTCGAGCGCATAGAACAGCAGATGGCCGCCGTCAAGCATGGGAATGGGCAAGATGTTGATGAGGCCGAGATTGAGCGAGAGAACCGCGAGAAACCAGACAAGCGGAACGATACCGCCCTCGGCCACATCGCCCGCCATCTTGCCGATCCCAATAGGGCCTTGCAGCTCGTCCGTGCTGCGCGTGCCGGCGACCATCTGCCCGATCGCCTTGAGCGTAGCCATGCTAAGGCTGCCGGTCTCCTCGGTCGCCCGCCAGAGCGACGAAAGCGGGTCATAGCGGACGTATTCGACTCCCTTCGCGCGCAGGCCGAGGCGGCCGATTTGATAACGGTGGCCGAAATTGTCGCGCCGTCCGATCACATCGGGCACGGCATGCAGCGTCGCCGTCTTGCCCTCTCGCGCGACCTCGATCGTGAGCGGCTCGCCCAACCCCACTTCGACGATCTGGATGACCTGTTGGAAGCGCTCGATTCTCGTCCCGTTGATCGACATGATACGGTCGCCGGGCTCAAACCCGGCGCGCGCCGCAGCACTATCGGGATCGACCTGCCCGATGAGCGGAGAGGTGAAGGGCTGCCCCACGATCGAGAAAAGGCAGGCGAAGGCGAAAATCGCCAGCAGGAAGTTCGCGACCGGTCCGGCCACGACCACGGCCGCGCGCTGGCCCACGCGCTTGTGGTGGAAGGAAACCGCGCGCTCCTCGGGCGTCATCGCCTGGACCGCCTCGTCAGGCTCGCTCATCGCGTTCGCATCGCCGAACATCCGAACGTAGCCGCCCAAAGGCAGCGCGCTGATCTTCCAGCGCGTCTGGTGCCTGTCGGTCCAACCGACGATCTCCGGCCCGAAGCCGATCGAGAACACCTCGACGCGCACGCCGTTCCTCCGAGCGATCCAGAAATGGCCCATCTCGTGCACGAACACTAGCACGGTGAGCACGACGAGGAACGGCACGACGTACTGAAGAGCGCTCAGGATAAAGTCCATATCGCTAGCTCGTCCTTCTCCGGACCTCAGCTTGGCCGCGGCATGGCGCCGGCGCGCCGCTCGGCCACCTCGCGCGCGACCCCGTCCGCCGCGCGCACTTCCGCCAGCGTGGCGAGCGGCGTGTTCGGGATTTCCCCGAGCGTCCCCTCGACGACGGACACGATGTCGAGGAAGCGGATGCGCCCCTCGAGGAACGCCGTCACGGCGACCTCATTGGCGGCGTTGAGGATAGTTGGCGCGTTTCCCCCGCTTTGCAAGGCCTCGCGGGCCACGCGCAGAGCCGGGAAACGCTCCGCATCGGGCGCCTCGAAGGTGAGGGCCGAGAGGTTGGCAAAATCGAGCCGTTTCGCGGGTGCCGCCATGCGTGCCGGCCACGATAGCGCATAGGCTATCGGCGTGCGCATGTCCGGCGTGCCGAGTTGAGCGAGCACCGAGCCGTCCACGTATTCGACCATGCTGTGGATGACCGATTGGGGATGCACCACGATTTCGATCCTCTCGGGGGCTACCGGAAAGAGGTGGGACGCCTCGATCACCTCGAGCCCCTTGTTCATCATCGTCGCGGAGTCGACCGAGATCTTGGCCCCCATCGTCCAGTTGGGGTGCGCGACCGCTTGAGCCGGCGTCACCGAATGGAGCTGGGAGGGATGGATGGTGCGGAACGGACCGCCGGAGGCCGTCAGGATGATGCGCTCGACGGCACCGGCGTGCGCGGAATCGAAGACCTGGAAGATGGCGCTGTGCTCGGAATCGACGGGCAGCAGCGTTGCCTCGCTGAGAGCCACTTGGCGCATGACGATATCGCCCGCGCACACCAACGTCTCTTTGTTGGCAAGGCCCACGATGGCGCCGCGCTCGATGGCGGCAAGCGTCGGCTCGAGCCCTGCCGCCCCCACGATCGCGGCCATCACCCAGTCGGCCGGCCGGCGCGCCGCATCGAGGAGGGCCTCGCGACCGGCCGCAACCTCGATGCCGGTGCCGGAAAGCGCTGCCTTGAGGGCCGGGTAGTGCCGCTCGTCCGCAATCACTACGAGCGCCGGGCGATGGCGCAACGCCTGCTCGGCCAGGCGCGCGACGTTGCTCCTTGCCGTGAGGGCCTCGACCTCAAAGCTCCGAGGGTTGCGCTCGAGGAGGTCCAGCGTATTGCACCCGACCGAGCCGGTCGAGCCCAGCACCGTGACGCGCCTAGGCTCCGGCTGCCCTTCGATGCTGCCATAAGGCTCTCTTGCGCTCAGCGCCATGAGAGCACCCCGCCGCCTGAGAGAAGCTCAACGAGGGCCACCGCCGGCGCAGCCGCCAAGAGGCCGTCGACCCGGTCGAAGAGTCCGCCATGGCCCGGTATGAGACCGCTCATATCCTTGACCTTGAAATGGCGCTTGATCGCCGATTCCGCCAGATCGCCCGCCTGAGAGGCGAGCGAGACGAAGGCGCTCAGCGCGCCGGCGAGGCCGCGGGAGGAGATGCCGAGGGCAGGCCCCAGGACAGAACCGGTGACGACGGCCGCCACGAACCCGCCCGCCACCCCGGCCCAGGTTTTGTTGGGACTGAGTCTCGGCGCGAGGCGGGGGCCGCCCAAGAGGCGCCCTGCGGCATAGGCGCCGATATCGGTCGCCCACACCACCAGGAACAGCCAGAGAACCGCAGTCCACCCCGCGGCACCGTACAACCAGAGGAGGGCGACACTCGGCACGGCAAGATAGATCACGCCCGCCGCGTGCCAGGCCGCCAACGCCCTGCCCGTCCGGGCGAGCGTGCCATAGACCGCAGCGGCAGCGCCGAGGGCGAGCACTCCCGCCGCCGTGAAAAGGCCCAAGGCCGCCGCCCCCACCACCGCCAAGACGCCACCCATCAGCAGCCAACCGACGCCGCCGAAGCGGCCGTCGCCGCAAAGGTGCCGCCATTCCCAAGCAAGCACGCCGCAGCCAAGCGCCACCAGCAGATCGAAGTAGGGCGAGCCCAAGAGAATGGCAGCGATGGCGACCGGCGCCATGGCCAAGGCCGAGATCGCGCGGAGCGCCAAGCTGCCGAGGGTCCTTTCAGCCACGGCTGGTGCCGTACCGTCGTTCACGACCGTGAAACTCCCGGATCGCACGCTCGAAGTCGCTCTTGGAGAAATCCGGCCATAGCGTATCAAGGAAGACGAACTCGGCATATGCCGATTGCCAAAGCAAAAAATTGCTCAGCCGGCGCTCTCCGCTCGTGCGAATGACGAGGTCCGGGTCCGGGATGTCTCCGGTCCAGAGATGGCGCGCGAAAGCGCCTCGTCGATCTCGCTCGCGCTGAGACGGCCGGCTGCCGCCTCGGCGGCGAGTCGCTGGGTGGCTTGGACGATGTCCTGCCGACCGCCGTAGCTCAAGGCGACGGTGAGGACAAGGGCGCTGTTCTCTCGCGTCAGCGCCTCCGCGCTCTCGATGAGCTCGACGATGTCGGCGGCGAGGCGTCCGCGTTCGCCAATGACGCGTATCCTGACCCTGTTCCCGTGCAGCTCCGCCACCTCCCCGCGCAAATAATGGCGCAGGAGCCCCATGAGGTCGTGGACTTCCGCGGCCGGCCGGCGCCAATTCTCGGAAGAGAAGCCGAAGAGCGTGAGGTAGCCGACGCCAAGCTCGACGGCGCTGCGCACGGCTTGGCGCACGGCGTCGGCGCCACGCCTGTGCCCCGCGGTGCGCGGCAAGCCGCGCGCCTTGGCCCAGCGCCCGTTGCCGTCCATCACGATGGCGACATGGAGCGGTGCCGCCGACGTGGCCGAGGTGGATGGAACGGAATCGATATGCGAGGGCGGGCTCATCAGACCTGCATGATCTCCTTTTCTTTTTGCGCCAGCGTCTCGTCGATTTTCTTGATGTAGCCGTCGGTCAGCTTCTGGATCTCGTCGGAGCGGTGGCGATGATCGTCCTGGGAGATATCGTGGGCCTTCTCCTGGCGCTTCAAATACTCCATCCCATCGCGCCGCACGTTACGCACGGCGACGCGGGCCAGCTCGGCATATTTGTGGGCGACCTTGGAAAGCTCCTGCCGGCGTTCCTGGGAGAGCTCGGGAATCGGCACGCGGACCAAAGTGCCCTCGGCCTGCGGATTGAGCCCGAGACCGGATTCCCTGATCGCCTTGTCGACCGCGCCCACCAGAGTCTTGTCCCACACCTGCACAGTGATCATGCGGGGCTCCGGCACGCCCACGGTG
>Ga0116217_10005317_pt1 | contig 11333 bp, 3 predicted proteins | sample Sb_taG_6_FD_89697 | JGI IMG/M metagenome (GOLD analysis project Ga0116217, IMG submission 89697) | Peat soil microbial communities from Weissenstadt, Germany - Sb_50d_4_PS metaG | ecosystem: Environmental > Terrestrial > Soil > Wetlands > Peat | place: Germany: Weissenstadt | collected 2010-09-21 | reverse complement strand
CTTTGCCCCGGATTGGCACAGCCCGATGCCGTGTCCCTGGCCGGTTCCTTCCAGAATCATTTGACCGTGATCTGTTTTCACGACGAAGCTATTGCTGGGGATGGCATTCCAGCCGAGGCGGCGGTCAATGTTCAGGCGCGCGGACTCGTTGGAACTGTGCAGACTAACGGCGTCCTGGGCCGACATTCGACTCGACCAGCGCGCCGGGTGGGCGCGGCAATGATCGCACTCGACCGGGAAATAAGGATACGCGGCGGGAGACAGTCCCACTTCCGCCGGAGTGCGCGTACGTCCGCTGCAACTGCGCGTATACATCGCGGCGATGGGGCGCGAGTCATACGCGAGCACGAGGCCCCGCGTGGCTGCGGTTGCTCTGGCTGCTGCACTGTATGGTGCGGGCGGATCGCGCAAAAATTGGCAGTGCGTGGTGTCGCAGAAATCAAAACCATGGTGCCGCCCGCGGCTGGCAACGAGGTAAGAGCGCGCAGCAATGGCCTGCGCTCTGAGAGCTTCCACAGGGCTCTCCGGCAGGCTTTCGGCTGCAACCACAGACGCGACGGCGGTTTCCCGGTCCATGGTCACGACGGCGGTCAAGATTCCAGCCGCCGGCCTGATTTCCAGCGTGCCGTGATAGTGCCGCCGAATCTTCCCAGGCACCGCCAACACGAAGTCCACCGGCTCGCTCTTCCGCCCGTTAACGGTCAGCGTCGATGCTCGCATGACCCGCGCTCCAGCAGTCACAACCAGATCCTGATCGGAGATTCGGACCGTCGCTGAATCGATGCCAGAGCTCTTTTCGAGCACGATGCGCTCTTCGCCGGCGTGCAAAACCAGCGCGGAGCCCGCAGCTGCGCTCAGCACAAATTCGTGTGGACGGAACAATCCAAGCACCCCGATACGAACGTCTGAGTCGAATGAGTCACCGGTGGATGAGTCAGCAGCGCCGACGCTTTGCGCAACGACCTTGGAGCACACTGGGACAAAAGCAACCGTTCCGAAGGCGAGCACAAGCACTGCAACCAGTGTTCGGATCCGCACTGTGTTCGTTACCCGCATCAACACGCTCATCCTCGATCTGCTAATTCTCGATCCGGTGCAGCATCTGTCCGGCCGTTCTTGCAGCTTGTGCCCCAGGGACTCCGTGAACTCGAACCATGAGGAGAATCTGCGGATTCTCCGCAGGGGTCAGGACCACAGTGAAGCCGTCGCCGGGCGCGTGCCGCGAGTGAGTGCACGCCGCCGTACCGGTTTTCACTAGAACGTTGGGAACCGGGAAGGCCCGGTGGACTTGCGCCCCGGTTCCGTGCCGCCCCGACAAAGCCATGCCGTCGAGAACCTGGCTTACTCCGGGTTGCTCGCGTTGGCGAACCAGTGCGAGATAGGCGCGAGCCAGGCGCAACGGCGAAGTTCGCCAGCGGGTTCCAAGTCCGGCGAGTTCCGGCCCAGCCGCTTCAGGACCGGGACGATCAAGTTCAAAGCGATCTGCGGTCGGAGAAATCTCAGCCGCGGTCAAGTTTTCGGTCAGCATGCGAAAGTACGAATTGCAGGAGTGGGCGATGGCTGCCGTCAGATCGACGTCGCCGTGCCCGCGAGGCAGCCAGCATCCAGTGGACGTCCCGCGGCAGGTATGGCTCGGATATTGATAGTTGTGTTGCTGGCCATATGCCAGGGCAGTGAAAGGCTTCAGCAGCGACCCCATGGGAATAGGCGCGTCGGGATGATTCCAGCGCGAGGCCAGCACGCGGCCGGTGTGCGCGTCCACCAGCAAGAAAGAAATGTCGCGGTCGGGAAAGTCGCGAGCCAACGCCTCCGCGGCTGACTGGGCAAACAGAGATGGATTGCTGTCCCCCTCACTGTTGGAGAGCTCCTCTCCGGCAGGTCCGGCGCGGCCCCGGGATGCCGACAGCGACAGCACAACCAGGCTCAGCATCAGCACGAGGTGCTTTATTGCGACCATTCGTAGGTAACCGTTTGCCGCACTTTGCCTGCATCGCCGCGAACTTCGATCTTCTCCGCGGAGACTGCAGCCAGAGTTGAGCTTAGGCTACCCATGTTACCCGAAAAGAATTGCGGCTCACGATCCGTTCCTGTCGAGTTTGGTGCGGCCACATTCGGTCGGTCGACAAGATTAGCAAAACGAGTGAAATTGTTGCGCTCTTGCTGATGATTGAAACCGGCGAGAAGCTGGGCAGGCTTGCGATCGGACTTGCGGGCGAAGTTGGACAGCACAGCCTCCATCAATGCCGGCTCGTCGCTCACTATAAAATATTTCCCGCGAACGGAGGCCGCCAGCGGCCACAGGCCGTCCAGTTCCTGGTATCCGGATTTTGGCTGCCAGCCCACACCCAACTGGCTGGCGGTGAGGCTGGGCCGGACGAACTCCGTCAGCGCTGACTGAACGCTGGACTCGCTCCAATCGGAAGCCGCGGCCAGAATCACGGCGGAATGAGTCCGCACGAAGACGCCTGCCTTGTCGCGTTCCGTCGATTGCACTTGCAAAGAAGCGAGAATCGGAGTCTTGCCCAGCAATTCCTGCAACGCCGATGTGGATTGCGTGACGGAACGCTCGGCCGGGGCCTGGTCGATGCGAGTCTCCAAGTCGGAACCACCGCCCTGCTCGCCCGACGTCAGTTGCACTTGCGGCGCCAACTGCGGAGCAGGCTGAGGCCCTAAATGCGGCGCCAGGAGCTTGGTTTCAAGCAATGCAAAACAGGAATCCGCTGTAGGATTGGCATCGGCGACATACACTCCCGCGCCGTCAGGGACCAGGCGCGTAAGTTCGGCCGCGGCCGCCGGCCCATCGGCACTTGCGGCCTCTTCGGGCTCCTTCTTTCGAATCAGCACCCGTTCTTCGCGATACTGGCGGCTGGAGCGGAACAGATCTGAAACCGCGGCTGAGTACTGAGAGAGGTCGGTGATGTTCTGCTGCACCCAGTAGGTGCGGAAATAACCGTTGGGCACAAGTTTTTCCAGGTCGAGCACCATGCGGAGATCGCCCGACTGCCCGGCGGCAGCCGTCGATTGCGCCCACCACTGCTCGCTCTCGACGGTGCGGTCCTGCTGGCCCGACATTAGCAGCAGAGCGCCCGCCATCAGATCTTCGCGCGTGGCAAGCAACAGATAGTCGCCTGAAATCGCAAAGGCTACCTCACGCTTCGATTCAGGATCGCGGCGCAAATAGAAATTCACTCCACCCGCGCTGCGCGGCTCAAACTTCGCGCGCGTTTGCCATAATGTCGTCTCCATCGCCTTGGCGGACGGAAGATACGTGATGTAAAGGAACTGCAAGTTGCCGATGTCGTACACCGCCAGCACGCTGTGTTCGCCGGAAACCTGGGAGAGGAAATTCATATCCGGAGGCAAGCCGGCGGCGGCGGCGAACTGATCGCTGGCTCCACTCAATCGCAAAAACAAGCGGGAACGCGAGAAGACCTCATAGCTGTCACTCTTAATCCAGCTTTGTTTCTGCGGGGAAGCATTCCAGTCGCTGAGCAACGAAGAAAAGTCTTTCGCTTCAAGATAAAGCAGAGGCCCCGCGGGCACGTACTTGGATAACGGAGACGCGGCGGGCGCGGCGACGCGGTATGCACCCCAACCGATTCCTACGCACGCGAGAGCGAAACAAAGAACTATGGCGATGCGTTTCATTGCGCGCCTCCTTTGGCAGTGGCGGCTTTGGGTCCCGGAGCAGCCCGGGCCAGCACTCGAGGACGAACCACTCGATCCTGTTCCAGAGCTTCATGCAGTAGCGGCTGTCGAGCGGCATTCTGATGCTGGATTCGCAAGATGCCTCGGGTATCTGCGATTTTGCGCAGCAACGTCTTGCGAACCGCCGGAGAACTCTCGGTTCGACGCGCCGTCTGATAGTAAGACAGCGCATCCGCAAACCGATCGAGGCGGCTCATGGCGTCGCCGATCATTTGCGCAACTTCCGCCTGCTGAGCGCGAGAGAGCTTCACTGCCGCGACCGCCGGGGCGTTCCCCTCGTCGTCGCTCTCCTGATCTTCATCGCCTGAGCTGATGATTTGCCCTTCTTCATTGCCGGCATCCGCCACATCGTTGCGCAGAAATTGCGTCTGGAACAGCGGCTCGAGCACCCCGATCGCGTATTCATTCGAGTTTGCGGCAGCCGCAGCCTGGAACAAGGGCACACGAGCCTCGTCGCGGCGTGGAAAATCGATGACGCAATGACTCAGAAGCTGAATCTTCGATTGTGAGTCAGACACACTCTGCGCCGCCTTCATACGGGCGGCGTAGAAGTAGAACTTGTCGGCTGCCCCGGCCGTGATTGCTGCCGCGCCGCCCGCGAGCAAATTCAGTTCTCCGCTGCCTAGATCGGAGGGCGTTCGTCCGGCAAGCGCGGCGGCAGCCTTGATTCGCAAATCGTATGAAGTGTTTGGTCCAGCGGCAACGGAGGTGAGCTCGCCCTGGGCGGCCACGGCATCCTTATCGGCGCCGAGTTTCGCTTTCGCGAGGCGCAGACGGTACGAAGGATCCCAAGGTGCCGACTTCACCAGCTGATCGAGAAACTCGACGGCCTCTGCGTTATGCCCAGTCTTCTCGAGCAGCGCAGCAGCGGGATCGAGATTCTCGAACGGGTTTCCGACTGCCACCACCAGCCGCCGCAACAAATCGAGCGCGCCGGCGGTGTCGCCCGAAGCGAGGCGGATCTCGGCGAGCCCGAGGAAGTTAGAGGCCACGAGTTGGTGCTCTTCGATCTCGCGGGCAAAGACCAGTTCAAGAATCTTGCGCGCAGACTGCTTGTCGCCTGCCTCAAACAGCTGGCGCGCAGCCGTTCGCAGAGTCTCGGAAGCGGGCGCTTTTTGCGGCTCAGCGTGATACGCAATGAGCTTCGAGTCCAGAGTTCCGAGTTGGGCCGCGACCTGCAGATCGAGCGGGACCAGGACCCCAGCCTGTGTGTCGCGAGTTTCCTGCGGCAGCGCGGCAATCGCAGCCGCCGCGGCCGCATACTGTTTCGTCCGGACCAGATACTGGACCCAGCGCACCTGCCACGAACTGAGTTCTTGTTCGGCGTATTGGCGCTCCAGACCTGCCAGTTTGCTGACCGAACTTTCTTTGGACTCGAGAATCCGCTGGTAGATCGGCGCTCGTTGCGCGCGCGGTATCCAGGATGCGTCGGCGACATCGGCGAGGATAGCTGGCGGATCATGCGCCACGGAAGAAAGATCCAGCAGCCACGCCGTCGCTGCCGCAGGATCACCCGCGGCTGCGTACGCGGAATGCAGTAGCGCATTCGAACGGTAGTTGCCATTGTGCCGGAGATAGGTGCGGATGATGGCATCAGCATCAGGTTTCAATTCTGAAAACAGGTGGCGCGCGGCAAGTTGATCGCAAGTACGTCCAAAGTCTGCCCAGAAACTTTCCGCGAGGTGCGCACTATTGAGCTGGTCGGAAAGCACCGCGAAAGCCTGCTTCCACTGGGCCAGCGCAGTCGCACGATCGCCCTGCTTGTAGTAGGCGACCGCGAGGCTGTCATACACATCCGGACGGTTGGGCGAGAGTTCCAGCGCGTGCTGGTAATCGGCGATGGCGCGCTTCGTGTCGCCGGCGCCAGCGTAATAATCCGCAAGAGTCAGATATCCGGAAGCGCTCGCGGGACTCTCCTCGAGAATGGCGGGCAGGAAATCCTCCGCGTCGCCCAGTTTTGCAGTGCCCAGATATTCACCGTAACGTGAGCCATAGTAGAACCAGGTATTGCCCGCGAGCTGCTGGGCGCGATCGACGGGCCGGGCAAGGCGCACGCCGATCGGGTCGTCACCCAGGGCGCCTAGAAACGCGTTGTTAACTTGCGGCGTCGGCTCTGAGAAATACAGCCCGACGAGCGCGTTGTACACTTTGCTCCAAACCGGCGGGCGAGCCTGGCCACGAGCCTGCACCACAGCATGGGACAATTCCGCGCTCCCGTGCGCAATCACGTAATTCGCGGCCTGCTCTCCGTAGGGCATTGGCCACGCCGAAGAGATGCGGACCAGATCTTGCGCCTGCCGCGTCAGCAGTAACTGGAAATACCGTTGCTGCCGGGAGGTATCCAGACCATTCATGGAAAAGACGCTGGAGAGCAGGCGCAGTTCGTTCGGTTCGTCGCCGGCGGAACGGTAGGCATCGGCCGCCGCGAGCAAAGGCGCGGGCCGCTGGATCGAAGGCACAATGCGCGCGAATTGCTCCATCTGCGACGCGAGTTCGGCGAAGCGGCCCCGCCGCCGCTGCAGGTCGATCAACGGCTCAGTGTTAGTGTAGGAATTGGGCGTCCCCGCGCGCTGCATCATCCATTCAAAACGCCAGTGTGCTTCCTGGTCGGCGAGAGCGGCGTTTACCGCCAGCGGGATCGCGAGATTTCCAACATCATCCCATGTCATACCGCTGCGTTTCGATTCGGCGAAGTGGGCAAAGGCCAACCGCTCTTCGGGCGTAAAGTAAGTGTTCACGGCGCTTCCCATTTCCTGCAGAGCGCTCGCCATGCCCGTCCGAGCAGTCTCGATGCGCGTGTGGCGCGTGTTCTCGCGCCACTGGGCATCGGTCATCCCCGCGATTCCCTGCTTTCCCACCTGCTCTTTGAGAACGGGCAGGCTGGCTGCGGATTCGTCGAGGGCTTTTTTCACGGTTGCGTAGGCGAGTTCGTGCTGACGCAAACGAGTCATGATGCGGACATAGGCATTCGCACCGGCGTGGTGTTCGGCGCCAGCCAGCAAATCTGGACCAGCCTTCGAGACCCCGCGCTCGGCGAAGCTGCGCGCCTGCTCCAGCATTCCCCAACTCTCCAGACGACGCGCCACTTCGAAATAATTTCCGGCATTTTCCGGGCGGCCATCGATTAGTGCAGCCTGCAACGCCGCAACGACTTCTTTTGTCTTTCCCTGGCGGGCGCGAACTGCGGCGACTTTCTCCATCCATTGCGGATCTTTGTAGGCCAGTTGGTAGATGTGTTCGTAGTCGGCAGCCGCTTCGTCGAAGCGCATCAGCCGCTCTTCCAGTCCAGCACGTGCGGTGTAGAGGTCGGCGCGGTCCGGACGAATGGCGATCGATTTGCCATAGGTATCGATGGCGGCGGGGTAGTTTTCCAGATTCGTCTGCGTGCGCGCCAGCACCATCGACCAGCGATAGTCGCGCGGCGACTGAGCCACGGTCTTGGCGTAAAAGTCGACGAGTTGTTGCTGCCTCTGGTAGCGCAGCGCATACAGGGCGGCCTCGGTGACCAGCGTGTCATCTTCGGGAAAGTTATTGATGAGTTCGATGTACTGATCTACCGCGCCTGCATAGTTACTCATGCGGGTGAGAGCGGGGATGAGGCCCCTGCGCAGCGTGGCGACCTGCGCCTTTCGCGCATCGGCCGTAAGCGGCGCGCTGCGGAATAGCGCAATCTTCTCGACATAGAACTGCTCCAGACCGCGGTCGTCGCCGGACTGCGCGTAGGTGTCAGCCATAGCGGCAAGATATTCCCCGTTATAGGGAGCGCCTTTCAGCAAACCGGCCAGCAAATCACGCGCCGGCTGGAACTGTTTGGCGTCGGTCGATTTGCGCGCCGCTTCGTAGGTGAATTGCGCGCTCAGGGCAGGATAGGCATCTTTCGCGGCCTGCAGCAGCACAGAAATGGCTTGCGGCTGCATCTTCATCCGCCAGTAGAAATCGACGGTCGAGCGCACCACGCCGAGAATCTTGGGATTCTCATGGTAGAGCGCTTCAACATTCTTCTGCGCCGCCGAAAAATCTTTGCGGCTCTCATACAGCCGGATCAAGGCATAGCGCAGTTGCAGCCGAGTGACTGGGTCGGTGGTCAGTGCGGCCTGCTTTTCCAGGGCGTGCTGGCGAACCGCTTCGAGCGATTTCTGCTGCGCCAGAGTTTCGATTTCTTCGGCCTGCTCGATCGACGTGGTACCTTTGGCAAGCGAATCGAGAAAAGCTTCCATCTCAGCCTTGCGGTCCTGCGTTTCCAGCACCTTCACCCGCAGATCTACCGAGGTCATGGGCGCATTGGGGATGGTTGCGATCTTGGCCGTGCTCTGATCAATAAGATCGCGGAATTTGGGGCGGCGCGCCAACTGCAGCAGCCGGAGTTCCGCCGACGACTCTGGCGCACCGAGCGCTCCCTTCACATATTCGTCGATGGCGTGCGGATAATCGCGCTGGTTTTCATAGATTGCGCCGGCTTCGTACGCATAGAGGCTCGCATCCGCAAGCCGGTCCCGGCCCTTGCCCAGCAGGCGGAGCGCATTCTCGAAATCGAAATAGTCCCAATAGATGGTAGCCGCTTCGAGATATCCGCCGGACTGGCCGGGCGCAACCTGCGGGATACGCTCCCAGTAAGGCGCCGCTTGTGCAAACAGTTCACGGTCGGCGTAGATATCGCCGATGCGCGCCATGATTTCGGTATCGCCGGGATTTGCCTGCAGCAGGTTGTCCTCGATCTTCGCCGCAATGGCGGTGTCCGCGGGCTCGAAGTACGCAAGCGAACGGTACACCGACGAAGCGGTGTGGCCGATTTCAGCCTCCGCCGGATATTGCGCGGCGAGCGACTTCAGAACCGGAGCGCTCTCCTCAAAATGCGAACGCCACAAGTCGGCGTATGCCAGGAAATCCGCGGCGGCGGGATTCTTCTGCCAACTGGCCTCATCGGGCGCGCTCTGGCGTATGGCGCTGAGTTCCGATTCCAGCTTGCCCCGCCGGGAAAGAAATTCGAAGAACTGATTCCTCATCGTCGCGTCTTCGAACCAATGCTGGCGCAGCAACGCTTCCCAGGCCGCGGGGTCGTGATTCGTGGTCGACTGGTAGGCAAACAATAGATTGCGGACAAACACTGGATTGTGCGGAAACCGATGGTTGGCATACAGGTTCAGCCGCAGGTAAAGCCCCGGACCGCCACCGACCACATGGCTGAAATACTGCTCCAGTTCGCTGCCCTCGAACTTTGCCACCGCGTCGCGAGTCAACTGCTCGAACTCCGAGTCTCGTTTGTGGCGCAGATAGAAGCGGGCCAGCTTGTCGTACCACGACTTATCGGAAAAGCGGGTCATAGCCCGGCGGTAGATTTCTTCCTGCTGCGAGCCCAGCCGGTTCTGATCGAGAAACACCGCAATACGTTCGTAGAGTCCGGGATCGTCGGGGTTGCGCTCAATCTCGTGGCTTAACACCGCCAGCGCCGGCGGAATCTGTTTCAACTGCACCAGCCGCGCCAGGTAACGCTCCAGAACGCTCGCGTATTCCGGCGAGCGCGCGCCGATTTGCCGTGTGGGCGATGCCGTCGCACCTAACTGAAACGACTGGCTGACCCTGTGTGAGGGACGCGCGTTCTCTCCTGACGTCTCGCCCTGTTGTCCTTCTCCGCCTTCTTCACCTTCCGCATCAGAGGCGTTGTTCTCGCTCGAATTGGACGAGCGTTGTGCGTAGCTGCCGGCGGAGTTGTACGATCCCTCCGCCAACCCGAGCGGCACATTCTGAGCCTTTCCCGCAAGTTCCTGTAGAACTGAATCGTAAATCGCAAACTCGCTCTTCGTGTCGTCCTTGCGGGCGAAGGCGTCCGCCATCAGCAAAGCGACCGACGTGCGCTGCGAAGCGTTGGGGAAGCCCGCAAGAAACTCCCGCCCGCCCTGGATGACCGCGTCACTTTCGCCAGAGTTGGAGTAGAACTCGAGCAGTTGCGCGTGCAGTTCCGGGCGCCGCGGACAATTCGGGAACTTCGCATCCAGCAACGCCAGCAACTCCACGGCGCGCGATCGATGGAAATACGGCACGGCTCTCTGCTCTTCCTCCGAGTACTGCGACGCCGGCTGAGTCGTGTTCAGGATCAGCGACAGAATTCCGTTCAAGTAGCCGGGGCCCTGATCCATGGTGGCGATATCGCGATACATGGAAAGTTCGCCGGAGCCGAGACGAATCGGGGTTTCCGGCGCAGTCAGCAGGAGACTGGTGAGGCCCGCAATGGCGGTCGCCTGCGCGTCTGGCAGGTCTTTCGCATCGCTGTTGTACAGCGCGAAGTAGTACCGCGCCGACTCCGGGTAGGCGTGAATGTCTTCCAGCAGGCGCGCGCAGACGTAAAGTTCCTGCGACGTCCACGGCGACTTGGCGGCTTCCTTGTGCAGGCGGAGGTCGGCGATCGCTTGCTGCGCCACATCCGTTTTACCTTGCTGCTGGTAGTAATAGAAGAGGCGCGCCGTGGCATTGAGATCTTCCGGGTTGGCCACCAGCGCGGCGTGAGCGTCGTCGCGGAACTTGCGCAAGTTCTGCGTGTCGCGCAAGAGGTCGAAATAGCTCTTCACTAACTGCGGATCCCAGAGCGGCTGAAAACTTTGCTCGTAGACGGACAAGCCTTCACGAACCGAGCCCCGGCGATATTCCACCATGGCTTTCGCTTTCACCGGGAAAATCTGGTCGCTGGGAAATTGCTTGCGGTAGTCGGCGATCAGCTGTCCAGCGGCTGGATATTCCTTTGCCGCGACCAGGAATTGCAGAAACTGCGCGTAGAGCGACGATTCCTCGGGATAGCGCGCAATCCAGGCGCGATACTGGACCATCGAAACGTCCTTCGACAATCCCTGGGCCTGAATGATTCCAAAGATGCGCTCAAACGCCTGCCATGAGCGCTGTTGCGCGGGCGGGGTCAGCTTTTCCGCAGCGATAGGAGCAGCGTTCGCCACCAGCGACAGAGTTTTGATTTCGTCCGCCGGGCGCAGGCGATGATGATAGAAATCGGCGAGCGCAAGCTGTGCGCTGATCTTGTCCGAGGAATTCTCGACGTACGCTTTCCAGTCGGATTCGGCGGCTGGGAAATCGAGTTGTTGCTCATCTTCCAGGGCACGCAGCGAGTACAGTTCAGCGTTGCGCGGCTGGGCCTTGATCAGGCCGGTAAGCGCGGGGCGGGTCTCGCTCGGAGGACGGCGAAACGCAACCGCGCCGTTCGGCAACGACATCATACGAAAAAAGACGGCTTCGATAGCACTGCTGGCGTCAATGTTGCGAATCCACACGGGCAACTCGCCGAGTGCGGAGACGGTCCCGCCGATGGCTGCGAAGAAAATTGCCAGCGCGATCAGACGCACGCGACCAAACGATGAATCAAGGAAGTACTTCAATCTGCACCTCCTGCGTACCAATGTTGTGAGCGATGTCCTCGGCAGTGACGGTCAGCTTGTAAGTGCCGGGGATGGTTTCGTCGGGGATCCTGAGCGTGCCCGTGTTGGCGGCGGCTTTCGCGTCCCACCGCAATGCGACCGGCACTGCCCCTTCCATGCGCGCCACGAGAGTGCGCGTGCTCTCAGAGGCGCTGACCCGCAGGTCGATGGTCTGGCCGCGCTGAAAACGTTTGCGGTCGAGCTTCACCT
>Ga0116217_10005315_pt1 | contig 11334 bp, 11 predicted proteins | sample Sb_taG_6_FD_89697 | JGI IMG/M metagenome (GOLD analysis project Ga0116217, IMG submission 89697) | Peat soil microbial communities from Weissenstadt, Germany - Sb_50d_4_PS metaG | ecosystem: Environmental > Terrestrial > Soil > Wetlands > Peat | place: Germany: Weissenstadt | collected 2010-09-21 | reverse complement strand
GGTCAGATAGTAAGCTGACTGGTTGGCCTCACGATGATGAGAGCACCGCGAGCGAGACGGCGGGTGCGCAATGGCATGCGGCGGCTCGCGCTTCAGGCACGACTTCGCACAACTCATCAAAGCCGATGCAGGCGCAGCCCAGTCGACGCGCTATCTCTTCCACAAGCGGGCGGCCAATACCGGCCGCAACAATTGTGGTGAACGACGGCACAGCTCCGGTCGACAACACCAGACTCGCGGCATCGCATATGGCGCGCGTCTGCGCTTCCGCGAACCATCTCGCAACCAATGTCCAGGTCTCATCGCCAGCATCGGATGCATCAGTTCCGAGCATGCGGGCAAGCCGGGCTCGGGATGCATCGATCGTCTTTTGGCGCCCGTCGGCGGTAGCCATCAAATCAACGTCCGGCGGCAGCGTGCCGAGGATGCGATGAACGTCGGCCATCGTAGCAAAATTCTCGTTGACCAAAGGCGTCCAGGCCCCTCGAAACGGTGCGCGGTCTGCCGTCGCCATAACAAAGCCGCGAATAATGCCCGTATACACAAGCTCTCCTGCCGCTAATCGTTGTGCATCAGTGTAACCGCGGGCTATCGTCTTCCCCTCAAAGATCGGAACGATGTCTGTCGTTGTCGAACCCACGTCAATCAAGAGTGCATGATCGCATTTGCGCGCGATCAGGGTCGCACACGCGTGCCAATTGGCCGACGCAACGTCAGCATAGTGCTTTTGGGCATCCTCCGGACGGACGCAGCCTGCTGGGCCGGCATAGATCAACGTGCTGCCGAGTTCGCGCGCCGCCAACTTTGCGAGTTGCTCCACACCCTCCATGCGTGAGGAGAAGGTATCGGCTAGTTCGCCGGTCATTGTAACAACGTGGCAATCTGCACGGCCCATATCCCTTCGGGCTTCGGCAAATGCCTGCAAAAGACGCTCAGTTCCGGATCGCAGCGGGGAGGCGTATTGCGCGGCTTTGGTTACACGCCCGTCCTCGGCGCGGGCCGCCTTGAGATGAACGCCGCCAATGTCCCATCCGATGACAACGCTCATAGAGCCTCCCGCGCGATCGTTAGCTGATATATACATTGGCTCTGATCGATTGGCGCACACAAGGATCTGGCATGGAGGTTATTCCGGTCCTTGATCTCAAGGACGGAACTGTCGTGCATGCTCATATGGGGCAACGCGACCAATACCGTCCGATCACGACGCCGCTCTCATCCACCAGCAACCCAATAGGGGTCGCCCGCGGCCTGTTGGCGGTTTATCCTTTTAGGACCTTCTACATAGCGGACCTCGATGCAATCGCCGACACCGGGGATAACAATGCAGCGGTGGCGCAGCTCAAGGCCGAATTTCCCAATCTAACATTCTGGGTCGACAATGGCGTGGCCGATTGGGCCAGCGCACAACGATGGCTCGACGCGGACCTCGGACACCTCGTGTTGGGCAGCGAGACGCAACAAGACGAGGTGCTCGTCCGCAAGTTATCCAGAGATGACCGGATCATTCTGTCGCTCGACTACAGAGGGGATGCTTTTGTTGGTCCGGAAGCATTGCTGAGCGACATTGATACCTGGCCAAGCCGAGTAATAGGAATGACGCTTGCGCGGGTCGGCAGCGCAATGGGTCCTGATTGGAACAGACTTGCGGCGATCAAAAGCTCCGGCCGCGGAAGGTGTGTGTACGCAGCCGGAGGCGTGCGCGATGCGGACGATTTGATTGCGCTTGCGGAGCGTGGAATCGCAGGCGCGCTCGTCGCCTCCTGCTTGCACAACGGCACACTCGCCGGTGCGCAAATTGCGCGCCTGCAAATGGTCTGAATTAGGCACCTGCTTCGCCTTCGAGCGACGACCGGTAGAAACTTCGAAATTTAATCTAGCAAGGACCGTCGCTCGCCGGACGATCTGCTACGCGGCAGCGAACGGATGCTTGACCAGATCGCGCTTGGCAACGACCTCCGCAGGCTTTGGTTCGCCATTAACGGCACGTGCGATGGACTCTTTCACGGCGCGATAATTATAATCTTGAATCTTCTTGTCGTCCGTCGCCTCCCAGTGAATGAAGACGCCGACGCAGATGAAGACGTTGTCGGCCTCATCCAGAGGAATGACGCCCTCGGCCACGCTGTCGGCAACTGCCTTGGCAACGGCATGCTGCGCTGGGCCGAACATCTGAACGGCCTGCTTGGCGCCTTTGATTGTTACCTTATTGAACAGAACGGTCGCCGGCTTGCAAAGCAAATTCGGCGCTACCACGGCAAGCAGTGAGGTAAAACCGTCCTTGTTGTTGGTGAGGCAGTTCGCGAATGCCGTCTCGGCCGCGCTTCCGCGCGGGCCCATGATGAGATCGATATGGGCCACTTCATTGCCATCACCGACGAGTGATTCACCGACGCAGAGTTGATTGATCTTTGCCATCGCCATCTCCTCCCAAGGAAATCACAGCACGCAACGCCTTACGGCGCTGGTGGCGCGGTTAAAATTTCTATCCTTGTTGTCAGCATCCGGCATGGACTAGCCGGACCGGTTTGCCAGATAGCCGCGGGAACCCGTCCCGCATGACAAGTCAATCACTGTTGCGCTTCGACGGCAAGACGACCTTTAAGTCGTTGCGCGAACAATGTGGCCACTGTCAGGTCGGCGCTGGTTCCGGGATTGATGCCAGCGGTTTTCAGTGCGGCATCCCAAGCCAAAAGTTCCGGAAGCAAAGTGGCAGGACGCTCCGTCGCTTGTAGGGATTTCTGGAACGCCGCCGCGGTTTGCCGAACCTCGTCGGCAGCGCGGGAACCGTATTTCCGCAAAATGTGTGTGTCCGGGAAAGCTGAAAGAAACTCGAGATAAGTCGCAAGCGTCGCCCACTTCAGATCGGTGTATCGCCGGGTAGCCGCTTCGAGGCATGGCAGGCCGATGTCGAAGACGTCGGAAAAGCCTGTGACATATTGCCTTGCGATCCGATCACGGTCGGCGGCCTCGGTCATCGCTTGCAGCAGACTGACCGCCGCCGGTTCAAAAACGTCGTAGCGTGCGCTGCGGCCGAGCCCGGCGGGGGCGGTCCGTACAATAGCGCGATACGCAAGCCCTGCGTCTTTCGTATCAAGGCTTTGGAGCACTTTGCTGAGCGAAGTGCGCAGGTCGGAAATTTCGTCCTCGGCCGCCGCGGCGAGAGGTGCGCAGAGCAGGATAATGCCGAGATTGGTATTGGCGCCAATGGCCTCGGACGTGGCCTCGACGGCGCCGAGAATGCGCGCGCCGACCGGCGTCCCTGCGGCGGATAAGCGCGGGGCGGCAGCATTGGCGCTGGCGACGAACTCGCTCGCCGTCATGCGATGACCAGCGGCAAAAACATGCACATTGCCGGGCTTTGGCGCATCGAGCTCGGCAATGCAGGCCCACTTGAAGGCTTCCGCGATCAACTCTGGGCGCGTGGTCACGCCATCGCCCCGCGCAGCGGATGCTCGGCCAGAGCATCAACGAGGGCCGCGACAAGGGTGGAGGCGATATTGGCCGACGACACCTTTTGCAGCCCTGACCAGGCGGGCATGCTGTTGACCTCAAGCACCGTCGGCTGCTGATCCGACCCATAAAGAATATCGACCCCGGCAAAATCTGCCCCGACGGCCGTCGCGGCACTGACCGCCAGAGCCTTTAATTCATCGTTGATCAGTGCAGCTACCGGACGACCGCCACGCTTGATGTTGGTAATCCACTGCGGGGAATGTCTTTGCATCGCGGCGACCACGCGCCCCCGTGCGACGAGCAAACGGAAATCGTGGAAACCGTCGCGCTCGAGGGCCACAAAGCGTTGGAGATAGTACACCCCGCCCGCCACGTCGCCCGGCGGCGGCAGGTCGTCCGGTTTGCGGACCAGGCGCAGCCCGCGGCCCTGCGAGCCGAACAGCGGCTTGAGAACCAAAGCCGCCTCTTTCGTCTGGGCTTGCGCGATGGCCCGGGCCTGATCGTATGATCCAACCGCCCAGGTCGGCGGGGTCGCAATACCCGCGCGAGCGAGCAAAAAGCTCGTCATCGATTTGTCCACGCAGCGCTCGATGGCCCGGGCATCATTCCAGACCATGACGCCGCATTCTCGCAACGCGTGAAGAATGCCGAGCCGTAATGTGACGGCTTCGAACGTTCCGCCTGACATCGAGCGTACAATGACCGCGTCTGGGAGACGCTCTCCGAAACCATCGATCTGCAATCCGCCGGCGCTTTGCGTTTCGAATCCGCATAGGTGCAGGCGAATGGGGGCAGTGCTGAAGCCGCGGGCGGCGAATGCGGAGGCAACCTGGCGCGCGTGCCAGTCCATGCGATCGACCACGAGGCCAACGATCGGTCTCGATGCTTGACCGTCGATGTCGGAACGCTTAGGCGAAAGAGGCATCGAGCAGGTCCAGGTCAATGTCTCCGGATTGGAAGCTTTCGCCGGTTTCCAGTGCGGTAACGATGACCTTTGCCGGACTGAACAGCATTGGATCGATAGCGTAGAAGTCACCGTTCACTGCTTTAAAGATTTCCGCGAAAGGACGGCCGTAGTCGCGTGACGCTCTGCTCGAAAGCCTGTCAGCCAGCGTGCGTGCTTCGCTGGCCGGGCCTGTGACGAACAGCTGCACCTGTCCGGCAAAGATGATTGCGTCGTTCGTTCGACCCATCGCGGTGACGAAATCCGGGTGCGGCGGGCACAGCGGGGCCGCGCCGACGCCCTCGATGATGCGCTCGAGCGGGAAGTGCAGTTCATGAGTTTTATGAAGGGCGACTTCAAGGGAGCGCGCAATGATTTGGGTGCTGCCGGCCAGACTTTGCGTCGGCGCGAAGATGATCGTCAGATCCTCTGGTTTGACGCGGCAATCGCGCGCGACCTCGGCAACGATCGTCGCAGGGGGAGGGCGGTTGCTTTCGATCACAAGGATCGCCTTCGTTGCCGAGTCGGCGTATGCGAGCACTTGGAACAGCGGTTCTCGCCGCGCCAGCGCGCGCGCCGGCCCCGAACCGAGAGCGAAAAACGAGTCGTTGCCGTCCTTCAGCGACAGACGCCAGCCGGCATATTGGCTGGCAAGGCAGGCGACCACCGGCTGCGACGACCGCACCACGATCGTCCACGGCCAGCGCGGCGCCAGTGTTGACGGCACAAGGCTCACGTCCGCCAGTCCGCCCGCGCAGATTTCCGCTATGCGCAGGCCGGCGGCGATGCTGCCGACGTTCCTGCTGCCTGAATCGATCAGCGTTTCGCCAAGGTCGCCGCGGCCAATCCCGATCCTCAGTTCAGCGGCATCCGCGATCAATCGCGTGACGAGCTCTGCGGCCCGCTCATTCACACTGATCGCGTGCGGTGTATTCATGAATTCCTCGCGCGCGTCCACGAGAGAACCGTCTCGCGCCTTACTTCGGCAAGCGCTCTTGCGCCCGCTGCCGCAAAACCGCAGCCGTAAACCGTACAAAGGGGCTCACCGGCCTTGAATGTGCTTCCCACAACAGGCCGATCGGCAGTCCAGTCTGGCCAGTCCGGCACGGAAAAACACGCGATGTCATCCTCGGCGTAGACGATGCCGGCGGCTTTCGCATCTGCCGGGCAGCCCGATGCCGCGGCAAGCCTCCCGGAGCAGGCCTCGACGTGTTGTGCAAACAGTGATGCTTCTTTTGTTTCGAATATGTCGAGGGTCGCGCCGGGCCGGGGATTGATTTCCAGCAACCAAAAGCGTTCTCCGTCGACGAGAAAATCGGCACTGTTCAATCCCATAAGTGAAGTTGCAGCGACAATCCGATGAACGACTGCGGTGAGCTTATCGGCGGCACTCGGCGCAAGCGGCGCAGGTTGAACCGCTCCGCCATAGCGATATGGCTGACGCGGCGTGGGCGATGACCATTGTGCGCTAAATCCAAGAACCAGAGCGCGTTCTCCGTCAGCTAAAAAGGAAGCCGAAATTGGCGTGCCCGACACTTTTCGCTGGTAGTAAACATTCCCTCCTGCGCCTGCGGACTTCCGAGCCGGTTTGATATGAGCGCCTCCGGCACCTCCTTGGCGCTTAATCAGCCAGCCGGTTGCGGTTGTGGGTTCGGACAGGGATATTTCGGGAAACGGAATGTCCAAATCCGAACATATCGAGGAAAAGACTTTAGGATCTTTGAGTCTCGCAACGACATCGGCGCTGTTGCCGAGCAATTGCCAACGCTCGGCGATGCGTCGCAGAAGCAGCGTCCTATCCTCGAATCCGCTCCCATATACGACGCCGACGGGCTTTTGGTCCTGCCCCAACGTTTGCAAAGCATCAATAAGGGTCTGCTCCTCAATTCCCATTGCAAGCCCGCTGGTGAGCCGGACATGCTTGTGCGCTGCCTTGAGCGTGTCCACATCGCCAAACATATCCGCCACCAGAGGCAAGTAACCGCCACGGCGAGCCGAGACGGCAAGGGCGCGGCCGGAAAGAGCGACAATGAGAACGGCGGTTTCGTTACCCATTGAGTTCGCGTGCAAGGGCAAACGCGCCGCGAAAATCGAAATCGATGGGCTTGGTGGCCGAGATCATTTTCTGAAATAGACCGAATTCGGTCTTGTACTTGATATTGCCGATGGCCAGCGGGCCCAAGCCCAGCGTGCCGTGGGGCGTGATCTCACTGCTGTTTGCCTGCATGTCCAAGCCTTCGATCCCGGGCGGCGGGACCGCATTGACGTCGGCGGCGATCAGCAGTTGCTTTGCCGCGGCAAGCTGGGCGGCGCTCAGAATCTGAACGCCGGCGCGACCGGCGCATAATACCACCTCCGCGTCGGCGAGGATTGCCGACTTCCTGCCGTCGTCGCTGCCGTCGGCGGCACGCACGTCGACGTTGAACCTTGTCTTGATCTCCTTGGCGCTGGCGCTGACGCGTTCGATGCCGTCGTAGCCGACCAGTGTGACATTGGCCCCTTCGAGCGCGGCGATGACCCCAGCCGCATAGCCGACGACACCGGTGGCGCCGAACACGGCTACTTTCCGCCCCCGCAGATCGCGATGCTTCTTTTCCTTCAGGAGTTTTTCGACGCAAGCGAGCATCGCCGCTGCAGTCGTGAAAGAGCCGGCCGGATCGGCAAAAAACGAAATACCAAATGGTGGCACTAGCGCCTTCTTGGCCTTCGCCAGCATGTCAAGAGCAAGGCTCGCGTTCTTGCCACCGAAAAACATTCCCGTTCGAACGCCAACCTTCGGCGGCCGCGAGAATATCGCGTCTTGTACCAGGCCCGTCACCTCGTCCAGCGTCACGTTGTTGTAGGTCAGGACTGCATCGTACCCCGCATCGAGCGCCATGTTCACATCGAACGGGCTCGTATGTTTCGTGGGTGTCAGCATATGAAGGATGTTTTTTTCCGGCATGACCGCCTCACAAGGTTCCAACACTACCTGTCGGACTCGGTCGGGTGCGCATGGGCGACGATCTGCGCTCCGCGATTGAGTCCCTCGCAAATGCGGATGTCCAGACCCTCGCCGCGCGCATGTCGCCGCGCGATCGTCGCAAGACGCGCGGCTTCGTCCGGGCTCGCTGCAAAGGCGAAGCCCGTCGGTCCCCAGGAGCTTTGGCCGACGCCGAATGCGCCGGCGCTGTCGAGAACATCGAGAACGGCGGCAACGTCGGGGCTCATGAAACGGGCGCCGCCCTGGGCGGGGGCAAAATAATCGCCAAGGCCGATTTGCAGTTCCTTGATGGCATTGCCGAAGTTCGCAAGGTCGTGATCGGCAAGAGCCGGCAGAGCCTGCATCAGGACCAAACGGCAAAAGCGGGCGGCGTCAGCCGCGCACATGGGCGGAAGACTAGCCACAGTCGTTCCTTCCTCGGGTCCGTGGATACCCTGACGTTGCGGGTCGAGAATCACCAAGATGCGCCATTTGTCCGGAACCGGCAGACGGCTGATGATTGGGGCGAGCCCAGGCTCGTTTCTACGGCCGCCGTCGACGACGAACCCGCCGCGGGAAAAAAGACCGACGCCGATGCCCGAACGCGCTCCCCGCCCAAGCTGCAACGCATCACCTTCCACGTCGAGAGGCAGATTGTGGAGGCGGCGCAACCCGGCGGCGATGGCAAGCGCAAGCTGAGTGCCGGAACCTAGACCGGCGTGAGCAGGAACAACGTCCGAAAGTTTCACTCGATGTCCGTCGCGAAGCCCCAGCAATCGCTCCATTTTTTGCAAATGCTGCAAGGCCCGGTCGGCCTCGGGGCCGGAAACTTCGCTGAGGTTTGCTCTTTCGATCGTAAGGCTTGTTCCTAAATCACTGATCGCAACTCCAATGCCGCCGAAACGGCGGCCAAGCTCGCCATTGAGATCGAGAAATCCAAGGTGCAACCGTGCGGGAACTTTCGCGGTAATAGCGCACGGCTTGAAAACGCCATCGTTCAAGAGCCGGCTCCCGAAATTGTGCACGCGCCGGGTTTTTCGAACGCAGAGACAAGTCTAGACTGCGTCATCCTACGCCGATTGGCAATCGGGATGGATCATTGACACCGAGAAGGCGACGCCCATGGCCGAAGCTAACAATGAGCGAACCTATTCTGAAGAAGAGATACAACAGCGCCTAAAACGCGACTTGCCGCACTGGTATTTTGAGAACGGTTGGATACGCCGGAAATATCGCACCAACAGCTGGAAAGGCACGCTGATGGTGATCAATACCGTTGGTCATCTTGCCGAAGCCGCATGGCACCACCCGGATATCACCGCGTCCTACGCCTGGGTCGAAGTCCGGCTGCAAAATCATGCAGCCAAAGGAATTACCGATAAAGACTTCGAGCTGGCGAAAAAAATAGAAGAGGTCATCCACTGGCAACCAGCGAAGGAAGGAGGCGCACTCGAAGGCACGCCGCAAAAGGACCAACGCTTCGCCTATATCAAATACGACAACTGATCAGCCGGCGACCTTGTCCGTGTTCGATGGAGAATCCGGGAAATGGAGCACGCGTGGATCGCAGGCCGGCCCGCACCACTCGATGCCGCTATCGGCGAGGCGACGAAGCTCCTCTCGTTGAGCCGTTACCCTCTCATCGCAGGGCTGGGAACGGATGTCGCCGGGACGCGCGCCGCGATAATGCTGGCGCACCGTGTTGGCGGGCTCATCGATCACATGAATTCGGATGCTTTGTTGCGTGATTTGGACGTCATGCGCTCGTCCGGTATGTTGATCACGACCCCCAGCGAGGCGCACGTTCGCGCCGACACCTTGCTTTTAGTCGGGCCTGGGCTTGGCGGAACCTGGTCGGAGCTGCCGCGAGGCTTGTTTGAGGCAACGCAGCAGAGCCGGAGCGGCAACGCGATCGAGCGCTGCATCTACTGCATATGTCCCGGCAGAGACTGGACAATACCGGCATCTGCCGCGAAGGCGGCCGTGGTCATTGGGGGACAGGGCGGGGAAATACCGGCGCTCCTCGCCGCTTTGCGTGCGCGCCTAGCGGGCAGGCCCATCGGCAGGACGCGCGTTTCATCGAGCAAGCTGGACCAAGTCGCGACCGGTCTAAAGGCGGCACGGTTTGGCGTTGCCGTCTGGTCGGCGGCCGCACTCGATGCGCCTGCTATTGAGATGCTGTGCGGTTTGCTGAACGATCTGAACGCTGCAACCCGCTTTTCCGGCCTGCCGCTGGCGCCTCCTGATAATGCCATTGGCGTCACGCAGACCTGCGCCTGGATGACGGGATTGCCGGTGCGCACAGGATTTGCGCGCGCATCGCCAGAGCATGATCCTTGGCTTTTTGACAGTCAGCGCGTCATCGCCGACGGAGAAGCGGATTGTCTGCTTTGGGTATCCGCGTACCGTGCGAGCGCGCTTCCGTGGCGCACCGCGACCCCGACGATCGCGCTGACGGCTCGCGACGCGAACTTTCACAAGCCGCCGCGCGTTCACATCGCTGTTGGTTGCCCCGGCGTCGACCACGCCAGTGTCGAACATCTGCCCTCCACCGGTACCCTGGCATTGGTTGAAGCAAAAAGGCCGAGTGATACGATGTCCGTAGCCGACGTGCTTACGCGCATTATCGCGGCCTTGCCCGGTGCTGGAGAGCCAGCATGCTGACCCGCATTGCCGGCGGACGAGTCATTGATCCAGCCAACGGGCGCGACGAGGTTGGCGATATCTGCATGCGCGACGGTAGAATCGTGGAAACCCCCGCGGGCGCGCGCGCCGATGCGACCTACGATGCGGCGGGGAAGATCGTCATGGCGGGCGCCATCGACATTCACTCCCACATTGCCGGGTGGAATGTGAATACAGCGAGGCTGTTATTGTCGGAGCAGCGTCAGCCGGCGGCACCCTTCGCCGCGACGGTGCCGTTGGCCAGCGCGCCAAGCTCGACGTTTGCCACCGGATACCTGTACGCCGCCATGGGGTTTACCACCGTGGTCGAGCCTGCCGTCGCTCCGCATTATGCGTTGCATGCGCATCTTGAACTTGTCGACACGCCGATCATTGACAAGGCAATCCTCACTATCCTCGGCAACGACGATTATCTGCTTGGCCTGCTGCACTCCAAAGAAGGCGATGCTGCAATCGAAGATTACGTTGCCTGGACGCTCGAAATGTCTCGCGGGCTCGGCATCAAAGTTGTCAATGCCGGCGGCGCCGCCGCCTTCAAGGAAAACGTGCGTTCGTTTTCGTTCGACGACATCGTGCCTTCCTATGGCGTCTCGTCGCGTACGATCGTCAAGGCTCTCCAGCGCGCTGTGAATGCGCTCGCCGTTCCGCATCCGCTCCACGTTCATTGCAACAACCTCGGACTTGCGGGAAACGTCGAGACCGCGTTGACGACTATCGCTGCCGCCGAAGGTTTGCCGCTTCATCTCGCCCATTTGCAGTTCTATGGCTACGGCAAGGAGGGTGACCGCGGATTCTCGTCCGCCGCCGCGCCATTGGCGGAAGCGGTGAACGCAACTGCAAGCGTAACGATCGATGTCGGCCAAGTTATGTTTGGACAGACCGTGACGATATCGTCCGATGTGCTCCGTCAGTTTAACGCGCGTCGTCAGGCCAGCCCCCGAAAGTGGCTCGTTCTGGACGGCGACTCGAATGGCGCGGGTATTGTTCCTTATAATTACCGGCGCAACGACTTCTACAACGCGGTGCAATGGGCGGTCGGTCTCGAGTTATTCTTGTTGATTGAGAATCCTTCGCGTGTTTTCTTCACGACCGATCATCCGAATGGTGCGCATTTCACGACCTATCCGGAAATTTTCGCGCTGCTGATGAGCAGAGACCTGCGCGCGCAATGGATATCGCAGCTGCCGCCGGAGGCGATGACGGTGACCACGCTACCGTCGATCACGCGGGAATACACGTTGCCTGAGATCGCAACCATGACCCGTTCAGCGCCGGCAAAGTTGCTTGG
>Ga0116217_10005310_pt1 | contig 11341 bp, 10 predicted proteins | sample Sb_taG_6_FD_89697 | JGI IMG/M metagenome (GOLD analysis project Ga0116217, IMG submission 89697) | Peat soil microbial communities from Weissenstadt, Germany - Sb_50d_4_PS metaG | ecosystem: Environmental > Terrestrial > Soil > Wetlands > Peat | place: Germany: Weissenstadt | collected 2010-09-21 | reverse complement strand
GCGGTGCGCGGGATGGCAAACAGCACGGTAAACATTTCCGGCTTGAAGCCCATGGCCTGATAGATGATTCCCGAGTAAAAGTCTACGTTGGGATACAGTTTGCGCGTGACGAAGTATTCATCCTCAAGCGCGATCCGCTCCAGTTCGAGCGCGATCTCAAGTTTGGGATTTCCGCCCGTGACGGCGAATACTTTCTCCGCCGTCCACTTGATGATCTTGGCGCGCGGATCGTAGTTCTTATAGACGCGATGGCCAAAGCCCATCAGCTTGCCGTGCCCTTCTTTAACCTTCTCGATGTAGGCGGGAATATTCTGCTTCGAGCCGATTTCGTCGAGCATCACTAGAACGGCTTCATTGGCTCCGCCGTGCAGAGGCCCGGCCAAGGCAGCAGCCGCAGCCGCGGTGGCCAGGTAGGGATCGGCCTGGGAGCTGCCTACGGCCCGCATGGCGTTGGTGCTGCAGTTCTGCTCGTGGTCGGCATGCAGAATGAAGAGAATGTCCAACGCGCGGGCTAACACGGGGTTGGCCACGTACTTCGGTTCCACCATCCTCCACAACATGTTCATGAAATTTTCCGGATAGCTGAGATCGTTGTCCGGGTAAACGTAAGGAAAGCCGAGACTGTGCCGGTACGACATGGCCGCGATGGATGGCATCTTGCCAATCAAGCGTTTGATCTGCAGCAGCCGGTTGGCGGGATCGTGAATCTCTTTAGCCCGGGGATAGACGGTGGACAAGGCTGCCACCGTGCTCACCAGCATGGCCATGGGATGGGCATCGTGGCGAAAGCCCTCCATGAACTGCTTCGTCGTTTCATGCAACATCGTGTGATAGGTGATCTCTTTGACCCATTTTTTCAAATCCTCTGGAGCGGGCAGGTCGCCGAACAGCAGCAGGTAAGCAACCTCGAGGAAGGTGCAGTGCTCGGCCAGTACTTCGATGGGGTAGCCACGGTAGCGAAGGATGCCGCGTTCGCCGTCAATAAAGGTGATGCTGCTGTGGCAGGACGCGGTATTCATGAACGCGGGATCGTAGGTCATGAGACCAAAGTCGTCAGGGCCAGTTTTGATCTTCCGCAAGTCCATGGCCCGGATTGTGCCGTTCTCAATCGGCACGTTGTAGTTTGTGGCGGTGCGATTATCGGTGATGGTGAGAGTGTTTGATGCCATGGTGAATTCTCCTTTACCGCTGCCCTGGGGCCAATCGCAGGGAGCTGAGCTGGGCGCAAAACTCAAGCCATCCCGATTGCCTGGAACCGCAGACGCCCCAAACTTCCCCGGGCACGATATTTTCTGCTGTTCTGGGAAGGTGCCGCAGTGCCCTTCCTCACCCAAGCCCGTGATAGGAGTCACTCGCCGCCGCAGTTCCCGACCGGCGTGTTTGATTTCAGCGCTCCTATGGATTTCATGCCCGGTCATCAACCCACATCCAGGCCGTGAAGATTCATAGGACAATGGTGCCGACCAGCAACCCTGTGACCGGCATTATAATGCGCATCTGTCAACTTTAGGTAGTCGGGGTGGTTTGTCGCTGATTGGGCCCGCTAGACGGCGGTTCAGAATCGACGACGAATTGACCATGCATTCGTGACAAACGTCACCGACAGCCGAGGTCAGAATGGTTTAGTAATAATGAGGAGGACTCAAAACTGAATACCGCAAATTGGGCCCGGCCACGTCAAGAGTGAGGACACTCGCTCAGCCGCCGCTCGACGGCGAACGGCCGGGCCTTCTGCATTTCGTGCAAGGTCCCTGAGAATTCTCAAGGCGAATGGCCCGGGAGTCTATTCTTGCAGCTCGGCGAGTGCCGACAACACTTCGGCACTGTGCTGATTTGGATTCACCTCGGTGAAGACCTTCACGATCTTGCCCTCGGGATTGATGATGAAGGTGTGCCTTGCAGCGATCTTCACCAGCCCGGAAGTTGGTCAACGAGTCATAAGCACTCGACACTTTGTGGTCGGTGTCAGCCAGCAGCTTAAAGTTCAGCCCTTCCTTGGTGCAGAACCGCTTGTGAGAGTCGGCGCTGTCCACGCTGACCCCAAACACCACGGCATTCTTCTGCTGGTATTGGGCCTGATCGCGCTGGAAGTTGTGCGCCTCTATGGCGCGGCCGCTGGTTCATAGCCTGCTAGACTGACGAACAACAAGGAGGCACTCTTCTGTGCACCGACGCAGCGAGAACAAAGATCACGCGGGACTCGGAACCCGGGGAGTGTGGGCTGGTGAGAATGGCAAGTATTGGGAGCGCGCCACGCAAATCCCAGTGGCCCTCAGCGTCTCCTTCGGCTATGACGATGTGAACGAGTGGCTCAAGGTGGCGCAAGGAAAGACGCATGGCCATATCTATAGCCGGAACACAAATCCAACCGTAGCCGCCTTCGAAGAAAAGATAAGAAATCTGGAGACGGCCGAAGCCGCCACCAGTTTTTCGAGCGGTATGGGCGCGATCAGCAACACTCTTTTTACACTCCTGTCCCCTGGCGATCGCGTCGTTTCCATTAAGGACACCTACGGGGGGACGAACAAGCTGTTTATCGAATTCCTGCCTCGATTCTGCATCAAAGTGTCGCTCTGTGATACGAACGATCACCAAGCAATCGAAGCAGCAATCGGCCAGGGGTGCAAGGCGGTGTACCTGGAAAGTCCGACGAATCCGACTGTCAAAGTGGTCGATCTCGGTCGCCTGGCTACTGTGGCCCATCGCCACGGTGCCGTCGTGATTGTGGACAACACACTGGCCACGCCCATCAATCAACAACCTGTGAAACTCGGCGCCGATCTCGTCATTCACAGCGCAACCAAGTTCCTCGGCGGGCACGCCGATGCGCTCGGCGGTGTGGTGTGCGGCGCCGCCGATCTCGTGGGGCGAATTTATCACTTTCGTGAGATCACGGGCGCTTGCCTCGATCCCATGGCCGCTTACTTGCTGCTTCGAGGAATGAAAACTCTTCATCTTCGAATCGCATGGCAGAACGAGAGCGCACTTAAGATTGCGCGATTCCTGGAATCACACCCTCACGTAATTAGGGTCTTTTATCCCGGGTTGGAGTCCCACGAACATTACGAAATTGCTCGCAAGCAGATGCGCGGTTTTGGAGGCGTGCTCAGCTTTGTCCTCAGAGGCGGTTTCAATTCAGTGAAATCTTTTCTGCCGCGCCTGCGTTACGCACATTTAGCTGCGAACCTAGGTGCCGTCGAGACGGTCGCTGGTCCACCCTCCACTACGAGCCACGTCGAGTCCACTAAGGAGGAACGCGCGGCAAGCGGCATCCCGGAGGCCCTCATCCGTTACTCGGTGGGGATTGAAGACACCGAAGACCTGATTGCCGATCTGCGTCATGCGTTAGACAAGGTCCTCCCCGCAAAGCGGCGGGCAAGATCGTGACATAGCAGAGTCGAGGCACATCAGGATATCTGGTGGAAACGCTTTGGTAACCAAGTTGGGCGCCCCCGGAGCTCAAGTGTAATAGAATGGGATACAAACATTGAGACCCTCCGACTTTGGACTCCATGTTGCTCCTTCAATCCGCGATGGACCGTCGCGGCGACTCCAGCGATTCGTCCGGATCGGCGACCGGTGTGAAGCTGAGCCAATATTCAGGGAGCGGCATCACGAGTTGTAATTCCCCTGCAACAAGACGTATTTAGGCTGGTGTGGCAGTCGGAAAACGCATGGCTAACCAGAAAGTTGTGATCATAGGAGGCGGGCCGACCGGGCTTGGCGCGGCCTATCGTCTCCACGAACTCGGCTACGACAACTGGGTGCTTTACGAAAAGTCCGATGACGTCGGCGGCCACTCTGCCTCGCATGTGGATCCCCAGGGATTTGTCTGGGATGAGGGCGGACATGTTATCTTTTCGCATTATCCCTATTTCGACAAACTGATCGACGACATGCTTGGGAAGGAAGTGCACGAGCGGATACGCGAGAGCTGGGTGTACTTGAAAGAAGTCTGCGTGCCGTATCCGTTTCAGAACAACCTGCGGTACTTGCCGAAGCCGCTCCAAGTAAGTTGCCTGATGGGCGCGGCCAAGGCTGCGGCCAACCGAAACGGGGAAGCCGCCAATTTCCGGGAGTGGACTCTGAGCACGTTCGGCGAGGGCATCGCCGAGACTTTCATGTTCCCCTACAACTCCAAAGTCTGGACCACGCCGCTGGAGCGCATGTCGAAGGGATGGATCGCCGAGCGCGTATCGGTGGTGGACTTCAAGCGGCTTCTGGAAAACGTGCTTTACGAAAGAGATGACGTCGCCTGGGGGCCGAACAGTAAATTCCGCTTTCCGTTGCACGGCGGCACGGGGGAAATCTACCGGCGCATGGCGCGGCGGTTTCCTGACAAGGTGCGGACCGGGAAACAGCTCGCCGAAGTCGACACGGCGCAGCGCAAAGCTTCATTTACCGACGGCACCGGTGACAGCTACGACGTGCTGATCTCAACCGCGCCGCTCGATTTGCTGGCTGGCATGCTGAAGCCCGCCGACACGAGACTGCGCGAGGCCGCGACGTTGCTCGGACACAACGATCTGCTGGTCCTGGGGATCGGATTGAAGAAGAAGATCGAGACCGGCAAATGCTGGGTGTATTTTGCGGACCCGGAAATGCCGTGCTATCGGGCCACGTTTTTCTCGCATTACTCGCCCTTTAACGTCCCCAACGGCGACACCGAGCAATACAGTTCGCTGATGTGCGAGATGTCGGTGCCGCCCGGGCAGACGGTGGATGTCGAGCGTGCGTATGAACAGACGCTCGCCGGGCTGATCCGCTCGAAAATACTCGACGAGGCGGACCGTTCGCGCATCATTTCGCGCTACCACCGCCTGGTGAGGTATTCCTATCCGATTCCGACGCTCGATCGCGATCGAGGACTGGCCATTCTGCAGCCGGCGCTGATGCAGCAGGGGATTTACTCCCGCGGACGCTTCGGCGCGTGGCGCTACGAAATCGGAAACATGGATCATTCGGTCCAGATGGGCGTGGAAGTGGCAGATCACGTGGTGAAGGGGGAGAAGGAACTGGTCTTTTACAGTTCTTAGCGTCCGCAGGCAGAAGTTCCTATCCCCGGGCACCGCCCGAAACAGAGGCGGCAAGGATGAACGCGCGCCCCTACTTGACCGCACGGACGCAAGCCAGTTGGTCTGAGGCGAGCCAGTTGAGCAAAGGATTGCGAGCGAAGCGGTCACTGGCGCGGCAGAAAGCGCCTTGGTTGAAGAATCGCTCCAGACTGTAGCAACCCCAGGAGTGGCACGCCCAGTCCTCCGTTTCGAGGCCCACGGAACGCATCAATTTCACCCAGCGACGGCGGTAGTATCGGCGATGAGTGACGGAAGGCAACTCCCTCGACGCCGTCAACGGCCTGCCGCGTAGCCGGTGCCGGACGAAGCGCACCAGCGGTCGAGCCAGAGACCCCACTTTCACGGCAGCGCGATCCATGTAATAGAAGGGACAAATGCTGCTGGGCGTTGTGATCACCGCCCGACCGCCCGGCTTGAGCACCCGCCACATCTCGCGAAGGGCTGGTTCGTCAGCGCTGAGGTACTCCATCACGCCGAGGCTCATCACCCCGTCGAAGCTGTTGTCAGGAAATGGAATCCGCTCGATGTCACCTACCTGGAAGCGGTCCGCATCGTAGTGTTCGCGCGCGTAGCGCACCATGGCGTCGGAGAAGTCCACCCCCCAAGCCTCGTACCCGCGCCGCATCAGTTCTCCGGCCAGGTGCCCGGTCCCGCAGCCGATATCCAGGACTTTCGATCCCGGCGGAACCCGTGCCTCGATCATCTCCAGCGCAAACCGCCGCCGGGAGATAAGGTTTTGGGAGTTCAGGCTAACGGGCTTGGGATCAGCGTAGAAGCGGGCCCAGTCGTCCACGGTTCTCGTGAACAGTTCGTCCACCTGTTCCTTCGAGGTCATTCTCAGCCTCCTGCTGGTAGTTGAAGCCTCAGGTTAACTGATGCCCTTCTCAAAAGCTGGTCGACACCTGTCACAAGGCGCTGCTATTCTACTACAGCAGCCTGGGGACGCCGGATGGGCCAGCGCGGGAGCCCGTAGTGCTTCGATTCAGACCCAAGCTATGGGTGAAGAATGCGGCGGTGCGCGGCAGGGTCCTGAGGGTTGCGGCTCGCTTTGCGGGACCGCGCGCCGTGGTCCTGATGTACCACTCGGTGGTCGAGGAGCCCGAGCGAACCGCAAACTCCATCCGCATTTCGCACTCTCGGGCCAGTTTCGAATCGCAAATGAGCGCCTTGGCGCGACGCTTCAATCCAGTCAGCATCGAGCAGGTTACGGAATTTGCCGCAGAGGGCCGGCGGCTTCCCCCCCGGTCGGTGGCCGTGACCTTTGACGACGGCTTCGCCGATAATCACGACGTGGTGCTGCCGATTCTGCGACGATATAGCGTTCCCGCGACTTTCTATATCATGGTGAACGCCGTGGAGACGGGAACGCCCCCGTGGTATTGCCGGCTCAATTTTGCGTTCAGCACCACGATCGTGCCCGAATGGAAGCACCCGGAGAACGGTCGAACTTTTGAACTCGGCAGCGCTGACGGCAGGAACGCGGCGTTGAGTATGGCCTGGGACTTGGGTGCCGCGCGAGCGGGCACCGCACAAGAACAACTAGTCGGCCAGATCGAAGAATCGCTCCAGGTTGAGCCACTCGACGCCCGAGCGGGATTGATGTTGAACTGGGACCAGGTTCGCGCCTTGAAAGAGGCTGGCCATATCATCGGAGGGCATACACTTTCGCATCCCAATCTGGCCCACGTTACCGAGGAGGAGGCACGGTCGGAAATTCGGGGTTGTAAGGAGCGGCTTGAACAGAAGCTGGGTGAGCCCATCCAGCATTTCTCTTACCCGCACCCGGCACTCAATCCTCAGTGGACCCCGCAAACGTTCCAAATCACCCGTGAAGCAGGATTCAGATCCGCAGTGTTGACTACGCCCGGCTCGGTTCTGCCGGGAGATCAGCCACTCAGCCTCAAGCGCATTCCCGCCGGCAAAGACTTTGATGAGTGGATTTGGCGGCTGGAGCGTGCGTTCGTGGGAGACTGGAATTAGTCGACGGCTGCCGCTTGGAGGGCGACAGACGGGGTGAAGCGGCCGATGTTAGCCCCACGTCGACAACGGTGCGGTCTGACACCCTGACTGGGTGGCGGCCCGCACGAACACCATCCAGAAAATTACCCGATCCATAGGCTCGGAAACATGGACCATTCCGCGTAGTGGTGCAGCTTGAAGTCCACGGTAACTTGACTGGTAACCTGTGGGCGAGGAATCTGGTTCCGAAAGCACTGCGCCTGCCCACTTCCGTATTGATGGGTGTGGAAGCGGTCAATCACATCGTCGCCGAGGAGAGGAACTGGTCTTTCACAGTTCCTAAGCGGTCAGGATTATGCAGGCAACCCAGTCCAATCCGGCACCGAAGGTCAGCGTGATCATTCCCAGCTACAAGACCGCCGACCTGATCGCGGCATGTCTGAATTCGGTCTTCGCGCAGACTTATTCGGATTTCGAGGCGATCGTCGTCAACGACGGCTCCCCCGACACGCCCGAACTGGAAGAGGTGCTGCAGCCGTATATGGACCGGATCGTTTACATCAAACAGGAAAACAAGCGTGCCGCTGGAGCCAGAAACAATGCCATACGACACGCTCGGGGTGAGTTCGTCGCTTTCCTGGACAGTGATGACACCTGGATGCCCGATCACCTGTCTTCACAAATGCAGCTATTCGCAGAAGATCCTTCGCTCGATCTGGTTTATTCCAACGGTATCCTGGTGGGAAACGCGGGGCAAGAATGTGAATTCATGGAGAAGTGCCCGTCCACCGGACAGGCGACGTTCGCCGCCTTAATTATGGAACGCTGCCAGGTTTCGATTTCAACCGTGGTTGCCCGCAAGCGGACGTTGGTGGACGCGGGATTGTTCGATGAACAACTCCTGCGCTGCGACGATTACGATATGTGGGCCCGCTCCGCCTTCAGCGGCGCTAGAATCGGATATAGTCGCAAGCTGGGAGCCCGGTTTTTTGTTGGCCGCGCCGGCTCCCTCAGCCAGTCAAACGCTAAAATGATTGAGGGCTATTGGACTATTCTGGAGAAGTTCAAGCAGACTCTGCCCCTCAAAGATGCGGATCGTGAAGTGGTTGAGAAGCGGGCAGCGGAAATCCGAGCCAGGTGTCTGGTGGAAGAGGGCAAGCGCAGGCTCGACGAGCGCCAGTTTGACAAGGCCCGGGAGCACTTCACCGAGGCTAACCGCACTTTGAGAGCCGCCAGATTGAGTCTGGTGCTGTTCGGGTTGAGGATCGCGCCGAACGTAACCAGCAAGCTGAGTTCTTTGTGGAACCGTGTCGTCAGCGGAGCAGCCACGTCGAAGTTTGGCGGAGTTCGCACGTGACGGGACTGGCTTTCTGCGCAGTGAGCGCGTGTTCAAGAACAGCGAATCGGTTCAGTCGGGCGAAAGGAATCGGAGAATGGCAATGATTCGGCGTTTGATTGCTGGGACGAAGCGGGCCTTTGGGCTGCACTGCCCAGGCCGCAACCTTGCCGTCTTTCCTGACGATGTCTTCCTGGTTTCCTATCCGAAATCAGGCAACACCTGGGCTCGCTTCCTGATTGCCAACCTTCTCTACCCGGAACGGCACCCGGACTGGGGCAACATCGATCGCCTGATTCCCGGGCCGGAAGTGATGTCCAAGCGGGACTTCGCGCGGATGCCGAGACCCCGCTTCATCCGAACCCATGATGCCTTCGATCCTCGCTACAAGCAGGTCATTTACGTTGTTCGGGACCCGCGAGATGTTGCTCTGTCCCAGTATCACCACCATCGTAAGCTGAAGTTGATCGAAGACAACCATCCCTTTGAGAGCTTCCTTCCGCGTTTCCTTGCGGGCGAAACCAATGTACACGGATCGTGGAAACAAAATGTAGCGAGTTGGCTGGCTGCGCGCTATGGTGATCCCAGGTTTCTGTTGTTGCGCTATGAAGACATGCTCGTAGATACGCGTAGCGAACTAGCAAGTATTTGCAGCTTCCTGGGCGTTGAGGCCACGCCGGAAAGGCTTTCGAAGGTGGTCGAGCAAAGTTCCCCCAGAGAGATGCGGAAACTCGAACAGGTGCAAGCAGACCAGTGTGCCCTCACCAAGGATACGCGCCAGGATCTCCCATTTGTGCGGACGGCCAAGTCCGGCAATTGGAAATCTGAGATGCCGGATTCGTCCGTTGTGGCCATTGAGGCGGCCTGGGGACCTCTCATGAAATGGCTGGGATACGAACTGGTTTCCGGGGATCAAGCCGGTCCGGCCGAGTCCGCGTTTCCCGTCTCGGCGATGGACGGTCTGGTGCGATGATCTACGGTGTCAAGCGAGTCATCAAGTATGTGCTGGGGACCGATGTCGCCGGCAGGGGTCTGGCGGTCTATTCCGATGATACTTTTATCGTGTCTTATCCTCGGTCGGGGAACACCTGGACCCGTTTCCTGGTGGCGAACCTGGTTTATGCCGGACAGCCGGTTACCTTTGCCAACATCGAGCGGCTGATTCCCGATTGTGAGGCTCAGTCCAACCGCTATCTCAAGCGAGTCGCCCGGCCGCGGATCATCAAGAGCCACGAATATTTCGATCCCCGATATAAGAAAGCGATTTATATCGTGCGCGATCCGCGGGACGTGGCTCTTTCTTACTACAATTTCTCCCGCAAGTACCGGCAAATCGAAGACAGTTATCCGCTGGAGCGCTACATCGGGGACTTCGTGGACGGACGTTTAACTTCAGCGGACTGGGGCACCTGGGGAGAAAACGTGGGCACATGGGTGGCGGCCCGCAAGGGACGGCCCACATTTCTGCTGTTGCGTTACGAGGATCTGATCGCGGACACGCAGACCGAGTTGGCGAAGGTAGCGCGGTTTTTCGGTGTGGACGCGAGTCCTGGAGAATTGCGCCGGGCAATCGAGAACAGTTCCGCCGATCATCTGCGTGAATTGGAGAAGAAGGAGGGCAGCGAGTGGATCACGACCAAGAACAAGCGTCCCGATATTCCATTTATCGGCAGCGCGGTGGCGGGCAAATGGAAGTCGGTGTTGCCGGATGCCGCGGTCGAAGAGATTGAATCGGCATGGGGGAACCTCATGGCGCAACTGGGGTACGAACTGGTCACGCGCAAAGCGGAGAGTGCAGAGACTCAATTGGCAGCCACGGCGGTCCTGGGGGAGCAACCGGAATGACGAAGCCAATCCAGTTGGCCATTCTGGGCTGCGGATCCATCTCCCGCAGCGAGCACATTCCGGACGTCAGCTCACATCCCGGCGTGCAATGGGTGGGGCTCGTGAGCTGCCACGGGCCCAGGCGCTGATCCAGAATCGCGGGCTTAGCGGTAAGGCAGCCGCGGATTATCGCGAAGTGCTGGGACAAGTGGATGCGGTCCTTAACGCGCTGCCCAACCATCTGCACGTGTCCAGCAATATGCAACCGGGGTGAAGCGATTCATCCAGGAACGGACCGGAGCAGATGCGGAAGTACGAGAAAACGCAGATCCTGAAAAACGTCGGCTCCAGCTGGTCGGCGCTGGCCACGAACGTGTTGGTCGGGATTTTTCTGTCGCCCTTCATTCTGCACCGGCTGGGCGATGCCGCCTACGGTATCTGGGTCTTGATTTTTTCGGTCACGGGTTACTATGGACTGTTTGATTTAGGAATCCGCTCCTCGATTGTTCGCTACGTCTCCAAATACACTGCGACCGGCGAAAACGGCAAGCTGGCGTGCTTCGTCAATACCAGCCTCTTCGCCTACACCATCATCGGCGTTGTAAGCATGGCCCTGACCACGGTGCTCAGTTCCTACGTGGAAAGACTGTTTCGTATTCCGCCCGGGATGCACACCCAGACGCACATTCTCCTGCTGCTGGTCGGGGCATCGGTCAGCCTGGGATTTCCGTTGGGCGTTTTCGGTGGCATGCTGGAAGGCTTGCAACGGTTTTACATTCTAAATTGGACGAGCATCGTGTCGACCTTGCTGCGGGCGGCGCTGATCGTGCATTTCTTGAATCGCGGCTATGGACTGATCACCGTCGCACTGATTACGGTGGCGCTGCCCATCGTGTTTACCATTGTGCGCGCAATCATCGTCTTCCGGTTGTGCCCCGTACCGCTCGGCCTGCGCTACGTAGACAAAGAATCCTTCCGCCACATGGCTACCTATGGCGGAACGACGTTTCTTGTGATCGTGGCTGGACGGCTGCGCTTCCGCACCGACGAACTGGTGCTGGGCGGAATGATGTCCGCGGTGGCAATTACGTATTTTTCGATCGGCGCGCGGATCGTGGACTACGCCCAGGAATTCGTCTCCAGCTTG